>QDKV01004785.1_pt1 | contig 14482 bp, 17 predicted proteins | sample 1861101 | NCBI WGS metagenome assembly QDKV01 (sample SAMN04275158, study PRJNA302643) | Fungus metagenome, whole genome shotgun sequencing project. | isolation source: fruitbody | host: Mallocybe terrigena | place: Sweden | collected 2013 | reverse complement strand
AGTCGCAACGAATTTGAAAAAGACCTTTTTTGGAAAAACATTGCTAGGTTGATCGCTTTGTGTCAGTTCGTCCAAAGATGTTCCTGCCACTCAACATTACACCGCGCACAAGAAGGATTGGCAAACAATTCGGATTGATCGACGATAAAGTCCTCAACTTCAACGATGGTATGCAGGTCGCTTCTTCGAGCAGCAGTAGAGACGAAAATGCCATGGTTTTAATACGACGAAGCGTCCCATCACTTTTTCACAAGCCGCCAGTTGTTCGTGCAATGTCCGTGACGGAGAACCTAAGCAAGCAGAAGGATTGCCGCGCAATTCTAGACAGCCCCGGTGTTCCCAAAGATCCTGATGCATACCCAATGTCATGGTCCCGGCGCAATCTAATCGCCGTCATTTGCTTATTTACAAGACCTCAACACAAAATCTGTCTCTCAACTGTGTAGATCCACGCACAGCTCGATGGACGTTATTCAATGGGCCGGTGACGGAGTGGAGAACTACCTCGCATCAGGGAACGGTAGCTGTAGTGTTTTTATTTGGGATGCAGGAACACCAGGCGGTGGTGGCCAGGTTTTGTGCAACTGGCGGGGAACCCCATTTAATTCCATCAAAGATCTGGCATGGGACCAAAATGTGCTCGAAGCTGGCGCAGCTAATGGAGAGCTGTCGCCCATAGATACACGTGTGGCGAACACTCTTTCCACAGCTGGGTTACACACCTCTCCTTTGGTGGGCCTGCAATGGAGCACAGACGGGTCGTTCCTCGCATCTGGGGACAAGAGCGGGACCGTCCAGATTTGGGACCGACGGGTAGGGAAGCCGCTGTTGGATGGTGCCGGTACCAAGAAAATACGACACAGAGGAAGCGCCAAAGCTCTTTCCTGGTGTCCATGGAAGCACGATCTCCTTGCAACGGGGACCACCGCACCAGAAGGGGAAACCTGAATCTGGAATACATTTTCCATTACCTCCCCAGTGCCAGCGCCTGAACGAACCATCCCACTCAACACGTCGGTGACTTCCTTACATTGGTCACCCCACTGCAAAGAGATCTTGAGCACGCACGGGTCGTCTTTCACGCCGGTCTTTCAATAAAGAAGTCAGAATTCTGCCGATGCAGCAAAACCGTCATACACGAAGACACCGCCGGTAAACAGCATAGTCGTTCACCAGTACCCATCTTGTAAACGCCTCATGACCCTCACGAATGCCCACTCCAGTGTGGTAACCCACAGCTGCCTAAGCCCGGAAAGGGAGAGCATCCTCCCAGAGAGGAAACGATAAAGATCTAGAAAGTATGGTCTGCGCCAAAACCTATAGGCAAAAAGGAATGTGCTTTGATAAGTATACGGTCCGCTGAAGCCTGCTACTTGAAAACCTCTACCAGATGTCCCGTTTTCCTCATACGTATACGTTTGGGAAGAGGGCTCGGGAACTGCCCATCGCTCTGCCTGGTATCAAAAAGAGCCATCAGTGTACTTTATTCCATAGTATTGTATATTACCCACTGCATCTGTATACATTTACAGTACCGACTATAACACCCAGCCAAGAACCATTGCACCCACCCAAATCGGGTAACCGTGTTTTTGACGTGCCTTTCTGAAATTGATAAATAGGCAACACATGTCCCGAATCACAGAACGACTTTTCTCACAACCCTGGTGCTTTCTAACCGTTTCCACTGTCTACTCTCTAATTGATTTTATCATCTTGCTATTTTTTCCCCTGGGTTTTTTAACTGCCTCATCACTTTTCTCTTTCTACAGTATATATATATATATTTAATCTAGTCCCTTAATAAAGAGTAGAATTAAAAAATTGATTAAAATATGAATAATTGAAACGGGGGGTATGACGTACGACACGGTCCGTGTGCCGAGCGGTCCGTTTGACGATCACGTGCGTGCAATGCATCACACATCCGAGGTGGTTTAACGGTTGATGCCATGGAACATAGTTCACATTCTAACAAAGGCTCGAAATGCTGTGGAGTAATTGAAGAAGCTGCATTTTCTGCGAGAGAGAAACGGGCGAATAGGAGGAAACCTCAGCCATGGTTAGTCCGGAAGTTAATGATAGCGGTTGTGTTTGGGATCATGGGATATGCTGCCTATGCGTATATCTCTCGGCTGTGTTTACCGATGATCGAGAAAAGAGCAGGGGTAATTGGAAGCCGTACTACCGGCAGTGAGTCCCTCATTTAACATGTTCTCGGTTGATACGGGTTTTACATTTTCCATTAGTCGTGTTGCTAGTCGTGTTCTCCATTCTTTACCTGTGGATCATTTGGGCTTACATCAAGGTTCGTAGAACTTGGCGGCAGGATCTACTGTGAATTATTCATCGATTTGACTATTAGATAATCCTGACATCTCCTGGATTTGCGAGGGATGTCAGTCATCATTTCCTTCCATCATTAAAAAGCAACTCAACAGAACTCTTTAGCATATTCAAAAATCGGAACAGCCGCCTTTCCCTGATACACATACCTCTACCAGCATCTCTCATGGACAAGATGCCGTGCCAAGAGACGTTGAAGTGGTGGCATCCGATTCAAGTACGGTGGAAAATCTTGCAGATACCTCGCAACGTCATGCCTCAGATTCTCGTCAACCACCCACTGATATAGCTGGACCGTCGTACGATGACTTGATGTGGCGAGACAGATCTTCTTTCTCACCACCCCAACAGCAAGACCCTAATGCGGGAGTCTTTGATACCGGATTAGGAATTCAAGACGCAGCAGAGCCACCGACCAACGCTGCACATTCTAAATTGAATCAAACGCAACCGTCAACCGTTCGCGGCGATAAACCTAAACCTCTCGACGCAGTACCCGTCGCTGGGTCTTCTACGACACCGACATTAAAGTCAAGACGGAGGGCGGAAAAACAAAAGAAAGAAGCAGACAGGGAAAAGACGTTGGATAGTTTGAATGTGTTTCGGAATCCGCCTACGACACCTTCTCTACTACCTGCTTATCGCCATTGTCACTTTGACAAAATTGTCAAACCATACAGGACTCATCATTGCCGGGCATGTGGCACTGTGAGTTTGACCCTTTTCTTCGAGCTCAGAATCACAGCTAACGAAGTTACCTAGTGTGTTTTGAAATACGATCATCATTGTCCTTGTATGTCGATGTTTTCGTCGTTATGCTTTCTTTGACTTTATTTCTCAGGGATAGGACAGTGCGTTGGGGCCAGAAACCATAAATTCTTCATGAATTTCTGCTTCGCAACATCCGTCTTCACCGTCTTCGTCTTCTCTACACTGCTCACTTTCATCATAAAATCCACGCATTCATTCGAGAGTGACGGACTCGAACCGCAGTTAATCATTCTGACGGCACTCGCGGCGATCTTCTGGCTGTTCACCTTTGCTTTGCTTGTGTCAACTACAAACCTAATCATGCATGGCCAGACAACGGTGGAAAGTATGCAAATTCGGGGCATGGAAGAGAGAGAAGGGCGGGTCCTTGCGAGAGGGTTCAGCTGGTGGGAATTCAGGCAAGCCATTGTTTTCCGTCTGTTTTCGTTTTTCTTGACGGTGTTGTCTGCATTCTCCTAGTGCAAAGAAGAAGAGAAGAAAATATTTCGACCGAGAGTGGGGTGCTTTGAGCACAGAAGGGAATATATGGTGGAGAGGAAACGCGTATGACGAGTGGGTAGATGTCATGGGAAAGAATTGGCTTGGTTGGATTTGTGAGTTTGTTGCATTTTCACCCTCAACTTTTTTCTGAATAAATGAATTTTTTTTTTCATGTAGTCCCGATCAGCCGCAGTCTATCTGATGGCCTTTCTTACCCTATTAACCCCCGCTTCCACTCTGATGGTCGTTGGAGAAGACGATCAGAGTGGCCTGAGGAGCTCAGATAGCATTTATGCTTCATATTGTCTTGTTTGTTGATAATTTTTCTACACTTTTCTATATGACGTCCCTAAGTACACTGGATACTTTCTTTTAGCCAGCTACATACCTTTCCTATGATATATTACGTAATCAAGTGTCACTCATCTGCAGACTCTATCCACCAAACAGGACCTTTCCAATTGTCGGCCAGGAGCCCTATATCCCAGTTCTTGGCTATATCTGAGGAACTGCCCTCCATGTCGTTTAAGGTTCCTTCCTTGACCCAAGCTGTCATTGCATTCGCAGCGTCTGCAACAACATCACCAGTGGCAGAGGAAGAAGAGTACTACTCGTCATGGTCGCTGTTCCTAGTCTGCATTTTGCTTATTTTATCACTATTGACATCTTATTATCTGCAAATCAAACGGATACGGGCGGTTCACGAGACGTTGGTGTCGATATTCGCGGGAATGTTTGTTGGGTTGGTTGTAAGGCTTGCTCCGGGGACAATGATTAGGGATATGCTGGTGAGTTTTTGCTATTTTGTTGTTGGTGTTTTTTGTCGGTAGAGTGGGTTATTTGATAGAGCTGAAACTGGAACGCGCTTCGGTGGACTGGAGAATATGCTATTGACTACGCGTGTTGCGCAGCGCTTGAAATAGCGATGTGCAGTATTGGAATGCAGAACTCTGTTGCGTTGTTAAGGCGTTGATTTTCTTGCACACCTTTATCTTCTTCTAGAACTTGTTCTAACCGGAAATCTAGACTTTTAGACATACGATATTCTTCAATTTACTACTCCCGCCCATCATTCTGAATTCGGGATATGAGCTTAAGCAGGTATGGGCTCTATTTTTATTTTCATACTGTTGCCAATATTTTCCTTTAGGAGAATTTTTTTCGGAATTTTGGTTCGATTCTCACGTTTGCGTTCCTTGGAACTTTTATATCTGCAATTGGTGTAGGGTATATTGCAATTTTGTCGACTTCAATACTCTGTTTACTGACACCCAGTTCAGCGTTCTCGTTTTTGTTTACTCATACCTGGGAATCGATACCGACCGGCTATCTTTGATCGAATGTCTGACGTTCGGGTCTACACTGTCAGCTACTGATCCTGTCACCATTCTGGCGATCTTCAACCAATACAAGGTCGACCCCAAGCTCTATACCATTATATTTGGTGAGAGCTTGCTTAACGATGCTGTCAGTATTGTCATGTACGAGTAAGTAACCTTTATGCTTTCTATAACCAGGAACAGGCTCCCTAATGCAACAACAGAACACTAAGTCGCTTTCACGGCACGGAGGTATTCCTGACATCAATCTTCCACGGTATCGGGATATTTTTGCTTTCTTTTAGCATCTCTATGGCGCTTGGGGTGGCTTTTGGGCTCTTCACATCGCTCATGCTCAAACATTCCTATTTACATTTGTACCCTTCCATCGAATCCTGCCTCGTCGCCCTTTCTGCCTACACCTGCTACTTCTTCTCAAACGGTCTGTCCATGTCTGGCATCGTTTCACTCCTCTTCTGTGGCATTACACTCAAGCACTACGCGTACCACACCATGTCACGCAGGACACAGCGTGCTTCCAAATACATTTTTTCGACACTCGCTCAGCTTTCGGAAAACTTTATCTTCATTTATCTTGGTATGAGCCTCTTCACCAGTGCCCCTGTGTCAGCACCCGTCTTCAGTTATGTGAGACCGGTTTTCATCTTAATAAGCCTTATCGCCGTTGTCTTCACGAGATATATTGCCGTTTTCCCCTTGTCGGAAGCTATCAACCTCTTCCAGCGGCATGCTCGTGGCCAACGTCAGGAAGAAATTCCTCACTCGTACCAAATGATGTTGTTTTGGGCTGGACTCCGTGGAGCGGTGGGCGTTGCACTGGCGGCTGGGTTCAAGGGGCCTAACGCTCAGATGATGCGGACGACAGTGCTCATTGTTGTTGTGTTAACGGTGGTTTTATTTGGTGGAACAACAGCAAGGATGTTGGAAGTGCTGGGTATCCGAACGGGTGTTGAAGATGATACGGCTTTCAGCAGTGACGAGGATGACCCTCTTCCACCACCCACGAGGGCTGCTTGGACTGCAGGAGGGAGTGCAAGAGGTGGAGGAAATAGTAATGCAAGATGGAACCTGATAGATGTTGATGAGTCGGCTTCGGCATTGGGAAGTGGGTCGCGTAATGATGCTGGTCGAATAGGGATCCATTACGCCGGCTCGAGACCCTACAATCATCACCGTCAGCACCATTTGCCACCCATTCAAACGCAACACACCCAAAATGTTCCAAACAATCCCGTCTTCTCCTCTGCTTCGTCGGATTCATATGATTCTGATGTTGGTGAGGTGCTCCCCCTCGCTCCTACTTCGATTGAAAACACTCGCCAAACCCAGAGCGGGAATACCAATGTACAAAATCCCCCCAAAGTATCACAGCAACGGCTACGGGAGGATGGGAAATGGTTTCAGGCGATAGACGAAAGATACCTTTTGCCCATCTTCTCAAACGCTACGGCGAGCAGAACGTTCCATGCCCGCCGGGCACGAAGATCCACTGTAGGCCTGACAGGAAGCACCACGGGCAGCGCCGCGAATACCCCTGCGGATAGTGAGGATGAGGTGGATTTGACCGGGCAGGACGTGGAGCAAAGAGGCGTTCAACTTGTTGGTGTTGGCGCTGGAGGTGGGAGGCAAGCCCCCGCACCGCATAGGAGCGTTTCTGTGGAGGAGAGTCGAATTGAAAGAGGACTTTCGAGTCCAGTGATGAGATCTAATGGTGGTAACGGAGGCTCGTAGGGAAAAGGCGCTCATGAATTGTGAGTTGTTTGACTCTTCGACTTGAAACCGGCTGATTACATCTAGACGATAATTGCTTCTTTGTCTCATTTAATTTGCATTATCCTCTCTATAGAGCATTTTCTGACATCGCCTCGCTTCGATTATATGTATTTAAATTCGTATGCTAGTGCATTGGACACATCAATGAGAAAGACCGCAACTACTGGCTAACCCTCGCTAAATATTATGGGAAGCCCTTTGCATTAATTACAGAAAAAATTCCAAACATTAAGAGCTATTCAGCGTCCCAACACTGCATACAATATAACGTGTAGAAGACGAAGCATGTGGAACATAAACTATATAGATGACAGGATTTCCTCACTAGAAACGAAACTTGTACACTAAAAGGAAGTGTAGGGGGGCAAAAAAAATAATGATTAGATAAATATGAGAATGAACGGCAACGCAAAAACATATGTTCGTTTTTCTCACCGACACCCCAAATCTGAGGCGCATGCGACAATAATCACATCAATGTTGCCTTTCGCAAATGTCCTCTCAGGATGGATTCTTCCACTGCGCTCAGCGTGATGGCCGTGGCGCCAGTGTCAATGACGGATGTGAGATGGAAATAGAATGGCCGTTGAACAGGCGAGTTCGTACGACAGATTTCCTTGAAGTGTTGTTGGAAATCTGAAAAAATTTTCATCAGCGACAGTTGTAAAGCACGCAAAAGAAAAAAATAGAAGTAACACATGCTATCTAGACCGACCGAAAAAGGAATACGACGCCGAGTCTGAAAAGGAGAGACCACTTACATCTCGCAGCGGTGGGGAAATCATTCTTTTTATCCCCATAGCTTGTTACTGAGTCCCTAATCCTTATCCCTCTCTGCAGCTTCGCCTGGAGCAAGTCGCACTTGTTGAGGAAGAGAATAAATTGTGTCTTTTCGAGAAGTTTACACCGGCACACAGAGCGCCATAGCAAGTAGCTGTCTTCAAGCCTGTTGACGCGTTTATCTTCTGCTAGTTTTTCGTCGAAGGGAGAAACTGAACAAGGTTGGTTGGGCATCAGACGATCTGCAAAAAAAAAAAATTTCGTACTTGGTCTATAAGAAAGAAGTATAGACAAGAGTCAGCATAAAAAATGAATAATGGGGAACAAACTTACGCTAGAAAGATGATGGCGTCAACTGCAACATGGTCAATACATACTGAATCGTGTGCAAGTTGCTCATACATACCATCGTCGAAGTATGGATACCAAGCTGCTCGCTGCAAGGCAATATTATCATGCCAATATAAGACCCTATCGTTCGTCAACGACTTACAGTACTTCTTGTTCCTCCCACATCGTACAACCGCCACTCATGGCCCATGGCCCGCCCTATTTATAGGTGATCAAATGATTTATGGTTCATAAGATCAGAACTTACCATGATCAAGAATGAACCGGTACTCCTGCACACCTAGCGTTCGTAAGCGAGCTCGTATGACATCGTCGTCAGTGGGGTTGTAATTCCGATCAGCGATCCTCTCCGTGTCGTTGATGAAGCTGGATAAATTCAACATTTGTTTCAGCACAGACGAAGCAAGGTACAGAATAGCGAGATTAAACTCACAACCCAGGTTCATCCTCTATTCTCACCTTTCTTCGGCTCAATGCTTCTGAAACGATATCGTCCTCCCATAGCGCCTTGATATCATCCCGACACGACGCAAGAGCCGAGGCAGTTTCACCCTCCGGATCATTATCTTTCACAGGCGACAATCCCCCGTCACTACCATTCTCGACAAGATGACGTGAAGACGAATTGTTCCGACGTGTTCGGAAACGCTCTAGGGCGGACTTCCAACCATTCGAGGAGTTCACAGAAAACTCTTGTGATGACGACGACGAAGACGAAGCGTGTTCAAAGGGGGCTGCAGTGTTGATTGAGGTGGAATGAGGCTCGAGACTTGCAGAACCAAGTTTTGCCTCGAGACTCCGCTGAATGCCGGCGAGATGGGACAATCGTTCAAGGAGTTGGTGGTGTTTTTGGGTGAACTTGAGCCGTGCAAGAGTCCTTGCAGGTCGTAAGTCCTCCTTGGAAAGGTCGGTGTCGTGGGGAATGTCGGACATCTCATTCGAAAGATGTGACAAAATCACGTTGACATTTCGAATGAGGTTGAGATAAATTACGGCCCTCCACGCAGCCCTTTCTTCTGTCCACTCTTTGCGGGCATAAGCCAGCTGAAAGTCTTGAGAAAACGATTCTGAGTATCTGACTTGTCAGTTTAATTATGTGTCCTACTTTTTAAAGTTGCCGTCTTTCCACTTTCACTTTGACCTGATAAACTGACACCTCAGAGAGCGCAACTCACGAAATATTGCGAACGTACCAAGTAGCAACAACTTTACAGGTTTCTTCATCCTTTTCAGCTGCTCCTTTTCCAGTCGTATCTGGTCATCAATTTCATCGCTGACCCTTTTGGCTTCAGCTTCCTCTGCCTCTCTCGCTTGCCGCTGTTCAGGGGTCTCATCTGGTGGCGGTGCGATGGCCAAGGCCAACGGATCCTCGTCGTTGAGACTCCCCATTGGCAGTGGGAGAGGGCGAGAAGGAGAAGAAGAAAACAGACTTATTCCGCAGGAAATTTTCGAGAAAAATGGATGGGGTCAAACCCAAAGCCACACCCGGAGTATGAAATGACAGCCCTTTTTGCACTGGCGTTCAGGGTCCTTCGGACAGATGACTCAGGCTATGTGCTTACTGTACCAATGTTTATTCGCGGAAACAAAATGGATTTCAATCTAAAAGGAGTTGATCTCGTATATTCTGAAACCTGGTTTGCCTCAGGAGATGTAAACTTTTTGGCTTCCGTTGCTATGTAACATCTGAATTGTAAGGTACATATCACAGGGCCAAGACTGCAGCGTTTTTACTAAGTTTTAGCTTTATACAATAATCCATAGCGGTCATGATCAAGGTATTATAGCTGGACCCATTATGTCAAGGTCTATCTTCTAGTCATCGGCAGTTTAATTTCTTTTGGATCAGAAGTTAGAACTCGTTCAAAGGTCTGTTGTAATTGGATAAATCACTGTTCTCCAACGACAGTTCATCCAGTGTGTCGTGAAATTCTCACTACGACGGAAGAAGCCGAAGGTCACCAGTTTTAGGATGGTTTATAGTCCGGGGACTCGGCCCTATACTAGATATACAAAAACTGGGGGTCTTGGTGTACCTCCCTGGTCCCTTAACCAAATGTTTCTTCCACAACTGCGTCTTGCATCCATTGGGGCGCATCCCGACTCCCGAGTTCTCGCTCCCCACAGACTCCGCCAGGGACAAGGGAACATGCAATTAGCCCCGAGACTAGTGAAGTCGACCTGATGACCCGTTATGGTAGATATCTTTCGAAGTGTGTTTCTGATTCACTGGTGCCTGCAGAAGAACCCGGACTAACACCTGTGAAGATTTACTTCCTAATAAGGCAGTTTCCGGGAATCGGGATTTGTTCCCGACGCAGATCTTCTGTGAGTTGTGTGGCGCAGCGTTATATATCTCTGTTCTGACAGTCTCGAGTAAATCCACATGTGGTGAGGACATTCAAAAGACAACAGAAGTTCAAATCGGAACACCAAGAAAACCCAAATTAGGATCACTTTATTCTGAGGATCGTTCGGTCTTTTGATTTTAACGGCGGTCAGTTTCCTCCCCATACTGACAGTAAACGGGGATCAAGTAGCAAATTAGTTAATTAATTTCATACATGTCAGCACACCAATGAATTCAATGACCAAACTTTGATCAACCTGGACCTACGCGTGACTATAAATTCGATAGATGGCGTGCTTGGAGTACAGTCTGGGAATTGGTATTGCTATCTGCAATCGAATGAGAACTGCCTGCGCAACGGTGTGTGTGTGTGTATTGTTAAGAATCTTTTCTTCGGGGTATCTCCGATGCCGGAAAGATAGGACTTGATGAAGCCAGAGTAGTAAGCAGCAAGAGCCTTTGCTTCTTCAATAATTTCTAGGGACTGTTCCGGGATTGCAATGCGAACACCACAGGTACCGCAGCTTAGGTGTGAACCCCTAAACGTGGCAGAGCAAGTCTGAAATTGTTTTCAAGGGAATTATACTTGTCACACAACAGGTGACCAGGAGTAATGTCAAGAGCAGGAACACAACGCAGTGTCATGGCCAGTATGGATAGTACCGAATTTAACGGGCCACCCCACGACTGAGGACCTCTTGATTCGCCGTCAAAATGGAACTAACAAGTGAACAGCTTTCCGATCTGGCTCTATGTCGTAATTCAGGTCTAGAACAGTTGACGTGTTGGTAAAATGAATAAATGAGGGTTAATGATTTAGCCAAATTATCTTCTAGATTAGTATCGTCTATAACTTGCGAAAAGTCTGTCGCGTATTCTTCTTCCTTGAGGCTTCGCGGCGGGCTTGAGCCACCCTTTCCTTAACATCGCCATCCTGGGACAAGAGTGCTCTCAACTGGCCGAAGGGGGACTGACCTGGCTCGCGAATCGGCGGTTGATATGGTGGCATGCGAAGAGCGTGGCGTACAGACGGAACTCGCAAAATGAGAGTTTGAACCGTAGTTAGAAGTCCTGTGGTGAGAATTGATACAAGGATACCCTTCGTGAAGAACATTTAGAACATAAAAGTCACTCCGAGTTGTAAGAACTCACAACAGGGAAGCTCTTGAGGAAGAAGAATCCAGGAATGGTGAGGAAGTGGAAGAGATATAACATTGCACGAAGATTTTGAGCTACATCTCTCGCTCCGACCTGATCCAGCAAATTAACAGGAATTCACGCAAAAACGAGGACTCAGCTTACCAGGAGCTGCACGTTCACGGCCACTGTCATAGCAATGGGTAGTATCATAGTTGGATCCACAGCAGTAAGGTCAGGGAACATTGCAAGCCCACTGTCTTTCAATTGCTCCACAGGCAAATCACACATTTTTTTTACCGCAAAGAACAAACCCAAAGTGATTGGAATTTGTAAGAAACCAACCAAACCTCCCAACGGAGAAACACCAAGCCTGTCATAAAGGGCCTTCATCTCCCTCTGAGCCTTCGCCAGAGCTGAAGGATTTCGTGCAGCAGCAACCTCTTTGACTTTCTGCTGCAACGCCGCGAGCTCCTTCTGATGAGGCTGCATTATTGCGGCAGTCCTCGCAGCTTTGAGGGTGAAAGGCACGCAAAAAAATCTCCAAAATGCACTCCCAACCACGATGGTCCAGAACCAAGGCATACCCGTAACCACGTTGAGAATTTCGAAGGACCAGCGAATGAGGCCTGCTGGTGTCCAACTGGTGAGGCCTAAAGCTGCGAAGTCCCCCAATTGAATTGGAAGGATGTCGGTGACTGTCGTTATCGACTGCGAAACTACTTCAAAATCTGAAGCAATGGAGGGATCTGGTACCGTCGTAGTGTCAGAGGTCGTCGACACGACGGATTCAATCGTTGAGCCGTTGGACGCGGTCCCTTCTAGATTTTCGACGGCTTCACGGTCCAAGAGAGCAGGAGAAGAAGGTGGTGGTGGTGGTGGTGGTGGTGATATTGTTGGGGTTACCTTCGAGCTAGGCCACAACGAAAAACTTCGAGAGATGGCAGTCCCTTGAAGCGAAATTGGCCTATGATTGGTCTTGTAGGTGTCAAGATATGCAAATTTTTCAGATAAAAACGCCTTACACTTAGCACAGAGGACAGCGACCGGATTTCATGGCGACATGGTCGCAAGAATCTCCAATTTTCTCTGTTGAGTCGTCAGTACAAGAATATTAGTACAAAAATATTTAATCCCGTTGAAAATCCTCACCCTTTTGAGGTCAGCCTAAACGCTCCCACTCGAAGTCCTCTCACCGCCGAACTGGTAAACGACATCTTAATCCCTCCGTCCTTGGTCGATTTTCTCTATGGACATTGGACAACACCTAAGTGCGTCACGCAGAGCGGCCCGTATGATCCGGTTCGATCACCTCATTGAACGACATGATTGCAAGTCGAATTTGAAGTCATCTTGCAGCGTCGATTCCAAGATAATTTAAGACGAATGGATATTGCGCACACCGCTCCACAACGAAAGTACAGGTATAATTTTATTGCTACATGAATTGGGGTCAAGTTGATATGATATTCCACTATCGCAGAGGGCATCGCAGGTATTCGTTCGTTGCCTCTGATGTCAATGAGCTACAAGAAATACGAGCGCGCCAGCGTACATTCCATGGAGCGTATAACAGAACGGCTTTGGGTACACTGGGTTATGCTGTGGTGATATTGCGTCTTTTCGATAGCAGGTTCCATAAAAGTAAGGTGATTGTGATTTTCCAGAACTATTACATTATTGAAAAATTCTCGGATGCTCGGCTTAGTTGGCCTTTTGTTCGCCATTATGTCAGTCCTCTTGTTCATGATCGCCTTCTTGCGGTCTCGCCATTCTACGCATGACTTTGCGGATCGAGGTCTGGATGCCCATGTACATGATACATGTATCAAAACGAAGGGACAAGAGAATGGCCGTATCTTTGGTCGACCATTTATCACAGCAGGTTGGATTGTTGTGGAAGTGACAGCCGTCGTGGCTGCAGCTGAAGTTGTTTTGTTGGTGCTCATCCTCAACTACTAGTCCAACCACGAAGTAATTATACTTTGGTTCTATACGTGAATCAGATCCTCTACGTCATTGCAGAATTGATTTTTTATAATTTGTGGCAGGGACGCCCTCTTCGTAGACTACTCACGCCGAGAATCTCGATACGGACTCTTACGCCAGCAATTTCCGGGGTTACAAGCTCCGTCGACACTCTTAGTGCATGACGGCAAAGAGGCCCCCTCCTCTCACGCCGATAATCGTTACTACGCCGGTATGAGTTCGCCGTCGCCCCAAAATCCAAGCTCCGTTGATACTTCACCTCAACTACGATGGGATGCCGAATGAAACGGGAAATGAAGAGATCTGATGTCCCTGTGATCGAGGAGTGGAAGTGGATCGTCAAGCTTCAAGTTGGTTTACTTCTACAGTAATCGTTTACCATAGTCCCGGGCCATGACACGTCCCATACCGCGGTGACCCCGATCTTGCCTACTATCGAATGCGATTCCTTGAACTTTCACAAAGCCATGGAGAGACCAGTTCCATCAGTCAACAGCATTGAATCCATCATATGCGGATAGTCGTCCTATTATTCCTTACATTGATCATCCGACATCGGCCACTCACTGAGAATACGTTTGGTCGCAAATTAATTCGAGACAACGCCATTCAAATGGACCCTTCCGCACATCTACCATGGACGTTCCTTTCAAACTTCCATGCCCTGCGACTTCCTTGATAACGGCAAGTTCCCTCATTTTCGACATCCAGACTCCGACTACAGTGACTGTTAGTCAAGAATTCGGAAGAACATATCACCGGAGCCCACGCAATCAATTAACCTCAGGAATAAGGAAATGCTGGAATTTGGAGACAACAAAGAATAGATGGTTTAGGGTCGATGAGATCTTACGGAAAGAGCAAACTCTGAAGACCCTTGATAACCAATCACTTATGTTGCTTTTTGAGTTAATCATTTCATCAAAGAGTAGTGACCTCCATTCAATCTTTTACTTCCGCGATTTCCCGATTCTGCGATCACGTTCAATGGTAACTAAAGTGGATAGTTACTATTATAATAATTTAGATTGGATGCCGACCAGTCTAATAAATCTGTTGTGGGACCTGGTAGTCTAGTAGCTTTCAACCCCCTTCATTTTTCTTTCAAAAGACCCGTTACATTGCAAATTCTTTATCTTCCAAAGAAAATTCCACTTCGTTGTAC
>QDKV01004786.1_pt1 | contig 14496 bp, 17 predicted proteins | sample 1861101 | NCBI WGS metagenome assembly QDKV01 (sample SAMN04275158, study PRJNA302643) | Fungus metagenome, whole genome shotgun sequencing project. | isolation source: fruitbody | host: Mallocybe terrigena | place: Sweden | collected 2013 | reverse complement strand
GATGGGCTGAGAAATCTCAGGAGGTTAGAACATTTCCGAAATCGCCATGGATTACCTACAAGTCATTGATAGCCACTGTAATGTTTGCGCCATGTCCATCGGACGGAGAAGAAAGGTGTTGACCATTCATAATGCCACTTTCGTTGTTTGGTGTATCGCTCAAGTATCACTGATACTTGAAAGAAAGTCATGGGTATCTCGTCACATCGAGCCCTGGTAAGAGTAACTTACGAATGCCCCAAGCCAAAGACTAGAATGCCGCCCACTAAACTGCAGGCGTCTTGGTGATTGTAGTCGTACGCGTGAACTTGAAGTGGATTCTTATATGATTGTGACCATTGTGAAGACGTGAAGAGCTGTTGCAGATGGCAGATAAAGGAATCCATTAGAAATTAGTCAAAACTTAGACCTCTGTATCTCAATAACAGGACCACCAATTCTTGCACCTCAGTAGACTTATGTCTTCGAGACTGGCCTATAATATCTGGAAAGTTTTGATATCAAAAGTTAAATATCTATATTTTACATATACAATCACAGAAAAGAAAGAGAGGGAGCATAGTGGAGGGGAAGAGGTCGTAGAAACAGATGCTGTGGGACAGCCCGCCAATGCCCAAGCTTTGACATCGTCACTTATTAGTACGAAAGAAAGGACAAGGTGGAAAAGAGACGAACCTTTACAACCGCCCGACGATCAAGCACCCGCCTGCGCCAATAGCCAACCAATAGATAACAGAGAATCAAGAAATGAAGACGAGTCGCAGAATGAGAAGGAGTGTGAGCAGGCGGACGATGTCGTTCTTGCCTTTACGCGGTGGACCAGGCGACGCGGTTGAGGTCGGCGTGAGGATACCTCGCCTTGATGAGGCCAGAGCCACCAGATGGGGGTGGCGTATGTGACGTCCGCCCTTTCCAAGCCCCCCTTCGAAGTCGCAGAGTGGAGGAGGCCAACCATACGACCAAGTCCGTCAACGATGAGGGAGCCGGAGTCCCCCTTGGCTGAGAACACCAGACCTCTTGTCGTAATTGTAGATGGCCAGCTCGATGGACTCCTTCTCGGTGTCGTCGTCGCGAACAAACGACTCCATGCCTGTGGCGCATCTGACGGTGAAGTCAGTAGTGTTACCGTCTTTGACGATGATGAGGCAGGGCTGGTCGTTGTCAGGTCGGGGTTGGCCAAGAGCTCTTTTGAGACGATGCCATTGATCCTAAGCTGGCGACCCTCTGGATACTTGAAGGCCTTTCTGGTGTCGCTGCGGGGGTACATCATAACAGTAAGTTTGTCGGCAGGTATCTTGGTTCCTGAATAAGGTTGATTTCGTCAAACAAGGCAAATATGAGAAAGATGAATCAAAAGGCACCCAAATCCAAAACGTTGCCCCTGAATTGGGCCTTCCACCTATGCTCATGGAGCACGAACGTACCCCAGTCCTCGGTAAACCCTTCAGGCTCGACGTTAAAGGCGATAGCTGGAGAGTAATGGATGCTGCCGATGTTGCGGCGCTCGCTGTCGATCCAATCCTTCATGGTGTTGGTATAAAACTTCTCGAGATCGGCAATACCCCTGTTTTCGTCAGCCCAACTTCTGTCGAGTCTCCTCCTCCTCCTCCGCCACCACCGGGTCCTCGCTCTTCTCCTTCGCCTCTAACTTCGCAATCTCCCTTGAGTAGAGGTCGACCATTATGCCATGGCTACTGATTCGAAGCTTGATATCGTCGAGGAGTCTCTGGAACCGACGGAAGCCGTGCAGTCGGACGTACTTGGGAGGCGCCTTGAGCTCGTACTCGACGTTGTGAGTCTTGGTCGTCTCGAAGGGAACGTGGTGGCAAGAGACAGCCAAAACCCTGTTGCTGACGTTGCCTTCCTTGTCCTTGCCTTCGTGGAAGAAGAAGCCGAGGCTGGCCTGGGCATCAGGCCTTTCGGAGGTAGCAACGGGGACAGATACGTCGTGGGTGGTATCGGCGGTGGTAGAGCCGGGATAAACCCCGATCCAGATAACGACGGGACCAGAAACATCCTTCTTGTCGGTTTCGTGGGTGATGAAACGAGCGACGTCAATGGACGTGTAGCGAATCTTCTGGGTGTTGATCAGGTCACGAACAGTCCCCCAGATGGCGTTGAGCGGGGTACCGTAAACACCTCGAACCGATTTGAACGTGGGATAGGCCTGGGCTGAACGAAGGGGTACTTGTCGCTCCTAGTACGGAAGAGGAGAAGCGGGTGGTCATCAGAGACACCCGAATAGTAGGAAGTCGCCTCGAAGTCGGAGACAGCATGAACAGAGGTAGCGCTGCTCCTGGATTCGTACTGATGGTCACTCAGGGTGGAGGTGGGCGAGGCAGGGCCCTGGCGTGTGAGGGCAAAGTCGATGCAGAAAAGGACGAATGCAGAAAGTTCTAAACGGAAGATGGTAAGTGTGGTAACGACGCGCTCAAAAGACCAGGGGACAGCGTTGTATCGGGATTGGAGAGGCGTCAAGTCGGCTGTGACGAGAGTGTGATCATGTGTGACAGCTCAGTTGCCTGGCGACAAAAGCTGTTCCACACTGCCAAGGGCAGGCCTATGCGGACATCCAATCAGGATTCAGGAGACAGTTTATATGTGACAACAAATGTTTGAAACATTACCCCTCTCCTTCATCCTACCACCCCAATCTAAACTATGTGGCGACTGTTCTATCTTTTCACAGCGGCACTCGCTTTCTTCACCGGTGATTGTTTTTTTTGTTTACCCCAGGCAACTCAGGCTAATCTCACAAACTTCAAGTTGTGGTTGCGCAACAGGATCCTATTTATGTTCCCTTCGAATGGTCTGGAACACCTGCCTCTGCTACTCGGCTTGGTAGCGCTAGTGGAACTACAACTTTTGTCCTCATTGATGGTGCGTCAAGAGGAGTCGGACCAGGACCAGGTGTGTGATTTTATACTGGAGGCATAGAGTTAGGACCGACCGTTCCTTCTTTTCTCTAAGCCACTCTCTTTCAAACGGCATCAGTCGCCTCCATGCAATATGCTGCCCCTTCAGGGACACTGTCCGGAATTTGCAACTTGCAATCCCCCGTGGCTTTGTGCACCCTGAACGTCTATGAAACTGGCTCTCCCATACCCTCTACGGGTCTTGCAGGGAGAGTCTCGTCGACGACCAAATCATCGTCTACTAACCGCGACAGTGGTGCAAGTACCCCTAGTATTGGGAGTTTGAAAGGATTGGTGTTGGCTATGGGTACGATGGGTCTTGGATTTTGTATTTCTGTTGCTTTAATGCGGTAGACTTATGATCGTCGACACTAATCGTGGTTGGTTTTATGGGACTTTCAAAGTATACCAGTGCAATTAGGCCATGACCAATTATATTTGAGAAATGAAATCGGAGCAAAGGTTGAATTGAACTCAAACTGCTAAAGTGGCTACTTGGAGTATTGTCCTCCAAAAAGTCGTCGATGTCGTTGCAATAGCTCCAAATTGATATTGACGTGCCGAAACAATGTTACTTTCGTCCTCGATATCGTATACCATAGGTCTAGCGGTTCAAAACGTCACCAGCAGCCCTCAGCTATCCCACCTCAAGAAATACGATGTTATCACCTACAATTACTGGTGATCTGCATCCGCCATCATGCTTTCCTCCCCCTTTGAAAAACCCGGTATACATTAAACCACTGGAGTTCCGTTCCTTAACCTCACTTCACATGCTGGGAAACATTTCTTTGCTGACTCGGGAATCAGGTTGTCGTCAGTTGCCAGACCCATTTAAGATCAGAGTTGATCCACTTGACCTGATTCCATTAAAGATAGATTACTGAGCATCAGCGAACTCGTACTTGACGGCGAGCTCGAGTGAGATAAATTGGCTCGCTTGTCAAAGACCGAGAGCCTCACGTCGTGCGATTGAACGGTGTTTTAGCCGACGGAATCTCCTATAGGCCTAATGTTCCAAGCGGAAAGAGTTAACAACATCGGAGGTAAACTTCCATGAAACAGAGGGTTACTCAAGGTGACTCCTTGTGACAAAAGAGACATTTAGGCAAGTTGGCAAGGATGGCAATTCGAGATGATGAATACAAAGGTTTAATCTTGACATAGACCAGCGACGCCTAACTCAGCCTTCCATCATAGATTCGGGCGGCGGTACCAATGATGACGATGCTGTCGCCCGCTTATTTTCTCTTCCCAATCCCGCCGCCCTCTCAGATTCCTCTATCGTGTACGCAGGTTCCCTTAATTGTTTACATCGACGCTTATGAATTTTGCTTCTCCAATGTGATTTCAGCGCTGCGTCCGTTTCAAAGTATCTATTGTTTTTTTTTTAAAAAAAAGAAGAGACAGAAAAAGAAGAGAAGGAATGTGTAAGGACATGAAATTGAATGAAGAAGGCAAAATGCTCACTTGGCGCATTCAACGCAATAATGTTGAGCAAGGCCAGGCTTTTCGTAGTCAATAGGCTGAGTGTCTAGTGCTGCTCGATTCTGATTTTCATTTTGAGTGGAAAAGGAATATATCTCATGCTAGCAAACTCACTGACTTTTGGATCCAAGTCTATAAGTTGAATTTGATCTAGATCTTTTGGCCTTGCCTTTGTCACTGGTCAACGGAAAGAAAGAAGGAATAGTCTTGAGAAGAGTGCTTACCCGCGTCCTTGAGGCCCTGTGGACATCTCTCCTAGCATGATGGGTTCTAGAACGACGAAGGCGGCCCATAATTTTATGGCAGGTGGACGAAGGATGAGAAAAAGATTCAGGTGTGTTATTTTGATCTACCAAATGTGGTTATTGTATCATGGTTCTCTCATGCGTATTCTTACTTGGAATATTGTAAGTCCATTTCTTACTCACCCTCGTTACATTTATATAAATATATTGTAGAATGGAGTCCGCACGCTTCCCCAGTACCACCCGTGAGTCAACATTTCATTGAAAAAGAGCAGATTTTCGAACATCAGGGCAGATGGAATACCTTCAAAACGTTCGATGATATCTTGAATCATTTACAGGCAGATGTGATTTGTTTTCAGGGTATGGCCCGTTCTTCCTTTCGTCAGGTAACCACCTCTCAGTTTCGGTTGACAGAAGTCAAGTCTTCAAGACAAGTTCTACCAAAGCAGGTCGCGATACCAGCTTCCTATAATTCCTTCTTCTCGTTTCCAGCGAAGAAGACTGGTTACTCGGGGGTTTCAACTTATTGCCGGAAAAATGTCGTGGTGCCTCTGAAAGCCGAGGAAGGCCTTACTGGGCTCATTCATCCCCGTCCACCTCTCTCGGATGGAGAGCGAATTTCCCACCCGAGTGCCTACCCGCCCAATTCTGCTGATCTGAGTACTGGGGAATTTGACTTTGAGGAGCTTGACAACGAAGGGCGCGCAATTTTAGTTGATCTTAGGCTCTTTGTCTTAATCAATGTCTACTGCCCCAATAATGGAACCGGCTCAGAAGACCGAGAAAAGTTCAAAATGGGTTACCATCGGCTCCTTGAGACGCGGGTACGCGGTCTAATACAAGAAGGACGAGAAGTCATGGTTGTTGGCGACCTCAACGCGTGTGCGGCTGTAGAAGATCACTGTGAAGGCCAATTAATGGTTGCGCGTGGATTAGCAGAGGGTCTCCAAGGGGAAGAGGGTTTCTGGGGTAAGGATTACAGGAGATGGATCAGGGACTTGCTTATGAAGGATGACGGAACATGTGGATGTATGATTGATATTGTGCGGAAATTTTGGCCCAATAGGAAGGGCATGTACACCTGTGCGTCCTCCATGTCTCTCATTCTTCCTATGTTGAAGGTTTCACAGGTTGGAATACTAAAATTTCCGCCCGAGAGACGAATTATGGCACGCGGATCGATTTCATCCTCGTCACGCCAGGGCTTGTCCCTTGGATACAAGCAGCCGACATCCAACCCCATATAAAAGGTAGTGATCATTGTCCTGTTTACGTGGATTTACGCGACGAAATTGTCAATGCCGAAGGTTCAATCACAAAACTACGGGAAGTTTTGGGCATTCAACATGCAGATGGTACCGTTGCTCCTACGGAACCTCCTCGTTTGGCCGCGGAGTTTTGGGAAGAACATAAACAAAAGCTTCTTTCAACGTTCTTTGCGAAAAAATCAGATGACGCCCATGCGTTACCAACTCCTCAAAGTATTCCACCTCAGCAGCGTTCTAAGCCAAGGTATTCTGATATCATTTAACCTTCCAATCCCATGTGTTCAGTGACCAGATATTCTGTAGGCGGAATTCTATGGGCTCCCCTGGATCATCATCAAAGTCGAATACCGGAAAACGCAAGCTAGTCTCGGATGGTAAACCCCCGGAGTCACCGGTTAAAAAGACCAAAGCTTCTTCGACACGTTTGCATAAGGCGTCAGAGAAAACGAAGGAAAAACGTGAGGTGAAGTCGGGTCAGTCCACCCTAGCAAGCTTCTTCTCGCAGCCCAAACATTTCGAGCCATCAAAGTCGCTTTCGCCATCTCCTTTTCCGAAATGGCAAGATAAACTGAAGGCGACCGATTCAATCGGCAGTAGCACTCCTTCTGTACAAGATACTGATAAAGATGCTGATTACGAACTTGCGTTGCTCCTTTCCCAGTCTGACGACATTCAGCCTTCGTCCTCAGCCAAGGCATCGGGTTCGCAGGACAAGGACGAAAGTAAACAAGCTTGGAGTACACTTCTCGCACCAACTCAGATCCCAAAATGTTTCGTCCATGGCGAACCTGCGAAGGAGTTTACGGTCAACAAGCCAGGGCCTAACAAGGGGAAAAGGTTTTTTTTATGTTCCAGGTAGGGTTATCGCTGTCTTATAGCTGGATGAGTGCAACTGGTGTTTTATTTCAGACCTGTAGGACCAGGCTACGATAAAGGTCGCGTTGAGCGTTTACGAGAACAAGTCGATACACAATACAAGTGTAATTTCTTCAAGTGGTCGAGTGACGCACGGAGGGAGATGGCGAGAAACAGTTAGACGGTGCCTCTAAACACGGTTATCTGCCCGCTCCTCAAGGACAGTTGGCCGTCCTGGACGTGTCGATTTTGAGGGATACATACCTCCTAGAAATTATGGTCATTACAAAGTAACTCGAGGAGCGTACATTTCTACAGATTTCAAATAAATGGGATTACAAGTTTTTAGATCTATGAAAATTACAAATCAATCGGCGTATATGGCCATCGAGGTCCCTGAAAAGAGTTGAATGTCTAGTCAAAATCGTTTGGTATTGCGGAAACTTGCCTCTTAGGCGCGTCGGAGGGGCAAATCATTGGCCATAAGTAGTCGGCCAGCTCACCATCAACCACAAGGTAGCTGAATCTCAAACAATCCGTCAACAAGATCTTGAAGGACATTATTGGAATCATTTCTGAATTAAAACCGAGTCTCCAAGTGTTAGATTCAACAAAGGCTTCCGACAAGTCAAGTTCTGGATAGAGAGGAATTGTCCAGCACTTTGAGTCTCCGACGTAACGGTGCCCGGGTGCAAAGGCTGATTTGCGGTCCATGAGCTCTGCAGCCGTTAGACGTTCGACCATTGACCAACCTCTGGAAACATATTTCTTGCGCGCAGTATCTTGTTTCAACCCCTCCGTGGAGTACATGAGGGAACGATGTTCCTCAAACGTGGCTTTCGGATAGAGTGCATATGCCTTTTCATGTGTGATAATATTCATAACACATGCTGAGAGAAACGGGTTTCAGGGTCCACTTGGTCAAATTTAAAAGAAACGTACTTGAGTGGAAGTTTAAGACGACTTCCAATGGAGAGTGATTTGATGTGATCAGCTGTATCTTGCGGTCTGGATTGTATTTGAAGAAATTATAAACGTTGGTGACACCCCGTCCGAAATAGCCAGTAACTTTCGGTTCGAAGAAGGGTGCCGACGGAGATCCTCCCGTACAGTGGGATTCTACTGTGACCTCCATCTCTTCCTCCAGAGAGAAGGTGACGTTTGAATTCCTGAATTGACGGGGCTTAAATTCGTAGCCAATTCCACATAGCCACGCTACTATTGTTTGTCTGGAGCGATGCTCCACGTAGATATCCAAGTCGGAATCTGGATACAACGAACGGTCAAAGAATTGGAGTGCGGTTGAACCAGAGATGAACATCTGGGTTTGAGATTGCAAGACGCGAAAATAGTAGATTTCAGGTAGTGTAAAAAATCGTTTTAGGACGTGCTCTAGAGAAAAAGTTCGTTGCACATATGTGCCCACAGTTTCTCGAGCTGCTCGGGACGTTTGAGCATAGTTGATGAGGCTTGCCGGCGAAAGACAACTGAAGATCAAGTTGTCGGTCGTACTTGGTCTGTTTCCACGTTATCTTTCAAATCCAACAGAATAAAAGACACCTACAGCATTAATATCTTGGACAATCTAGACAAGACCTTGGTTGGGATGATGGGCACCCATCCACGTGCTTGTGGCATACGCGTACCATAAAATATATAAGCATAAAAATTTGACAATTGTAATAGTTTTCTCGGCTTTATATTGGAAAGAAATAGACACACGGTTTACTCAAAAAGCAAGAAAGTAGCCAGACAAGAATTGGAACTTATGTAATAAAGAAATAGCCCTGTCGGAAGCAACCCCATCTCCCAACGCATAAAGCACAACCAATGTTATCGACACAGGCACAACCCAGAGCAGTGGATAAAACCAATAAAGTACAAGAACTCGAATGCAATACGCGGTGGGTGTAGTGTACTATAAATCAAGAAATAGAGGGCGAAATAGGCAATATTAAGCTAAAGGGAGCTCAAGCAATAAGTACGACAGAAGAATCAGAGGAGAGTAGAAAGGCATAGGGTAATTTTCCAGGGTGTCCAAAGGGCCCTGACAGCGACGGGGAAACGTTGAAAAAAGCAGACAAAGCATATAAAAACAATATCCACAGCACACGCCTCATTCACGGCCGGACTCAACAACAACAGGCCACACAGAGGTCCGTTCCCTGTCACTACCAGGACTTGCAGGTTTGTTCAATGGTGCCGAAGGTGCGATGGCAGGACTAGGCGCTGCTAAGTGTGGGGATCCCTTTTGTGAATTAGATTGTTGAGGAATGTGAGTGGGACTTGGCGCCTTCGACGATGGACCCGCTGCGACAGGTGACCCTGTCGGAGGCTGAGGACCTTGGAGAGGCGTTTGCTGTAAAGCTGCTGGTGCCAATCCCATCTGCATCATTAGATGATGAGGCGGGGGAGGGGCCTGTTGAGCAGCCAATCCCCGCATTTCATCCATCGCCCTTTTCATCCCCGCCATCAACCTTTCCGACTTCTCCATCATCTCTTCCCATTTCCTTTTGTGCGCACTCAGTTCAATGTAATGCCTCTCAAGGTCCATATACGATGGGATGCCGAGTCCGCCGAGGGCGACGCCAGCAGCTACCATCAAGCTTGACATATCCGCCGATGGTGGAGGATAAGGCGGTTGCATTGGGGGGTAATGAGGAACACCTCCGAAATGTCCTAAGGGCGAGTGAGTCCGGCTCGGTGCATTGGAACCAGATCGGATATAACTAGAAGGCGCACTAGCACTGCTCAGAAAGGTCGCTCCAGGGTTCAGAGCAGCCAACGGTGGGAGCTCAAACCCGGGTGGAGGAAGTACACCGCCACCAACGACCGGGAAAGGGGCCACAAGTCCACCAAAATTCCTTGACCGATAAGGAGAAGCCGACCTACCAGAATCAAGCCATCCGTTTGTAGCGCCAGAACGGCGTTTTCGGGTGGTACTAGTGGTTTCTCTGACATCATCTTCGTCCTCGCCGTCCATGATAACATCATCATCTTTGTCAACCCTAGCCCTCGCCGCAGAACGCCTGGTCCGTTTCCTCTTAGGCTGCTCATCGTCACTTTCTTCGTTATTGGCCCCAGGGGACACACCGGAACGACCAACAGCAACGAGGGCCTCAGCAGCAGCTTGATCCGAGATACGGCCTGTGGTCACACCTGGAGCAGCAGGAACGCGTTTCCGGCGTTTAATTACGGTCTTCTTCATAGAATTAGGACGATGGGTTCCGTGTAACTTGAAGTATAAACCTGAAACAGAGATATTAATCAGTCAAATAAAAATAAGACAACAAAGAAGTCAAAACCTACCACAGGCATTACAGATATTATTCCCCACATCATCCCTCCTCCAAAGAGGAGTTGTACTCGTTCCACAATTCGCACAGCTCAATGCTCCCACCGTGCTCTTTGCCCTCCTATTCGCGGTAACGGCAGGACTGGGATCCCTTTCGGTTCCAGCCGCAGCAGGACTACCCTCTCCATCCGCCATCTTCGGCGACCCATCATTCACACCTCTTTCAAGTTTCGTCGACTCGCTAATGCTACCGCTTGTAGCAGAGGCAACGGCAGCAGCAGCCGCTAACACTGCGTTGGCCTCCGCAGCAGCAGTCTCAAGCTCTAGTCGAGCAGAAAGAGCAAGTGCGTTGTTATACGTAGGGCAGCCAGAACATGCACTCGTGCCTCCCGTCCCATCACATCTTCCGTCGCCAGGACAAGTTCCACCTGTACTCATCAAATGGGATTTCGTAGGCCCTCCCGGTGGTGTCGTTTTGGATGGCATGCTGGATGGAGATAATTTGCCGTTCGTCGATGTCGTAGCCGCTTGGGCAGTGATCGAGTTACTAAGTGAGCTGGGTGCAAAGGGAGAAGGTCCAACGGCTGAAACGGCCGTCACAGTGGACGACGCAGTTTGGTTGGATGAGTTCACAGTCGGGGGAGGGGTTCGGCCAAGAGAAGATGGACGAGGCATATGCCTAGTTTTCTGATAAAGACCTGGATATGAAATGGTAAGTCACTTGCAATAGAATTAAATTGAAAGAACAGGACGGAAAAGAAAGTGAGGGGAGCGATCCAGCGTTGTTGAGGTGAAAAGACCAACTGGTAAAAAGGGCGAATGATCAAAAGCAAGGCAGCAAGGCAGGCCACTCGAGGAGAGATATGCAGCAGTCAGTGATAAAATCCTCATGGCGGTACCCAATCCCATCGCGTCGCAAGTTTATAATATAAATAGTCATTGCGATCAAGCATAAGCACTTGTGGGCTTCCAGATTGAGTGGAGACGTACTCTCGGGTTTGCGACAATACAACACGTGTATAGAATGCGTCGATATGAACCGTAGCTCGATCGTAGCGGTACAATGAGGCGAAAGAGTCACTCGAAGCCGCAATACCGGATGTGCAAAAAAGCAATGTAATAACAAAGTGCGATAGCTTGCCAGAAAGACACGTTAAACAAACAGAAGACGATGCGAGCGCTTGACATAGCGCGCCTCGCCGACACGTGTCGGTGTCGGACGGAAACCATGTTTTGCTCAAGTATTAGGTGCTCATACTCACCACAGGCGTTACAAAGAATTTTTCCGGCTGGATCACGTCGCCATAAAGGACTTTCAGTGGTATGGCAGTTGGTGCAAGGGCCGCGAGCAGTAGTCGTCGGTGGCGGCGTAGGCACATTGGCTTCTTCCTGGCCATCTAAACGAAAAAAAATTGACATCATCGCCCGTCTTAATGAAGAAGACTCACTCGGCCGTAAATCTTCATAGGAATTCTGCTTGGTTTCAGATGAAATATTATTCAGTTGCTGTCCCTGTATCCGAGCCATTGTGGACATGGATGAGTTATGGAGGTTTAAAGAAGGGGTCTCAAGTACGACAGGAGACATTTTCTTCGATGGTAGACGAGTAAGATAAAAGTAAGTTACGCCCTGGGACATGCGCTACGTCAGCAAACCTGCCACACAATATTGCGAGACCACAAACTATGACAAGAGACTGATAACAACGAAAACGACGAGTTCAACAATTATATGAATGGAAGATATGTGTAGGGCAGATTTAAAACGTTGAAGAAGCCGAACGGGTTAGCGAGATGACGGACGGGGGAAGAAAGATAATGAACCAAGATACAGATAACACAGCGCAGCCAATCAAAGGGCTCATGTTTGCAACATAAACAAACAATCTAATCACGTGTTTAGCTTTCTCGGCTTACAGATTGGGATTTCATTGAAATTGACTCATAGAACTTATAGAACCCTCATAGCCGTTGCCTACACCACACCACCATTTCGTGAACCCACTGAAAATTGGGAAAAGACTTGTATGTGACAAATCCTTACTGTCACAGATTACAAGGCACCATTTTGATCGGCATCTTCCTCATATCATTATCACTGGGTCCCGGCTTCTCACGATAACGAGGAAGCAAGCCGCCTTCAAGGAGCATGTTCGGAATCCCTCTTAATATGCATGCTCAATAGTTGCAATTAATCGTATGACAAGATCAACCTAGGATTGAGGTAGGATGGCTTTCCAGATTATCATCCCACAATGGGCGGTTAAAGTACGACTCCATCAATCCTGGGGAATTACCATCAAATAGCCCTGAAATTTTTTACCTCCGCTTCGTTGGGTCCACTCTTGAGGCTTAAGTTGCATTTCATAGAAGGGCACTTTACAACTTATCCTCATGAAACGATTTGCTTCAAAGAAGAAATTAAACTTGAAGGGTCGCTGCTTGTTGCAAAAAATGAAAAAACTGTTTCCGCTTTTTTCGAACATCACTTTTCCCCATTTACTCGTTCCGCTGAAAATAAATCCCGTTGCCACGGTCCAACAAGGAAACCTCTCTCCATTGCCGTGATTGTTGAAACCCTACAGAACTCATGCATGATGTTAAGTACCTACAGTCGATGAAAAGCGATGCAGAGAAATAGTTCTGGAAAACAGGTGGTGAACATGTTCAAATGCTCTTCGCCTTTCGGATGTGTGAAATTTTCATTCTCCTTTTGTCAATCCTTTTGCAAGATCGGGATCAATAACATATATATGAAATCTATACGAAATCCTTTCTGTTTGATGGAAGACTCACATAGATAAGTATATGATTTTTTTGCAGTGAACTACTACTACCAAACCTCTCTGTAATTCTTACTCCACATCCTCGTAAACTGCGGACGTCCTACTAGTATAATACCGAGGTTATGATACGGATTGCAGCCCATCGCCGGTCGGAGACTTGTCAAATGAAACTTGTACGAACGTCAACGTAACAGCAGTGTCGTCTATAACCAGAGCCGTCATCAGAGAGAAGTTGTTGGCACCAATTTGAATGGCACCACATTGTGCAGCCTCAAGACCTCAGCACCATCCCCGAGAGAGGATGCATCGTAGTACTTTGTCATTTCAGTTTCCACAGGTTTCTCCACTGGGGCAACCTGCAGAAACCACTGGAAACCAGTGAAAACTAAAAAACTTGGAAACATATGTCCACTTTTCACAAAATGATAAGTAACAGAAACCATGAAAACTGACCAATTATGGCCTGTAAATATGTTTTTTCTATATCAAGATTTTGCAAAGTCTCCAGGTTACCAAGTTTCTGGAAACTGGGAAACCACTGGAAACCCGGAAATTAATTTGACAAAGTACTAATGCACTATCATTTCAAACGTAGAGGGGTTTCAAGTGGTCGACATCCCAAAGATCTCTAAGACCATATTCAGATAGGAAATGTGTGTCCCTCTAGCTCCCAATATTAATGTCGAGCACCTCCTCAGTACTTAGATAGAAGAGAATGTCAACATGGAATAAGGCGAGAACAGCGTGCTTGAAATGCATCTGGTCATCAACGGCAATATGCAATAATGCATATGTGGGAACAGCTGAAACGGCTTGACGACATATCAGGTATAGTTCGGGCATGATAACGCTCTCAAGAGGGGCAGTTCTTCATGCGGCGGGCAGAAAACGTATTGAATTTCTTGAACATAGTGGCAAATGTTTCCTTCCCGATCGTCTGATATCATAAGTCACAGCACTGGAGTACTTCTTCTAAAGACTAGACAGGGAAATACTTGAGCATGGTCGTACCAGTACATGAAATTCTTGTTATGACCGGAAGAGTGTGCATAGGGTTGGCATTACGGCCGTCCATGATGTCGAAGGTTTCAAGCAGAGAGGCGATATCCTGAAGACCTTATCCTCATGAAAGTGGTAGAAGTGATAGAGAATAGGCTTAGCGAGCGGCAGCTTTTTCAAAATCGGCCATTGTGAAAATAAGGTTCATTGCAAAGTTCAAACTTGAACGTCTTCCCAAAGCCAGAGGGTTGAACCGAGCGCGTACTCGCCACGGGGCCCTGTAAGAAGGAACCGAGTATGGTAGCACATCTCTGACGAAAACGGAAGCAATTTTTCCAGCATCAGGCATCGACAGCAATAGAGAAAAGAGTCGCACAGACACAGGAGACATCCGGCTCGAACTTCGTGCTGCTGGCTTTCAGGATCGGCAGAGCGGACGAATTCTTCAAGGTTATCCACTGGCCGGTGTACAAGGGTATTTCTCGTAGTGATGCGGGAAATAGGTCTGGGCTCTAATTCGCAGTGCAAATTTGCACCTGGGCCACTGGCATGGACCCCCTAATTGCATGTGCAATTTTCAGCAAATTTGCAAATGTCTGATTTTGGTTTGATCTACGATACCTAATTAAGTTGAAAAAACGAT
>QDKV01004787.1_pt1 | contig 14558 bp, 12 predicted proteins | sample 1861101 | NCBI WGS metagenome assembly QDKV01 (sample SAMN04275158, study PRJNA302643) | Fungus metagenome, whole genome shotgun sequencing project. | isolation source: fruitbody | host: Mallocybe terrigena | place: Sweden | collected 2013 | reverse complement strand
CTGATTTGGAGAATTTTTTCTCAAGGACATTCTAAGTAACAAAAGTGATGAAAGGCAATGAAAGTTGCCAAAGTCAATAAAAGTTGGCCAAAAGTTGGCCAAAGGAAATACAGCTTTTCCTGATGAATCATGAGTGGAGGAGTTTTTCTTGCCATCACCACCCGGTCCAGTCCAGTCCAGTTCCGGTCTTTTTCCAGTCTTGAGACCGGACTTTCAAACACTACACACCATTGCGTGTGTCTCTTCGTGTTTGATCCCTTATGGGCGCCACACCAGCCACAACACACATCTCGTGTCGACGGGCACCATACAGCACCCTGCATGCCAACGGCTGTCTGGCCAAAACAAGCACAAGTGCTCATTACTCAACCGAGTGCCACTTGTGATCTCCTTTCTCCACTTGAGATTTCCCTTCTCTACTTGCCATACTTTTAGCTCAACTTGAAGAATAAAAAGGATACCAAGTACTACTGTACTTCAAGGGTTCTCAAGGACTGTCAAGGAGAGATGTGTTTTGCTGATGAGGGGCGTACGGTCACCTTTCAACATTTCTCGCAGCCTATCAATATGGTATGTATACAGAAGTTTCTCTCTCTCCAACCATGGCAGTTTCTTTTAAAAAAATAACCACTTTTTTCAAAGAGGGTCGTCACGCTGATCGAACGAACACGTGCCTACGGTTCCCACAATCAACGACTTCATCCGGATTCCGAATTAGAAAAACTATATAAAACGTTCAAAAAGTGGAACCCTTGTCACCCACTTTTGATAAAAACGTTTCCAAAACATGTTTTCAAAGATTTTCTTCGTCCTCTCTGCTCTTTCCGTCGCCGTCAACGCCCAGGGCAGTAGCTCCTCCACTGCACCCACGGGTATTCCTAGTGTCAGCCCCTGTATTCTTGGTTGTGTCATTCCTGCTGCCGCTCAGAATGGGTGCAATGGGATGTACGTATTGCTTGCGCTTCTAACTCGTGTTTTTCTCATTCCTTTCAAGTACTGACCTGTCGTGCCTCTGCTCCAATGCTCAATTCCAAGTTGACGCGCAAGGTTGCTTGACGCAGAATTGCCCAACTGAGGTTCAGGCAGCTCTCGCCCTTCAACAGGCTCAATGCGCTGCTCGTACGTCAATTCTATTCCAACTTTTTTGAATTGTTGTTGATTTCCTCCCAGTCAGCATCACCCCGACCGCGACCGCAATTCCTACTCCAAGGCCCGTCTCGTTCACCTCGCTTGGGGGCGCTAGCTCCACCAGCCCTGTTTCGTCAGGCAGCAGTGCTTCCAAATCAAGCGGCACTACTTCTGCCGGTGCTGGTGCTACTTCTACCGGTGCTGGTACTATTCTCCATGCGGGTGCTTTACCATACTTCGGTGCCGTCCTCGCTGGTGTGCTCGCTCTCTGATTTATTTCTTAAGGGTCATGAGAGAAAGGCGAAATAATTTCTTTATATCACCAGCAGATTTTTTTTACGACGTTCTTTGGCACATTTTCCCCTCGAATGCCTAGTAGCTTTATACCTGTCGATTCGCAAACAGAAACAAACTTAGGGGCAAATAAATAAATCGGGCAACACTCAACTGCAAGCAATGTACCAAGATTTGAGATTAACCAGTCTTCAGAAGTTGCTTGACTCAGAATGTCAACGCCTTTTGGCTGTGCAAGACAATTGGTGTCTGCCAGAAGGCGCAGCGCTTGACATAGCCTTCCCTATTTAGTACTATCACGACATCCGCAGCTTCGTAAAAGAATAGCTATCATACCTCCACATTCATCTCCAGGTTGAAGATCATATATCATGATTGTGGACAAGCGCACTTACGATCCAACAACGCCGACCGACGCACCCCCATCCTACGACTCCCTTGAAAAAGTTCACCTTGAACTCAAAGAAAAGCCCAAGTCTGACGGCTCGTCATCGTCTTTATCACAACCAGTCACCGTCTCTTCTGAGTCGTTTGGGTCACCTGAGCTGAAGACGATCAAAGGAAAATTTAAGCCTTCCAAAAATTGGTTTAATTTCTCAGCTTCCAACGCACGTACCTCCCGTGAGGTCCACACAACTGTTCTCCGTCTTATTCGCGAACTCGTCAAGGAGCACACCTCGAGCACACTTGCCGGTACTGGCATCCTTAAGAGTTGTGTGGATGCGTGTGCTAAACATAACATGCAGATTTCCGAGCTTCTTCAGCAAAAATATATCGAGGATCACACGCCTCTCTATTGGGTCATCGTCAAACGCTTGCCAGATGGACAGCCTCAGTTGGAGGACAGCCAAGGTCCAGATTTGCTTAGCGCGTTCATCGAGTACGCCTCTCCTCTAAAAAATGAGACGATAAAAGACATTCGATTAGCCTGCTTGGCCACATCAGATCAGAAGCTCTTTCAGAGACTCAAACAGTCGCCCGAGATTGGTCGATTGTCTTCAATGGATCAGATGTTGCTTGGCGCAAATGCCCCGCCTGACGAGATAGAGGTCGAAGAATTTTCTGCCAACGGCGAAATGTTCGTGGCCGAATTTGTGATCTCACAATTTCATAAACGAATGGTGGTATCGAAGGAGATTGTGTTGGAATTTATTGCAAGACGTCCGTTTTTTTATTTTTTTTTCGGAGGAAGTTCATGACTGACGTCTCTTCAAGGTCGGCTATGGACATTCACGTTTTTTGTAGCACCTGAGACACGGGTAGATACACAACCTCCCGAAGGGTCATGGTGTGTATCCCTCGCTCTTCAAGAAACCAGCCCTCCAACGCACGTCGACTCACAGCTTCAGATTCGAGGGCCAAACCTCTCCAAGTCACCAGAGCCAACACTAAGATCTCCAATCTCTCCTTCACATTTACACTCTCCACTCAACTCAACGTCACCCGGTACACCTGCTCGATCTCCGTCATTGGCTACTGCCATATCATGGATACGAATCAATCCGAAGTCTTCTAACACTCTCCGCCTTAAAACTTTCACAGGGCCACTTGTAGCCCCTAGCAAGAATTCACCGGGAAATAGAATTGTTCAGTCGCTTGAGAAGTGCTTAAATGCGTCGACGTTACAATACGGCGACAATTCATATATTGGTCCAGATCAGAAGCTTCGAGCCAGGTTTGAAGCGAAGTTGGGAAGGCCAGAAACGGACTGTGTTATTTGCTGAGAAACATCGCTTTACCAATTTTCCTTTTGTTCCTTTCTTTGATCCAGTATGAGATGTAATGCTATCATGTACGACCATGTTTATCTTCAGAATCAAAATATCCGCACATCAATCTGTTCTCTGTAACCATCCACCACATATGTCTAACGAAAAGGAGTCTTTGTCTTCTGACACCATTACCCCATCACCGCCTTTTCCTCCACTACCTCCGCCTCTACGAGAAGCACCACCCGCCTATGAATCTCTGCTGATAACCTCGCTTCTCATTCCCCAGAATCGTATTCGTCTTCCGGAAGATCCGCCTCTCACAATTTCATCCACGAATCATCATGCGAATACTACACACTCTCCGCCTTCCTTTCGTCCTTCAAATCCACCTTCCAGAGCAGGCCACACCCGATCTCTTAGCTCGTCGTCTCTGTCGAGCCTCAAAGGAAAAGTCTGGTTTCCCTTTTCATCAACATCAGCCGCATCACTTCGGAAGCCAAACAACGAAGTGCGGACGACGGTGCTCAACCTCGTCCGCGATCTAGTTCAAGAGCACAGCTCCTCCGGCTCGCCTGCAGCACTGGGCATTCTGCAGAGTTGCGCAGAGGCATGTAGCGCGCATGCTGTTTCCCTTTCCGCGATCTTGCAGGACAAGTTCATCGAGAGTCATTCGCCGCTGTATTGGGCTATCGTAAAACGACCACATGAAGATAACAACCCAGATGAGCCCGAACTCCTCGATGCCCTGTTGAAGCAGGCATCTCCGCTCAATGCTGACACGGTGGCTGAACTGCGTCAAGCATGTTTAGCGACGTCCGACCATTCCATTTTCCAACGCCTCCGCATATTACCCCAGTTTACTGCGACCACAGGTGCAGATATGATCATCTTGGGTTCTACGCTACCTCCAGACGATATCGCGGTTGAGCTTGGGCCGGGAAACGACGGTGCATTTTCCGTCGATTTCCAGGTGTATCAGTTCCACAAGCGTATGATGGTTTCGAGAGAGATCAAACACGAGTTCGTAGCTCGAAGTACGTCCTTACTTTTGTTCTTTACATATAAGATTTTTGACGCCTGTATCCCCATTCTTTAGATAGGATATGGAAATTCACATTCATGATTATACCGGATACTGCATGGTATGGCCCTCCACCAGGGTCGTGGTGCGTTTCGCTTTCTCTCCAGGAATCCAGTCCTCCTACGTGGTTTGATGGCTCTCTTGTCTTGCCCAACTCCGATAAACCCCTCCGCTTGCGTTCAAGACAGTTGATGGAAGGGCCAAGAAATGATGTTCTAGCAACGCAAATCCTGATACCCATGAGCGACAGCCCTGACTTTGCCACTTTGCAATATTCGTGCGTTTTGTTTTCTTATTTTTCCTTACACTGCGATAATTGATGTCTGGACATTTAGGGGTACCTCATTCCCAGAAGACGAGAAATTGAGAGTGAGATTGGATGCGATACTTCGAAAACCTGAATCCACCATCGAGTTCTGAAACTATTCACAATGTGGTTGCGCTATATTGTGCACAGGAATTTTAAATAGGTTTAATATTCTTGCTCTCAATCTTCATATTGCATAAGACTAGCAACCCGCGTCCTATTGTCCTAACTCCTACCATAAGTTCCGAATTGTGTCTTAAGTCGACACGGTTACGGGTCATGGAAAATTCTATACGGCACAGTGCGCAGCACCAGAAACACTTCAAGGAGATGGGAATGGCACTCCCCGTCACATAAAAAGAATCAACAGGCGACGGGAGAATATTTAAGACCTGATACTACTACGTCCTACACTTCCAGGTCACACTTTTTCCACGCAACAAGTCGCTCTACTCCTATATGGGATGCCAAGCTTGTTTTAGGTATGATGTCGAGGGCCACTGACCAGCCGTCCCCAAGGTTGTCTGTGTAATGTTTGGGGCGAACGAAATAGGGAGGTCCCAGATCGGTCTCAACTTCAATCGGATAGACCAAAGCAACCAAGTATCCGCCTGGCTTGATCAATGCATTGATCCGGCTACCCCAGTCCTTACGGTTGTCTGGGGTTATGGCTACAAAAAACCTACAGTCAGGGGATAAATATCAGAGTTTACGTAGCACGGCCGCGTATGATACGGGTACTAACAAGTAGTCAAAAATCAGGTCGAAGCGACCTTCAGTAGGAACGGTGTACTTGAAGAAATCAGAAACCTCGAAGGCCACTTTTCCAGGTGCTGCAACCAGAAAGTCGGCGTGAATGCTGAGCAGGGATGAATTAATTTTGGACGAACATTTGGAATCATTAAACATCTTACGTTTTGGCATGTTGAATGGCGGTCGGGGATATGTCAAGACCAACTGTATCATGGTCAAGCATATTGGCAATAACTGCAGTCTCGTAGCCCTTTTGTTTGCGTTTAGCCCATGCTGAAGACAATGGACTAAGCTTACCCTTCCACACCCAGGCACAAGCGCCCGCCCACTCCGGGGCAGGTCTAGAATCTTGGAGTGGATTAAATCCTCCAAGGGTGGTTGGCATTTGCCTGCGTTCCAAGGAGTGACAGCTCGTCGCCTTTGGCGAATTTCAATCCAGCGAAGAATGAACCAGCTGTGAATATTTCTACACTCACCAGGCATTGTCCCAGCCTATAGCCTCGTTTGGATTTTCATACACCAGCTCTCGAAGTTTTTGAAAACTTGGCCTTGATCCAAGTGCGGGGATTGGAGTGCTATCTAAAGCTGTCATGCCGATGCGAGGTTCAGAGTCGAAACGTCAGAACCACGACTTTATAGGTCTTCTCTAGTATGTCCACACTTTTCTCTGGCATGTCCACCAGAAGCTTGTAGGCGGTTGTGGCGTGGGAGCGCTTAATATCTTCTGTTATCCGGCGAAAGTACGGTTGAATGTCATTGGTCAAGCTTGAGTCAGGATCTGATATTAATAACGCCTTTACAGAAGAAGCGCTGAAGCAGAAAATTATTCAGAGGAGGAGTTGACCGGCCGAATGGATCGGCCGAACGAGTTCTTAATTCAGCTGTTATCGTAACGATAAGCGATTTCCACTTCACTATAGTCTTGGTCCCATCATGAGCCGACACCTGGAGGGCGGTAAAACGGGGGCTTAGGGCTGGACACTCGACCACCTGACGTTCCAATACCAAACAGAAGAGCCTATCTTCACGGCGGATAATCTATGTCCTATCAAGTAACCAATTGGTAGTCACATCAGGGGTAGATCTGTACTTATCACCGGGATAATCCGGGTTAACGCCGCCACCGTCCACGTTCGTTCTCCCAGGTGAGTCTGTCGGGTTTCCGTTCATGAATCGTATACAGCAGAATCACTCAAAGGTTCCTCAGAAAACAACGATGGCTCACACAGTCTCACTCGAACTAGTTAAGAAGTGCAGCTTTGCTCTCGGTGAATGGCATCTTCTCTGGGTTTTTCAACCGGTTTGGCTCATCTTGTGAATAAACTCCTTAGCGAAAGCAATCACCGTCGTACCCAATCCCACCTCCCGCAATCCATCCTACATCCTCTCGTTGGAGCTATCTCCCTCTCTCTCCGCTCAGCATCAATCCCTATCCAAAAAAGCGAAACCCACTTACACATCCTCCGCACAAATCACAACTCAACACCCTATATCGGAATTGACTGGCGCGTTGATGCTGACCTTGATAAACTTTCCACGAAAACAAATTGGGAGGACCATGAGCGATTGCCTTACGACTGGTGTCATGCCCACCGGTGCCGAGGTCAGCGACAAGGAGAAAAGGGAGAACACTGTGTTCGTCAGGCCTTTTTTAGGGCTGACACCCAATGAACAGACGATCAACGCGCTGAAACCGGGCTCAAAAGTCGGCGTGGTAGCCGACAGTGGCCTGATCGAGTCGAACCCACGGGATCTGACTTGGGATGAGTTTGTCACGATGCATTTCCTTGTCGGGAGAGTCACCAGCATCACCGAAACGGCGCCTTCCTCTTCCAACGCGCCCGCTTCAGCGTTTCCAGAAAAGGCGGACTCTGATCAAGCTCTGCCTATACCCCTCACCGCTGATTTCGGCACTGTGGTGGGACAAAAAGACGCCGTTGCGTACCTTCGGCCCGGTTTCATATCACCCAAGGAATTGGTTGGTCGGCAAATCCTTGCCGTCGTTAATCTGGAAGTACCGCCATCACCCTCGAGTTCCACCGATGAGGACCAGGCTTCCACAGGAACAGGAACGGCTGGCGAAGGAGCTTTGGTTCTTACCGTAGGAGGAATAACGACCGTTGAGCCTGCGAAGGAAGTCGAGAATGGTTATCACTTGGCCTGAGCACAATTGAATAGTCTGTAGAATTTATCTGTCAAACTGAGTGAGCGAAACTTATATGTGGAACAGAGGGCAATCTCTTGGCTCATCGGGAGATTCTGGTAAATCGTCGGTATTTAGTCAATCTCGTACATTCTGAACACTATGTGGGTATTTCGAAAAAGATATCAGTACAATAAATGATATGTCCACATTTTTGCTGATCCCAACAGGATCGCACCGTTATATATAGGCACAGCTAAGTTCAACTGAACGGCATTCCAAAGCAGCATACGTTCCTCCCACCTCTTTCTCGACCGCTTCGGTCATGACTCCCAATGTCGCAAATCTCCAACCCCACTTTGCGCTGGTCCTGTCGTCTTTCTCTACGCCTATTATAGCCCCGGCCCGATCGATCCAAACGCTTTCCAGTCCTAACTTATTTGCAGGTACGTGGTCGTGATAGAGAGAATGTGCAACGACCAAAACATCATCGGCAGTTATATTGCCAAATTCGGGCGATGTCTCGAGCAAAGAGAGCGCGCTCTGGAGGCATGTGAGGGAAGGCTTGTATGCGCCTATATCCTGCGCTGTCAAGATGAGCGTGAAAGGGGATTTGGATTCCTCACTCGGGCCTCCCGCAAGAAGGCTGTGGGTCGCGGCGAATGACTGGTGGTCCACATTGGAGAGAACAACTAATTTGAAGTGCTTCGAGAGCGCACGAAGGGCCGAAATAGTGTCAGGAAAGGTGGGCCATGATGTGATGGAATCAGCAAACGCCTCATGTCCTCGAGACTGTACTCCCTCCGCCTTTGTCTGTGCGAACCCACCGTCTTCTCCCAACTGCGCTGAAAACGTCTCGTGTGCCTTTGCCAAGACGTCTCGATACAACATCATGGGGTACTTGCGTTGGATCTCCTTCTCAATACGTGAATATGTGAGCAATGCATTCTCGCGAGACCAAGATACGGGGAGAATGGGTGAAAGGGAACTGTATATTCCACATTCCCAGTCGACGAGCGTCCCGTAAACGTCGAAAATCAACACCTTGTAAGATGCCAAAGCGCGTCCTGTAGACATTGTGGCCACCCAAACTTTGAAAGGGGCTGGGTAAAAGGATTAAGTGTTTTTGACTCAAGGAGCTGTATCCTCAGGCACATATTCAACTAGATCACGTGCACAATTTGATAAAGTGTAACCGCTTGGGACATTATAACTCCTTGGGACAAGAGACTCTGCTGACTTCCCAATTCCTTAGAATTTTTATTTGGAGCATACTGTAATATGAAGCTACATTGCATAATTTTTTGGGGTACAATTGAACCATGTAAAATGATGCTACAACATCAGGAAAATCTACTTAACCTAACTTGAGGCTACTTATGTTCATTTCCAGACATACGGCGAAGGACCAGGTAAATTTTAAATTCGGAGGTGTGCGAAAATAGGATTGTCATGTGCATCAACTATCAACAGCAGGAATGGATCGTTCAAAGCCTCAAAGCTTCACGAGCGATGAGGGTAAAGACTACACTTCAGATTATGATGTCTCCTTTATAAGCTTCCGTGCATCGTCATCACGAGGAACAATGGAACATTTGAAGGGGACTACGTGACTAGTGGATGTTCATGGGAGGTGAGAATACCCAGTGACTGTACAGTTCCTGCCGAACGGAACTCACCTTATGAGGGCGTCAGTATACTTTCCCTCGATTGGTATTACATTCCCATTCGCGTCCTTCGCAAAGTCAAAGTCGAACACCGACAAAACTGAGACGATGGTAGCCCAAACAGTGGCATCTGCTGCATGCCGGCCCACACAGATACTGTATAGATTTTATATTTGGAAGAAGGAAATAGATGTTCCGTCGACTTACCGTCTTCCAAAGCCAAATGTCAGGATGGTGTTGTCGTCATTCAATTGCCCATCGAGCGTAAAGAACCTATCTGGGTTAAAGCGATGAGGTTCATCATATTTTGACTCGTCGCGTGTCATTGCCCTATGACGATTTCAAATTTTAGTTACACAGAGGCAACAGAACATTAATACCAAATATTGCTCATTATCGTCGCTCCTATATAATTTTAGTCTTTCATTGATTTAGATAGAGGTAATTTAATTAATACCTTTAGGGATATAATACCCCTCGTACACGTCATCTGCAGTGGTCGTGTGTGCGACACCCATTGGCATTGCAGGACGCCAACGCATCACCTCTCTGTAGAATGCCTCGACGTAAAAGAGTTTTGGCCGATCATCAAAGCGAGGCAGCCTCTCACGCCCAACAACCTTATCGATTTCGTCTTGCGCCTTCTTTCGGGCCTCTGGGTGGGTAACAGCTGCTAAAAAGAAAGATCCTATTACACATGCAACCTAGAAAAAGTTATGTCTGATGGGTTGAATAAGTATCTGGGCTACATACCGTATCAGCTCCGGCTGTAGTTGTAAATCAATCATTAGACTTGAGTATTGATGCCCGGCGTCTCCACATACCAGAAAAGGAAGTTGCTCCAAGCCCTTTAATCGTCTGCTCTCCATCAGTCGACCCTCCGTCTCTTTCGTTCTCTTCAATCAATTCGGAGACCAGGCACGGTGTAGCCTCTCCGATAGCCTGAAATAAGTAAATTTTTGAATAAAGAACCAACTTATTGACTGAGAAAAATACACCGACCAATTTCTTCTTCACATAATTGTATGGCATGTCCAGCATTTCTGTCGTTAATATCCTACATTCCTCAGCAGCTTTATGGAACTGGCTTCCCGGAAACCAGGATGGAAAGGAGCGAAGGAGGGGAAGAGAGTTGACGATACTTGCACCTGGAAACATGGCGTTGGTCATAAGTATAATTGCCTTATCAGCGTTGTCCAAGAACGGATCATCTTTAGGTGCACTTTCATATCCGTACACTGTAGCCATAATGACCGAAGCTGCCAAACTGCTTGACTGCATAAGTTAAACACAGAGATGAGTAAAACCAATTACGCACTGTTTGTAGTGATCAATGAACTTGGTGGGCCCGGGGTCTATGAGAAGGTTTCGAAGAAGTTCGTGTACTTTTGTCATCTGGGTGGGACGATAGGCAAGAGCGGCATCAGGCCTATACTTTCGATGCAAAGTCCGCCGGTTGTTCCTCCAGGTATCACCGTAAAACATAAGACCAAGCACGAAGTCCCATCCTAAGCTTTATCCCAAAGTTGCTAGTTAGAAAGTGGTTTCCCAAACCGAAGAGCATAATGAACATATATACATATCTCGCATGGGAAGGACGGGACGATCTGAATACATGTTTGAACGCTTCTCGAAGAGATCAATAGTAACCTTGAGCGAATTTATAATGATAACGTGCTGGCCCATTGCATTGCAGTAGATAATATCGCCTGAGAGTAAGTTGTTGAGATGGAAAGGCTAATACATCAAAGGAGTAAAACTTGCGGCTTACCATACTTTTTCCGCCACTGGGTGTATGTAACCCATGGCTGAACCAAGGGGAAATCCCAGAGATTGCCGATGATTGGATATGGATGAGGGCCGGGAGGGTACAAAGTTCTGACATGGTTGCTTTTCTTCCTAAGAAAGAAGATGAGGAACGTAGCAACAATGAGGGCGATGAAGGCTAAATGAGAATGGTCGAGGACAACCATGCTTGGGGAGGTTAACATGAAGAACAACATTTTTGTTCAGCTATAAAGATCCTGTAGGCTAACCAGACAACCGTAAACGGTGACACGCTTGTCAGCAGGTGTTTTGAAGAACCGGTGATGCTATCACTTGCCGTAGACGTTTATTCGGACGGGCGAAACGTAGTCCAGAGGTGAAGGCAAAGAAAAGCCGGTGCCACGGTTCACTTGCTAATGGTTCGTTACTCTGCATTTCAAGTTTTTGTGCTTCCATGCATCAATAAGTTCTTCGGTCGCTGAATTACATAAAGATAAACCAAAAATAAAATTTGCTCCATCACGAATTACTTAAATTACTTACATGATTTAAATGTCTTATTTAAGGCAAGTCATTTAATTCGCCAATTTCCAGTACCACAATTTGTAGATAAGTCGTAGCGAAGTGTTATTTATATATTCTAGCCACGGCTAGACATTTTGCTCACACATCGCGTGTGATGTTAGACAGACGAAAACGGGGCAAGGACAACGATCATATTCTCGTAGGTACAAGGACCCGAATTTATGGTACGAAGTAATCTACCCAACATAGCTACAAAGAGTCCATACACAGCAATAAATAGATGCGATCATAAAATCCTACAGAGCACAAATTGCCAAAGAACTCAAGGCCTCGATCTTCACGCGCTGCACCGGCGCTTACATGCTCCGACTTTTGTGTCGCGTTTGTCCCGCGGACCTTTATATTTCCAACATGTGAAATCCATGTTTCTTATAACAAATGCTTAACTTGGGTTCGGCCATCAATGATCCGGCTTGGGTTTCTCGAGAAACTCCGAATAAATAATCCGATAATAGATTGCCATTTTAGGCAGACGCTGATAAGTACCTAATGCGGCTTAACCTCCATATGGCAAAGAATCTGGGAATTGGAAACTACGCCATCAGCAACGGCGGCTATGCCCGAGCAATGAGCATGTAATGCATCACATGATTTGACTTTTTTGGCTGTTGGCCGACTACTAGCCGTGCAAGTTACTGGGTGTTAGATTTGGTTTAGAGGTTAGGAGGTTAGGAAATATGACTTACATGAGAGCTGTGGGGAGACCCCCGAGTGCAGCAAGAATATTTTCCCGCCAAGTTCCCGCCAAGGCGATGTCGAATTCTATATACAATTATTATCATCTAACATACAAAAATATTTTCTGCCAAGGCGATGTTGAATTCCATGTGAAATTATTCTTATTTACAAATTGGAAGAAAATGTAGCACGGTGGCCGAGTATCCTTACCGGAGCTATTTTGGAAAGTGCAATTAATTAGCGCACATTTCGAAACACCGCCTGCAAGTATGTTTGGAGTATAGGCTCTTGAAGAGGCCCGACGCCAAGAAAGCAATGTGTGGCTGCAGTTGCACATCATCTTCAAATGATGATTTACTGGAGTAGATACTGATCAAATATACTGTACTTCCCTGGCTTGATACGTGACTTTTTGGCAATCGGCTAAAAGTTAGTGGGTCTCCCTCATAGAGGTCTATGGATAACACTTATCGTAATGGACTATGCTATGGGGGTCAAATCGGGAGTCAGATAACCGGCAGAAGTATCGGCTAAGGAAGGTCTCTGTCGTCTTCCAGGGCTCAATTCGTTGACGTCTGGAAACGGAAAGAACGATTCCCATCATGGATGCTACAAGGCTCTTTTCTGGCTAGGAACACATTGCTTTCGCCGAAATGAGCAAGAGATATCAAGAAGACGCAACAGACAGCAAGATCGGAATGACAAAGAGAAATGTCAAAGACTGGTGACCGGTTCCTGTGAGCAACAGGTGAAATGTGAGAAAATTTTGTGAGTGTGGATATCAAAGGTAACAGACAAGCCCGGTAAGGACAACAGAAAAATAAAGGAATTGTTAGCAGAAGCGCATAGTATAAAGAGCCCATGCAATATGGTAATCCTTACAACCATTGAAAATGCCTACTACTTTATCTGTACCCATCGATACGACAAAAGTCGCAAGCTACTTTAGCTATCTTCCTGTTCATATCCACAAAGAGGTGGATGCCATCGAAAGGGCCACCCTCGAAGCCATAGAATTCTGTGCACCTGAAGGGTCAAAAGAGCGTATGCAGGCCCTCTACCGTCACACCAACCCGTTTGGGAACCCATACGCACTTTGCCACGGAGAATGCAACATAGAAAAGCTTAAATTCTTCGTTAAAGTCGTGGAGATGATCTGGATTGATGACGGTATGTTCTTGCAGCAAAGATGACGATAGGAAGGGCAAGCTAACAGAAGACCATTTCAGATGTAACTGAAGAGCTCCCTCATGCGGTTGCTCAGTATGAGCATGAGATTCTCCGCCATGGTCTTGACCCTCACTACGATTCTAACCCTGACACCGGAAAGACGGTTGGCGTGAAGAAGCAATTCCTTCGCGATGCGAGGAATGGCATGCTCGCGTTGGATCCCGTGGGCACGCCAGACGTGCTCCATACACTTGACAAGTATCTCCAGGAGTACGATAGTAGCCAGGAGGACTTCGCGACGATCGAAGACTATTTGCCGTACCGAATCCCTAATGCGGGCTATCGGTGTGTCATTTTAATTGGCTCGTCCAAGACGTTTGCTTATATGATATGGGCAGAGTCTGCTCCCATTTTACGCGTTGGGCGATGGACATCAGCCTGACGGATGAGGAAATGAAGGCTGTTCACGAATTTGAGTGGACTCTTGGCGGCGTCCTGGCTCTGACTAACGACTACTTTTCGTGGAGAAAGGAGAAGTTACAGAACACGGATAGAATAAGGAACGCCGTCCATCTCCTGATGCGACAGTATGGTTTGCCGCAGGATGCAGCGAGGATTATGCTCAAAGGTATCATCATCGATGAGGAGGAAAAGGCGAAGAGGTTGCGAATGAATTTGGAGGAAGGTGAGATGTCGACAGAGTTGAAGCGCTACGTGGAGGCTCTCGAGATGTATGCTGGGGGCAATTGCTATTGGAGTGCTACATGCCCGAGATACAACAAACCGCAGGAGGAGCAGGAGATGGATTCAGACTCTGATTGATTCCGCTGAGAGTCGTTCAAGTCGGGCTTGGTGAATTAGATAACTTGAAATTGTGCACCGTTTCTTACTCACTTGCGTTAAAAATCTTTTACAAAATACTCCCAGAATTCAAAGTGAAAACGGTGTGAATGGGTATAATCCATACTCCGGCCAACGTCGCGTTGTAGTAAGGGTCCATTACCTTGAAGAGCACCTAAATTCTATCCCAGCACATTCACCAAATAGGAAAAAGAAGAAAAAAAGACGAACATACCTACATGATATGGTGATTTACAGCTAATTGCAAAAGTGTAGACGTTTCAAAAATTTGGGCGACTCCGCCTATGTTTGTACAAATACCTTTAAATGGCAAGATTGTCGGTAGTATGATGCAACGAGGGCATCTGGGAATTGGAAACTACGCCGTAGTCTACGCCATCAAACTACGGCGGCAACGCCCGAGATTGGTCAT
>QDKV01004788.1_pt1 | contig 14566 bp, 13 predicted proteins | sample 1861101 | NCBI WGS metagenome assembly QDKV01 (sample SAMN04275158, study PRJNA302643) | Fungus metagenome, whole genome shotgun sequencing project. | isolation source: fruitbody | host: Mallocybe terrigena | place: Sweden | collected 2013 | reverse complement strand
AACATCAATGTAAGCGCTTTTTGAAAAAGACCGCGTCCAGTTTGAAGGATTGATAGTAGATGCGGCGATAAATCCTCCTATGCTGTAGCCCGAATAGGGGTCAGAACTGGAGGGAATCCCAGCTGCTTGGAGCGAAGGCAGCCAATGAGTGGTAATAGGTGGCAAACTATCAAAGGTGTTGGTGCCTCCTCTTTGAAAATATTAACGAAGATACTCACTAGCCCGGGTATGTTGTTTGTAATTTTCCTGTATTTCCATGACTGCTTTTGGGTATATTGGATCGCGGCCGCTCTTTGGATGTCGGCTGAGGGAGGAGTGAATGCTTCTGTAGCTTTGAGAGCGGTAAAAAAAGGATCCCAACTCCAGACAGAGGCAGCAGAGGTGTTGGATGGCGCAATTAGGTCGTGCCATGCGTTGACTTCTTCTTTGGCAGGGTGAACGTAGTACATCCCATTTATAGCGGTCGATCCACCAAGAACCTACGAAAAGATGAGTATGAAAGATATCTTTGAAACGAAAACACCTCGCACCCTTCCTCGCGGTTGGTTTATTGCTCCCACTCGCATTGACCTGTGGGTTGTTATTCCATCTTCATCTCCTTCATCCAGTTCCCCCCTCTCTCCGTTGTTGACGGCGGCCATGGTGCTTCTCTGAAGAAAATTCCGTGAGTTTAGTTGATAAGTCTTTCATTGTCATACCTATAGGACAGCCGTGACAATGGGACGTGGAATTAGACGGCTAATCTCACTTTTGAATCATTGGAAGCAGTCATTAATGAGGCAGACAACCGTCTTCAAGCTGAAGTAGATCGTTGTAAACCTCCGGAACCAACCACTGATGAAGAAGTCGAGGTACATTATGGTCAGAGAAATCAAATTCAAGTTTTAGTGGTAACGCGCCGTCATGCGTGATAACTCGCGGAGGTGTAACGCCGTTACAACAAAAAATTTAATTGTTATACCTCAACTCCTTGTGCACAAAATTTTTTTATTTTAATCTAATTTACATTGCTATTGTCTTAAGTAGTGAACATTAGATTTTTATATTATTCCAGGATGAGGACCTCATGGCGTAAAATCCTTTAACTCTCTGTAACACCTGTTACAACCCCGATTTGGTTGTAACGCGAATTTTAAATGTCTGACTAACAGAACGTACTTACAAAGCAAAAGTATACGCTTCTGCAACTCGTTCCGCAGCTTAATGAAATGTTGGAAGATTCCAGTATTGACATCAATATGTTCAATCATTTTATTGCCCAGGTATGATACTCGTCAGACATTGTATATGTTTCTTCTCAATAAACCTACAGCCTGAGCTTCAAAAAGGGTGCGAATGATGCACACAGTGACGATGTCAAGCGCGTAGAGGAGGAAGTTAAATTATTTCTACATTTTATGTATAACCTAATCAGATATTCGAGTCCAATCATGATCCTGATCAGTCAGAAAGCATTGGTCTGGCATTCATCAATCACCGATGAGGAGTTATGAGTAGTTACTAGTCAGATAGATAATAACAATATTATAAAATTGTTCCTGATCACCGTTTGATGGTCCTACTTCGCAGTCTTCGGTGTGAGGTATCCACGGAGATTTCATGCGACACCAAATTCTCCTTCCTTGCCCTTTTGGACTTGCGCAACTCTTGTGATGTCATAGATATCTCTAGTGATAGTGGACGTTTACGACTTCCTTTGCCTATGATATCCAAGGCCCTTCTACCCTGGAGGACACAGTGATTTTTAGCGGCTTGTAACTTAGACTCTCCTTGAAGTTTCTTGTCTGTCCATGATGCGAGGACAAATACTTGGAAACTAAATGGGCCGAGAGTTGTAGAGTTGTACTCTTCGGCGACATCGATGGAAACAGAAGAAGTCCGCTATGCGAAATTAATTAGAGAAGTGCATGAGTTAGGCTTATTTAAATGACTACTTACTGTTGTCTTCCATGAGGGATGGGGTTTCGCCATAAAAGGTGTGTACATGTTGAGGGTCTTGGAACCTGATGGTAAGGCCACAAGGAAGTTAGGTAGCTTGACTCGTTTGCAACCAGCCCGAACATTAATGGACGATCTCGACGTAAGTGCCAGAGTAGCTGAATCATTGGAAACTTTGAAATGAGATCTAAGCCTGCTCAATTTAAAGATGAAATTGTTGAACTCACCAACCGCACGGCCATTGTTCTGGATAACGGCAGAGGCATCCAGCAAACATAGTTCTTGCATTTTTGAAAGAGTGTCTTGATTGACCTTAACATGCGTTCGACGGTAAGCAGCGACATGGACCAAGAAACGGCCATGACCATCTTTGTCGAACCTGAAAGGACGTTGTCCTGAGACGTAAGGGAGTTCAGAAGGTACCGCCGTTGCAATTCTTACCCTTTCCTTCTGGTAGGAAAATACAGCAGCATAGAAACGTGCCCACACCTCGTCATCTCTGCAAACGGCCCAGGTTGGCATTGAGGGGTAAATTAAAGCTTCGACTAACATGTCGCATGTCTCCTGGGCACCATAGCCGTTGAAAACCTCCTGAGTAGACTTGACAGCATTGAAAATCGGGTTAAGGTCTCCCTTTGTTATGCGGGTTTGGCGCCACGCACTCAACGCACTTGATGCTAGGTCGGCCTCTGAAACCAGACTAGGCCCATGTGTGCAACTCCATATATTGTTCCAGATCTAAACCAGAAAGTTTAGAATTATACTGTAGGCAGTGGGAACGACTAAGTACTTACTATAGTTCCCGGCTTGAGGTCTTGAAGGGTGCAAGGCTTTTGCAGCGCCATTAAATGAAAGGTTATCATCACGTTGTGATCGACGAAGAGGAGTGTCCAGTCGGCACAACGGAAAGCGGCCTGGATCGATATCTGACCTTGGACTCCCGGTAGGCCATCCCATAGTTCAAGAGGAATGTTATACGTTTTGCTTTTCTTGCCGCGTGGGACTGGAAGACATGAGACAAGGTTATCGTACATGTCAGTCGGAACCCAAAACGAATGGCCTTCAAGGGAATAGCAGGTGCGGAATAGATACTTTTGGGAAAAAGTTCAGCCTATAAACGTGAAAATAGTAGTAGTACACTACCTTGCTGGTACCAAAGACAAGTTCCTTCCCTCTGAAAGCAGCCATGAGCTCACCCTCTATATTTTGGCTGCTCACTATGTCGACAGCAGGCAAACTGACCTCTGCCTGTAGAGTAAACCAAAAGCTGAAGGCTGAGAATAAAGCGGAGGAAGTAATAAAACTCACTGAGGCACCTGGGACGATCGGCACGGAAACTGGCCTAAAAATTGGATCGGATGCAGAGGGATGGTGGATGGAAAATGTTTGCCTATTGCCATCCACTCGTGCACAACAGTCTTTGTGTACAACAAATTTTCCAACTGTCGAAGCTGCTGGATTAGTGGAGACTTTCCTAATCAGACTACACACATACGAGCACCAGATGCCATAGTCTTCGACTTCCTTACCACCTTGTCAGGTGGGTTCATCATTTCGCGGTGGAGTGATGCTAAAACCAGACTCTCAGGCATCAGTAAGCAAGAATCAGAGTGAGGTTTCTTCTACAAGTTGTAAGATCAGTTAACCAGTGTCAGGTGCTTCGAAGTTGCTGGCAGACCATCACACCCAGTGAAAACCCGCTCGGGGTAATCTTCAGAACTCCCGCGCCGAGCACTCGTTGCTCGTTTTTGGGGTTGCTACATTTCTTATTAGAATATTATTTGTAAATAAAAAATGTAATATAGTTTATCGGGTTTTCAGTGGGCGGTCCTGTTGGTCCGACCTTATCGCGAAGGGGGAGCGAGTTGATTTCTGCATATGGTGGTGGTGGCAATGCGTGTGGGTTGATGGTGAGTCCGACGTTTAGTTATAGTGGGTCAAGTGGATGTAGGGGTGAGAGGGATAGAGATACGCCACGATTGACGAGTTCGACGGCGCTTACGAGTCTTTCAGAGTCGTCTGGGTATTTTGGATGGGAGAAGGAGAGGGAGAAAGACTCGGACCATGATCGTGATCGAGAGCGAGAGCGAGAGTGGGAAGACATCCGAGAACTGAAAGAGAAACACTTGACCGAGGTAGCAGTGCTCCTCTCCACTCTTTCTGATTCCCAAAGGACGGTGCGGATGTTGAGGGAGGAGAATTCGGGATTGAGAGAGGCTGTCGATATCAGTGAGATCTCCTGCCGCTGCTCCTGCTCCTGTTCCTGCTGGAATCGCTCTGAGCTGGAGTGGGAGCAGTGTTAGTGCCAGTAGCGGACTTCGGACTCCCAGACCGGTAAACAGCAGTCCGCTCGCGACGGATGTGACGTCTCGGTTTCATCATCAAGACGAGTATAACGACACGGTTGTGATCCATGATAGCATCGACGATGATGAACATGAACCTTTTCGACGACGGTGTGCGTTTTTAGATGCGGATGTGAATGATGACAAGGTCATTGATGATAATGAAGACAGTGGTACCCGATCCCCTCTTAACGTTATCCCCCCCACCTCTGAATCAACACCGTTGATCCACCGTCGACTGAGCATCATCTTCGATATTTCCGGTCCCGCCACTTAATATGACGATGCTTTTAGATGTGGATGACGATGAGTCGACGCGATCGCAGACAATGAGTTTAGAACGTACTGTGTGGTTATAGAACTCGTTGGCAGATTTTGCGATATTATTCAAGGACACAAATTCTATATTGCGTAGGCAGGGGTGATTCATGTTTTAAATGATGTGTCAAGGACTCAACTCAACTCACCGCCTGTTACATCAGAGTAGAGTTGGGCGGTATGATTCCTCCCATCCGTTGACCACAGATTGACGGCAAAGTAAGCGAAGGGGAAAGATTGGAGCGTCCAGTTGTTTAACTTCCATTAGTTCTAAGCGGTTGTCTTGCGCAAAACAGGAAAAGCAAACCTCAATTGGGGTGAGATATGTAAGGTTAAGCCTAACCGGTCCCGCATCGATAGTAAAGATAGATCTTGTATAATTCCATAGTACGTCGAATCTGCATAGAGGGAGTAGCTGAGATTGAGAGGGAAAGGCGCATATACTCACCGCCACTGACCCCGAACTAATGGCAATCAGCCTGGGTTTAGCTGATTGTCGACTCCGAATGTTCGACGGATTCAAGTTGTGCGTCGCTGACCCAAGTCACTGGGCATCACAGTCCAAGTCGTCGACATGCCGTTTGATAAGGTCATGTGATTTCCAAGAATATTCAAGGGGGGTACCCCGAAAACTGCACCACAGCCTTTCCTGGCACAGTTTATATTCTAAAAATCTGGATTAATACATACATTCCTCAGAAAATAGGTTTTGTGGTGCAGGGCACCGCGGAAAGATGGGAGATCGAGCCCATGCCAAACTGATAACATCGGTGATCACGTGCCAGATTACGAGTCCTATTTATAGGAATCATTCTTATATCCCGTTGAGACGCTAAGTTGTCAGAGAATGAGACATATGATGATGGTGTTGTGCTGTTACCGCGGTAGCCTGGACATAAAGATCAAGTCCAACGTCGTCATAATTGGCCCTAGAACCTCACTCATCTGATTGAATAATCAATATTCAAATCAATGCTATTGTCCAACTTGCAGGCCTTACAAAAAGAGTAGTAGTACAAATGATATAGCTATCGCGCCGTGATCGTGTTCAATATATCCTGCGTGGACGACAACGAGACAATGTGTTTACCTGCCTAACTTGAGGGTCATGTGAAGGAAAGAATTATGTTTGAACGGCTTGAAGTCCAGACTCGGTCTGAGACTCAATGTCCTAACTTATATATGAGTACGCTTTAGAAGGAGCTTAGTAAAACTTACTGATGCTTTAACCTTTCTCCTCTTGGCCGGAGTCTTCTTTGTCTTCCTCGACGGACCTGCCTCCGGGAGAGCTTTGACTTCTGCTGGGAGAGTAAAGGAACAAGCTTGAATGTACAAACGCCATTTGCTATGCCATGCTGAATAGCATTCGGTGGCTATTTGCTCCGCCTTCCAATTTGCATCACAAAGTCTAAGCTCGAAAAAACCCGCATTCATTGCGCGATAATATCCGTTCCTGCTCTCCAAATCCGCTTGTCCCCATGTGTTTGGAGCGGCACCACTGATTCCAAATTCAACCCAGATAGCGCGAGCAAGGCTCCGCATCATGGATGCCGTGAATCCATCCACAACGAAGCCATGTCGATCTTGAATGTAACGCATCATCACGTTGATGCCCATATGTGCGCGAGCACTGCCTCGGAGAGCCACCTGTGGGTCAGCCGGTTCTGCTTGCTTATTCTTACTAAATTCGGTCCACTCTTGCTTGTACCAGAACTTCACCGAGGGAAAGTCAGATCGCTGAAGAATTCCTGTGTCTTGAAGATTCGTGGCAGCAGTCGGAATGCGCCTGAGTAGGGCATTGTAGGCGGAACTACGAAATTAGATCAGTATGTATTCCTTCGACAATGTAGACACTTACAAAAGCACATTATACCTTGCATTAAGTATCTCGTTTTCCTTTTTCTCCTGGGTGATTTGGTTTTGTAATTCGATGATCTCCTGGCCAGGGTCTTGAGAGGGCGGATGGAAGCTGGCATAGTCCTGAGAGAGCGGATTAAGGTGAGAGAGCGGATTAAGCTGTGAGAGAGAGCGGATTAAGCGGAGAGCAAGAGCGGAGAGGATTACTAACCTGAGAGAGTTCGGGGAACAACCCACTTCCCGGGCCGGGGCCCAGATTTAAGAAGCCATGTTCACCTGAGTTCGCGATGGACGCACTGCCGGTACCAGTGCTCTACAGAATGGTGAGAACAGACTAGGTAAGCTAAGGTGAAGGGGATTACCCAACTTGGATCGAGGCCCGGAGGGTCGTTGATGCCTTCGGACCACCGGGAACGAGTGGGGCCAGCATCGGCAAGTTGAAAGTCGTCGAACTCTGAGAATGTGGCGTAGTCCATAGACAAGTCGTAGACACTGAGAATGAGTAGACACAAACCAATGTAGCCTTTTGTACTACCACTAAGTATGACCCTGAAGAGCGACCAAACGGTCGAAGAAACGGACACCACATTGTTGTGGTACCAAATTGATGTACCATAGGGAGTTGAATTTCATCGAACTGGATGTACCAAACCAATAGAATTTCACCTATGTACCAAATTTAAATCAATAGAATGTTATTGAACTAGATCTACCAAATCAATAGGGAAGAATTTTATTGAACTAGATGTACAAAATCAATATAATTCCGTCGAACTAACATATCAATAGCTTGGAATCAAATTCCGTTGAACCCTTACAATGTGTCTGATGTGAATGAGAGATGAACTACAACAAGAACAGGCCTACAATTACAGACAAAATTACTACAGAAAATACATAAGGAAATTTGATTTGAATTATCATAGATGCCCTCGCTCTCGATCAAATGAGTCTCTTGCTTGCTTCAAAGTCCGGATCTTTGGTTCCTCAACAGACTCATATGCCATCGTCAATATTTGAAGGGCTTGATCATACTGAAAGGCATTTGGCAGCCGTGCTTTCACAGGAAAGCATGCGATAATCAAATCTTCGACGAATGGGGCAAAATCCCCCCAGTATGATGTGAAGAATGGAAGGATTTGAGTGTCGTAACTCTCGAGGTGAACCAATTTCCGGTACCCGATTTCCCTTATGTCGGTCTTGCAGAACCAGGTGCGCATAGGTGGAGACATAGTATGATGGGTTACATCCAACTCGTGCCTTGATAGTATACCAGGACCGTGAACAAATGTGCAGATATAAATGATGATATAAAGGATTGATTCTAAATCATGTTGGGGTTTGTGGACAAAAGTTCGATTAGTTGCAAGAAGGGCTTCGATGGCCATAAAGGGTGGAGTACCCTGGTCGTAAGGTTATGAATGATTGGACATTTTATGGAAATGAAGAAACGAACCGTTCGAGATGTGGGGCGGCTTTGAGGAGGCTCGTTGACAGCTGGTATACACTTATCTCCCACCACACGTCGCGGCATGTCAGAGGCATAGGGTCCACAACTTCGGGTCATGGTGTGCTGCAGGTCTGCAGCCTCAGTGTCAACAGAATAGTCATAGTCGACCAATAGTCCGATGGCTTCAAATTCATTGTCCTGTCTGTTGAGCAGAATATTGCCGAGACTCAAGTCGCAGTGCAGAATCCCGACATGATTGTGCAGATAGCGGTGGGCTATTGGTCGTAGTCTATAAGTTTATTCTGATCAGAGATGGGTCAACTTACTTTCAATAATGTTAATCAATGCGTGGATGAATTCCTTCTTGGTTTTAAAAGAGGTGATTGACTCCCCGATAGGTGAAGTTACAATGCGACGATGAATGCGATGGGTACGACGTGGACTTCGATAACGTTGCGTAGAATCCTTGAACCCACCAATGACAACGTCACCACCGCAAATCAATGTTGGAACACGGCCTTTGAGTTCCTTGTGGGGTATCATTTTGCGTAGATGGCAGACCTCATTGTTGTTACGATCCTCTCGAACCCAGGAATCCTTCATGATGTACCTAACACCGTTATGGGCCACAATCCACACTTGGGTTCCTCGTCCAAATAGCGATGGCAAAGCATGAATGCGTTTCAGAATTTCGAAACGGCGGTTTTCGCATTCAACTGCAACGATATGACCATCCAATGGATTAATTTCGAAATGAGGATCAAGCCCGATATCTTCGGGACTTCCAAACATCAGAAATGCCAAAATTGACAATAGGAGGAGCCCATTATCGTCCTCGGTTTTCATCAGGTCCATCTTAGCGACGCAGAGTTGACCAACACGGTCTGTTACTGTGATTGAAAATTGGGTTTTCTCGGGGTTGAAAAAGGAAAGTGAGATGGTGAAACGGCGATGTGGCTGGCAAAGGAACATCAAATATGACCTGGTGGTCGTTTTTGTCAACCGCGCGTTTGGTTGGTGCACCTCTGCAACAGCTTTGACGAAAGCCCATCCAGTGTCAGCAAAATTGTTTTGCGAAAGTTTGTTGTAGTAGGTGCGATCAAGGAGGACAAGGTCAGGTTTTTGCTGAATGGAGGAAGCGACAAGGGGCACTCTACAGCGGCCACTCCACCACAATCGTTCGTGCTGGAGACCGTAGACCACTCCCATGGCCACACCAATGTTGTTCAGCCATTCGCAAACTGCAGCCTCTCCAAAATCTATCATCGGAGGTCGGTGGAAGCAGCCTTTGGATCCATTCCAAATAGGTGCATTTGTGCCAATAGCCATCGACAACTTCCTCAAGAGTTCTTCATTGACCGGAAAGGGAAGTCGTTCACGTGGAAACAACTTTCCGAGAAAACTGCCATTAGTGTGGATCATGTTCTCAGTCAATTCCTTTCCAAGCGCATCGTCGAGTTGAGCGGGAATGGACGACCCATTAGGCGATGCCGACTCTAGTGGTATTTTGGATGTCGATGAGGGTGATTCATACGGTCTAGTAGGCTGAGAGGAATGGGGGGCATTGAAATTGGGAAATCGGCGATCTGAAGGGTTGTCACAAAGGTATGGGTTCGAGAGATGAGCTGCTGTTGAAAGACGGGACACCATGGGAGAAGGGGTGGGCAAGGGTATACATTCAATGTCCTCTTCTGAGCCTGTACCTGGAACATTTGGAGGGTTGAAGGCACAAAAAGAGGGGCCAGGAATGGAACTCCAAGACGGCGTGTAATCGTAGAGATTATTAAAGTGGGTACTGCCGCATGTTTGGGTTTTGTGCATTGAAGGGACTCGGAGCCTGCTAAGGGGAATATTTTTCTGGAATTTTTACAGCGTCGCTTGGTCACGGTGATATATAAAGGTTATACATAGCATTATATAAGCCAAATCGACTGCTCCACTGACTTTGAAACATTCTATTCAATGATGGAGTAGTCTATAGATACCCTTATCTGGACTCGGAATGGGTGTGAAGCAATGCCGCATATTTCAACGTACAAATGAGGATCGGACTCGGATAAGTGGTAAAATTTAACCCAGACAAATGGTCTAATAGATATTAAACGTTTCTACCAACTTCAAGGGATTAGTTCGCCATTTCTCCAAGTCTGAAGTTGCAACTCACTAACTGTCTGAGCTGAGTTCGAGTTAATGAATTAACTCGGACTCTGAACTAGGACTTAAGACGACATCTATAGTATATTATTATTAATTCCTTTGAGACTCAATGTTTGAACAACTTGAATAAGCGCACCAGATGCCTGCAGTGACCTTGTTTCATGGATGGCCAACGAAGCCATTGCTGCCAGCGGGAAGATATCATCATTCAAGTTCAAGCCAGAACTCAGCTTTAGCCCCTTTGATATAACACGGTCAGCATGTGAAATTAAATTAGAGGATGATGGAAACTCAATACTGCATGCTTGTCCGAGTGGTCTGGGTTAGTTGTGTTGATAGAAGAGGCCATCAGGGTCTCAATGCGAGGATTGCCTTCGGAGATTGCAAGTGAGTGATTCTCCAAACACGAGGCGTTAGCATGCACAGTATGGTTGGGAATGAATAATAATGGTTCATTGCGAGGTGGTATCGGAGCTGGCTGTCCTGGGGCTGGTGAATATGACCACAAAGGGTCTTCAGCGGGAAGGGTATCCTGACGAGACAATTTACTGGCATGCGACATGTCGACAAATCTCAGGCTAAATGAAGCAAGGGAGGATTGAGGGACTCAGAGGAGTGGCATTTGGCTGTCCGGATCATTAAATAAAAGCATGAAAACATTTGATTCGTTCGAGTGTGCAGTTGCATCGAATCAGTTAAAGCATCTTCAGAAAAAAGATTTAATTCGATGGTCATGTGCTATCTAATATAAATACCCCGATTAGTATAACTAATGATCAGTATGTCCGATACACGCTTGTCTTCCCCTGATCATGATGCTTCTCCCTCCACCGCTGAAATATTACGCCTCAAGCGAAAGCTTGCTGCTACTCACCAGGAACTTGATGAAGCTCGTGTTGGTCGTCGGAAGAAAATTCCGTAAGTTTAGTTGTGTCAGTGACAGTCCATAATTTAATGGTATTCTATAGGACAGCTGTAACCATGGGACGTGGAATTAGACGTTTAATCTCGCTTTTTGAATTCCTTGAAGCGATCATTATTGAAGCTGACAACCGTCTTCAAGCTGAAGCAGATGGTCAAGAAACTTTGCCATTGGCAACAGCTGCCAGCGATGAGGAAGTTGAAGCGCATGAAGCGTACGTCGTTTGGTGGTCATGTTTCAAAGTTGTGTTCAAACTGACTGGTTGAAAAGCTCAGACCGTATTTACAAAGATTACACACTGCTTCTGCAGCATGTTCCGCGACTTAAAGAAATGTTGGAGGACCCCACTATCGACACTGATACATTTAATCATTTCATTGCTCAGGTATGTTCACGATGCCACTTTCATGTATCTTTTTCTCTGAATGTTTTCCACAGCTTCAAAAGGGCGCAAATGATGCACGCAGCGACGATGTCAGGCGCGTAAAGGAGGAAATCGCCAACTGGATCAACCAAACATACTCTCCAACGACACCCCTCAGTTTGAAGCAACGCGATGACCGTGGTCTTCAGAACGATGTCACAGGCCGCTTATTGTGCCCTATCGAACTTTTGTGGGACGATAATGAGTACACCATATCCTCAATGTCTTAACCCTTGACATATACTTTTGCAGTGTTCGTCGCAAGATTCAAACCGGGGAACTCGATATATCTGAGGATTTTTTTTTGACTTGCCTTTACCCCAGGGGATGCGGAAATCCGGATGATTTGGAACATGGCTTCCTTCGTAGTGGCCTTTTACTGAAGGTACGCATATTTTCCATCCCTGCCATGATTGGTATCTACTTATTGACAATCTAACAGACTTTTTGTGCTCTTTTCACATCACCATCGTCCTCGGAGGCATTCGATGAGGAGGAAACTGAGGAGGGACCGATTCGAAAGAAACAGAAAACGACTTCGCAGAAGAAGGCAACGAAAACGAACGTTGCGACTCTTCTTCATATGGATGGGAAGGTCACACCGAGATCAATTGCTTATGCTGCAACTCTGGTACGTTTGTCATATCAAATTGACTATAAGTAGTGATCATGATTTATGCATAGCTCGTCTTCAATCTACATGACGCCTCACAGTGGGTCGAGGTGTATAACAACTTTAGCTTCCGAAGCTTTTACAATTTCATTGTTGATTTCTTTGAGTCCAGCGGCAGTCAAGGCAGCACTAAGCGACGTATTGATTCCCTCTTGAGGTGGTGGAATAAGTGTGTCTTAGCTATTATGGGCTTTGAAAAGTGTTTCTAATATTCTTCTTTTCAAAGACAGGTTTTTCCAAATCATGTTGCAACAGTTGTCAAGTCTCGCAAGTCGCGAATGAAGCTTATTGAGCAACGACAGTTGCTTTCTCAGACCTGAGCCTGCACTTACTTATTTATTTTTGTTTTCTGCGATGTCATATTACATGATCAATTAGATTAGATAATTGCAACACGGGGTATCACGGTCCGAGTCGTCGACATGTCATTTGATAAGGTCATGTGATTTCCAAGAATATTCAAGGGGGGTACCCCGAAAACTGCACCACAGCCTCTCCTGGCACAGTTTATATTCTAAAAATCTGGATTCGAGCCCATGCCAAACTGATAACATCGGTGATCACGTGCCAGATTACGAGTCCTATTTATAGGAATCATTCTTATAACAGTCGTTTCGGATCGACCAGAATAAATTATTTCAGCTGATCAACCAGTCTGAAGGATAATTGTAAGGTTGAGAAATATTGATAATGCCTTGTAAGTAACAGTCACTCAGCTGGATAATAGCAATGCGATGAAATTGTTTTAGCTGCTTGCAAACCATCAACAAGCTCTAGACCAGTCCGGTATGGATCAATCAGTCTGAAGGACAATTGTAAGGTTGAGAAATATTGATAATGCCTTGTAAGTAACAGTCACTCAGCTGGATAATAGCAATGCGATGAAAAAATTCCTGCTGCTTGCAAACCATCAACAAGCTCGAGACCAGTCCGGTATGGATCAGTCAGTCTGAAGGACAATTGTAAGATTGAGAAATATTGATAATGCCTTGTACGTAACAGTCAGTCGGCTGGATAATAACAATGCCATGAAAAAATTCCTGCTGCTTACGAACAGCAATACACCCGATACCAATCTAGAATTAATTGATCAGTCTAAAAGATAATTATAAAGTCGAGAAATATTGACAATGATTTATGAGAAACATTCAGACAGATGGGTAATAACAATGCTATGAGATTATTACTGCTGCTTGATAACAGCAATAAGTTCCTTGCACCAATGTTATCAATAATTAAGCAGACCGATCAATGTTGTAGTTCCTGCAGGAATGACACCAATCTGGTGGCAAGTATATTTACGAACGTGAGCGCATAATGTCTATATAATGTGTGCTGAAATCTTATTAAAGGTTATAGCCCCTGCGGCGCGTTATACCGATTTTAGCGACCTTGTATGGCATTATCACACTTTCCACATTTTACTGATGCGGTGGTGCCGGTCTTCTCAGGGACCTTGGAAAAGACATAGTCGCCCGTTCAGATTTGCACATTCGTGCACTTGAAGAGTCAGATATCGACTCTGAGAATAATACAGATGTAAGCTCTCCAACATCAGGAAACCTGCGCATTCCTGAAATTGCCTTAAATGCCTTAATTGTCTGAAATTCAGGCATTTAAGACAATTTCAGGTTGCCTTAAACCTGCCTGAATTTCAGGCAATTGCCTGAATTTCAGACAGGTCATTTACTGAAATTACTGAAACATGACTGACATCTCCTGAATGCCTTAAATTAAGGCATTCAGGAGACATCAGTCAGTGCATAATCCATTAAGGATGGACATAAATTAAGTAACTCAGGCTTAAGTTATTTCAGGCATTTAAGTCACATCTAAAGTCACACTCAGTCTAATCTTAAGTCGAGAGTCCTCTTCCGACCCGCCACTTACTCCCTGCAACCTCGCAGTCTCTTCCGCCGTCTTCCGCTGCACTTCTGCCTCCTCCGCTACCTTCTCCACCTCTTCCGCCGCCTTCAACTCTGCCAACTGTCTTGCCCACCCTTCCTGCCTCTTTTTCCTCTCTCTCTCCTCCTCCTCCTGGCGCCTCAGGACTTCTTCGATTTTGGCCTGTACTTCCACGCTTGACTTCTGGGAGTTGTTGGGGGACATGCCAGATGGTGGTTAGAGTTGAAGAGATGTTGAAGTTTTTTGACAGGTGACAGTTACCATCACTACCAGCATTGACGGCCTCAAAGGCTCGGCCTTAAGAGGGAGGTACTGTTACGTACTGTAACTGCGGATGGCCTTCCGACACTTCTGAAGCCACTAATCACCAATACTCGCCTTTTGCTAGCTTCTGTTACTGTGAAAGCTATGCGGAAGTCATTACCTATGTGTGGAAACCATTATCACCTACCGGAAGCTCACTACTACTAGCGGTTGCACATTGCCTCTTCTGTAACTCATCTTAGGACCTCGGACCGAACCTGGATATATTCCTCATGGATGTTTCACCTCCTATCTCTTTCACCATATGTTCTCT
>QDKV01004789.1_pt1 | contig 14584 bp, 14 predicted proteins | sample 1861101 | NCBI WGS metagenome assembly QDKV01 (sample SAMN04275158, study PRJNA302643) | Fungus metagenome, whole genome shotgun sequencing project. | isolation source: fruitbody | host: Mallocybe terrigena | place: Sweden | collected 2013 | reverse complement strand
GCAATCAGCAAAAAACTGCGCCTCAGTAGAAACTTCACTGGCAACAGTACATGCCCGAGCACAAGAGATGAAGAATCCTCATCATTGCGGACGGCTTTATATATGGGAATCTGATGAGCGCACGGACCATTGCAGCGCTCCGGAACCCGATTTCTTGATTTTTGGGTGTTATAGTACAAGGAGTTCGGTAAAACCTACTTCTTCAATGGTTATCGGCAAATTTCCTATCACCAAGGAGCCAGATACCCGCTCAAAAACCCAACGAAGTCATCAGATACGATAAATAACGAAGGAGGTAATACAAGAAAAGTGGACTCGTTGCAGCAAAAGCCGTTGACAGCGCATATATATTCTGGTTCAGATGCCAAGTTCACCAGCGTAACTTGGTGAGATCAATGTCAACAGACCTGCGTACATAAAGAAAGAATAAAGTTGAAAGCCCATAGCCCTAGTGCTCATTATTATCATTGTCCGTTTCACATCTGATTGTCGGCAATTGCTTCAAACAAGAATTGGCTCGCATATAGACCTCCTGTGAACTTCAAAAGGTTGTTTCTTCACTTCGTCAAAGCGAGAATCATTGTTTAACGGCTCTCTGCCATATAAACGCACGTCTTTGTATAGCGACATTTCTTGGAATCAGCAATTTCGTCAATTACTTTGGTTAAAAATGTGCCCAACAACCACAAACCGACTCAGTGCGGCTGTCAAGAGCAGTTATCTCGGTGCGGGATAAAATAATAGGTCGAGATCCAGCCAAGTGCGCCGCAGAAATAATAGAATCTTTTGTCCTGGCGGGAACGAAGAGGAGAAACTTGCGGCATAGGGACGATTGAGAAGGTAGCTGTAGCTTCTCAGAATAGATACTAAGGTGAGGCCATAGGCAGAGGAGATCGTTGGCAGGAGTCAGCAGAAGACCGCAAGCATGTCGTGGCACATATTAGATGCAATTAATAAAGGAAAGTCTGCGATACATTCATGGAGTCTAAGTATTCCAGATGGCAGAAAAATTCACTTGCTAGGCCTTTGTGACACCTCGTTACGATGTCACTTTTCCTACCTCAATATTATTATCATGTCCAACGCTTCTCGCCCGCAAATCGCCCGACCACCTGTATCTCCCCTACACGCATCTCCAAATATTACCCAAGGAGGACCGTACTCCAGACGTCCCTCGACGGCACTGGGCGGTAACTCCCCCTCTGCTTACGACAGTGCGCACAGATTACCCAGCCATGGTCTCCGCCATCCTTCCGTTGGCGTCACAGGAACGCTATCAGGAAGTGGAAGTGGCAGTTCTGCTCCAAATCTGACCACACCTTCCACTCTTCCGGCTGGTGTCGCGAACCCCAATCAGCAGCAGAAAGCACGCGCCAAGGACTTGTTGAGGAAGCATTATGGATTGGGTGTGGGACCGCCTCCACCGAGACCTGTGGGGAGCAATTCGCAGGATCCAATGGATATGAGTGAGTGAATGCGTCTCTCACCTTACTTTTTCTGATGTGATGCAACGTAGATTCTGCAGTGTTCGATGCGAAGAGTTATTATGAGCAGTTAATCACGACATCGACTTTGCCTGCCTTATTGAAGAGGGAGAATGAGTTGCTGTCAGGTATATCTGCTCTTGCCGCATGTGCTTTTGGATCCAGACACTCACCTCTTTCGAAGAAATACGACAATTGGAAGGCGACCGGCAATCATTGGTATACAATCACCACCACGAGCTAATTGCAGCCAGCGATACAATTTCTGCTGTATGTCCCATCTATATGTTTGAATCCACAATTGGTGATATGTTTTTAATTATTGTTTGGTACTTTTACCAGATGAAATCGAGAGCAGAGAGTCTTGATTTTGATCTAGACCTCCTACGTGCTGCTTTCTCAGACATCTCACGGTTAACGACAGAAGTATCTTTAGAGCAGAATTCCAGGACGGAAGAGGGAGATTCAATTTCGAGGACACGATAGAGTGCTAGTGTCTTATAAGTAACGAGTGGTGAACGTTTAGCCGTAAATTCGCTCTCGTCCGTTTCTCCCTGTCCTTACTTGAGAGAAAACTAATTCGGAAGGGTACAAAATTCAGTACCTAACCACCATTACGGAGGACCTCCTCCGGCGCTTACAAGCGTGGACATGCCTTAGATGTGGTTCTTCTTTGTCACCCGCAAATTCTTCCGACCGACATTCCCTATTCTCCCAGTCTTTTTCTACTTTACCTGTGTATTCGGTGTATAAACAGATTGGTCCAACTGCGTCGTGACTCGCGAGCGTTGCTACTGCTATTTTCGAAATTGGGCAAACTCGGACTGCAACTACATCTCATTAGGAAATGCAAACTATCTACAGATCTAACACTCGATGGCTGCTCTGCCTCGGCCTGTCATCCTGCTGTGCTCTTACCCGCGGCACCTACCGCCAACCAGTCGTGATGTTCTGCAGTCAATAAAATACCATCGGCATATTTCGTATCTCTTGATTTGCTTGAAATTCAAAGTAGCTATTCAGACCAGCTTATACCGGAGCAGCGGCTAATGTTGGTTGGTTCTGTCTACGATATTTTTTGCTTCATGATTGGTTTGCGCAAGCATTACAACCCAGCAGAGCCCAGTTGAACAGGATCAACAAATAGGTTAGCGCGTACGCAAATTGATCTTGAACGGGTAAAGTACCACTGTTATTGTATTTTTGTAGTTATGAACTGTTTCTTTCCTCAATAGGTCATCGACTACAATTGTGACGAGGGCGATGACTACGATGTTGTTCCCTTCTTGGTTCTGACCCTACCCAGGCCTGTGAGCTGGATTTTTTTTTGTCCTCTCATTGTTTGTTTAGTTCTTTTAGCATGGCCATCCATTGTTGGTTTCACTCCAGGCTGTCACTAATCTGGCTGGACCACTGATTGTGACATGTCTCAAGGGTTACATCAGCAAATTGGGGGATGTGTGATAAGGTCATACAAGGTCACTAAAATCGGTGTGATATGTTGTAGCTGGTATAACTTCCAACAAGATTACTGCATAGATCATAATGACATTATGCGCTCATGTTCCTAAATATACTTGGCATCACGATGCTGTCATTCCTGTAGCTAGTGATGACCGCCGGAGTCAAGCTTATTGCCGTTCGCAAAGCAGCAGGAACGATTGTATAATATTGTTATTATCTATCTGACTCGAGGTTGCTTATATCCCTTGGTCAACATTTCATACCGTTATGCTTATGTAGTAGATTGATTGAAACGTGTAAAACGGGCATTCAATGTCTTGCTGTTCACAAGCAGCAGGAACAATTTTATAGTACTGTTATTATCCGGCCGACTGAATGCTGCTTATATGTCTTTGTCAACGTTTTTCAATATTATGCTTACCCACCATATTGAACATCATGGTCGTCGAGCTTATCGTCGTTCATAAACAGCAGAAAAAATTTGATAATATTGTGACTATCTATCTGACTCGAGGTTGCTCATAAGTCCTTATTAGTATTATAATTATCTGTTAGACTGATTGAAAAATGCCAGACAACCGTGACTGCCATTCCAGTCCAGCATTGGAATTTCTGACCAAATCAGATTACCGCCGATAATTCACACTTGGACTCAAATACCTGATTAGGCTATGTGTAAAATGCAAGAATAACTCATGAATAATTGAAGCTAGGAACATGACGAGTACTGCAATTCGGAAGTAACATAATATGTGTCTAGGCCCGGACCTGTCGTTGCGCAATGAGCTTCATTCGTGACTTGCGACACTTGGCGACTGTTGTAAAATGATTCGGGAATACTTGTCTGAAAGAAGAGGTATCAGAAAAATAAAATTGAAACCTAAAAAGGTACGATGATTCACTTATTCCACCACTTTAAAAGAGTATCACCGTGTTTGCCACTGCCATGGCTAGCAGACTCAAAGAAATCAATAACGAAATTGTAGAAGCTCCGGAAGTTGAAGTTGTTATACTCTTCAATCCATTGCGAAGCGTCGTGCAGATTGAAGACAAGCTACATAAACAATGGTTATCATTTATTATGCATCTCATATGAAAACCATACCAGAGTTGCAGTGTACGCAATTGCTCTTGGTGTGACCTTTTCTTCCATATGAAGAAGAGTCGCCACATTAGTCTTTGTGGCCTTCTTCTGTGAAGCCGGTTTCTGCTTCTTTCGAGTTGGTCCTTCTTCAGATTCTTGTTCATCAAACGCCTCCGAGGAAGATGGCGACGTGAAAATAGCACAAAAGGTCTGATTGTAGGTAAGTATAGAATATAGATGATTAACGGATGAAAAATTGCTCTCCTTGACTAAAAGGCCACTGCGAAGGAAGCCACGTTCCACATCGTCAGGATTTCCAATTCCGTTGGGATAAAGGCAAGTGAGAAAATAGTCCTCGGATATATCGAGTTCCGCAGTTCGAATCTTGCGACGAATGCTACAAAAGGGTGCATTAGGTTACAACCAGAGTTGATAGGTATATTGTACTTGTCATCGTCCCATGAAAGTTCAATAGGGCATAATAAACGACCTGTGATATCATTTTGAAGACCACGGTCATCGCGTTGCTTCAAACTGAGCGGCGTTGTTGGAGAGAGTGTCTGATTGATCCAATTGGCAACTTCCTCCTTTATGCGCCTGACATCGTCACTGCGTGCATCATTTGCGCCCCTTTGAAGCTGTAGGTTTATTAGAAACATATACAACGTCTGACGAGAATCATACCTGGGAAACGAAATGATTAAACGTATCTGTGTCAACGCTGGAATCTTCCAACATTTCATCAAGCCGCGGAACAAGCTGCAGAAGCAGTGTATACGCCTTGTAAGTACGCTCTGAGCTATTTGGCCTGTTGGTTATGAGGACATAATATGGCCATTAAATGACCTACGCTTCATGAGCTTCAATTTCCTCGTCGGTGGTTGGTACGGTGACACGACCATCAGCTTCGGCTTGAAGACGGTTGTCGGCTTCATTGATGATCGCTTCCAGTGATTCAAAAAGTGAGATTAGCCGCCTAATTCCACGTCCCATAGTTACGGCTGTCCTATAGGTTTTTCTTGAAGCATGAAAATAATGTAAAATTATCAATTAAACTCACGGAATTTTCTTCGGAGAAGCACGTGCTTCATCGAGTTGCTGGTGAACAGCTGCAAGTTTGCGCTTGAGACGCAATATCTCAACCGTGGTAGGGGGGCTACCTTGCAAAGCATTGAAAGGTGAAGAGCTCGCACTGTCTGACATAGTACCAACTATAGGACGGGTGTCATTGCAAATGGACGAAGATATTTATAACCTGAGGAGACTCAATGATAATGACAGCCGCAACTTTCATGATCAAATTGAAATTCAAGTTAATCAAGGAATCAAGAAATTCTAAGTTGGTTATTCAATTCAACATTCGGCTGCGAGCGGTTATTGACAACCGAAGTTTCGGGCTGAGGTTTTCTATGTCGCGCCATGGCCACTTATAAGTAATCCTAATAGGTTCGCCCATGTTGTAGCGCCCCGAGTCTTTGATCTCGATGCATTCCATGACCGGTTTGTCTCGTCAGGACACACTACCCTCTGAAGATCCTTCCTGGTCATATTCACAAGTCCCAGGACAGCCAGCTCCGATACCACCTTGCAACGAACCCATGTTATACATTCCCAACGACACTACGGATAGTTCTTCAAACACAAGGCAGTGGCATGCGGACCTGAAGGTCCATTTACCAAGTCCACATGCAAACTCTGAAAGTATGAATGGAACCGTCATCCGAATGACCGCTTCCAACATGACCAATACAGACCACTACTTGGGCAAGGTATGTATCATCGATGTCTAATTTCCACATGTTGATCCTGATATCCCAAATTAAGGACTTCATTGGGCCAAAACTGTCTTTTGGCTTGGATGATGAGACTCTTCCATTGTCAGCAATGGCTGCGTTGACTATCCATGCCTCTTCTGGTATCTATTTCAAGTATTCAGATTCGAAATGCAGTCATGATAATATTTAGGTGTTGTTGCTAGCTCTAGTCCAATGGTGTCTCAGAAAATTGGTGTCTCAGAAAATGTGTGTTGCAAACTTCAGAAGTGGTATACAGTACTGAATTAAATCTTGTTTCTGGAATAGTATCTGACATAGAATGCAAAGCGCTTATGTAATGCTGTACCAGCATCTATTTAAACCGAGTTATCCATGTCCTGTATTTAAAAGGGTTGCAACTTGAACTTCCACAAGAAATGTCACCTTTGCCTTCTGTTTTCTGAACACGGGCTAGGCTTTAATTTTTTTACGTCATGCAATCACTGTACCATACCCAAACATTCCTCGATGGTAGCATGGCACTGCCTTGCAGTTTTACCAGTACTGCTTGCAAAGAACGAATTGTGAATGTAACCAAGGGGATTGAATGTATATTTTTATCTACTCCTGATACTCTCGTAGGGCCTCATCTTTCTGCTGTAGCACGCCGCCCGAAACTAAACCAACACCAGCCAGGCTCACAAGTTCCCAAATCTAATGCAACTCATTTTTCTGCGGGTGGATCATCCTCATACGATATAAATTCAGCGCCTTCACCTACGCAGTCCATTCCTATTGTACAACTCAGCGATGTGCTTAATGCGAATAGGAACCTCCTCGAACAGTTGTTGCCATGTGAACGTCTACCCTTTCCTGTTGATGAAGATCTTCTAAGGAAGTTATCAGCACCTATCAGTACAAATCAACCCATTTGGAATGAGCTCAGAAGCAGCTTCAGCCAACCGCCGAGGGATTTTGGTGAGGTCGCTGTTTGCGAATGGCTGAACAATATTGGAGCCACTATGGGTTTGGCCTTCGGCCGCCAGTGCGAACGACTGTGGTGGAGTGGTAGCTGTGGAGGTCCTCTTGTGGATTCCTCTGTTCATCGAGTACCAGGTCTTATTCTCCTTGATCGTGATTACCATGATCGAGTTTCGCACAAGCTTGTCCCTGGCCCTGAATGGGCTCTTGTCAAAGCTTTCGCAGGGGTATACCAACGGCCAAATGCACACTTGACAGATACGATCAATTTCAAGTCGCATCTAACATTTCTTTGCCAGCCACATCGCCGTTTCACCATTTCGCTTTTTTTTATCAATTCTGAGACAGCACAATTCTCAATCACAGTCACCGACCGTGCTGGTCAAGTCCGTATCACTACGAAAAACTTGATGGAGCCTTCGGTAGACAACGGCCTCCTCCTCTTGCGGCTTTTGGCGTTTTTAATGTTTGGACATCTTGAAGACATTGGCCTCGATCCTTATTTCGAAATTGACCCATCGAATGGCGAAGTCGTTGCAATTGAATGCGAAAACCGCCATTTTGAAATTGTTAAACGCATTCATGTTTTGCATTCGCTATTCGGACGAGGAACCCAAGTATGGATTGTGATCCATAATGGCATAAAGTATATCATGAAGGATTCCTGGGTTCGAGAGGATGGTCTCCACAATGAGGTTGCACATCTACGCAGAATGTCGGCCCACAAGGAACTCAAAGACCGAGTTCCAACCTTAATTTGCGGTGGCGATGTTATCATCAATGGCACCAGGGATTCCACACAATGTCATCGGAATACACGCGCCAGTGGCTCCCATCGCGTTCATCGTCGTATTGTTACTTCCCCTATTGGAGAGTCGATCATCTCTTTTAAATCCAAGAAAGAGTTCATCCGAGTTATGATGAGCATTATTGAAAGTAAGTTGTCCAATTCCTGATGAGAATGGACTTACGGTATACCTTCATAGCCCACCGCTACCTATATGATCATCTCAAGATTTTGCATTGCGACGTTAGCCTTAGTAATGTTCTACTCAACAGAAAGGATGACGAATCGGAGGCTACCGGACTATTAATCGATTATGACTACTCGATAGACGCAGACCAAACTGTGAGCCACCCAGATCCTGCAGCCCACACTTCCGACAAGCATGCACCTGAAAATACCCTTACTGGAGAGCGTGTGGCTGGGGATACTCTTGAAGGGAGTGCAGCAGTTGGGGTTATGAAAGCACCAAGCGAGACACCTCTAACGGTTTGTTTTGCCCATTTACTTGAAATGTCACATACTCATGAGTTACGAGCAGGGTACACCACCCTACATGGCCATTGAGGCTCTTCTTGGGACGAATACGACTTTCATCCACAAACCCCAACACGACCTTGAATCGATACTCTACATTATCCTCTATATGTGCACCTTTGTCTGGGGCCCTGGCCTGCCTCTGTACAAGTTGGATATACCCCCTGCGTCCCCTTTGCGCACCTGGTTCAACAATGACAGAATCAATGAAATCGGGTTACGCAAATTGGTCCATCTCCAATGCTATGACATCGCCATTCTTCCTAACTTTACACCATACTGGCGCGATTTCGCTCCGTTTGTCAAACATCTGATTCTTGCTTGCTTTCCGGTTGATGCACGGTTGCCCAGCAAATTTCGATATGAGTGGGCTCTTCGAATTTTGGAGAAGGCGCATAATTCCGTTAAGGAACCACTGGCAACTGATCTGGCCTTCGGCTTGGTCTCGGGGCCGCAACACCTGAAGCGGCCATACCTCGATTCATTACGTCAAGACACTACTAAGAAGGAAGGTACACAACACCTGAAGCGGCCAAACTTCGACTCGTTACATCAAGATACTAAGAAGGGAAGATACTCACCGCTTTTGTGATTTTGCAGACTCAGTCTGATGTACAACATGCCCGAGCCAGTAGTACTACAGTTTTATTCATTATCATTCTATTTTTCTCCTGTTGTTTTACTTACTTGAATGATTTGTCGACACAAAATGAAATTATTGTTTGTTTGTCAATGCCGACCGTTATAGAAGTTATTGACTGTCTATTCATTTATAGAAGTTCTTGACCGTCTATTCATTTATAGAAATTATTGATCGTCTATTCAATTATAGAAATTATTGACCGTCTATTCAATTATAGAAATTATAGAAGTTGAATGTCGATTGAAATTATATTAATTTATAGAAATTGTTAACCGTTAATTCAAATGTATGAACTTATGAAAAGTACTATAAGGTTCTCTATGTAACTGTGTCTGATTGCTGCTCCATCCATCAGACAATATCATGCACCCATTGAGTTCAAACCCGACTTTATTCCCATCAGAGCGCGAAGATCATCAGGTCTCCAACGAGTCGAACCGTTGGGTAAGTTCCATTTGTCTTGATCTCGTTATGTATTTTTATGGCACTAGAACATTGACACAATTTCGTTGGACCTGGAACACAACGCTGCATTCGATATTGGATTCTCCGAGCGTCAGTTACCAACCATCTTTCCAACAGTCATTGCTCCGCCACTGCCAGCCAACCCTTCGAGTCTTGAACAGGAGATCATAGGACTTAAAAACCAAAACATGGAGTTGAAGAACAGGAACCTAATCCTGGAGGGACAATTCAATACTTTCCGGTAATGCAAATCACTGATTAGAAGTACTCTTAGCTGATCAATTTTTCAGCGAAGCTTATCACGCACTTCTCAATCGGGTTAATATTATCGGAGGTCACACTGATGTCACATCAGTTCACACCAGACTTAGCGCTGGCGCCATGATCAGTAACGAGCCTGTTTCCGACGAGCCACTCCAACCAACCGACTTTCCAAACATCAACTTTTGGTCGAAACGTAATTGGTCACGAGGTACTAACGTTAAAGGCCCTCTGCGTTTCAATTATATTGAAACGAAAGACGGCGTAATGGTGGATGACGATAGGCTTCAAGAGATGAGGGAAGCGGCACGAAACATCTGGAAAGGCTTCAAAAAGCAAGGGATTTTTCCACAAACTTGGAGGTCAGCTGGTGTCGAGGTCAGAAGTGAGTATTACCGGGAAATGCGTCATAAATTTCTAGAATTCAAACTGTGCGAGACGGATTGGAAGGCCGACCAACTCGCCACCGATAGTTATTATTCATGGCACAATTATCATGAACGGGCCACCGCAAAAAATAAAGATCGTCAAGGTGCAAACATAGGCTCAATGGAGCTGGTGGCAAAGAGGATGAAGACTGGTGCCGAACCGGGTAGCGGTGAACCTTTCACTACCTCACTCGACTCATATTTCACATCGGAATCGGATTTTGAACCGACTCTTGCCAACTTTGGTATCTTCGAGTCTGGACCGTCCACTGACATTTACTCGGAGAAGCTTGGTTCGTTTCATCTATTACTTTGAAAAATTCTTAAACTCGTTTTCTATAGGCTGATGCTGAGGTTTCTCAATTGCGCATACCCTTGATCATGGTTTCCCCAAACACCAGTTGGCTGCCTTTGTTGAGCCGACGACGATGTCGAGGTAAAGACGGATGTGGGTATGGGTCTGGCCGTGATGTACTAGTAGTCCCGCAAATGAATTCATTGTGCAATTGTTTGATCATGATTGAGTAGTAAATATTGTCCCAGAACGAGCCACAATCCCCGGCTCTGTCCGAAGGACAGTAACTTAGGGTTTTGTCAACAAGATCATCCTGACCCACTGTCAAAAGAGTTGCATCAGTGGCGTGAGCGTCAAATGTGATCCGCGATGTTCCGAATATTTATCTGTAAAATTTTCCGCAAACGCCTTTTCGTAGCAACTTTCACTGTGCCACCCCTGCTTTTGTGATACCGTCCAACTTTTGTTCCACACTAACTTTCCTTCCAAGGTCATGTTTCTTAACAAGGAACCATGTCGAAGGGCTCGTGTTCTTGATCTTAGTCACTGTCCACCTCCTGGTCTTGTGCACTCTATTTATGATTATGCAATATATTATGATGCTATTTATTATCCTGAGCTCCATGACGACGTCTTTTCCTCACCAGAGGCTTGCGTTTCTTGGTTGCACCCAACATTAAATCAGCACGCTACATGTTGCCTTACATGCCGTTCTCTAAATATCCCTGAAGTCTCTGTCACTTGGAACTTGAAAGAATCTCGATTTTTCCTGCTTTTAAACTCTCAAAGTCTCTACGGATCTACGGTTTTAGTCCCATCCGAGCTCGAAAAGAGGGAATATAGTATTGTTCAGTGCTACACCGCCTTTCACGAGCACGGACACTGATCCTGCAACCACTAACTGCAGAAAATGCGGATATGGTGTGGTTACTTGACGAAATTCCTTCGTGAGTCTTCAATTCTGCTGATCAACTCAAGTCTGTACTCATCGGCCTTCCAGCGTCGACTTTACGAGCAGCAGATGTCCTATGTGCCAGCAATGTCACTAGTCGGAGGCACCAACAAAATAAGGAAAGTTATATATCAAATATTATTTCTTGTTTTACTTCAGAACGAGCGCAGCTTATATCGCAACTGAATCTGGAGAGAACGGCCAGCAGTCACAAAGAAGAATTTCCGATTTCATACAAGTTTGCTTGTCATTTTCTAAAGATATTTGGTGACGAAATTGGTGTTCGTGTGCGTGAGTACCCATTCAAGTTGTGCGATCCGTTTGACAGGACCAAATTCCATGTTCACATTGGCAAGATTTCACTGCTGGAGGAGTCGGTTGAGGAACTTGTTACAAGGCTTGAAAGGAACTCTAGTATGTCTGACCTATGCACTCAAGTTCTGGAGATACCCCCCCACCGTCGGCCTTTAAATAACCCAAAGAATCGTCGTCAAACAGCAAACCACTTGATTAACCACATCCTTTGTAGGACCACCGCTTTGTGCGATTTGATGAATACCCAATTGTACGAACATCTTCTTTCGTTTTCTCCAGAATCATCATTACTTAAATCACCAGCAATGGTCTCAGATGTTATTAAATCAATTTTAGAATATGAATATGGACTCCGTATCATAAATGCCATCGAAACATCAAATGAGGCTCGAGAAAGACTTGTCCGCCATAAAAATATGATTGCTAAAAAAGCACAACGTCGCAGTGATAAGTTTGAAAATCATGAAAATGAAAACCATCAAGCTGCCGAATTTGCTGCATCTTGGCCATCAATGGTATCAAAAGAAACCGTCTTTGAATGTCTGAAGGCATATCGGGAAGCGACTATCTGGAAAGAACCTCGTGTGTGTGCTATTTGCGGCCAGTATATGAATGATCTGCAAAGAACCCTTGTTGATGACGCAACAGCATGTCCCTTGAACCTAAACCTATTGCGAGTGCCGGAAGAGTTTTTTATTCGACGAGATTCACCAGAATTCTTGCATAATTTACGGCAGCTAGATGGGCTCATGTTGGAGAGACGAGGTATTGAGAGACTCACAGAAAATCAGGTCGCTTTACTGATCTGTCGCGAGTGTCATTCATCTGTGAAAAAGAGTAAAATGCCTCGATTCGCATTGGCAAACAACCTATATCGTGGCATCCTACCCGACGAGTTTGCTGATGTCACTTGGGTTGAAGAGATGGTGTGCGCTCGATACCGAAATACAGCCCATATCACACGACTCTATGGCTCCTCCGATCCTGCACAACCAACAGTCCTACATGGGAATACATGTGCTCATGAGATGAACATCGTTTCAACTGCATCTGTTTTGCCATGGGCACCTACTGACATCAATGGAATTCTTAGCATTGTTTTCATTGGAGCGGGTAAATTAAAGCTGGACTCACTCAAGCATATGCTACGTGTAAGAAAAAAAGTAATCTGGGCATTGTTAATCTGGCTCAAAGGTCATAACCGACTCTACTTTGAGATACCTTACGACGAAGCTCTCCTGAACCTGTATCCTGAGGACGGTATTATGCCTGGCTTAGAAAACAGGATTATCAATGTAATGGATGCTGATCCCGAAAAATTGTTTGTAGAAGAGACTGCTGGTTTTTCAGAACACCCTGCCGCCATATTCCGAAAGCCAGAAAACGAAAGAGACCTGAATCGCGAGCGCGTGGTCAGCAATGATGAAATCATGATCGAGAAAATGGGTGTAGCTGATCCTGACTGTGTAAAGTTGAATGGACGAAGTTTTACTGCAGCAGCCCTGCGAAACCTTGTTAAAGCATCGAATGAACAAGCGAGTTTAGATTTACCTGACTTAATTATTCACCGTGGCGCTGCTGCCATCTCTGAATACAATAACCCTGATCTGCTTCCTGGAATGTTTCCGACCTTGTATCCATATGGGATCGGTGGCTTTGAAGATCCATCTCGTCAAGTCAAACTATCGTTCCAACAACAGGCACAATACTATTTCAACATTCCAGATCGAGTTTTTCGGTATCATTACTCCTTTATATTTGTCGCATTCAACATGTGGCAGCGACGACAAGCACATTTACATACTTCTTTCACAGTTAAACAGTCGAATTTTGACACCGTCGCACGCCAACTTGTTCAAGTATCCGCCGACACATTGATGAAATTGTCAAAGTCACTAGAAAAAGAAACAACATACAAAAACCTGAATCCGGAAGAACAGCAAGCAATGAATCTTTTGAGTAAAGTAAACACAATCGCAGCTCACCTCCCTGGGTCTCAAGCAGCAAAAATCTTCATTCGAAATGAGATTCGTAGCTACTTCTCGTATTTTGGCCTTCCACACATTTACTTCACATTCAACCCATGTGCAGCTCATAGTCCCATATTCCAAGTCATGTTTGGTGATCATGTTGTCGACCTGTCAGAACAGTTTCCACAGATGCCGTCTAGCCGTGAAAGAGCTCTTCGTCTGGCCAAAGATCCGGTTGCAGCTGCTGATTACTTTGAGTTTTGTGTCACTTCATTGTTTAAGTATCTGCTAGGGTGGGATTATCAACAACGAGAGTCAACAAAAGCAGGAGGAATTCTTGGAAAGATTCGAGCACATTATGGCACCAGCGAATTTACTGAACGAGGGGGGCTTCATGGCCATTTCGTTATATGGTTGCTTGGTGGATTAAATCCCAGCGATCTTCATGATAAATTGCGCAATGATTCCAAGTACGAAAGTCAGTTTTTCAATTTCTTCGAACACATTATCCACCATCACCTACCAAACATTGACATTCAAATCGACAAGGATTATGAGCCTCGTATTCAACGACCACCCGTGCCTCCCGAAATAACAGAGAAAACTCCAATTGCAGTTCTGAATGAGTGGGAGTCTTGTTTTGCAACAGAGATCAAAAAGTGCGGTGAAGTGCTGCAACGCCACATATGTGGAAGCGTTTGTCACAAATATGGGAATGATGGGCAATGTCGCTTTCTTTTTCCGCATGAAATAGTTGAAGCTTCATATTTTGACAAGGAAAAAAATGCAGTCGTTCTTCTTTGTCGTGATGGCACAGTAAATTATTTTAACCCTTACATTCTTGTATTCTGCCGTCATAATCATGATATCAAGTGTATTCTGTCTGGAAAGGCTGCAAAGGCTGCAATGTTCTACATTACTGACTACATCACCAAGATGGATCTGAAAACATATCAAGTTCTGAGTTTATTGTCAAAGGCAGTTGCCCAAGTTGCTGAAACTTCACAGAAATCACCAGTTCAAGCAGCCAAGACATTGCTGCATAAATGTCTATCGCAATTTACACGCCAGCAGCAAATACATGCACAACTAGGGATTGTCGTGGGTTTTAAAAACCCATGGGTTTTGCTATGGGTTTCTCTGGGGTATGGGTATGGGTAGAGACAT
>QDKV01004790.1_pt1 | contig 14595 bp, 10 predicted proteins | sample 1861101 | NCBI WGS metagenome assembly QDKV01 (sample SAMN04275158, study PRJNA302643) | Fungus metagenome, whole genome shotgun sequencing project. | isolation source: fruitbody | host: Mallocybe terrigena | place: Sweden | collected 2013 | reverse complement strand
TTGTACCTAGTTTACTTGTTGCACGTTAATCTGCTGATTCAAAAAAAAAAAAAAATGTGTAAACCAAATATAGACGATAGACCAGTGATTTTATTTATCACCCTTGTTTAGGACCACTACACCCGCGACCGCGCTGGCATTCTCTATTTACAAATTCTTACAAAACCTTCAGACAGCGAGTAGCATGGTTTTTCTTGCTTTGAAAGTACGGGCTTCGGTGCCATTGACATCGACCAAAAACTGGGGGGAGTGACTAAAAAGGGTAGCTACCTGCTATAGAACATTCCAATCATGAAACTAACGACGACCTTCACCCAGCAGTCACAAGCCAATGAATTCGAGATGTAGAGGACGCATGAACGAGTCGAGGGCCTTTAAAAAGCGGCGACTATCCACATTTTTCGTCCTACTAGTAAGTTTGCATTTCCTGTGCATCGTTCCCAGTCAAGATGCGAAGCCGACCATAAAAATTCACTTACAAGACGCGCCTTATCGTTGCCGCGTCCTCAAAAACCCATAACAATTTACGACTGTCTTTTGAACCGTTTGGGTCTCTGTACTTTGGCGGTCTTCCACGACTGGTTAAGTCGATCAATAATCCAGCTACATTGGCTGATGTGGCTTACCGCCTCGTCTGCATCCGGTGGCTTCGTCACGGAGTTCAAGTTGTTACTAGTGATTGGGTCACCTTTCGCATTAACGGGGTGACGAACTTTGACTTACCTCGGGAAGGCCTCGGATTTCTTGTCTTTTGTTCCAGACACTGACGTCTGGCCTGATTTCATGTTTTCGTTTGTCACTCCTTGGTGGAGCAACATTGAGTTATAGCCTTCGTTGAATAGCTGATAATAAGGGATGGGATAATTCCAGTCTCTGGGTCCCATGAACGTCGAGTACTGCGCTTGGGTTATTGATCCGTCGCATTGGTCTTCATGAAATACCATAGAATCAGCAGGATGCTGGTGACTATGGGAACATGAGGGTAGGTATGACATTGCGGGATATTCTCTCGCAAGTAGTGCTAATGCTTCTGAATAGTTTAAAAGATGTGATACAGTTTAAACCCGCAGAGGAACGTAAGGCCTACCGACGAGTGGGTCTACAGTGTGGACTTCTGACATACCAGCTGGGATATAGGCTACCACTGGATGCCGTTAGCGTAGTACTGTGGTGCGTAGTATGCATAAGTTGACTTTAAGTATGTATTACAAGTTCACATCCTCTCCAGGCCTGAGACTCAATAAGCGCATAGCAGCTGCCAACACCTCCCTTGCACAATCGTAAAGAAACATCTTTGCTCTTGCCTTCTCCACATCCTCCTCGCCCATGACGATAACATTGTCCCACGCGGCGGAAATCGCATGCGCCAGCCTGAACGTATAGGTCACCACCCCGCTGGGCTCGTGCATCTGCAGAGCGACTTTGACAGCATCGGGGTAGGTGCCGAGAAGGAATGCTACGTTGCGTGCGTGCGGGTATTGAGCGAGGGTATGCGTGGCAATTTGAGATGACGGAGGGAGGGGAAGGAGGTGCGCGTTCTTGCGTCCCATAGAGACGAGACGCGCGTGGGCGTATTGGAGGTAGGGCCCGGTATCACCTTCGAAGGATAATATGCGGTCCCAATTGAAGGTGTAGTCGTTGATTCTATAGGTAGCTAGCAACAAAATCGGATAGAGAGGTATGGAAAGCGAAACAAACCGTTTAGAAGCCATATCTTGAATCTTGTAATCCCGATCTCCAGGCTTGTCATCTCTGGATCCTCAACAGCCACATACTTATCGCATCTGCCTATGCATCACGTTACCTGCCTCCTCGATGATATGGTTTCGGAAGACCGCAGTTCCCTTGGGCCTTACGGGTGCTCATTCCCTGAACCAGCCCGTAGGTTCTTGGCCCAGGAGAATCCCATGAGCTCAAGGACTTTGAAGAGTTGGGCGAGGTGGAGGTCTTGTGCCGAGCCGAGCCAACGACGTAGATCATTTTGTCAAACTTATATTGCTCGTAGCGCCAGATCGCTCCGCCGATGTCGCGGGTTAGGTATGTAGTTCCATCTATTTATTTTGTTATTATAAACAACTGCAAATGTCCCAGACGGAAGAGTAGATCTCAAACCCGTCTTGCGAACGGAGTCGGCTCCCCAAGGCCCCACTAACCGCTTTGGCTCCCTGCCTGTCTGAGATGAGCCCCATGTCATCGAGCTACGCAAGGGCCTTATCCATCGACTCCTTACTGACGCTGCTCTCGCTGGTGTATACGTCAAACTTGATGTTGAGCTTGTCGCACGCCTCTTGGTACTTCTTCAAGCTCGTCTCCCGCCAGTGGCCCCATTGCCGAAGCACGTCCTCATTTCCATCTTCCATTTACTTGAACCACCTCGCGGCCTCGACTCTGGCATTTGGGTCCACCTTGACATCCTGGGTGACTTTGACGTAGACATTGTACACGTGCCTGAGTGGGTCTTCGTTGAACTCTGCTTGGGAGCCATATTTCTCGTAGCCGAGGGCGACCATGCCAAACTAGGGGCGATTGTGATTCGAATAGGCTAAAATATAATGGCAAGATGAGTTCACCTGAGTTCCCCAGTCGCCAAGGTAATTCATCGAATCCGCATGCGTTGTAGAGGTTAGCCAGGAAGGCTCCGATGATGGTGCTCCAGTAAATGACCCAGGTGGAACTCCTTGACGATGTTGGGTGAGGAGTACTCGATAATTACTTTTTTGCCCTTCCCAGAATCACTCAAGCCGTACTCGGGCTGTCCAGAGGGTGTAGAGTGGCTGAGAGCGTCCACTTGGTTGAGAACTCAGCAAATCATATTCACGGTATTGACTTGAGAGTGAAGGAAGGATTTGTCAAAAAAAATGGATTCGATCCATTCATCCAGTTGGAACTGTACAGAAATTTAATTTAGGAGCAGAAATTGCGCATTGAAGAGGGGACTCCCGCCTTTGATTACCTTTGCCGCAATCTCTGCTACCTTTCCAGGTAGTCTGAATTGGAGTAAAGCAGCAATGAAATCCCCTCCTTTCTTTCTGTAGTCCACACTGGCAAAAGGTCACAGGCAGTGTCTTCGAGAGGCGTTTCGCAATAACGAGACACAATGAACTGATCGCAGATATTGCAGGCTAATAATAGCTAACAATTCTCCGACTAGTTAATCTGAGTTTAAATGGGGTGACGCTTATCACAATGATGGACAGCAGTCAAATACAAGCGGTTTTAAGCGCGTGTACACTGTCCACCAAAGGCCGAGAAGCTTTCTCCATGTGCCCAATTCTTTCAATGTGACCACAGGACTGAGTATAGCACTTCCAGTAACATTAGAGATAGCGAGTAACAAATAATGTAAACAATGCCGATATGGAGTTTGGAAAGTCCATACGGGCATGGTCAGAACAGCGTGTAAGAAACGAACGTAAGGTTGACAAACCAGTGTGCAAAAGGAGTGGAATGGTATATAGAAAAGCGGAAAACAGAATGCAAGATTACGACTGTTCATGCCAGAGCTGGCACACTTAATGGGGGCAAAATGTCAACGTGTAATCGGCTTTGAGCTTCGAGTTACAAGTCTTTAAGGCACTCGCGTCATCATAGGCATATGTATATGCTTGAGGACAGTGTTGCTTGAAGTACTCGTGGTAGGCAACACCTTTTAACATGATTAGAAAAGATCTTCTAGAAAGCAACATCAAATCCTACCAGAGGCTGGGCATTTATCGGGTGTGGAGAAGTTTCCGGAGCAACAATTTGGAGAGTTGGCTGTACAATCAAAGTAAGTTGTTGCTGTAGAAATTAATCAAAGAATATTACCCGGATTGCCATCTAAGTTGGCTCCGCAAGACGACTTGCACCCAACAGGGAAACCCTTAGAATCAAAAGGTCCCTTCAAGCGAGCAGGGCCTACGACACTCAGACTAGTTCAATTTAAGATAATACGAGGGACTTACAGTTCGGACCCAAATCGACAGCGCATGACGGAACTGGGCACCCCTTGTTATTGTCGATCCGCATTGGTAGATTGTAGCCATCGACAAGAGATACTGGTCAAACGAAAATCAAGGGGCTGCACCTCTCAAGACTACTAAAACTTACCGTCATACCAGTCCTGAAAACCTGCACCTTCCAAAGTCCATTCAGCTAAAGTGGCAGGAGGGACACCCTAGTAGGCAGGATACGGCGTAAATAGTGAAGAACAACGATCGAGATCCTTCGGACTCACCGTTCCAGTATGCGCATCGCACTTAAGACCACCGTTGCAACCACCAGTAAGACAGGCGTTCGGACCAGAATTTTTGCTAAAATCACAGTTCCGCCTCCCCTGTTTATAGAACATTAAATTCGTGCGTAGTGACAGTATAGCGACTCCCGAACTTACCCAGATACGACCAGCTTTCCAATTGTCAGGCACGTGAAAGGTGACCTTCGTATAGGCCTTAGCTTCCCAGCTGCAATTATTTATCTAAGTCAGTTAAAAACCTGGGGCCAGAACAACGCACCCTGTCGGAAAATTAGGCGTGTTTTGGGCGACATTCAAGTCGGTGAACATCTTGTTATCGTCAACAAATAATCTAAAGTAACATAAATGCAACTATACCGCAGGCCTGGATGAACGTGGGAACGGAATGTAAACGTTGTGGTGTACTTGGAATGAACGGTTAACATACCAGATAGTGAAGGGACAGGCATTATACACCTAAACTCCAAAGTATGACGTAAGTTCGGCAAGTGCAGGAGAAGGAATGTAAAACATACGGTGAACGTGCGACTTGAAACACCAGTAAGCAAGAAAGCGCAGACTGCAAGGAGAGTAATCATTATAAAAGAAATCTACGAGTCCTGGCATGTCATACCACTTGCACGAAAGCTTTTATACTTCAGTAGATGGCAATATCAAGATCAAGACCTAATGGAATTAATGCCATCTCGGGCAAGTCAGCAGGACGCGAGGGCACCCACATGTCCCAGACCGAGCATCAGTAGGAGTGGTCACGGTAGTTGATTGGGTTGCATGCAACTGAACAGGTGGAAACCTGCGATTCTGGAGACTGTTTGACGCCCCTGCAGGATAGAAGGGTAACAAATTTCTATCAGACTCGGACTTTGCACTGGGTTCGACTGTGGTTGTCTAGAGTTGCCTAGTGGAAGCAAAGAGAGATGCATGTGCTTCAGCCCTTGCCTTAGGCCTTGACTCTGGAAGACCAACCGCTTTCAGCTACGTTGGACACACTGTCTGCGAATAGCGTTCATGTTCCGTTCCTTCCGTATAGCATTGCCCCGTGGACAAGCGTATGACCTCATTTTGCATGCGGTTCAGAGCCTGAATAATTTGTTGAAAGATATTAGAGAGCGACAACGCAGCAAGTCGTCACACGGCATCACGCGGCTTTGGCCGGCGTTATGGACTTATTTCGACTAAAGTAGAGCTTTCGGTAACAAACTCGGAGCACCAGAGCACCTGGAGCACCCTCATCAAAAGATATGATTCAACCGTTTCGAGCGCAACTGATTAAATTCAAATATCAGACTTTTCGACTGGAAAATCGAAAGCTAATGCCAAGTTGTACGCGGGGCCGGCGACCGCTATAACCATTGCTAAAACGGACAAGATCATTCGCTGCCGAAGATACCTCACACACCTTTTGCATTTTCCGTACCGCTGGTGGTTGTAGGTGGTCGTCAAATTTTGAACGAAACCCGTGGAGTGAGTGTTCGACTATAAGTACCTGACAACTGCAATTCCCTTCTATTTGTGAGCTTTTAGTGAAGCTGAACGTTTTACCCCCAATTGATGTGGTCATCTGTCGTTACTCCTGTTGCACTCCTTCTCGAGACGTCTCGCTTTGTTCGTCAGAGCGTCTCCAGTTCCACAACAACCTGGTCACCTTGGAACAAAGGGAGATTTCCTCTGGTACGTCCCTATAAATTCTAAGACGAACTGAGCTGACTGCGACATATCTAGCCATATACGGCTCCTTAGTCTTCTGTTTTCAATGTATGTGATACTCCTTTGAACATGGTGGATCATCATATAGTCTTTCGATAGATGCATCATCCGCGTATTCCCCGGAAATTTCTGCCCGCAACCCAATGAGAATACATACGTCGCTAGGGTGCGTTGTTTTTTCACTCAACGACGAGTTTCACCATGCTGGAGATTAATAATGTACTCACCGACACTTAAAGGTTTTATCGCCCCAGACGATAAGGTGATTTCTTTGAGTGGTTCGTAAGTCGGGCACGCGAATTTCATCTTTATTTAAATAAATCAGCACTTCAGTGCAAGACTTTCTAACTGATGCCAATATTGTTCCGGCTACAATGGAATCTCCTGATGTTTCCAACCCTCCGGGTATGTCTCCCAACGATGCCTCTTTACTCAAAGAAGTTGAGTCATTGTCACAGTTGGCGTTCTTGGTCATGGAGGTTTCCTTAAAGCGTGAGCGCCTGACGAATTACCTGGTACCTTGCAAGTCCCTATAGATGGAACTTGAATTCTGTCGTCGAATCTGTTATACCAGTCGTCAGAGATGAATTATCTAGTCATTCAGGATACTCTATTGTCGTACGCCTCGTGACTATTCGCTAATGTTCAGCTATTCAGGGATGCTTTCAAGTCTTGCAGCTGCATGAAAGCGAACTTCGCCAGTGTGTAAGGGTGTCTTAACTCCCTAGAGAGAACCTTAACATCAGTTCGTATGTTCACGTGCGGTCAGCCTAGGTGAGTTCTTCTTTCGACGGTGTACTCGGTGCACCATCCTATTCAGGACTGGCAATTCCCTATACGCTCATTGGGTGAACGATTTATTTGGTCCTGCAAATAACTTTCGCAGTGAGGAGTATTGACCATCCTTGAAAACTGAACTGAAATTGTCACTATCACGGAGCAACTCATACCACCAATCCGTAAGCAACCACATTTCGAAGTTCCCATGTTCCGCCTAAAGACATCCACCATGGTAAATTATATCCTGTTGCCTTGCCAACCGTACTAGAACATTCAGGAGTTGAGCATTGGATAATAAATGATCTAACGAGCCCCGCAAGCACCAAGAAATGTACGGATACTTGTGAAGACTCAGGTTGTTCAAATAGTATTCCATTGGCTGTGACTGCCAGTGTTCTTACTCTGGCCCACCTCTATGCAAATTTTCATGTTTTTGTTAGTGGTTCATGCTTCGAGCAAGCCTCAGGCTGAAACGGCCACCATTGGCTGGTGGCGAACGAGAGTCGAATGACTCTGACCAACGCCCCACTCAAAATAGTTACTGAGAATGACGTCTTAGTCAAAAAATTTTTGCCGTAAATGTCGCATTCCTACTATACTACATGTGGCCCGATTAAGACTTGTTCTTGTGAAGATGGCCACGCTTTCGAGCAGCATTTCCGGTTGTAAGAATGGGAAACAGAATGTGCGAACTCGAAAGTGCAATGCCACATTATACCAGGCTCAAGTGAGCTACAAAGTTGTTAACTGGTATACTTACTAGGACTCTCCACGATGCCCCCGGCTACACATCCAAAGCACAACGAAACAGCCCAACGCGACGACAAACCTTAAAGTGGATAGGCACCCAATGCCCGTACATCTTGATTCTATAGTAGATGACTTGCTAATCAAAAAGTGTGGATTTAGCATATAGTCAAAGAAACACCTATTTTCAGAATAAGCCTTCATTACAACCTTATACCTGAACTCGTCAGAGACGGTGACATCTCCATGCCAAGTATAACTTGGATTTGACTAACCAGCGGCGAGCGCTAAATTCAATTTATAGGGGAACACATTCATTTAGATATTATTTATACAAGACGTTAGCATGGTTCCCTTGACAAAACATCTTACCTTGCTAGCCTACAGCAATTTCAATGATTCCAGAATGGTTGCGACCTGCATACCCTGCTCCCGGCGGAGACAGATTCTCGCTGAAGCACACAATCATTACTTATATCTTATCGGCCATCATTATCGCATTTTTGGCGGTCCTGAACAGTACGTCTCGAAAAATCTCGTCATAAGTTTTACATCAATAGTTTAATCACACTTTGATAATTACAGCTGCCCTGGTTGGGTATGAGACTGTGACGATCTTCCAGTCGGACTTCAACCTGACACAATCGTTCTGGTTCGACCGCTTTCGCCGTCTTGGAATATCTAAACCAGGAGCACTTTGTGCTTCACAAACTCTCTCCCCTGGGGACCGCTTCACGACCAATTACTCTTTTTTTGAGTGGAGCTTAGTGACAGTCAACGAAGGGCGTGGTGGAAACCTCATATACAACGGATCAACCCTTCAATCTTGCGATGTAACGACTGTATACATGGATAGCCACTTGCAAGACCTCACAACGGATCTCGCTGTTCTCATTGCATGCAACGACATCCACGGCATCAAAATCTTGGCCAAGACACTATTCTCGGTAACTAAATTGAGCGGGAAATACTCACCTCCGTTGCTGGGAGTGACTCCAGAGTCAGTTGGTCACAATGATAATTCCACGATAAACAATGCAACATTTATCAACAACGTGTTAGTGGTATTTTATATTCAATTTGGATAAACCTCGAAAATTTTTCAGATTGAATTATGCATATGAGGATTTCGATCCTCTAATGTACGCGATCGCTAGAAGCCCTGACATTCATCCTGTCATTATGTCTGGCTATGGACCCGTCGAATGGTGTCCCGCTTCGATGGGGATCAATGCTCCCTGTGCGAATATGCCTCCTGGCATAGGGATCAGTGAAGCCACTGTTGTCTTCTCCGATTTGTCTTTCAGGAATTACAATTCCCCCGCCGGGATCCTTGAACTCCTTGGAGAAGATGTATATGCTGCTTCACTTAATTTAGCTCAAACCCTTCTCGCGGCCGTCCGGATCGATTTGGGAAACCGCAACCCAAACAATTTCTTGTTCAACTTGTCGTTGGTCGATGCCACGTTATTCAAAAAGATCAATTCATCGGATTCCGTACTCTATAGTGAGGTTTTAAAACAAGTTGATGGAAAACCCGAATCTGCTTCAGCTCTGGTACCAGGTCCGGCGACGATACAGCGTGTTTATTCGTGCAACTGGCAAGTACCAAAGCCTGTTCCCTCAGCCGTAATATCAGTGATGGTCGCAACTATAACGATGTTCATGACCGGTTGGCAAATTGTCATGGTTTTGGTAGCGGCGAGTCGTGCTTCAACTCGCAACCCTTGGCAAATTGTTATGTTTTTGGTAGCGGCGAGTTGTGCTTCAACTCGCAACCTTTGGCAAATTGTTATGTTTTTGGTAGCGGCGAGTTGTGCTTTGACTCGCAACCTTTGGAAAATTGTCATGTTTTTGGTAGCGGCGAGTTGTGCTTTGACTCGCAACCTTTGGCAAATTGTCATGTTTTTGGTAGCGGCGAGTCGTGCTTTGACTCACAACCTTTGGCAAATTGTCATGTTTTTGTTAGCGGCTCGCAACCCTCAGCCTGAGGCTGAAGTGGCCATGGATGATCGACAAGAGTCAGCTCCAGGGAATGGTGACGAACCCACAGCCCTGCTCATGGATGCGTTGCCTGTAGTTGAAAGGTGACCGTAATCCCCATCATTGTATAACCCCTTAGGCCTTACTTTTACTCTCCTATCACATCACTACTCGATATCCCCTTATGGTTATTCTGTTTCTCTTTGTGATGTCTCATGATTATTTTACCTATTTGATTTTTTTATTTATGACAATAACATATCGAACCACTCTCAGTTGTTACCCCCGAAACCAACTGAGAGTGAGTTCCTAAATATATCTATCTTTACTACTACTTACTTCATTGTAGCTTATCTTTACAATTGGAATATCATCAGTTGTTACCCCCGAAACCAACTGAGACTTATCTTTACAATAGTAAACTAGGTGATTCTGAAATACACGATAGTACTGTGACTGTCAGTGTGCAGTCACAGTCTTAGGGTTTGTATTTCACACATTTCTTGCAATTGTTTTATTCAACTCACTTTAGACAATGTCGAATTAGGTAGTACGTTCAAGTAACATAGCAGCCTTGCAATTCCATCCAATTTTTTTTGTTGGTCAGTTCATATTTTCCTGTGGTCGCGTTTTATCAGCCATGTTATCGTTCAAGAAATTAAGAATCATGATGGACCAGTCACCTGTGGCGTTGTTCGATTCATACAAACAGGACTTGATATTAATCGGGCCTCAGGATAAAAATACGAAGTTTTGAAGCCACATAAAAGTGGGAGGACCACACTGTCTGTTTCGAAATTTAAAAGGTCATTTGAAATCTCAGGGGCAAATTCAAAATGTAGTCTCATACTTTTTTTGTCTGGCGTGTCCTACGCGAGTGGGATTAGTAGCTCGACTTTCTTTTGTGCTTTCCATTGTTCTATCAACAAATACTCAAAACTAATCTCCACTACAGATTGTCACAGCGTGCGCAATTTTACGAAGAAAAAGAAAAAGAGAATGAGGAGGGCAATCCACATGAGCAGCACGTAGCACGAACCTGCCCGATAAAGGTGATCGGTGGTTGATCCAACCTTTTCTGCTGTGGATTCCCAATATGTGCTGTAGCGAACCCAGTCGCAATGAGGCTACCTGGCACCTTTGAAAATCAGATTTCTGAGAATCGACTGGGAGACATCGAAACCAGGAGAGAATGACAAGCACTGCTTCGTAAGACGCAAGATATTTGTCCACTGGATGGTCGGGCAAGCCTCAGGCTGAAAACTTGAAGGCCACGGGTGTTGGCCAACGAGGGTCAATTCTAGGGGATAAAGACCAATGCTAAGCGAACGAAAGGGTCTAAAAGGAATTTTGATTATTTAATCGTTGCCTGATTAGGTAGTCTGAGGGTGCACCATATCTCCAAAAGAAAAACAACTTGATTTCGTCAGAATTTATACGACAAGATATTGGTCATATTGTCACGTATGGTAGGTAAGCGTACACTAAATGTCCATGCGGTAAGAGATGATCCATGGTAGGCAATAACGTTACTCCGGGAAAAGTCCATGAACCAAAATCATAAAAGAAATTAACAAACTAAAGTATGGATGCAAGAGTCTCTACGAAAACCATGAACAATCTCCACTACAGATTGTCACAAAGTGTGCAATTAAATTTGATGCTATTACGGAGGACAGCGGCTGAAAGGGTATATGATTAACAATCCTCTTAGCATGCAATTAGACAACTTACGGAGGGCGATGAGGACAACGGAGACAGCAGTAACACCAACATATAGTATTCCGTATTTGATTACCTGTGAGAGGAGTCAGACTGGAAGGAGATCAGAGGATAATATCGCTTACAATCAGGCGTCGTTGCCGCTTCTGATTGATGGAGAACAAAGGGGCACGAATTTGTTTTGATGGTCTTAGCCAAACTATTAATATAAAAATATTAGAACGAACAGATCAAGCAAGTCAAAACGGCACTCACAGAGAAGTGTGGCGTGGAAACGGTCAAAATAAGGTATGAGGATGGGAGGTGTAAGCATGAACAAGAGCAGATGTCCGAGCAATAGATCCGAACTCCAAAGAGACAGTTCGATAATTTTGACAATGAATTCACGCGCAGGCTGGGACATTACGTGTGAACCCAAACCACGGCCATACCATCTCCCAGTCCACCACGCACGGTTTGTTTCGTCGTGCTTGAACTCTCGGGAAAGGAAAACTGAGATGAGTACTTTGTGAATCGCTCTCTGAATGTTGATCACACAAATTAGTCCAAGAACCGCATGAGATGTTTTCCAAGCCTCAAGGAACCACTATGGGAGTATTGAAACAAGTAAGTTGACGTGGTGCAAGCACGGTCATGATGAACTCACCAAGAATTCGAAAAATCCAATAATGCCAACTACACCCAAGACGTGGGCTACAAAAGCAATGACTGAACCAAACTTGGGGAATACAGTGTCAAGCATGGGCCCAAGGAATAATGACACGAGGAAGAGGACCAGAAGCACAGCAGCATTCCACACAATAGGCCCAATAGAAATAAGGGCAATGCGGATTAATGGGCTCGGCGGGTACTTGCCATTGGGTTCAGGGACCGACTTGACAAACATATACGCAATGACGAATAAGATCGCCATGCAGATGGGAAAGACAATCTCCGACCAGAAAACAGCTCTCCATCCAGCTCGTGGAACGTCGCCCGAAAGTTTCTCCGACGGATGTCCAAGTTTCTTCTTTTTGTAGCCAGTGATCATTGTTCGCGACAAACGGCAATACCCAATCCATGAATTGTTGTGCGAGCGAGAATTGCCCCGAGACATCCAGCGTAGGAATTCTCTAGAATCGTGATGCTGGTGATGAGGGTAGACTCTATAGATAACAAGCAGGAAACATACCGATAGTCAACAATGAAATCCGTGAAGACAAACTGGTGAGGGTTGAACAAGAACGGGGCGATGCACAGGGAGAGAATCGAAATCCAGAAGTATATCAAGTATGGGGTCCATAATGTCAGTGTCACATACAAAAGCATGATCAACGTCCTCATTCCCAGGTAAATGCTCGGACCAGCAAATCGAGAGAAGAGAATGTTGAAGTAAATACGCGTTGTAGCGAATCCGCGGCCGGTCGCAATGTACCTGGCACCTCCGAAAGTCAGATTGCTGAGAATTGAGTGGGTGTAAATCTGGGTGGCGAAAACTTCGAAAAGGGGAGAGAGAGACAAGAGTTGCTTTGTTAGACGCAACATAGCTTTCCATGTTCCACGTTCAACAAGTTCTGTGATAAATAAATCAGACTGCGATTGTAAGAGAACGAACAAAGCCTTCAAATACCTTGGAGGAAGAGAGGTAGGAAAGAAATCATGAATACCAAGAAAATTGAAATGATGCAGCGTACGATCCAGTCAAAGACGGGACTGAGGTTATAACAACCTGCCTGCCCACCCAGGAATTGACCTGAAGGAGTATACTTGCAAGTGCGGACAGACTCGGTCAAGGTTCCGAGGAAGACCACTATGGAAACAAAGTATTAGAAAAGAAAAAAAAAGAGTCGAAAAGACAAACTTGTCACAACAAACACCTGTACAGAGAGAATGACCAACATGTTGTTGATTTGGAATCCAGGGTGGCCATAATAGAACGTCAAGAAGCGATCGATAGGCAGTTGTGTACCCAAGTAGTAGTATTCACGACTGAGCATTTGCTCGCCCATACCCGTCCCGATCTTCGTCTGGAAGTTGAGGATCGTACCAAAACCAAGATCACGTCCTTTGCCACATTGATAATACTCGGTGTGCTTGATCTTGCCTCCGCGTCCAAAAGCGTTCATACCCGCATAAATATCTTCGTTTAGGTGCAAGCCTTTCTGAGCCTTCGAAACACCACCACGTGTTGTCATGTAGACGGCATTGAGGAAATCAGGATGCCCATAATGAAGTTTACCACCGATCCAGGCCATCGAGCGAGCAGAGAGTGTACCGAATGTTTGTTCCTTCCCGGCAGCAAGATCACCCAGAATACCAATATTCTCCGAGAAAATATATTCACGAGCACCGACGATGGCGATGGGTGGTTTCCTGAAGTCCTTGTGGCTCCCGTGTCCATAGGGACTTTGACTTGGAACGGAGTACTCTTCGAATTCGGCGAGGATATTGCGAATTTTGAGACACTCCTCGAGATAGTTGTCCTGGTTCGCGTCAATGAGTTGCAGATACTCGCCACGGTAGAAAATGATTGCATGGTTTTGGTTGTCAGACTTGCCGTCCCCGAGAATCGGATTACCAGGAAGTTCGATACGGAACTTGGGTCGACGACGTCCAGTTTCGGGTATAAACTCGCTGTGTCCATCAATGAGAGCGGAGAAGATCCGCGGGTCGCCGCCTTCCTTCCTGGCCGACTCCTCTTCGAGGTACGCAATTTGAAGGTCAGGATAAGCGCGCAATAAGAATTCGGCGTTCTCATGCTCTTCCCTGTTGAACTTGGAATACCGTTGCATCGAAACAACAAACTTGAATTTCCTTCTCGCCATACGCTCAAGCTCACGTTCTAGTCTATCCGTATTTCCACCAAGAAGTTGGACGACCTCTGGGTTTTCGACGCGGTACATCAATTTAATCGCCTTCGAGTAGTTCATCATTCCAGATACAGTCCTGTATAGAGTCTGCGCGCGAAGAGAAGCCCAGATACGTGTGCGAAGGGTAAATTCCGGTGCAGCACTTTTGAAACCAATGAAATAGAAAGGAAGGTCGTCAGCCTTTGTCTGACCCTTTTCGTCATTGGCAAATGGATTGACGCCGCCGTTGAACATGGCCGATTCCTCAGCGAGAATCATCGTATCCTTGACAAAATTCTCCCATTCGACCGGGTGGAGTTGCTTAAGGTATTCGAGCAGTGTCACGCGGGTGTTGTGGTCCTCCTCACGAATAATCTCGCGCAACGAGAGCAGAGTCTAGAAAAAAACACATGTGCAGCAGGGCAGGAAGAATAATTTAAAAATATATATGAATTACCTTTTCGTTGTAATGGGGCGTTAGAACCGTGAACGTTGGCATGGCATCAACCGGGATAGGTTGAGGAATCTCCGTCGTCAAGCTCTGGGCGAAGAATGAAATCCTGCGCTCAGCCTCGCTACCACGCGGGAAGAAGT
>QDKV01004791.1_pt1 | contig 14607 bp, 15 predicted proteins | sample 1861101 | NCBI WGS metagenome assembly QDKV01 (sample SAMN04275158, study PRJNA302643) | Fungus metagenome, whole genome shotgun sequencing project. | isolation source: fruitbody | host: Mallocybe terrigena | place: Sweden | collected 2013 | reverse complement strand
CAAGATGCAGGAGAAGGATGCGAGATTGGAGTGTTTACGTTGCAGCCGTGCTCGTCAGGGCAAGTCTCGGAGCAGACTCGTCATGAGTTGGACGATAGCGGTGAGTTCAACCTCTATCTTTCGACTTTGGCTTCGGCCTGGTGGCTCGTGAGTGACTTTATTCCCTTCTTCAGATCCTCCATGATCTGGAGGAGCACTATGAGGAAACTCCATCAACAGAACCTTCTTGGCGGATGATCGACAGTAGCGAAGACATCGCGAAAATCCGAGAGACGGAGTCGAAGATGATGAAGAAATGGAAATCTCCGAAATACTGCTGTACTCATTGCGGTGAGCAGCCGCAATCACTTTTGCGGTGGCATCTACGCACGTACGTGAACCTTTTGACTTTCTTCAATTTAAAATCCGATTGGCTTCTTTTCTTTCAGCCACAACATGAATGTGAAAGAGTCTCAGGTGCTTCAGCACTTCTACCTGGATGTAGACTCGCCAATGAAAATGCCGCCCTACGCGGTGAAGCTCTGACCCTGATAAGCTTTCTTTCTTCCTCATTTTGCTAACTTTTGGTTGCCCTTAGAGATATCTCTGAGATATTTGTGCCTCCTTTATCTAGTAGATATGACGACCTTATCTGAGTGGCCTTCGATTGTACGTACATTTAGAGTCCCATCGAACTCGTGAAGCGCAATGCATCATTGTCAATGTCACCATTGCCTATGTGTTCATTTATACTCTTTACTCTTTCGTTCTGTGTAAGGGGTTCCATCAAGCAATAGGTAGGAGGTTATAAAATCGGGAAATAGCGCAGACAGAAAGTCGACAGCTGAGTTGCAGCCGATCTCGACTAATCACTTTGGCATCTTGGTCTGGTTACCCAAATTAGGAGAATTGGAGATTCTAATTATCGATTTCCCATCTAGTCCTGAGACCCTTCCTCTCTATCTTTGGCTCCCGCGATGCCGTAGCAGTTTGGTTGAACAAATCGCACTGTTAGCAACGAAAGGTGATACAATCATCTATTGCAATGGTCCTATCAGAGCGTAACGGCGAAAAAAAACCCAAACAACCCAGAGGTGATAATTTCGTCTCATATTTCGAAATGGCCGCTACGTCCCTTTCTCTTCTAAAGCCGGCTATTTTTGTCTCCTGTGGAAATTGATTTCTTGAGGGAATATTACTGTTGTTGCGAAACGCATATCGTTTCCGTGTTCTCCCACACGAAGAGCAATGACCCTTCCAGCTTCGGGCCTGCAGGGTCTGTTCTTGGGGTCTTCCACGGCTTCAATAAGTTGGAGATATGCTGCAGTGACGAGAAGATCAACATACCGTCGGACGGTCGTTTAGGACATTTGAATCATCTGCCGTATAATCACGCCTTGTGCTGCCCTTGTGTTTGTCATTTATCACCAAAAAGGGGTGGCAAAGTGTACTCACCTCTAGCAGTTCGCCATGAGCTGTCCCTAGTCTATCTGACTTGTACCTCTCTAGTGAGTTTTGTAAGATTTTGATTTTGTACTTTTTGTCACTCCTAGGAATGTCTTGAAAAGAGCGTGCATTTCATTGCAGCTGCTTTCGACTTGGACACATTGGAAGGATTAGACAAGCAATTTCCATATGGAAAGATGTACGTGGGGGGCCACTTAATGAACTCGGTAAAGACTCTGCTCCAGTGACTTAGTCCAGAATTCTGTTTCCTATATCCATCTCCAATCTGAGCGTATGTATCGATTGGTGTGAGTGACAGGTGAGATTCGCGGTTGACTCGTTTGTCCCAGAATCGAAAAGGGTCATTCGTGATGGAAAAGAGTGGTGGAAGTCACCGTAATCCTCAAACCAGGTTGGGCCAGCCATTAGTTCTGGGGGGCATATCGAGTGAAGTCAAAGGTGTGAATGAAAAACCCCTGTGTTAAATACGGCTTAGGCTTGGGGTTGAATGTATGACGGAAAGCATTTAACACAATCATATGTCGCTGCCAGTGGGAGTCTATCATATTTGCATTTATTTGTTTGCCGCTCCGCGTGATAACTTATACTGTTGCCGACTCGAGTTGAACAAGGGTAACACAATGTTGAATTAAGACTAGTCTAAGACAAAATGCCCAATAGAAAAGTAAAGCTAGAATATGGTGTCTGGATAGTCTACACGTAATTTCTTATATTTGGAGCAGGGGGAAGGGAAGTTGGAGGTGAGTCTAGGAGGAGCTTGATCTGCTTTTACGAGAGTCTGAATCGGAATCGGACACATCTTGTTGTGCCACGCGAACGCAAATATGATCTTGCAAAATGATTGATGCTCTTCACGTGTTCTCGTTAGTTGGAGCGAGTTTGTCAACTCATGATCACTGGCCGTAACGATGAGCACTGCGGCAGTGCATCCACAATACACTCTTGTCTTCTGATACATGGGACGAAAAATCGTTCTTTTCCTCCCGGATTCCTTATTCCTCGGGATGACCACCCGGGAGTATGCACGCCACATTTCAAAGGCTGGCGCAACACCATCCGCCCAGTCTTCTGTGCCACAACCTCGAAAGAAGCAGAAGATTTCTCGCAGAACTGGAGAGGAAAGTACCCCTGCCCAAGATCAAACGAATCACAACAGGGTGAAAAGGGAGCGAGGGCACCTGAATGAAATGCCGGTAGACATCCTTTTGGAGATCTTCTGTCAACTTGAACCTATCGACCTGCTCCATCTTTCAAGGGCTTCCAAGAGCCTCCACAACTTACTTCTGGCAAGCAATATTGTATACATATGGAAATTGGTATCCATTTTGTCCTGTCCAAATCTTCAAAAGTTGTTATTTATTTTTCCTTCAGGCTTACGGAAATATAGCTTCTTTGCGCCCACCATTGTGCCCGGATGGAGTCAATATCATTCACTACACAAACTTTCTCTACGGACGTCATTGTCAGGTAAGATTGGAATGTATCACACACAGAGTTTCTGTATGACCTGATCTCGCTCTTCAGTTTTGTGCTTCCACCTATGGAAGGATGAATCACGAGTCTGCACTTGTACGGTTTTGTTCACAGTGCGCTGAGATCCAGTAAGTTGTTTTGAGAAAATATTTAGAATATGCCACTCATTTGTACAGTCTGATAAGTTTGAGTCACAAGGACGATGTCACCCAGATCTGTAACTCGTGGAGACTCCCAAAGTGTAATAACTCTTCTTTTGCGGGTTGTATCATGTGGCCTTAATCTCAAGATGTGTAGCTCCTGGCTTACAAGTGCTTGCGGCAGAGTACAAACGACGTCAACAAGAATTGTTGCAAGCAGAGAAGGAGAATAGAGCTAAGGCATACATGGAAGAGTGCAAGTCGGCGGTCAATTACCGACGCAGTGTAAGTTAATTTCACCACGTTCATAACAATGTTTTACTAACAGAAAGGTTGCTAAGCACGCTGAAGCTTTGCAGAAGTGGCGTAAACACGTGGTTGAGGACAAAGCAAAGGCTCTGAGGGGAGCTCGCTATAAACGTGAACTAGCGTGAGCGGCATAGTGCCATACGTTAACCCAGACTTACCGACATCGCAGCATCAGACAAAAGCTCATAGAAGAAGGTTGCTCTACAATCTGTTCCATGTTGCTATCTCATAATTTGGAATAGGACGTGGATATACTCATCCATTCAGAATAGATCTCAGCCCCACTGTGAGCAACAGTCGGGAACTGACGGACTTTGGTGAGGTTGATTTAAGTTTTGGGCACTATATATTTGTCTCACTGTTGAACAAGAGTGGTCCTATATACGTGCCGACGTCATAGACTATGTTCAAGACGAAAAGAAGGCAAGAGAAGAAGTGAAGATACGGAGCGAACTTACGTTCCGCATTTCTTTGTTGAATACATTTATCCTTCAAGTATCGAGCAACGTACCGTTGATCGTCCCAACTGGATTGCAGATCGCGTCACTGAACCCCTTTCATTCCCTCATCAAGTCTGATCTCTCCAGCAGCTTCAGTCTGGCAAATTTTTATCCCTTTGAATCTCAATTGCTGGACATTCTGTCGTCTTGGAGGGAAGACACAGATCGATATTTGTTCAGCCTTGTTCCATATCCGTCGTCCTTCAAAGGAAAAGAGAAAAGTTCCGCACACATCCTCAAACTAGCCACGACATTCTTCAGATGCTACAAATGCAGGGATCCCATCAGTTACCCACGAGTTCTTATGCACGAGTGCCTGATCAACACAAACGAATCGGACGTCGGCGAAAAGAGTGCGCATGTAGACCAAACACGTCAAGAAGTCGAAAAAGTCCGCAGACTTTTACATGTTGATCGTAAGACGCCTCGTGAACCTCGGCCACCTAGAAATGTCACTGTCACCGTAGACACGGTGTGGCCCTCGTTATCGATGTATCTCCCAGTTGGAATGCATGTAGGCAAGCCTGGGGTTACTTTTGACGAGGAATCACATAACGTGGCTCGATGCATTGTGGAGGCGTGTGGGGAGGACTCTCATTCCATTTCTTACTCCAAGATGCAGGAGAAGGATGCGAGATTGGAATGTTTACGTTGCAGCCGTGCTCGTCAGGGAAAATCTCGGAGCAGACCCGTCATGAGTTGGACGATGGCGGTGAGTCAACTTTGGTTTGTCGACGTCGGCTCCAGATTGAGCGACTTTATTCTATTTTCCAGATCCTCCATGAGCTGGAGGAGCATTATGATGAAACCCCACCAACGGAGCCTGCTTGGCGGATGATTGATTGTAGCGAAGACATTGCGAAAATTCGGGCGAGGGAATTGAAAATGATGAAGAAATGCAAATCTCCGAAATACTTCTGCAATGATTGTGGTCAGCACGTGCGAACACCACATCTACAATTGCATCTAAGCAGTGTGTACGTGAACGTTTTGACTTTCTTCGTTTTTTTTTGGAAATTCAATAGCCTTTATTTTTCAGCCATACATTGCTTGTGGAAGAGTCTCAGGTGCTTCAGCACTTCTCCCCGGATATTGATTTGCCAATGAAGATGCCGCCCTACGCGGTAAAGATTTGATGTACCCCTTCACATTGGTTAAATCTCTTAATTCCCACCTCGTTATGTATGAAGTTTTGCCGGTGTATCACCGTTTTTTTCCCCTACTTTCGGTTGCCCTTCGTATTTTTTGGGAGGACCTTTGTTCCTACCTGTTCCTACCTATCAATCTGGTTGACAACCACGGTGATTGTATGTAGTAATCTGTATGGCACTTTTTGGCATGGGGAGATACAAATTTGAGAAACGGAGCACTCAGCTTTACATTCTGTTTCACGGGCAGCAGTAACTACTACGATGAGGAACTGATAATAGTGTAAGTGCTGGGTTGGTGCTGGGTTTTTTGTTCGTGTTTTAAACAGCTGAGTTTATTAAACGTGTAAAACATGGGTCTTTTGTTGTATTAAACTTAATTTAGGATACAAGGATTCTTTTCTTAGAGCCTTTCTTCACACGAAGGCCGTTCTTTCGACCTCCTTGAGTCTTGTATACACTCAACGAGCCGATTTCTGCTTGTCGGCAACGCCCGAACATCACCTGATCGTATGATAAAAACGTTCGATGATAAAATAATCGGAACCACCTCCCTTTGAATTCACATCTTCAGCTACTCGAAAAAAATGGTCTTCAAGGTCGCTGGTCAGTTTGTGGTGTGGTTTTATTTTGCACAATTGGCTCACCTTTCACTCAGACGTCTCCCTTGCTGCCTTCGGTCGGAAAGAGATCGAAATTGCAGAGGTAAAGTCCATCACAATCCTCAGTCATTCATGTAATTTTTTTTTGGGCCGTTTAGAATGAGATGCCTGGTCTCATGTATTTGAGGAAGAAGGTAAAGACCGATCTTTGACTTGTCGCGATCAATTCTGTACTCACTGAATTTGCTAGTACGGACCTTCTCAGCCCTTACAGGGTGCTCGCATCGCTGGATGTCTTCACATGTAAGTTAATACCACTGCTAAACTGAGTGGAGAATGACACGTCACAATAAAATCAGGACGATCCAAACTGCTGTACTGATCGAAACCCTCGTCGCCCTTGGTGCTGAAGTCACCTGGTCGTCTTGCGTGCGTTGCTCTTCTGTTGCAGCGTGTTATCAACCAACTCCCGTGTTTAGAATATCTTTTCCACTCAAGATCATGCCGCCTCTGCGTAATTTGCTCAGTTGTTCATTTTCAACAACATTACTGACACCATCAATTAGCATTGCTGCAACTGGTGTCCCCGTCTTTGCTTGGAAAGGCGAAACCGAGGAGGAATATGTCTGGTGCATTGAACAGACTCTCACTGCGTTCAAAAATGGCAAAGCTTTGAATCTGATTCTTGATGATGGAGGGGATCTCACCACATTGGTCCATGAGAAGTATCCTCACTTGATTGCTGGTATGTGTGTCATTATTCAAAAATGATAGATGTTGACTTGTATATTAAAAATAAAGATATCAAGGGTGTCTCAGAGGAAACCACCACTGGTGTACACCACCTCTACAAGGCTTTCCGCGAGGGCAGGCTAAAAGTTCCCGCCATCAATGTCAACGACTCGGTGACGAAGTCTAAATTTGATAACTATTACGGTTGTCGCGAGTCGCTTGTCGACGGTATCAAGCGTGCTACCGACGTCATGCTTGCCGGCAAGGTTGCCGTCGTCGCTGGCTATGGCGACGTTGGAAAAGGAGTACGTTGATTATTTTTTGACTTCTCTGTATTCTTTCTGACCACAAACACAGTGCGCCGAGTCTTTAAAGTCTTACGGTGCTCGCGTTATTGTGACTGAGGTTGATCCTATCAATGCCCTCCAAGCCGCCATGGCTGGTTATGAAGTGACCACTTTGGAGGAAGCTGCTCATCGGGCCAATGTCTTTGTTACTACTACTGGTAACAGGGACATCATCACTGCCGCCCACTTTTCTGTCATGCCTGAGGATGCCATTGTTTGCAAGTGCGTACTATCACGTCTGCCTCAAAACAGCTTATATGATGGACTTCAGTATCGGTCACTTCGATGTTGAGATCGACGTTGCTTGGCTCAAGGCTAATGCTGTATCCTTTGTTAACGTCAAGCCTCAGGTAGACCGCTTCACGATGCCGAACGGCCGCCATATTATTCTTCTTGCTGAAGGTCGCCTCGTCAACTTGGGGTACGTCGATGAATTTTCCAAGAGTCGGTGATATGATCTAACCATTGACACTAGATGTGCCACTGGTCACCCCTCTTTCGTTATGTCTTGTTCCTTCGCCAACCAGGTCCTCGCTCAAATCGCTCTTTGGACTACTCCAGAGAAATTCCCTCTTGGCGTCCACATCTTGCCCAAGGAACTTGACGAGGAAGTCGCTCGTGCTCACCTAGCCCAACTCAATGTCAAACTCACTACGCTCTCCGAGGCTCAATCCAAGTACTTAGACATCCCGGTCCAAGGACCTTACAAGCCTGTAAGTTCAACCTTGTGTTATCAATCGAGCTTGTATAGCTAACCGGCCATTATTATGAAGTCTCATTACCGCTACTAGACGCAGAGTAGTTGCCCGTATTTATCGATGGCCTCAACGTGCCTCGCCAATCAGACGGGAGAATGGATCTTCAACGTCCTGTCCTGTGGCATTCGTTCATCATCTATTCACAAAGCATGTAGGGCGAAATGTGTTGGCTCATGTGGCTGTTTGTGGTTGAAAGGTTTGGCATGAGAATTTCGGACTGCTCTATCGTTAGATGTTCCATGGTCACTCGTGTAGGATTTGCAAGGCTTCAACGCCTTATACCTCTGCATCTTTTGTTTTCGTTCAAAAAATCAATGTAATCCTAACTGTGCAGAAAGAATATGTCAGTATATTGGGGCTTTGTTTGAAAGCGGCTTGCGCAATCACGCACTTCTCTTTGATCCCAGATAGGGGAGGGAGTCATTCATTTTGGTTCGGCGTCTATGAACTGATCATGACATGTTTTCTTTACACCAATGGTTGTTGGGATCTCCGTGGAGACGAGTAAAATTCGCGCACTGACATTAGCTGCATTCATAAAATTTTATAGTCTAGATGTCCCATATCTTCGCCAACCGTTGGCTGCGTTCAACTTACCGCTTTCGCCATCGAGATCAGTTTTTGAAAACCAGAAATTTTAGCTTTGGGACCCATAGATCCTACCACTACCCGGGATCGAAAAGCGAGAAAAAAGCTGTGCCTTAGATTGTTAGGAAAACCATGCTGTTGTCTTCCGATAGTCATGACCAGATCGTGATATCGTCCTATGAAAGTCAGCTACAGGAGCTTATAGTCATCAGGAAATTGGATCAATACTTAAATGCACTTATCCGTGTGGATTTAGTGTCCCTGCAATTTACGGGGTCTTGCCAAATTTGGTTCAAAATGTCATCATTTTGACATCAGCTTGTAATGTTTCAGTCACCTTTGCTGATGTCACCGAACTGCAGCTGTTGAAAGGACAATTCCATCATGCCAGGATCTTCAGCTTTGGGTCCCATAGACCCAACATCAATATCCGGCGTCGACGAGCAGGAGAAAGCTGCGCCTTGGATTGTCAGGAAACTAGTTGGAGTTGAGTAAATTTTACTTTATTCAATTACTCCCATGGGGAGAAACTACATAGCGAACATTTGCCGAAACAAAAAAAAAATCCTCCATGCCTCCTTGTCTGGCTTGTAATTGGAAAGGAGGGGAACTAATTTTGTTGTCTTTCAATAGTCAATGACTGGGCGGATCGTGATATCGTCCTATGAAACATTGAGAGCTACGGGGGCTAATATCATATGTCTTTCTCCGGTATGAGAACAACATTTCTTTTTAAAGGAAAAAACGAGCACTGACAAAGGCTCTTATATTTAGTGGGGAGATTCTTCTCCATTGTCATTGCCATGCATACGGTTCCGAGACCTCGCAGTCCATACTGTGATTGCAGCAACCGTATTTGCTATTTGAATAATTTGTTTAGAACCGATATTGATCGCCAGGCCTTTTTTTTAGGGAGGCATGGCGGCTGTTGCTGCTCCAGTGTGCGTACAGGTTTTTTATTCTTAGTTCTTTCCAATTTTAGATCCCAATGCGACAAGTTATCAACTATCTTTAGAACACTGAGTGTGAATCTGGAAAATCTGCTAACGTATGTTGTCAACAGGATGGGACCGGTTGCGGACGGTGTCGTCGCTACCTTCGGAGATAGTATCCTGGTAGAACTGGGCCTTCACACCGGCTTTGAGTTGACGGGCACCGCAGCTAACGATCTTGTCCTTAGTAAAGCGCTAAAAGCAGTCATCCCAATTCATTCCAAAAGGCTAGAAACAACGGGAGTCAAAGTGTTACTCATTACATTGAAACATAAACAGACAATATCGGACGCTGCATTGGGCTTTTATCGTAGCTCGTTGCACAAGTGAGTATTGCAAAAGGAAAGTGGGAATTAAAATGACACTCATCAGTCCTTTTTCTTCAGAGATGTGTCACTCTTTGCTGCCATGAAGGACTACCTTGCAGTTGAGAAGGGATGGTTTTCTCCTTATTTATTCGGAAGCGCTCGTCGACCGATTATACCGAGAAACATGAAACCAGATGTTATTTTCTGCCATGGACCGTTCCTTGCAGGTCGGTATCACTTCACAATCCGTTTTCCAAGACAAAATGACCATATTTCCATCCAGGGGACTATAGGATTGGTGAAACCTTGGTTGCCGAGTCCGCCTCTGTCATCACCCTGTGTGATGAACCAGCACCGCCCTCGTCAGCTTCGGGTGACATGGACAACCCGGTTAACAAACCCATCTCCACAGAACAGAGAAAGGCAGAATTGTCACCACCCTCACTTTCCAATGTCTTCGTTCGATCGTGTACGCCGTCTCCACAGCCCGCGTTGACGCCTCTTTCTAACCCACCGCAACCGCGGAGGATGGTCGTCCTCTTTTTGGGGTTGAAGCCACACAGGAAGCTGTGGTATCTCAGCAAGCGCCCGGAGGAGAGTGTCATCAACTACATTCTCCTCAATGGATGCCCGTCTATTGTGGTCCCAGTGAAAGTTGGTGCACCCCTGTTGGCATGGGACACACTAACAGTCGAGCAGCTCTGGAAAATTGAGCTGCCAGACGAAGATGATAAGAAGACCAAGTCCGGCAAATTTGAGGGCATTGCCGATGTTATTTTCGAGTACTTGGATCTGTGTGTTGACTGGGACAGGTTCAAGTTAGAAAAGACGCAGAACGAGGTTGACCTGGCGGAGACCCAAGGTTTTGGAAATGATAAAGAACAGGAAGCAAAGTCAAAGGTTTTAAAAGGTGCAGTAACTCTCCTCGTCGCCGCCGCGATCAGGAGCAAAGATAGTAAAGAGGTTAGAAACGAGTTGGACCCTGAAAGAAGTGGAATCGCAATGTGGCGGATTCCATGATTAAGTCGTTATTCGATTGTACTATCAAGCAGACTGATTAGGAGATTGGTAACGAAACATCATTCCATCGAGTAGTGTCAAGTGGTGTCTGAAACGAGAATTATTGTTAGATACGTCGTGTTGCCGCTCTGGCGGTGAATTGGGTACCGCTCTCGCACCGATCACCCTGTCGTGTATGCACCGAATCTGATCATATGAGGGCAATCGAAAACACTCGAAAACTGCAGCTGATAGCAACGACCCGATTTCTGGATAGTAATTATTGCAATTTTGGGAACGAACGAAACTACCGAATATGATACAAAGACAAGTCGAAAAGTCGTCATCGCTTTTTGCCCAAACGTCTGCTTTCCTCTGTCGGTATGATTCAGCACATGTATCTCTAAAAAAGTTCAAAATACGGCAACCTTTCGATTTTGCTTTCTTCGGAGGCCCTTTGCCCCTCTTTTTCCTGTCCAAAACATCCTGAAGACGTTCTTCCTCATCTTCGTTGACAATCTCCAATTCTGGGTATCGACGCGTGATTTGAGCTATATTGAAGGATTGGGGGTAGTATGCCAACATCGAAGGTCCACGAAGACGGGCACGCAAGTATTTTGCTCCTGTGCGAATACTTGTTGGATTATAGGAAGTTTGGAAGATGCGGCACTGCAGTTGTTTTAGAGTCGCCAGACGAGAGGGCGGCACGAATACCGTTGACATTGTGGTATGATGAAGGTCAAACGGTGTCACTTGGGGCAGTGTTGATGACAACACCAACAAATACTATTTTGGCTTGATCGGCGAACTTCTTTCTCGAATTTAACTATAAAATTACTATGGTAGTAGTCTTGGAAAATAAAGTGAAAGGTAGATATAAAGTCAGATACCGAGAGTGCATGCAAGGGGAGTATGAGAATTTGATCATGTTGAACTTGAATGTTGAATGTTCCCATCAATGGCACTTGTCTTCAGCAGTTTACACGATGGCGAAAGGCTCTGAGGTTGACGACGTCCAACAAAAATGCCGTATCGCAGAAATAGTCCAACACGTATGCGAACTGCGAACTGATAGGTTCGGGAATCGGGCAATTCATTGTTTCCCTCTTCCTCGAGTGCTAATACTGTGAGTTGGCCATCTCACGGCGACTAAACGGTACCTTACACTGTCGTTCAGTTGCCCAGAACAACCAGCAGTAGAGGTGACTCGGTATGTCAAAAGTGGAAACATAAGGTAATGGTTGTCAGTCATAAAACTCAAGTTACTCAACCCACAAAACCTCAGTGCTACGGAATAATTATTGGTTGTATTTGACACAGCAATAGTGAATTGATCAAACGATCATTTGTGATCAACCATCAGATCGCTTACCTCGACTAATTAGTTACTTCAGTCACAGCCATAAAGTTGCTACTCCCAAAGCGTTGTCATGTTTTGCATCTATTCCCTCACGACATTACGCTTTGCGCCGGTGAACTATGTACATAAAACGTAAGTCAACTATCTTTTCTGCACCGCCCAAGCTACCGATGGATACTCCGAGCGCTTTGAATTACATTATCCTCGAACCAATGGATATTAAAGAGGAGGCTTTGGATCAGACCTTTTCTCTAATCTCCCCTCCGATCACTCCTTCTCATTCTTATACGTTGCCGCACGTACCTTCCCCGTCGCGTCGGAAAGCTTCGATATCTTCCTTTGGAAGTAAACGTTCGAGACCATATTCTCTAGTCGACAGAGCCCTATCTCGCAATCTTGTTGGTGATTCAATGTCTAATTCCACATACTCTCCGTGGAGTTCTACTGGACGCAGGAATCCCCAAGTCGATCGCAATAGGTCTTCGGACGCTGAAGCTTTCTCAATGCCCCAGCAGTACATGAGCGTATGTCGTATTTTTCCTGTCTCTAGTAGTAGGACATGTACTCAACGTTTATAGGAGCCATATCTGAGCACTGTGTCAGATTCACGAGCCGTCTCTTCAAGCTCAAGCCTGACTGGGGCAATGGGCGAAGCCAACATTTCGTCCCATTCGCGACATTCACACTCATCCTCAACGTCGAGGACCGGGTACACCTACTCCGGCAACACACCAACTAGCGAGCTAACCTCTTGGAACACCCCACCCCATATGCAGACGAACATGACGATTGCTATGAGCTCCAGTACCTACCCAGGGGTTGCTGGCCATGCTGGCCTTGGAATGTCTTTCTCAGGCGTGGGCGTGGGAGGTAACGTCAATATATCCCTCGGTGATTACCCCTCTTCGGCGCGGCATGTTTCTCCTGATTCCCTTTCCCCTGGATCCCCTAGTTTTTCCCATCAATTCAATGCGGATCCTTACAGTCGCGGCCTCACTTCATCGCAAGGACAGGAGGGCTCAATTATTGGTTATGGTGCTCATCAGACCGCGTATCACCCTTCGCAATCGGCTTCGTCAAGCCCAGATAACAAGGATGACGAAATTCTACGCCTCCGTCGCCGCGTTCAGGAACTTGAGCATGAGCTTAACCAGTCCAAAACGACGATGGCCAACTTGCGTACAACTGTTGCTTCGTCAGGATTGCCCACCCCCCCTCAATCGGCTGCCTTCCAAACGTCGTTGAGAACTCGCATCGAAGCCAGGAAACGCATTTATTGCTCTCTCAACCGAGCTGGCAATGCTCTCTGTGCCTGGCACGATTCGCGACGTGAGCGTCGAGCTTACCCTCCTAGAAATGCACCTCCAGGTTACCTCAATTGTGGGTGCACGTATGACGAGGCGCTATTCGAGGAGAGCCTTGCACGTCATGAGATTGGGAGCTATCTTCCCGGAGAAACAGTTAGGATGGACCCTGCACTTCGTAATCCGCTGCTGAGGTTGCTGCAACGGAGGTATGGCTACAAGGACGGCGACTTTGAACACGATCCGATTACGGAGACGTGGGCTGAAGGCGAGTCCCCATCCGCTTGGGAGAAGAAGGCTCGGAATGGAGGTGTTGTTAAACGGCGGACTGATGCTGATAAGCATTAAACCGTTCCCTTCCCTAGGGTCTGGACCATTTTGTTCTTCGATCTCCTTTCGCAGTCCTGTTGCCTTGGGTCACAGCTATCGTTATTTCTCATTTTTGGTAATCTTTCGCTGATTATTTATAGATTAAATGTAGCCCTAGAACATCTCCATTTTTTATCATCTTGCATTATTTATTTAGATCTAATTTATTTCACAGTAATTATACGAACACCCATGACTTGAAATTACCTTACTTTCTTCTTGAATCCCTTCTCTTTCCCTTTACGTTCATTCCTCTACTTTATGGGTTTTCTCCTAATCCGCTGGCATCTAACGTTTACTGTAGCATATCTGACTTGTAGGCTGGTGTTTTCTATGTATTGCCTACTTGAATCCATTTTGTAGCATATCCGAATCGTCGATGTCAGAGTCTAGAAGCCGAACACAGTCACTAAATTCTTGAGCGACAAGTCGTAGCCCTTTGACATCTTGAGCAATACGTTTCAATTTTCAATCTCGTAAACCTGAATTACGCTCTTGATTTCAGGGAGATCAATGGATTGACCGGTTAATTACTAAGCTCACCAAATTGCTTTGAAACATTTATCATGTTGTTTGAGGTGTTGACATGGCAGTTCCGAATCCCGATCGTTCCTTTCGGGCCGACTATCCCGATTCGATTTGACAATTTAAACGGTTCGATAAGTGTTGCAATTGAGTTATCGCACCGAGAAAGGCATCTGGGTTAATATGAATGCAGTCGACCCTTCGACCTCGCCCCTACTTTTCACCTCGGGAAAGAATAGAAAAGTCGAAGTCTATTGCGTCAATCTGAGTATTCAAAAAATCGTAGGGATTTGTCGTGGCCGTGTTCAACCTATTAAACCTAAAATGACAAGTCTTCAGGCATGACAACGCAGGCACCAGAATTCAAACTTACCCAACCACTCTGTATGCTGAGAATCAATTCCGGGTTCACAGTCGGGTTGTGACGCTCTCCCAGAGAGGAATTGCCTCCAACCAGTATTCAATTTTACCTTGACCATGTCCGGGGTTCTCCACATTGTAGATAAAAAATACCCACCGCTTGCTGCTAGTGACACAACCTCGAAAAGTGTTCAAACTAGCCTGAGAGGGTTACGTTTGTGAGGTCAAACTTTCATTAGATAAGATTCAACGTACTGCAGCTGCTGAGCCTCACTGTGGAACCCAGGGGGTGGGAAATTCCGACCAAAAAGGGTGTGATGGGGTAAATATCGACGAATAACGTCGTA
>QDKV01004792.1_pt1 | contig 14612 bp, 10 predicted proteins | sample 1861101 | NCBI WGS metagenome assembly QDKV01 (sample SAMN04275158, study PRJNA302643) | Fungus metagenome, whole genome shotgun sequencing project. | isolation source: fruitbody | host: Mallocybe terrigena | place: Sweden | collected 2013 | reverse complement strand
CCGGCGGATGGGGGAATGTAAGCAGGCATAGCTGGGGTATACGTCTTTCGTATTGGGTTTATATAAGGAGTGCTCGATCTTTCGGGGCTTTTGGGTCAGGGGCAGGCCGAGAACGAGGCATGGCTTAACATTAACATAAATCCGAGTCCATATTAAGGTCCGACTTCAGGGTAGGACCTCTGGACTTGTAAAGAAATTTCCTAGTAATGGCTACAGGACAATATAATGTAGTGAGAGAATACTATGTAGTGCTACATAGTCAATCCATGCAGAATACAGAACAATATGGCACTACGGATGCTACAGCCGAATATGGACAAACTACATCAATCTACCGGCCTCATGGGTAATTCTACCATCAAAAATCAGGGAGATGTATTGTGACGGTGGGCGCGTGATTGTCGTCGTGGTGGCGCGTTGTCGTGTGGCCTTAGGCAGAGGAAGGCAGAGGAGGTTGATGCATTTGTCGCAGTTAAAGCTGTGTTATGGGCTGGTTACGGAATACTCAACTTGTTTAGGGCAGACCTTTGGGACTTAGATTCTCAGCGATGGCATGGGTCATGATGGCCAAATGTAGAATAGTACTACTAGACCATACAGAGCACTATGAATGTAAGGACTAGACTATGTAGCCGTCTATCTTAACTATGTAACACTGCAGAGTCCTACAATACTATACCATACTATACTATTTTTAGTGGACACCATAGTAGACTATACTGTGCAGTGCATTTGCTATGGGCAAAAATCAGGTTTTGCTGATGCAATTTGCTGGGTGAAAGGGCGATGGCATGAGCGGTCGGCTAACCCCCAATGACGCGGTCCAGACGATGGCGAAGGCTGCCATTGGATAAACCCCCAACACCGTGTGTGGTCATGTAAATAGAACAATTACAAAGATTGTATGAAGGTTTGTGAGACTTGAGTAGAAAGAGAAGAATGCTTCGGTTTTCCGGTTTAGAAAATAAATGGTAAATAAATACTAAAGTAAAAGGTCGGTTTAGAGAAATAAGAGGTCATTGATGCCCTGAGTTGGAAGAAAGATGCCTCCAGGTTGGAAGGAGGTCTTTGATGCCTCAATTCAGAAAAATAGAGGTCTTCGATGCCTGGCAGTAAGAATTAATGCCTCAAAGTAAGGATAAGAGGTCTTCAATGCCTCGGTTTAGAAAAAGGCGAAACAGCTCATAACAGATGTGCGACGACGCAAAGTCTAATTGGAAACAGGAGCGAATATGAAAGGGAGATTACGAACCTGAAGTTGAAAAGGATTTGACTGGTCATGCGAGTTGCCGATGAAGCCACAAGGTCCAAGACGCACAGAAAGGGAGGAAGATAGGATGTCCATTGGAAAAAATATCAGCAGTCAGCCACAAGTCTAAGGAAGGATATTTACAAGTAAGCAAGCAAGGTGATATCCAAAGCGAAGAGGGAATAGGTGGCCAAGTCTACGACACATCGAAAAGAACATCAGAATGTACTGTGGTATAAGAAACACAGACACGTCTTCTGCGTTTCCCGTTCCACTGTAAACCTGAGTAAGGAACACCTAAAGGAAAGAATCAGCAACGGCCGCACCACCGGGACTGCACAACATCATTTTACCTGAGTTGTGGCCGTTGGGAGACACGAGCAAAATCTATTCATCGATGATTGATGAGAATTTTCCATTCAGGTCACAACTGTGGGACTTGCATGCATACGAATCTGAGGTTCTTGTCATCTCTCGGGATAAATCCCACTTTCGTAAGTCCTTGACACATGAGAACACCAATCACAGGTGTGATCAACAACTTTCCCGCTGCAAGGGTTCCAATGGCACCCAGGGGCAACTTTCGCCATTCACCTCGTTTTGGAATATTCAATTGTGCAAGCGAAGACCCTAGGCAGATCAAACCCATCGGAATAGCAGAGCCACCGACAAAGCTCACGGTGTCCATCAAGAACGCGAGAGGCGGTTGGCCATCCGGTGCAGAGGGCATGTGTGTACCCGGTACATAAACAAAGAGTGCCTTAAGCTTAGGTATCAACGCGATGGGGAACGAAACGAGAATCGATACCGTCAGTGGACTGAAAAACCGCTTGAGGAAATTTTTTATTGACTTTTGGTACTTTTCTCATGGAAATTCGAATCAGTCGTAGCAAATGTAGTCGAATGCATGGGTAGAATCTCGGGATTGTCTTCCGAGTCAGTCTTAAAAATGGATGAATCGATAACAGTCAAAGTCGGTGATCGTTCCGGAGAACACTCCCTACATGGTGTGCACGCCTCGGTGGCGGGTGATTTCAGGGACGAAAATTTGCCGGTGTGAATGGGGAGTGGTCTTTGGTTTCCTTCTTCGATAGCGATTGTGCCTTCCGGATACTTCCCTATTATCTCAAGCCTAGATCCTTTTTGTACTTCCCCCATATACTTCGTACGGCGAAATATAGTCCGACGTTTGCGACGTATGACCGCCTTGACCTCTTCAGGCTCCACATCTGGTCCAGCGAAATCCCACATAATAAGCCTATGTGCTCCCATAGGAAAGAGTGTCACCTGTAGGGGTCACTATCTCACCTGCAGAACGAATAAAGTTGACAGGTGACATACGAGAAAGACCAATATAATGACAGAAACATATGCGATGGACAGGTTTTGATCCCTTGTCCCATTGAAAGGCGGCGAATTGGTAACACTCAAAAGAACAACGGTGACTGTTTTTTTGAAACCAGATATGGGGCACCGCTCGATATGACATCACGAGAAGGTTATGGAGCTTACGCAAATCTCCAACATTCCCAAATGCACCGGCCACGATGATTCCATACCGAAATCGATGCGGGACCCAAAAGAATTGCTTTGCAACCAGCCCAAGAGATGCACCGGTTAGCTGGTATAGAAGTGCGACAAGCACAAGAGGCCCTTTAAATATGGTCAGATCATTCGATATTGCATAAGAACGAAGTTTACCCAACGCATGGAGGTTGTCCGGTGTGAATGCTGGTACGATTTTCGAGAATAGCAGGCACGGGTAGCAAATATTCAGCAAAATTTGACTGACGCTTTTGGTGGCCACCAGAGGGAATATACCAGTTTTCGTGACAACAATCCCGCACATCACACAGGAAGACCTATGGCAGATTTCAACATTTCATCTAAAAAGTATGGGTGTTTTCTAAAAAGGCTCACAGTCGAAGCCGAGGTCGACATGATATCCAAATGAGCCATGGATAACATCGCGAATAGATGATCTAAGAAATAGAGAGGCAGGGGAAATAGTTGTAGGTTGGAGTGATAATACCTGTTGACAATAATTATACTCGCAAAAACATGTAATAATCTCCGTGCCTGAGATTGTGAAATCTACGTGCACAATGTCCCGTGTTCGGTCCGAACCAGTCTTGGGGGGAGCCATTTTTGGAGTTACGCTCATAAGTCAGAAGGTTCCAAACACCAGGTGCACGTAAAAACGTAATTGAATTGCATTTCCGCTTTTGAAACTTTGCAGTGACAAAAAAAAGGAGTGAACGATTGCGGGAAACAAAGAATGATGTCGCATAGCTAATCTTCTTTTTCGCCTTCCAAATTCTCATCTGACTCTCCCTCTGTTGTTGTTTGCAAAACATAGGCCGCAGTGATCCCAATAGAAGCAACGGGTGTGGCCAACAGAAGGCATGGGAGTTTGGACCGTTGTACACCGACGAGAGCAGGTCGCACGGTTATCCAAGCGATAAACGAGACGGTCGTCCAGATCAAGTCCCAGCCAATTGAGGACTGTGCGTAGTTGGAATGAAGAACTTCCCAGGCTGTTTTCGCGATGCGAAGCGTGCTTGACTGATCTTCGGGATTCAAGGACGACCACGCGGTCATCGTTGTTCTGATGTGAATAAAGGCAGAAACGATGCATGTGATGGTGTATAGCACTCGACTGTCTATGGAAAGCGGTATCGGTTTATCCGAAGTCGAGTTTTTCAGGTGGGACAAAAAGGACGGCGTGCATGATGAGAACATTGGGCAAAAAAAATCTGTTTCGACGTGAAGGGGCTCGCAGCAATAGCCGCAAGTGAAAACAAAACACTCAGCCAGACCCGTGGAGGCAAGGACCGCAGCCGTCGAATACTGCCTGGTTGAGCAGATTGAGAAAGGAGCAATGCGAGATAGAATAGATTGGATGCGACGGCGACAGCAACAAATTGAGCCAACAGCATGTAGGCCCACAGGTCCTTCACTTGATGACGTTCGCCTGTTTGTATGATCAAAATGAAATTTAGCCGTTTGCCAGAAATAAATCGAGGTTTTGAGAGCCGGGTTCGCCTTCGGTCGCAACGAACACCGTCCAAACCCTCGCTGTGAACAGACACAACTGCTCACTAAACCACCAATTGAGAGGCCCAAAGCAGACAAGAGACCATGCTTGCTCGAACAGACCAACATCAGAAAGCCAGGAAGCGATTTGGGTCAACAGATTCTGTGAGTTGCTGGGAAGCGCTCGTCCATGGTCGCTAAAACTCCACTGCTCGTCGTCAGTTTTCGAAAGCTTCACTCTGAGTCAGCAGAACAGAACGCTCTCACAGCAAAGAATTTGAGGATATCTATTTTGAGTTATAAGAGAGAAGAACGGCTAAACTAGATGACCCCAACCAACCAACCACTCACAATACCACGTGTAACCAAGAGAAACCACTGTCAATCCAATAAAGGCAGACTTCTTGAGTACAGAAACCTTGGAGGATGATGCTGCCAATTTGTGAAGATCCCGGATAATTAGGGCAAAGAGACTCAGAATAACGAAGAAGTAGGAAGCGAAGATGCTGAGGGATACGAGATGTGAGAATCCCATATTATTTTCTGACATGCTGCCCAGGGAGAGGACACTGGTCGCAGTAGTGATAGTAGTCGTTTTGCTGCAGAGTGTGAATTCCCTAACTTGTTTCACGCTCCGAGACCTTTTATCTCCGTTGAACGGCGCTATATATATGAGCCACTGTTTCCAGGTCTGCCCCGTCGCTATCGAAGTGAGTCGTCTCGTATTGCTCAGCGATTTCGATGTGGTTTCATCGTTTTGCAAAAGTCACCCTCTCTGTTTGCAGCCTGGGCCCGGAAGCTGGGCGCGAAAATTGCCATGATCTTGCCCAGCACTCTTTAGACGAATTTCAGCTCACAGTGCGTAGATGGGCCTCGCGATCGACACTTCGCCCTGTAGAAGGGAGACGAGTTGTTTTCATGCTTCATTACCAATACATCAAATCACCACACTCCTTTATCATTTGATAAGTTCATCTAGACTCGCTATGATCTGTTTGTGTTTTGTTGTCGGTGCAAATATCAGGCGGACTGCGAAAATAGAGATCACCACAGAAGCCTGCGGAGTTTGAAAGAAACGGCTGGTCACGAGCCTAAAGTTCATCTATTATTTCCTTATGGTACACAATCAGGTGTAGCCTCACACACTCCTTATTTATCTTGTTATTTCTTATTTGTCTTATTGCCTAGCCGATACATATATATACGAGCATGTACCTACACTTCGAGACCTTGAGCATAAAAAGGCCATTTAAATTTAAGTAGATATTTTCCATCGTTATTTTAATTAGAAATGGCGATACAAATGACCGTGGAAATTTTACCTCTATTTGAAATCTAAATGACAATAAAAAAGAGGCGGGCGCAAAATTTTCTACTTGAAATAAAAACGGGTTTTATATCCCTCGGTCATGCCATATATGGTAAGCCCGAGGATCTAAAACCTGATTCTATTTGAACTAGAAAATCTTGCGCCCACCTCTTTTTTAATGTCCTTCAGATTTAATATCTAGTCAACATTTCCACGGTCATTTCTACCAACGTTTCTACTTGAAATAACACTGATAAATATATACATAAATTTAAATGGCCTTTTTACGCCCAAGATCCCGAAGTGCTAGACATACAGACAGAATTCTACGTCGTAAAACCGCTGTGTGCCTCGTCACACACAAGAAGTCACGCCTGACTAATCCTGGTCACTGCATCTTCCTACAATCTGACGACGACGACTTTATCATTATCTTTGCCGTCCGTCACTACTGTCGGTTCTATTACTTTCATTGAACTATGTCTCTATCATCGGTTGTCGCTATTCAATTTCTGTTCCATCCCTTGGGTCATCGCAGTCTAATTTGCCCCGCAGAGCACACCCTAGATCTAGAACCGACAACGCTATAGGTGAACGAAGAGAAGGCAGGCTCGATCACGATCGGTGTGCAATTGCCCTATGGGTTCCGACCTGCTACTGCTTTAGTTTCTAGCATTTTTGGATTGTGCTCGAAAACAATACTGACCACTGTGGCTACTGCTTCCCTATCCGTCGCTCTACTTTTGTCTGTACATGAGCTTGATGCCTCTGGAAATATTAGGGCGTTCTTTTTCTTCCGTTTCCGGGAAGCGGTTGGGGCAAAGAGCTATTGAAGGCATTTCGATGGGTTGTTGAACGACTCATGAAGAGCCGGGGCGGATTGACGACGCGACGGAATGATGCAATCACACCATCGCCCTACGAAACACCGCCGAAATGGTACCGCCGACACTGAGTTATTCCGGGATAGGTGAATTGCTTCTGGGACCCTTCTGGTCAGCGTTCTGTATGTCAGAGATTCCGTGTCTAAGACAGAAATTGCGAGGGCTTATTGTCAGTCCGGCCCCGATGAAAGCGGTTTATGTCGATAGATGGCGCTTATTCAGTGCGTCGGAAGTAGGACCTTCCAGATCGACTCCGCTGGCATTCTTGTCGGCTTCCCTTCATCAGAACCGACGTTCTTCCAGGTAGCTCTTAAAATGATGTGACTTTTTTCTTTCTTCCCCGCCCTTTCTCTCAGCACTTATGATTGCAACTCGCCCTCTTGATTTCTTAGCAACACCCTATGATGACTGCACTTTATTTCAATCTCAAAGTATGGAACTGGTTATCTTTAGTCCAGCTGCGGGGGAGTATGTGACTATTGCATGGTGAGCCGGTGACTATCTGCTCATTGTCTAAGTGCTGAACCTTATTGACAGGCCTATGTATCATGGTCGTCGAATCCAACCGCATAGGATCAAGGAGTGGCTACGGAATCGTGGTCTGCACTGGCCATGCTTTTGTAGCCTAACCTTGAGTGAGTCCAAGGCTACACGTATCGTCGAAGGCTTGGACGGGAATGTCGTTGCAAACTGCAACAGGTTTCCGTCGCAGTGTGGCTTTAAAAGTGAGAGCAAGTTCTTTATTTACTCTGACAACCTTTGAGATAAGATTGTTTTTCAAACAGTGAATCTAAGTCGTATCTTCGACACTGCTGTGCTTGAGTCAGATTATATTGGTCTGCCACTCACGTGTAGGTACACTGGCAGTCTCTAGTCTCTACCTTTTCTAACGCGTATCAACGCAGCTTCCGGTGGAGTCCCTGACATGAATAGATTGCGCGCAGAGTTCCGAGTAATGGGCTGTGGCCAGCATGGGCCGTACTTCAGCGGTTACTGTGGCAAACATGAATCAGAGCATCCAGGCATTGTCCAGCTTGCCGGTGCCTCTCTTGCTGACCGGGGTTTGTGCTTTTCCCATGGTTTTCAGCCTTCCTTACAATCATATCCAAAGGACTGCTTTCGATATCCTCTCTTGAAAATGCTCATGCCCGTCGCCGTGCTCGTATGGATGAAGAAAGCCGTCAAGTAAGATCCATGATTCCTGCTCCTGTCCCTACTTCTTCTGCATACACGAGAATCCGTGGACAACTAAGGAATCGTGCATGTCCAACTCGTGAAAGCTTGGGATTACCTTCACGCAGAGAGCAGACTATTCTGGATCAGCTCTCAGGCAATGAAGGAGTTTCGACTTTTGACTTGACTAGTTTGTTCGAGAAATGTAGCATTTGTGATCGTTACTTTATAGCCAGTCTTTTGCGTGTTCACATTCGGGGTTGCAGTCTTGATATATAAATCAAATTTTTCTGTTAATGTTATTGTGGCTGTGGCTATTCTCGCTCTTGGAACGCGGTAATAGCACGTGTCTTGATTTTACACCCGTAATGCTTTCAGTCATTAATTCACTCCCATTGACGACCTGCTCATGCCTCCAACGTCATCGACCAACTCTTCGTTGGCGAAGATGTCATTCGTGCCGAATGTCGTAAGGTAAGTAGCCCTTTCGCTTATCTATTGTCTTATTGATGTAGACGTGTAATCAACAATTTAGGGAAGTCGTCACCAATATTCACGACAGGATCAAGGTGTGCTTAGCCGCTGAACGCATCGGTCCAGGATCCAGGTCATCACCTCGACGACACAATGGTATCAACACGCAACAACGACAACGACGGCAACTACGCCCTGAGGCCTGAACGCCGGGTGTTTCTGCCATCAATTGACACAGAGAAGGAGAACGCGTGCCTCTACCCTTTCCCTAAAAAAAGCTACGTATTTCATCGAAAATTCCAACTATACACCATACTCAGCCTGTTTACTACAGGCCACGTTGGCCACCGAGGACAGGCCTTCCCCTTCTTTTCTCATCGAAACTGCGAGTTCGAACCACACAATGCCTGTGGGCTTTACCCCCACGGGTTATTTTACCCGTACCCGTAGTGGATGAGATGCCCGAGGGTTACCTGTGACGAACCTTGCAAACAACCGCAATCATGTGGGGGATGGGGCAATCCCCCAAAATGTATGTTCTTTTTTCAAAAAATATTCAACCTCTCAATCCTGACTTCCTAACGCGAGGAGTAGTACTGAAGAGACCAGTAACCACCACAGCGCGGCCACTCATACGGCAACGACGGTGGCACATCATGACTGAAGCACAGCAGGGTCCACGACGACAGCGAAGGCATACAAGCCTCAAGGTGCGCCCACGAATTCAAACTTTTCATTCTAATCTAAATACTGACTATCCCAAACAAGACATGCGACGAAGTGGATTACGCCCCTCCTCGTCATGTCGTTTGTCATTTCAATGCGGCGAAGAGGGTTCTGCTGCCATTTCCAGGTACTTTCAGCCCGCAAGGGGAGTCGTGCCATTGATTAAGGAGGGATAACGTTGAGGAGGGTCTGTGTGCCCGTCCTAAAAATTGTTCAGTCTTTTTTTAATCGTACTAATGCTAATTATTGGAAGCTTTTCACCGCCACCAGCAGATGTGACGAGACCATCTCTCGTCCCCAAAGAATGTATACCGTCTCGTGTGCTTTATTCTGGGTGGGGGATTGACCCTGGACCATCGACGCATTCAGAGGCTTAATTCCGCACAAAAAAATTAATTGCGCTGTATGTAATAGAAAGTCTACAACTGCCAACTGCAACACCTCATAATTACTACTGCACATCCACAATCTAATAAGACTGAGAGTCGTGATATAGAACCTCGTGCAAGTGCGTTGCAGTACAAATGGTTGCCTCGAGTCTTCCTTGAGGTACCAAGCGATTCCGAAAATACGGTGGCAGATATATTTTTACGGATTGCAATAGCTGGTATACACTGAACCTTATATTGCCAGATATGGATATTTACCTTTATATGGCATCGTAACAATTGCGACTGCTACGAGGTATTTACAGGAATATATATAACCTCGGGATCTTCATTTCATTTTTCTATGAGGATTATATTTCCTTTTTATTCTTGTATATCTTGCATTATATTGTATTTGCAACAGGCAAAGACAACGATTTACATAATGACCAGTGAGCGTGACAATCTCTACAAACCAGTACGACGCTTCCCGTCCGCAGTGTTAGGTTAGTTAAATGTCTGGAAGACCTGCACCTCTTCGTTTGTCCCCAACAATTGAATAAGACTTTGAATGAGGTTTTTGAGCGTGTCATTGATTGTCTCTTGCACCTGGTTCGTGAACTTGATCCGATTTCCTTCTTCCTTGAGATCCTGAAGGATGCTCTTGCAAGTATTTCCGACGTCTTGGGTGTACGTGACGAGGTCAGTGTACTGGGCGGCAAGCCTGCGGTTCTCGGCTTGCAAATCTTTGATAGCCTGCGTGATGGTGTTGAGGTCTTCTTTGGAAATCGTCTGAGCATTGATTTCGGGAGCAGAAGTTACATCATCTGGTATGCCTGGTAGTGCGGTTTTCGCTCAGCCATACACATGCCAGATTCAATATGAACGCACCCTGATAGTTTTCGTTCTTGCTAGTAGGAATAACAGCCAACTTTCCCACTTCTCGGACTTTGGCCTTGGCAACCTTCTTCTGCGCCTTTGATACTCGCGCCTTCGTATTACTGCACTTTACTTTCTGAGAATAACAGTTGGCGCACTGGGTGACATTTTCGTTTTCGTGATAATAACAAACTCCACCACGCTTTTTGCATCTCTCGCAGGGAGGGTCCATCGGTTCAGGAGTATTCACCGAATAAAACACACTCTTGGGAAGATCGATGACGGGTAGTGTGATAGAACTTTGGCCTGGGTTCGGTGTCGGAGGCGCCAGCGACTACAAATCCGTTACTCCTTGTGCAATGCTGGGGTTATTTACTCACAAATGCTTGTCCGCTTTTATGGCGTTTTGCAGCGCGATATCTATCGTCCTCCAAGCATCCAGTATCCCCAGCCTATTTGCAATCATCAGGTTTCCATCAGATGTCATGTCTAGAGTACCCACCGCAATTATCATGGACGGCCTGAATAGTTCGGCTGAACCATAGCTCGACTCACTCTGGGGAACAGGGGAAGGTGCGGCTGTGGTAGGATTCGGAGGCATGAAGACAGGGGGTATCATGGGGGGCTGGAATCGTTGAGCGGGCCATTCATGAAAATTTTGCGCGGCCTCCCAACGTTGAATCCACTCAAGAAGTTGAGCTCTCTGGTATACCGAATCCTTTCCATCATCTATCGTTTTCCACAGCTCTTCCATAAAGTCTCCGGCTTCTTTCTGGCCAAGGAACGTCAGGTGCAATCCATCTGATAACTCATTGCTGATCTCGGCCTACTGGATGGTAAGCCTCATCTTCAAATAAATGTAAGACGGAGACGCACTCCTCTACGAATCAAGTACCCTAGGATCAGGTCGTTGGGGTTCTGTAAGGATGCTTTCATTTGCAGCAGCCATTCTTTGTACTTATCCATGGTGGTGTGGGAACAACGTTGTGCGAATTTGAGACAGAGTACATGATAATCACAATTCAGAAAGCGACAAATGACACCGACGGCCGGGACACAGTTTGATAGAACAGAAACCGACAAATGACACCCGACGAGCAGAGACACAGTTTGATAACCCGAATCCCGATGGCACAAAGAAATTGAATAAAGACGATCGATGATAGTTCAATGTATAGCTCAGGAGGCTTGCTCCCAAATTTGGAAGCAGGCCGTGCACAGCCGCAGGAAATTAAATTGCACCTCTGCCACTAACACCGCTTCTGCTGCTTCCACCACCACATTGCGAGTGAAGGAAAGGACGCGGCAAGTCGGCGACAGGGTAGGCGGGTGAGTAAGGGTGAGGTGGACAACCATCGGCAAGCCGGAAGGGACTAACTAATCATTGGGCGTGGGCGCAAAAGGTGCGCCTTGACCCTTCTTGGGTTTTTTTAAAATCTCATGACAGCCATAGGATTAGCGGCGGGGTGGTGGCAGGACCTTCCTCGTCCCGCTAGAGCACGAAAACACACCCTCAAGTGGTGTGTTTTGTGTTCGAAGCCTTGCCACCACCTGGGTCCACTTCGAGCACGAAATCACGCCCCAATGGGTGTGTTATCACCCTTCTGTCGCCTTGACGCCCACTTCGAGCAGAAAACCACACCCGTCGGGGTGTGGTTTTCTGCTCAAGCCTCAAGATCTTGCCCCCACCTTGATACCTTCTTTGAGAACGGACACCACGCCTCGAATGGCGTGTTTTTGTGTTCAAAGGGTTGCCGCCGCCTGGACCGCCACCTCGAACACGAAAGCGCACCCTCTGGGTGTGTTTGAGTGCTCGAAACCTTGACGCCCACTTCGAGCATGAAAGCACGCCCCAACGGGTATGTTTTTGTGTTCGATGCCTCTTCCCTTAATGTATTAGAAAGCCACGGCGGAACACTTTGACGGAACGCTTTGACGGAACGCACAAGACCGAGACGTTCGGGTCGATGTTTGGCTTCCAAAGATCGGCCGTTGGATTAGGCCATCGAAATTCGCATCTGCTAATTTGCCCGAAAATTAGATGCGAAACACTAAATTCGGCCGACGTGGCTAGGCTCGTGACCAGCCTGATAAGAAGGCCTTGGTATATCGACAGGTTTATGGGACTGGTCACCGGTCTAGAGAACACGGAATTTGATAAGTCCTCTTCTCCCCTCTGACCCCTCCCACTGCACATACCTACGGACGCCGTCGCCGACTACGCGTACGCGGCACACGACGACAACAACGGCGACGCATAGACAGGGACAGCGGGCACAGGTGTAGCCGCACTTCTTTGTTTGTTTTTTTTGCAGCAAACGGGAGGGGACAATCCTCCCCCTTCCACTGAACTTACCCTTCTCGGACACCATTGCCGACGTATACGGCGCACGACGACGACGACGACAGCAACGCGTAGACAGGGACAGTGGGCACAAAGATGTGCCTGCATATTTCTTTTTTTTTATGCTGACGCGATTAACAACAAACGGGGAGGGTACAACCCTCCCCGCCTTTTTTTTCGACGCGACGCGGGGAGGGAAAATCCGTTGGTGTCGACGCAATGGGTCCCCCTTCCACTGCACTTACCCTTCCCACAGACACCATTGCCGACAATGCGTACACGACAACGACGATGACGGCATCGCATGGACAGAAAGGTACAATCCTCCCCCTTCCACTGCACATACCTACCCATGGACGCCATCGCTAACTACGCGTACACGGCGCACGTCGATGACAATGGTGGCCGTAGACAGGGCCTTGTATTATTTCATTTTTGTATATCATAATTTATTGGAATTTCAGGTTGATCATGGCTAAATATCCACTATTAATTAAATTTATCCTAAGAATTATTGGAGATGGCATTTAATTTGAGATAATAGTGGATAATATATGAAGAATTAGTAGACCCTTTCAATAATAGTGCATAGTGGTGGCATGTCTCTCCGATACCAGAAGATGATATACTCAGACTCAGAGGTGGGATCCCAAAACAGGTCTGTTGAATCAATGAATACTCTGAACCTTACCACAGTGCACTTCTTCTTTTCGACCACATACCATCTTACACTCTTACACCATCCAGGATCGGGGAGGGTAACATCATGAATGATTAATCGATTCTCGTGACGGGGATTGCCAGGTAAAGAATATGGCATAATGTCACCCCTACGAGGACGATCCCCTTTTCGTAGTCGGGGCACGTCTGGCTACATCTGGCTATGGAATCAACTTGAAACTGTCAGGCCTTCATCACGTTTAGATGCTGGGAAGCATTTGACTGTGCACAAACTGAGATTTAAGTAGTAGGAGAGTTGTATATATGGTTTCCCTTTTCTCTTTTTTCCTTCCTTTCGACAACTTGAAAAAAACTTGAAAAATACTCCCTGGCAACAGCGTCAGGACATGAGCCGAAAGAAATGAACGTAACAGAAGAAAGCTACTCAAAAATCATGTGACGGTCGTCGATGCTCTCAGATCTCGTCATCCCACTCTCCATTTGACTTTGGGGAATTCAAAATGATTGGGTTGTCGAAAATTCCCCCTGCATGTGGGATCCTTTGAACACGACCTTCGGTGTAGGCCCTAAAATATATTTGATAGGCTTCTTCCCAGTTCTTGCATTTGGAGTGAGAGCTCCCAGTGACACCGGTGATACGGGCATTTGCCTCATCCCTTGAGGAAAGCAGTTGGTAATGATGCCAGAGGAAAAAGAGTTTGCATACCAAGTAGAAAAGATGCCAACATCCTGGCCTACCGTAACGACATAAAAGTAACGGGACATAAACGGCTCAAGTTCAATGGGGTGAGGCATGGGGTAATATTTGAGGGGTTGTCGGATTGGAGTCTGGGGCGTGCGGGGTTGGAAAGGCGGCTTCGGAGTGGACGTATGGGTGGTGATGTGATTTGCCTGAGTAAAGGGGGCTTGAGTGAAGGGATTCATCGGAGTGGAAAACACCTTGGGCTGAGTTGATACGGGTGACGGCGTGCCACTGTTCTTTCCTTTACTTCCAGTGGCAGGACAGCGGTTGTTGGGTGACGACAGAGGGGAAGAAAAACCATGGTCATCGCTTTTCCGAGTAGGCGTCTTGTTAGAGGACGCAGTCTCGGCATATTCAGAAAAGATGGGCGTGCGGGGTTGGAAAGGCGGCTTCGGAGTGGACATATGGGTGGCGACACGATTTTCCTGAGTAAAGGGGGCTTGAGTAAAGGGATTCATCGGAGTGGAAAACACCTTGGGCTGAGTTGATACGGGTGACGGCGTGCCACTGTTCTTTCCTTTACTTCCAGTGGCAGGACAGCGGTTGTTGGGTGACGACAGAGGTGAAGAAAAACCATGGTCATCGCTTTTCCGAGTAGGCGTCTTGTTAAGAGACGCAGTCTCGGCATACTCAGAAAAGATGGTAGTTCGTTTCACGGTCTGTATCTCTTCTAGTGCTTGAGGGTTAGGTTATATAACTGAAAATTAACTGAGACTGGACCTAACCGTAACCGGAAATAACTGCAGC
>QDKV01004793.1_pt1 | contig 14704 bp, 17 predicted proteins | sample 1861101 | NCBI WGS metagenome assembly QDKV01 (sample SAMN04275158, study PRJNA302643) | Fungus metagenome, whole genome shotgun sequencing project. | isolation source: fruitbody | host: Mallocybe terrigena | place: Sweden | collected 2013 | reverse complement strand
CCCTCCCTCGAAAATGAGCACATACACTCATTTTCGAGGGTGTTTAATTTTCTTAATGTATATAATATTATTAATAATATATTTTGCAAGTGGATCTGATATCATTCCCTTTCTATGCTACTTTGATCTACTTTCAGCTTTCTTTAGTGTGCTTAATTTAACAACTTTTGACGCACTTGAATAATTTTGATCTACTTTTGGCTTTCTTTAGTGTGCTTATTTAATTTAACAACTTTTGACACACTTGAATAATTTTGATCTACTTTTGGCTTTCTTTAGTGTACTTAATAATTTAACAGATACTTTAATGCACTTGAATAACTTTGGAGATACTTTGGAATTTAATGACCAAGTAAATATAACAAACCAAAGGTTGCTAAGTGAAATAAGGTAGAAAAAGTGAAAATAAGTAAATTCCTCTTTTCCTGATGCAAACCGCATAATACGTTACTTCACAAAACTTAGTTAACAAAGGTCACATTGTCTTGAAAGTTTGTAGTCCACCAAGCATAGCAATAATTTAACATCGAAAATAAATAAAGTAAATTTTATTTTAAATTTCCCAGTATCGTGTGTGAAGCTTTGTGAATCTTGCGAAGTTGAGAGCACAATTAAATGTGATGTAGTAAAATATGCACATGTACACAGTACAAACCCGCAGTGACTCGGAGACTGGTGGGCAAGCAGTGGAGATTGTAAATCGCGATTCAACAGTGAGCAAGGGATCTGCCACTGGTGGCTGAACGACATGGGAGCGATTGTGATCGCTCTCGGCCCCGAGCCGAAAGTGGAGATGGGCAGCCATCACGGTGACGGTAATCACTACGAGGAGGGACATTACTGTCATATGGCTGCAAAGGACCAACGAGCAGTGGTTCAAGTTGGTAAGGACCTGGTCTTGGCAAGAATCGACTTGTCGAGTCCTCCGAGTCTGTGTAGGGCCGATAGGAAACTGGGTTCTGGTGCTGGATAGGTTGTCGCAAGGCGCCAGTATGATTATAAGAGTCTGAGGACGTCGGTTGCTTCTCTGTTGATGGTGATTGATTGCCACCTCTCAAAATCCCGGTCCCATCTACAGCACTTGGAGGTTGGATACGTGGAGTTGATTCCCATCGCTCCTCAGGTTGTCGAACATGTGGCATTGTCATGGTAGACTGAAATTGATGAGGCGGGAGTTGACCTTGCGGTACCGGTCGAAAACCACTGCTGCCAGTGTAGGATTCCATGAGTGGGCTATTTAAACTCAGAAGGCAAAAGGAAACGCAACGATAGCCTTGCAGGCTGTTGAGCCTTATTGTGTATTTCTTTTCGTGCAGCTCTCTTTGCCCGCAAAAGATCTGCTGTTGACGGTTCTTGATCTAGTTCATCGTCACTTGTGCTGCACCTACCAAAAACATGACTAGGACCTTTGTTAATACAACAGCAGCTACTGATCTAAACAACTCACCTGTTCCACCAGTTCAATGTATCCTTTACCCATTCATCTTCCGGATCATCGAGGAAAGAGACCATGGTGTCGAAGAAATCCTCCCTTTTGAACAGGTCATCTTCAGTACGCCAATCATCCAAGGAACTGATACAGTGGCGAAACTTCGAAGGCATCAACAGCAATTTATCAATTCCGATTGGATCTCTTACCATGAGTGCGGCATACGCAATAGAACCTGGCGTAACCGCTTGCATATCGTTTAGCATTGCTTGTGGGCGCTTTATCTTCAGCCGATTGCCTGTCGCTGTAAGCATCTGCCTTGCCGATGATGGGGATGTAAATATATGCTTATAAACCTAATGAATTATATTAGTATCAAATTCCAGATTATCAATGCCACTGCTTACACGAAGCAGGATTGGGTTGCGAAAGAGTCCGCTTTCCAAGTCGTCTGGATCATATCCATCGAGGGGATACAGAAGTGCGGGGAAATCATCAGCGACAACTCGGATTTTATTGTTAAGTAGTTTAGACTGGAATCTGGAGGCAGATAAATTGAATGATGAGAAAAAATCAAATCAAATTCACTCACTCAGCTGGATTCGAGTCAAAGTCAACGAGATACTTGACCGGGCATAAAAGGCGAGATAAGACTGGGTGCTGGTGACCGCGAACCAGGCTCTTGGGAGATGCTGGATCGATTCGCGGATCTATTTGCTTGCCTGATTGTTCAAGCTCGATGTAAGAAATGCCCTTCTCCCGTAAACTGTGTATATCAGCGCCTCGGGCACTGGTTACAACGTTGTTGAGCTAAAAATGATTAAGTGGACCTTGAAATATGGTAATGACGGTGGATAGAGACCTGTTGTTGTAGAGCTTCGAGTTGCTCGGACGCTTGTCGTAGCTCGTAAAAGTCTTGCGTAAATTGGGGGACTCCAGAACGAAGCCGATGGTAAACATGCAACGATGCTGCGTTCTCTGCACGAAATCTTTGGTAGTATCAGTAACAATACAGAGAAACATAGGAAAAAGACAGACTCATCTCTTGATAAATCACCGAATTGGGAGGTCTCCCAAGCCATACCATCCAACACTGAGTAGTAATTCACGAAAGGGTTCTCACTCCGAGAATAGAAGGCCACGAATTTTCGGTAGGGGTCGAGGGCATCACTTCTACATAGTCGAGTCCTGCAATTAGATTGTCTGTCACGGTCATGAAATATGTTGCCTACTTCCTTTTCTTCCATCGTCCCAAGGCAAGACTGAGTCGGCTCTTCCGTGTTTCTTGATTCGGATCCAGAGCCTCGTCGTCATCAATTTCCTGAGGCATAGTACTAAGTGAGATGATAATGGAAAAAGGAACGAAATGAAATTAAGTGAATCATTTGACTCACCACTGGTTTGACTCGTTCCAGTGAAAAAACCCTAAACCTCGAATCGATGTGACCATGACGAATGCAATGATTCGGCCGGCCGGACCCCATATTCCAATGTCGCAGGTGAGGTGTAGGGCCATGGCATTAGGATTCCGCTTGACGAGGTCCATGTGAGATTTGATAAGGTGGAGGAAACGCAACAATCAATGTGTCGAGCTCAACACTGAATCACTGATTAACGCTCCAAGTTGGCACCTTGAGTAAATCAGCTGGGCTGGTACTAGTGTTTAGAGCTGGCCTGCTCTCGTTGTCAGCCAGAGGTGTTGATTGCGACATTGGGGGAGATGACATGATGTGGAAGTGACAAGTACGAAACGAGACTGCCAGTGTAACACCTAAGGCCTAAGGTGTTGATATTCATTCATGACTCGATAGTACGAGACTACGAGTCAAAAAAAAAAAGATCCCATTTCGGCCCGGAGCGATCAAGTTTTTTTTCTTCTCGTAATTCAAGTTCAAGTTCTAAATTGGTGCAGCATCTGACAGTCCAATGACACGGTCATCACGTGTCTACCTCCTCCTGGATCACTCAGAAGAAATAAAACCATACCAGGGTCTTCAAGGAATCAGGATGTGCTCCGGACTCGGAAACCGGCATCATCCGCCACTCCGATTCAGACTCGGCCAACTCTGAAGCCCGACTTAACCCATCTTCATCGTTATCATCATGACTGTGATGTTCCACTGCTACTCTTGTTGAAAGAGGCCGCCCTCTGTGAAGAATCAAGATGCAGGGCCATCATCAGCAGACGGATTGTCACACCCCTGAATCAGACAGTACTCGAGCTCTCCAAGCTTTCCGGACCATTGTGACGTTGCTATCCCTGATCCAGTCTGAAAGAAAAGACGAAAAACAGAACACACATAATGCCGAGGTGAAGAAGGAGCTCCAGCTACTGGATGCACTCGCAGGCGTCGCTATCAGGAAGAATGATGTCGTCGCAGTAGTAGCAAGGCCTGACGGGTCAGGAAATTTGCAGGTCATTGCATCCGTCACTCACTCTATTCGCACAAGAGAACGACTTACTGCCCCTCAGCAGTCTTCCGGATGTTTTCAGTACCTTTGGTTTTGGCTGGCCCGGAATGCGCGTTCGATTCTCGGTGCCACGCAATTATCCACCGCTGCATCGCCGCCCCCCCTACCGTCGGCGACCCCAAACCCGGTTGATCCAGAGTCAAGCGTTCCACAACACCTCAAAGATTGCGCCAGCTCAGAAGATTTACTTCGCGTTTTTCTTACTCATGAATGGCGAGCGCACTCTCATGATTTTGTATTGACATTTGTTTATGCCACGCATTACAGGCCTACTTTGCAAGACACGATCGACTCTGGGGAATCTTCATTCAACATCCACATCTGGATGATAAGCAAGCTCATCACCAATCACCCGTCCTTCTTCGCAGTCTATATCGTTGCCACATGCTACGAAAAGATGCATATACGAGTGACATACCGTACTTCACAAGTCTTGTTCAAGGATCTATTCAATAACTCGGGTACTTCGATCAACGTATCCCACCGGAGCGATTCATCCAATCCGTCCGAGATGAAGAGCGACGAGGATTTCATTTCTCAGTTACAGAAATCTGAATATGGACTTGGATTACAGATGCAAATAGCCGCTCACGGACTGGAAGCAAAGAACTTCTATGGTCACAGAACGTGCGAGATGTTTCATAAAGTGTTATGCGAGCTACTCCGTGCATTCATCGAGGCTCTCGAGAACATCCAGGCTGCACAGTCAAACAATGTGTCTCTGGACAACCTCATGGAACGCCTAGAGAAGACTGTGAAGATCGGAAGTATCCTAAGGCTGATGATCAGGGGTGCTGCCATTAAGGCGCACTTTCAAAACCTCAACGGCAGCCTTTCTAACATGCCAGTGGTATCTCCGAAAGAGGTCGAGCAGGAGGAGGCCGAGTTTGTAGAATGTCATTCAACAGTCCCCAAGTGGACGAGGTCTATCAAGCTGCTGAAGATGCTGATGATCCATTTTGATGCCATACAAGTCCTTGCTCACTTTGTCACGAGCAAGAGCATCCTTACCGATGGTGGAAAGGTCGACATCTGGGTCTTGCACCAACCACCCCCAGGCGATAATGAGCCAATGCTTATCTGGAAGGACCTGCTGCAAAATAAAAAGCTTTTTCCAATATCGCCCCACACTAAAAAAACCGCCGCCGAGATGATCAAATTTCTGGATACCATGGAAGCTGTGGACAAGAAAGCCGTGGACAAGAAAGCCGTGGACAAGAAAGCCGTGGTCAAGAAAGCCATGGACAAGAAAGCCGTGGACAAGAAACACAACCCTCAGTCAGTCGTGGAACAACTGGTGCATCTCGTCGCAACATAAATAAGGATGACTTCCCCCACTCTGTTGACCACATCGTTACCATGTTGCAAAATATGACCAATTGCTCTGGATCAGATCAGCTCACCGATTCCATCATTAAGGACCTCTATTCCTTAAAGATAGCCAAGCAGACATCTTCTGTGCAGTCGGTGTTCGATCAAATCTCTGGCATTCGCCAGAAGGTCAGGACCTTGCAGGACAACGAGTTGTTGTATACGATGCTAAGGCAAGGCACAGCACTAAGTACCGGGTTAGGTGCGAAGGGCGTAGCTCATTGTGAAGCCGTTGTACTGTGGTTCCTCGTCATGATGAGAATTCAGTACGATGGGGAAGGATGGGAGCTCATCGTGAGTTGTTTGTTTCCTTTGCTCTTGTCCAAGTCTTCCTGATGCGGTGATAACATGGAAGCGAGCTATCGGAGTATCCAAACTATGTTGCCCAGTCTGCGCGTATCTCCTCAGCTACTTGGGCTTCGTTTTCAGTGGCTCCCACCATACATTCTGGCCATGCAAGTTGCCCATGTTACCTTTGGATATTATTGAACACATGGTCTCGAAGTTTGGGGGCCAGTTGAGGGAGGAGCTTGTTGACCTCATGAATCGTATGGAGATGCTAACTCTACCTTCTGATCACTCCACTGATTCAACTGGGCTCGGTATGAGTGACTCCGTTCACTCGCATATTGAACTTGAGATAGCTCAAGGTATGCCCCAATGAATGCAGTCTTTCAATTTTGACTTACAAATATTATTAAGCACCCCGGTAGTCCACCTCTTCACTTGATGCAATGCTTGGTTTTGTGTATGAAGTATTGAGGTTCTTGAAGGCCTCGGTACAACTTTTCTGCCACTGGTCTCGACATCTCTCAAGTTGTTCTACGTTTTCAATACCGAACTTTACTTTTACTTATATTGTCTCTTATCATGATGACCGTCATCAAATCATACTAGCGCCTGTGACTGTATTTATCATGATGTATTTATTCTGGGCGGCAATTCGACTCCGACTCGGGAGTCATCATCAACGTTCAATCTTCTGAGTCAACTTGAACATTGTCGGGCCATGAGGCCCATTTTCCTTATTGTTCTACTCATGGTGGTCTGCAAAGGCTGCAACAAATCATTCAACAATAATCATGGTATCAAACGACATCGGGTCTCCTGCAAACCAGCCAAACAAATTACGGCAGAACTTTTTCACAAGCGGCAAGAGCTCCAGAAAAACTTGAATAGGACACATATCCATGGCCAAAGAATTTTATTGGATGCTGATGTACCACATATGGTGCCAGAGATGGTAAGTGTTGGTAATTCAAGCAATTTCCATATTGATCCATTTGTACAGTCCGATGGCATGATCGCTGGCGATAACATGATTATTGACAATGCGGCGATGAACAAACCAGAACCTATAAGGAATGTGACTCCCGAATTCCAACCCCCTCCAACAACTTCCGGTCGTCAGAGACGATTTCCCCGACAATATCAAGATTTCTTGCCAAGTTCGACAACAAATATTCCACATATGCCCCCAAAGCAAGTCCTTCAACCACCATCCCACTCTGACCCACAATTACCAAACACTTGGTCTCCTTCACCCATTGCTGAACCCCCTCAGCCCAATGTTATAAAAACCGACCGAGACGAATTCAGCCTTTATCGACTCTATACGTTTTATCCACCCACAAATCCTGACGAGATGCAAGACCTTGAGAGCCGCTGTGATGCTCCAGGTTTAGCGACTGCTTCCAGAAATGGTGGAAAGTGGTGGTGGACAGGTTTTGGCTACTCGATGCTCGATCTTCCAATCCAGAAAGATGGATTCTTTGTGCCATTTCTTAATGCAACGGTCTTCTGTTTAATGAATTGGTTCTACTCCGGATCATCTCTCAAATCTATTGCTGAGCTCCAATCTCTCATTGACAATGTTATTTTGGCTCCAGACTTCAAAATTTCGGACCTCAATGGTTTCAACGCGAAGCGAGAATTACGGCAGCTCGATGGAGAGGCGGAAACCAACTCAAACAATTCTCCCTCCACTCCCTTTGCGAACACGAATAGATGGAAGCAATCGTCAGTATACATTCGACTTCCCTGCGAAAAGGTTCTCCAAAAAGAAGATACTGCTCCTACTCTCGAAGTTCCCGGTGTGTATCACCAGAGTCTAATTGAAGTTATTACAACCGCACTTCAAGATGCTGCCGCGAAAATGTTCCATTTTACACCTTTTAGCTTGTTTTGGCAACAGTTCCCAGAAAGCGCTCCTGAGCGTGTTTACTCCGAGATTTATAACTCGGACTCCTTTCTCGAAGAAGACGAGAAGGTCAAGGGGCTTCCACCGGAACCTGGACATCAATATGAGCATGCTATTGCTGCTCTAATGGTTGTTTCAGACTCAACCCATCTTGGGCAGTTTGGAGCTGCCGCCCTTTGGCCAATTTACACATTCTTCAGAAACCAATCAAAGTATGATCGCGTGAAACCTACTCAATTTGCTGCACATCACACTGCATATATTCCATCGGTAACTCAGCTTTTTTTGACCGCCATAGTAGTCGTGCTGAAATATCACTTCTAGCTTCCCGATAATTTTCAAGACCGGTACATAGAGGTGTTTGGCCAGCCAGCATCTGCGAATACAATCAAACATCTAAAACGAGAATTAATGCACAAGGTCTGGGAACTACTACTCGATCCTCAGTTTCTGCATGCATACGAGCATGGAATAGTTCTCAAGTGTGCGGATGGCATTACAAGGCGCATTTTCCCTCAATTTTTTACATATTCAGCTGATTACCCTGAAAAGTAAGGATTTTTTTTGTGAATACATTTGTATGGCCTGCTACTATGTTTGATATAGAATACTTCTGGCAATGATACACTATCTAGGGGGTTGTCCATGCCCTCGCTGCTTTACTACGAAAGAGCAGATCGGCGCTCTGGGAACAAAAGTTGATGATCAACGGCGTGCCCACCTCCGTACAGATACTGAACACCAACAACATAAAATTGACAAATCACGAACCTATATGTTTGACAACGGCCGAGGTGTTAATAGCACATGGTTGGAGGATCTCCTTCAAGCCGATTCTTTGATTCCTACTCGTGTGAGTGCATTGGAGTCTCTCAATATCTCGTTTGCTTATCCATCTTTGGTAGAACGCCTTTTCATCCAAGTTATTTCAATTCAGTTTCAACTTCTTTTCCATGTTTGTCCCAGACCTGCTTCACAAATTCGAGCTCGGAGTTTGGAAGGCCATTTTTACCCACCTATTACGAGTGTTATATGTAGCTGGCACAGATAGTATTCAGTCGTTGAATTGGCGGTAAGTCACTCATGAATAGTTTGACATGACAATTCAAAATATTGAGCAGGTATCGCCACATTCCAACCTTTGGCCGTGGCACAATTCGAAGATTTCATGAAAATGCTTTGGCAATGAAGAAGCTGGCAGCGCGTGATTTCGAGGACCTCTTGCAGGTAGGCTTATTATCAAATAAGCCACTGTCACTTTATGCAAACTTAACACATACTATTCTAGTGCTCCATACCCGTTTTCGAACAACTGCTACCGGAACCACATAATGAAATCATGCTTGATCTTCTTTTCACACTGTGTACTTGGCACGCTCTAGCAAAACTCCGCCTTCACACCCTCTCGACGCTTCAGATTTTCAAATCAACTACAAAACTTTTAGGGCAGAAGCTTCGTCACTGGGTGAAAAAAACTTGCGCTGCTTTTGATACACAAGAACTTCCCAAAGAGGCAAGTGCTCGACATCGGCGCAAGGCTGCAGCCGCAGCTAAAGCAGGAAAGGGGAAGGAGGTTCCCATACGAGGAAAAGGAGGTAGAGGCCGAAGTCGAGGGAAAGGTCGAGGGAAAAGTCGGATGCCCGGACAGTCAACACGAAAGACAACAACCCAGCAAGCCAAGTCATCTGATGTGCACAAGAGTAAGATTCGCAAGGTTTTCAACATGTGTACATATAAGATTCATTCTCTTGGCCATTATATTGCAGCCATTGCACGGTTTGGCACGACTGATAGCTATTCTACTCAAGTGGTGAATTTGAACTTTTCTATTTTGATCGAGTTTACTGATTTTCCTTTTCAGGGAGAACTAGAACATCGGCGAGTCAAACGCTTCTATGCACGAACAAATAAACGAAAAACATTTGGCCATCAGATTGCAATGCAGCAACGGCGCGAACGCCTTTTGAAACAAATCCGGGAGCAGTGGAAGGAGCCTGAGAGAGAGGAGTTACATTCCAAGGCTGCTCAACCTGACTCAGAGACACTTCACTCTCCCGCACCCAACGTCTCATTCGAAGATTCTGACCCCCTACCAAAGACATTGCCTGAAGTCCATTACCATATCTCAAACACAACACGACTCAAAGACAACATCTTTCGATGGGTCGATTTTCATGAACAGAACGACGACAACGCTGTAAAGGTTAGTGCATTTCTGCCTGGTGTCCCTCTGTCGTCGTCCGGATCGTCGTCCAAGTCGATGCTGCGACGACCCGTCGTTATGTATCACGGGCGTACACAATCGGGCCAACATGCTCTTTTATTTCAAAACTAATTTATTTCTAACAGGACTTCATTCCAAATCTCAAAGATCATATACTCTCCCGGTTATTGGGATGTGCTTACGACAGAGACGAGGTCAAATACTCAGAAGTAGATCAGGACAACATTCAATTTGTCAATAACAGGTTGTATCGACACAAAACCCTTCGCATCAACTACACCACATACGATTTGCGATGTCAACAAGACTCCATCAACCCACGAACACATCCCGACATCATGTTACTCTCGCATGAGGAGCCGAATGAAGAAATTGACCCCCATCCATATTGGTATGCGAGGGTTGTCGGAATTTTCCATGTCGATATTATCCACAAAGGCCCAAAGTCAACTTCGCCTGAAACACAACGGATCAATTTCCTTTGGGTTCGATGGTTCGGGCGAGATGTTTCTTTCAAGGCTGGGTGGACAGCCCAAAGGCTCCACCGCATTGGGTTCCTGAATGCCAACAGTGGATCCAGTGCTTTCGGCTTTCTGGACCCTTCTATGGTCATCCGCAGTGCTCACGTTATCCCAGCCTTTGCGCATGGACAAACAGCGGACCTTCTCCATCCACCTCAATCCGTTGCAAGGCTGCCACTCAACGAAGAATGTGATTGGCAGTACTACTACATAAACATGTGAGTTGTGTATTATCAGAAATTGCGCCACATTCCCCATTTGCACCCTTTCTAGGTTTGTCGACCGAGTCATGTTCATGCGATTTTTGGGGGCTGGGATCAGGCATAAGGCTACAAACAGGTATACCACTGCCCTACGTAATGACGTGCTGGCAATGGCCAAGCACTGTGACAGTTTTCGAGGACCTCCCAATTCCTGATGGTGCGGATGCTCTGCTGGAAGAAGAGCAGGACTATGGATATGAGCTTGGAAGTGAATCAGAGGACGATGAAGGTCCCGATGAAGAAGACAGAGATCTGGGAGCTGAAGATGGGGAAGAACCATGAGAGGTAGACGATCTGCATGCATTAGGTTACGATGAGTTATGACCTGTCAAGCCTGAGTGACCTGTCACTGCTGGCTGGAAGTTGGTACTAGATTAATGGTACTAATGTAATGTTGGCTTCTCAATGCTCATGCCAGATGCAACCGTTGAACACTTGGTCCACTGGGCCGGCTGTCCAGATCCTCAATTCCGACAGTTTTCTTTGTAAATCAATGATGGCTCAAGTTTAACTTACAATATTACAGGAGCAAAAACTTTAAATGAGGTTCTATGCTCAACAAAAATATCTTTCACTATAAAATGTTGTAATAGCTTAACCATGCATTTTAATGAGTATTCAAACATATTCTTTGAAATACAATGTCACGACAAACTTCATCTGCCCTTACCAACTGGTCACAAAGTTATCGGGTGACTAGTAATGTTATGACAAGTATTACAGCCTTCACCAAGTAACATAAAGAATATTATGGATTAACTACTGGATACAAATCTTTAACCGGAAACTGTTGAAGGGAAAAGTTCGGCTGACAAGCAAAACAGTACAAAGCAAAACCCTGACTTGGCCGGTTTGCTGATGCTAGCTAGCAGTTCAGAGAAATTATGAAATTGGAGAACCAGAAACTGAACTGGTGTTTTTGATGGCTGGACTGAACTAGAACTGAACCCAAACCAGCAGTTCAGTTCTCACTTCAGAACTGACCTTTGGCAACCCTAGGCAAGACAGCTTTCTCAATTGCTTCAAGGAGGGTCTTCTGCCAAGGTTTCTCTGGCTCAAAATACACAACTGCAATGGATTCATTTTATTCATACACTTTTTTTCTGCTGTTCCCAACAAGATGAAGCCTATTCAGTATAACTCTTTTCACAATATGAGTAGCCTCTCTTTATTTAGGATGAAGCTAGTACAAATAAGATAAGACACATTAAACTATTGGATGCAAAGTGAAACATACATAAACGGTTCTTCAATGCAATCTGTATGAGTTTCTGAGAAAAAGATAGATTTTTGCTGCCCCTAGCTTCCTCAACTTTGTCTTCTTTAAAAACCATCTTTACAGCATCCATGACTATCACATGCTTTTTGGATGTCTTGTAAACATTGATTGCAGTGATCAAGTGCTTGGTGCCACTTAATGGTGATTGGTCCCACAAATAAAATGAATGCTCTAGGATGATAGCTAATGCTGTGTTAAAATGAAAAAAAAGAATACAACAGATATCTTGGGTGACCACAGACCAATACCAAACTGAGCAATTTGTAGTTGTACAGGGGGAGAACCAGTCTATGCATAAATGATAATTTTAAACAGCAAAAATCAGTTTTAAACAATACTCACAAATAAAATCATGTCAGATTGGATGTCCAGTATATCAATTGGCTTAACAGGATACAGCATTCATGAAAAAATTGCAAAGTATATACCAACAGAGGACATTGAAGAGAATCATGGCACTCACATCCTTATCATAAGATCACATATCAAGAAATGCAAAAAACAAATAAAAAACATACCTGAAATTTACCAGATCCAGTAAGTTTAAAAAGAACAGAAGTGAAATAATTACAATCTGAGAAGTAGAGTTGGACAGATTAATAATCAATACAGAAACCAGTGACTTACAAACTACCCAAGGTATACAAACCCACCATCAGTGGTCAGAAAGCCCCAGGACAGAAAGCAACAACTTACACTCTGTTAAGGTGCCAAACAAAGCAAACCCACCATCAGTGGACAGAATGTCACAGGACAATGACTTACATCCTGTCAAGGTGCCAGAGAAAGCAAACCCACATCAGTGGACAGAATGTCTCAGGACAAGAGCCAACAACTTACACCCTGTTGAGGTGCCAAATAAAGCAAACCCATCAGTGGACAGAATGTCTCAGGACAAGAGCCAACAACTTACATCCTGTTGAGGTGCCAAATAAGGCAAACCCACCATCAGTGGACAGAATGTCACAGGACAGGAACCAACAACTTACATCCTGTCAAGGTGCCAGAGAAAGCAAACCCACCATCAGTGGACAGGATGTCTCAGGACAGGAACCAACAACTTACAAGCTGTTGAGGTGCCAAATAAAGCAAACCCACCATCAGTGGACAGAATGTCCCAGGACAAGAACCAACAACTTACATTCTGTTGAGGTGCCAAACAAAGCAAACCCACCATCAGTGGACAGAATGTCTCAGGACAGGAACCAACAACTTACATGCTGTTGAGGTGCCAAACAAAGCAACCCCACCATCAGTGGACAGAATGTCCCAGGACAAGAACCAACAACTTACACTCTGTTGAGGTGCCAAACAAAGCAAACCCACCATCAGTGGACAGAATGTCCCAGAACAAGAACCAACAACTTACATGCTGTTGAGGTGCCAAACAAAGCAAACCCACCATCAGTGGACAGAATGTCTCTAGACAAGAACCCACAACTTACAAGCTGTCAAGGTGCCAAACAAAGCAAAGCCACCATCAGTGGACAGAATGTCCCAGAACAAGAACCAACAACTTACATCCTGTTGAGGTGCCAAACAAAGCAAAACCCACCATCAGTGGACAGAATGTCCCTGAACAAGAACCAACAACTTACAAGCTGTCAAGGTGCCAGAGAAAGCAAAGCCACCATCAGTGGACAGAATGTCCCAGAACAAGAACCAACAACTTACACGCTGTTGAGGTGCCAAACAAAGCAAACCCACCATCAGTGGACAGAATGTCCCAGAACAAGAACCAACAACTTACATGCTGTTGAGGTGCCAAACAAAGCAAACCCACCATCAGTGGACAGAATGTCCCAGAACAAGAACCAACAACTTACACGCTGTTGAGGTGCCAAACAAAGCAAATCCACCATCAGTGGACAGAATGTCCCAGAACAGGAACCAACTTACACCCTGTTGAGGTGCCAAACAAAGCAAACCCACCATCAGTGGACAGAATTTCCCAGAACAGGAACCAACAACTTACACTGACCTGTTGAGGTGCCAAACAAAGCAAAGCCACCATCAATCAATGCATGTCCCATAACAGGAACAAATAACTTACTGACTATCCAGGTAGCTCATAATCAATATGTAGTGGGATATAAAATCATATAAATGACATGCTCACCAACTGCCAAAATAGCAGTTAGTCATCAGATCTAATCATGTTTCTAAATAGGTACTCTGTGTTGTGGGTGTTAAGATTCTGTTCACAGCAATCAAGAGACAATATTCACCACAAAATGAGGAAACCATTCTGTCATGTATTCCTGGAACTCAGTAGGAATAACACCAGTTGAGGTCCCCTGATGTTCTTTCATCAAAGTTGCCTTGATTAACTCTCTGGGAAAGTTCTGTTGAGTGCATGACATGTAGAAGAATTTCAGAATAAACATTACTTTTCCACTGCATACTTTATGCATAGCTCTAAATTGTTTCGCTGTGTGGATACAAACAACTGCTGTAGACCAGTGTTGCCAAGCACTGCTGCTACAGTGTCCACCAGTTGGTGACAATCTGCTTCAGGTTTGTTCATATCTAGAATGATTATTGACTTGTGTTACCATAAAAATCTAACAGGCTTGCATTACCTCGCAAGTATACACGACCTTTCGGAGGAAATTTCAGATTCTCAAACAAAGGTAAGTATTGCCTTTCAAAGTCAGCCACTGCACGATCAGCAGTCTGTTTGACTGCATCGTCCTGAGAGACACCCTCCTTTGTCAGCTTGCCGTATGCTACATCCTCTAAAGCATCAAATTTGGTGAATATTGCGACCACTGGCACTGCAGAAAAAGACCTTCAGATGATCATTTCCAGGAAAACTGAACGAAATATTGCCGACCACTCCCTGTACCGCATTTTGCAAAGAAACTGTGCTCTGCTGCCGTGAAAGGCCTTTCGTCATCCATCGGGATGCAGTACCTGTAGGGGCAAGGAATGGATCGGACGAA
>QDKV01004794.1_pt1 | contig 14708 bp, 18 predicted proteins | sample 1861101 | NCBI WGS metagenome assembly QDKV01 (sample SAMN04275158, study PRJNA302643) | Fungus metagenome, whole genome shotgun sequencing project. | isolation source: fruitbody | host: Mallocybe terrigena | place: Sweden | collected 2013 | reverse complement strand
ACTTACCCCGTGCACCTTCCATACGACCCGACGCGCCTTTGTACAGCAAACGAATACCAAGGCGAACGTAGACCTGCTTTTTTTCTTCCTCCAATTGCCCCGTAAGCCAGTTCTGTACAATTATATTTGCAGAATTCTTATAAAAGGATCATCAGATTTATGTAACACAAACGGATACAATTAACAAGAAAAACCTACAGCGCCAAGCCTATAGTCACCGGCTGAGAGTTTTCCGTATGTCCGCGACGACGTCCCAGTGCCCGCATCACTTTCCGCTGCTTCGAAAGACGGCACCTATATTGTTTCCAAAGGTCACTATGTGGTTTCCTCACCTGCTATCTCTCAAATCGATCCTATGGTGTGGAAGAATGCGGAACAGTGGGACCATCAAAGGACGCGGACAACCTAACACAGGCATTGTCGGACAAATCAGGACTATTGAAAAATCCATCAGCCGCACATTTCGAGGGGGAGTATAAGAAGCCTGGCGTACCTTTGTGACCATCTCTCCCTATTCCTAACAGCCCAGAAAAACCCTCTAAAGAAAGAAATCTCAAACGACATACGGACCTTCATCTCGCCCTCAGCCTTCTCCTTTGACAAACATCTCCAGCTTGAAGCTACGTCGGGTACACCGTCAACCATACGGAATCCGTTTGAAAGGTGAACGAGTCGAAGAAGGTCGTCATTGATCGCATTTGGGGAAAATTAAACATTGGCCTGCATGATAACGACAAATTAGATGAATCGTAACCAAAGAACTAAAGTGAGAGGACAAACCCGCCAGCCTGCAAAGTGCATGGCGCCTGCACTTGGCCGTTTCTTGCTGTATTGAATGATTCGTCTTTATTCCCAACAACAGCGCAGACGCTTTCCATATCGTCAGCGGAAATTTTGATCTCTGATCTATTTCTCCCTGATGTCGATTTCCCGCAGTACTTCGTTATTGCCATACCAAAGCTTCCAGTAGAGCTGTTTAATACGATGGTTGCGACCTGCAAAAATCATATGTGCGAAGCCTTGTTTCGGATGGTGACGGAATTGAAAAGCGAGAGGGATGCTCCTGCGATGTTTCCTCGAAAATAGGTGCGTTGATTACACTCGTCTTCGGACTAGAGATGATTTCGAGGGCCTCGAAGACAGGGAGGTATTCACCATAAGACCTCGCAGCGCTGCAGACAGTGATAGAGCGAGCTGTTCAACCTGACAACAAATTTCTGACTTCGGGGAGCAAGGATGCGACGAAGAGGATTGTCAATATATGAGATGCCCTGAACTATGATTTTCAAAGCAGTGAGGGCGCGTAACTACTAACCAGGTCAACTCGTGACGGACCTCGGGGAGTAGCTTAATACATCCACAAATTCTATCCTGATCCTCTCCAGGGCCTCCTTGAAATTCAGTCAGCGAATGTTTAGAATCGCAACCCTTTCGTTTCGAGGCATGTCTGTTTGTGTGTCAGGAGTGGTAAGTAATAAAGAATTAGGATAACTTACCAGTTGCGTCAGCTCCTCCGCTCAGCTCCTCCGCTCAGCTCAGTTGGTATGGGACCAAGCTTCTAAATGAGATGGAGCATCCTATTGCTCGGATTTTCCTTTTTGAAGAGTAAGCGCCAGCATTGAGGACGGGCACTCGGACGACGACGTCTCCTACAGACAAGAACACAGTTAGCAGCAGCTCGCTAATTTCGGAAACACATACCATGTACACTACTTTTGGAACGGAAGCGTGCTCTGGGTGGAGAGAGAGGTCAGTGAGCTGACGAGAAGTGGAGAGAACTCATGATAAGCTCACAGTGCTCGGTCCGGAATAGACGTCTTGCCTGGAGTGCGGTCCGGATCCGCCAATGGTACCAACAGAACTAGTCAAGCACATCTTCAGCTTTCTGTGGGGAGAAATATCAGCCTTCAAAGCATGTTCGAAAGCCCATCCAATTTTCTCAAGTGTTGCTGGACCATACCTTTACGCAGACATTCTCATCAATGTCCGATGGAACGATAAAGATCAAATGGCACTCTCTGAGCTCTGCAATCAACTTTCCGATAATCCCCATCTCCTTGATTTCCCTCGCACCTTGGGTTGACGATGATCATCGTACATTCCCCTTCATTCTTTCCGCCCACAAGCGCCTCAGGGAGGTTTCCATATTTGCACAAATAGACTCCGACTCGAACGAGATGATTTATTGCGCTCTACCTGCGATTTTACAGCTTATAAAAACTGCACCGTCCATTCCAGATGTTGTCCTCAGCTTCCAACGAGTTTTGTTTTACGTGAGTCTAACTACTGGCACCTTCGTTTGAACCAGATTCGGATGGAGGCAGAGACAGAGACAGGCGATCGGCGGAAGGGTTGTGGATTATCGATTAATGTCCATCGAGGTGGGTGTGAGAGTAGAAGGGGTGCTAGTCGTGTTGCCTGAGCTGCTTGTTTGTTAGATGCCGTGAGATGGTTGGCGTGGTTGGGTGAGAGAGCGGTGGAGTTAGGTCTGGAAGGGGAAGGTGCCGTTGGGGCAGACCGAGATGGGTAGGGGGTGTGGACAAACGGAAGGGTAGGCGAGGGTGGGTACGGTGATGGGGGCATAGGTGGAACGGGGTGAACAGGCCCTTCAGGGAGCGTGGCAAAGGAGTCGTTGAGACTGGATGGACTGTTGAGCCGTCAGACTCAGATTCACAGTCTTCAGAGTCATTCGAGTCTTCGTTGTTGAAGGTCCATGATTCCGAAAATCTGCAGCTATAGGAATGGTGCAAAGGATTCGGAAGACTTGGGGATGCTGCTTGCCTTGGGAATCCAGTCCGGGGACTACGAGCATGTCGGCCGACAGTCTCTGCATTGTAATGAATGAAATAAAGGCATCCGAAGGAAAGTGAATACGCACCTCATCGGGAGTCTCTTCCATACACGAGGCTAAAAAGGACCGCAAGAGCATACTGCTGTCTTCCTCTCCAAGACGCGGTGGCTGCGATTTTCCGATTCGTTTGAGGCATCTTCTGGGTGAAGAATGAGCCAGTGGGAGTGCACCTTTGATCATCTCATAGAGGGTGACCGACTCGAAATGTCCACCCGTTTTGTCAATTGGGATATTGGCGCATTTGATATCTCGATGAATGATTGGTGCTGCGTGGAGGTCGTTGAGCCATCGTTGTCGGGGACGGAGAAATCTATTTAAATTTTTGGTGGTAACGCGCCGTCACGCGTAATACTTGCACCTAAACGATGACCACCGCGATGATGGTAATTCGACATTTGTGGGTGGTCGCGATGTTCTCCTTGCTGCAGATGTGGAAGGTTGAAGTACGTTTGTTCTGTTGCTCTTGCCTTGCAATTGACATGATCTGGACTGGTTCACAGGAATATTCTGGGTCGGAACCGAGCGACAAAGAAGCAGTTGTTCAAAATGTTCCAAAAATCTTGAACGCCGCACACGAGTTTTATGGAGCACTTTGAAGATGAGCATACGTGTAGCAAGTGCAAGCAATTCTAGTAAGGTGCTTCAACATCTTTTTGCGTGCTCATGTGTACTGACTTCTGATTTTTGACAGGTCAGGACAAATTTTCATAGGGTCGAGAAGATCTTCACCTCAAGCCTGAACCGACCAAAGGCAAGTCACGCTACAAGCTTTTCTGCTTTAGTTCTTGCTTATGATTTTTGTCAGGATATGCCGGGGGCGGACCAGAACACCAACCCATACGAATTGATCTGGAATCAGGCGGATCCAAAGCCTCCTCGTATACCCCCAGCGCAACCTCCAGCAGTGTGGAACCCAAAGTTATCTCCACATCTTTTTTCACATATCGATATCGTTCTTCTCCATAACCAGCGCATCGCGACCCTCCTTGAGACCACTGGTACACCCTGCCTGTTGACAATCCTACCTTTATCGACAAACTTTGCTACTCGTCCACCGTTTTCAGTCCCGATGGGAACTACGTCGCTACTGCCCATTGCGATGGGGTGGTCGGGACATGGGGCGTGCGCACGGCCGCTTGTTGAGAATGAGTGATGGTGCATGTGGACTGGGTGTTCGATGTCGCCTTGAATGCCAGATGGGAGGGCCTGCTGCGTGTGGCGGTACTGATACGATGTTGAGTAATTGGGACTTTGGGACTTTGTACACCACGGCAGGATCACGCAGGGCAGATCATTTGTCCAGAGAAGTGGAGGATAAGACACAGTGAGAACGGAAATTCTTCGGGCACACGGTTCGTTTTCGTTTCGTTTCGATTCTTTTCGCTTCTACTTTTTTGTTTTTGTTTTTTGACTTCCATTCGGTTATCCTTACAGGGTTCTGCGTGCTCCATTGCCGTCTCGCCTGATGGCAAATAGGTTGCCTTACTCAGGCTCGCGCGATCAAAGTGTCCGGATCTGGGACGCTCGCAGTGCCGAGGTTCAATGCGTCCTCAAGAATGTTCACAAAGATGTCTGGATGGTCGATCTTGATTCTTATTTTTGTTTCTGGTGGATATGACGGTTCGGTGAGGATTTGGAGGTATTATTATTAACATTGAAAATGTGCCTGAGCGAGACAATCTTTGTGGATACGGTTGCAGGCCATTCCACGCTCTTCTAACTATTATAAATCATAGGTCTAGTTAGTGTGAATCTTCATCTTTTGTCCGAGTCGTTGCAAGAACGTCATGAACTGTGAGAGGTTCGGAACGGCCGCCGCAGACATCATGGATGTTGAGGTCGATGCGAGGACGAATTCCACCAGCAGGGAAATCAGACCAAAGCCGGTCTAATAAGGGAGACAAATCCAATGGCAGAGTGCGGGGGGCATCTCTCTGAGTCACTATCTTTGTGTTCCACAGTAACTTCCACTCCCTCTGTGCCTGACTGCTAACTTATGAATCTGAGTTTAAAATTCTTTCCTGCCATTCACTTCAGCCTTAACGTACACGCCTACGACGTCTCTATAGTCGCACTGCCTTTTCACCCAATGCCATTCCATATACCTTCGACAAGAGGAACATCCCCACAGCCATCCATGCTTGCAAACTGTTATGACAACTTCCACGGTCCCATCCAGGAAGTGAACATCCCAGTGCATCCACACCTGCCGCCCTCGAGACCGGAATACTGCCTTGATCTCACGTTCATGTATGCGCTGCTCCGGATGGGTTATGAGTTTGGCGGGACTTTGCCCGTGCCGTCCTCTTTTGATTCGAGCCTCCTGCAGACCCATCTAGCCAGGAAATTGTATCGCAGACAGCAGACTCGACCTTGCTCTTGTCTATCTTGGTATTACGACGGTTACGTGCATATATACTGGTTGAGATTAAGTATTTATGGTCCGTTCATGGCCCAGCCTTCAGGTGTGTTTCATGTTTGGTGTCCAAATCGTATATTTTTATTACGATTTCATTTATTGTGACACTAACTAATTGAATATAGAATTTCGTAGACGATGGACAGGAAAACTCACCTTCGGGTGAGTTTCTCTCTTCGTTGCTGTTATGCACACGCCATCCATGAGAACACACCCATTTGTTTTCTCTTCGGCGCCCCTTCCTGCACACGCCGAGCACACAAACACCCATATGGGATACGTTTCATGTTCGGCGTCAAAATCATATGTTTTTATTACCATTTCATTTATTTATTGTGTTATTAACTAATTGAATTTCGTCGCCGTTGTGCACATGCCATCCACAAGAACACACCCATCCCTTCCTACACACGCCGAGCACACAAACGCACCCATATGGGGTGCGTTTCACGTTCGGTGCGTTTCATGTTCGGCGTCAAAATCGTATGTTTTTATTACTATTTTATTTATTTATTGTGACACTAACTAATTGAATATAGAATTTCGTCACCGTTATGCACAGAGAACACACCCATATTGGGTGTATTCCCTTTGGTTTCAATACCAGTTTGGTGCCCTTCCTAGTAGACCTTGTATATTTTAATAATATCTGACTATATATTCCAAGCGTTTGCTTGGATGACTGAATATGACCTATGGGTACTTATGTACTTAAGATGACTTATATAAAGGCATTAAGTAGTAGTAGGTACTTCTAAATCCATACAGTTTTCAGCCTTTCAGGGAAATTTAAGTCATCTTAAGTTGTTTCAGGCCATATAAAAAAATCATGTAAAATGAAAACCAGATGGACGGACCGTGGCACATGACTGACTTTCAAATTTGGAGACGGCTTCACGGCAGACTCAGTATCTTGAGTCGGTTGTTAAATGAATGAATTCTACACTAATGGCATGATAGAGACGTAGACTGTCTATCGTATAATGTTCTCATAATATATATTTTATGCTCTACTGTAACTACATTTATCTGCCACTTTTGCGGTTAATTGATCGGCCATCACACGATCAGCGATGCCGTTACTCGCATTTCAACAACTCGTGCAATAGCGGTCCAACGCAGCAAGAAAATTGTCTATTGGTCATCTATGTAAGTTCTTGTTCTTTTCTCTCTCTTACGTCATCTTGATTTCTCGAGGCCACGGGCCATATATTATGCCCTCGAAAGAATTTATTTCAGAAAAGCCGACGGCCCACAGGTCCGTGCAACTGACTCTATGAACGCTGCTATTTGACTCGTTGAATCAGAGCTATTCATTCTCTGGCATGACCGAGGAGCTTTTGGCGAACATGAACATTTCCCTCTCTGGCTTCCTCAAGTTGAAGCGCGACACAGCATCTCATCCAGTCAAGACCGACTCTCTTGGAGCGGATGGGCTCTCGTACCACGTACAGTAAGTTCAGTCATACCTACATCATAGATGAAGATAGGCCACGCAATTTTCCCTGTAGAATGAAGCCGCAGCGCGTCTGTGGATCAATGCATTCTTTTACCGCGTTGCTGCCATGACTCCGAGTGACTCGAACATGGTCCTAAGTGTCGAATAAGTGTCCCATCCATCGCCCTGTCAGACCAGAGCTTACACACAGTGACCGGATATATTAATTGGACGGCCATAATGACATCTCCGGAAAAATCCCGTGCGTACCCTTGTGTTATCTGAATGCTTGTCCTCGACTCTCTGCAGAGCGGTTTTTGCAGAAACCTTTCCTCCGAGAACTGAAATCGGAGGATGCTGCGTTGTTCGTTTCAGAAGCCAAGGGCTCGACTAGCTACTTCGAAACCACGTGCCACAGGCTCTCTGTGAGAGCGAACAGGATAATATAGGATGATACAGGACGTATGGACTGCAGGGTAAGTGTTTTCTCGGATTCTCATGCCTCCGCTCTTTTTATCATTACGCAGGAAAACTACGATTCGCGGGGTTTTGACGAATGGACGTGGTTGGATATTCCTCGTCCTCCTCAACGATAAGGAAGGCGGCACATACCTCCAATCACCCGAGATCCTTGCTTACAATGCTCAAAACTTTACGGAGGAACTCTCGAAAGATGCAGTATCCCTGTTCTCTTTGATTATCGCAAATTGGGTATGTCTCACCGCATGTTGTCCAGGAGTACAACTGATTCTTCTTTTGCCCCGGATTAGATCACAAAGATCATGACGATTACTTTACACGTGGTTAGAGTCCGCAATGTTTTGATACCAACTTGTCTTGTAATTGGTATTCTGAATCTCAACTGTATCGATCAGCGAGATAAAAGCATGAACATTGTACATGTGTCTTCAACCACTCTCGCTGATGCTGACTCTCTTACCTACGCTAAGTAAGAACTTTCTAATTCCACCCCTAACACTGAGCAATTTGCAGTTGCTTTGATTCGAAAATGGATCAAAAGTTCGGAATCCAATTTCCCCAGCGGTCCGAGCTCCGAGGACGTTGTTTCTGTTTGGACGCTGCCTCTGTAGCAATAGAATTATTAACTCAGAACATTTGTTTCTGAAGAATCTGGCGGGGAGTAGGGTTTGCAGTGGTGAATATGATCCAACCCCTTTGTCTCGTGTCGATCTTTTAAGCCATCGATCTTGCTGGGCCATTAAATTGCTGGGAAATTGTATCTGTATTACCATATTGAAATTTTATACGAATAGTTGCACAAATGTATTGGATGTGAACGAAAGTAACGGCGACAGTTGACCACATTGTACAGGGAACACAGCTCAGATGTTTCCAATCCAGCCACTAGCCGTGCCGTACCCTCTTTGATGGAGGTGCTGGTTCGCTTTTCCGGAGGTTATCGATATCGAACCCGTTCGCCTGGCCTTGAAAAAATTTGTTGTCGAATGGGGTCACTCCCCGTTGCAGTAATTCTGGACAATGTTGAAATCATAATGGGAAAGCTGAGAATGGGAACTTACCAAAATCTGTAAAGTTATTGCTTGGTCCTTCTTTCTGCTGCACGATATAGCCATCCTTATCCTTAATCGCCAACCAATCATCACGGATGCCTTCATTGTGCCTCCACAAGCGCTGAAGAACACTGTCACAACTCACAACATTTGCGGCCTGCTTCCTCAATGCCCCAGTTTCGCAGTGAGGAGCACCTCGTAATTTAATACACATCGCTCTCGATTTATAGTTGATGATCGATTTCAGGATCTGAATTAGGAATTGCGATGGTAGGTCATCCACGACATGTCCATCAGGCGATGTGATGACGAGATTCCATCGAACCCAGTCGAATAAGGCTAGCGCAACACCCCGTACATAACAAATGGCCTTGCGTTCATTGCGTGGAATGTCATTGCGGTCGTAGGCCACCATCATCGCATGCTGGGTTTTGGTCTTCGGTTTATCATCCCGTTGGTTAGGAGCACTGTAGGTCCGAAAATCCAACACATTTCCGAGGATGGCCAGGATGCAAGCGGATATTAAGTCCAAGACACCATCAAATGTCTTGATGTCCGGGAGGTGTGCATACTCAATGTCTGTGAATGGAATAGAGAAATGCAGCGGGAACAAATAAGCAATCTTACCTGTACGTTGGAACCTTCCTTCCACCAGACCAATGCGGTATAGAAGGACAATTCGTCGCAGAAGCGACCGCGAAGGATGATGAGTGATGTTTGTGATAAATTGACTCACAACGAAACTGTGCACCAGGGACCGTAGTGTTTGCTGCATTAGAGACGTTGCATAAAAATGGCCCCCAGAGCAGATAGTGTCTTCTGGCCCAAAGACAAAGTGGGGAACGCCTGGCCGCATGAACCTGGGGAACGTGAGTAGACGCTAATATGGATAGAGGACCTTACAATATATCACCGGGTCGTAATACAATTGCCTCAAGCCCAAAAGTCGATTTCGGACTGAGTTCATCAAGTAGGAATGTTTCGTCCAAAAACATGTCGATAGAAGATAGTAGATCATGACTTGGGTCTTCCGGCAGAATACCCCACACCTTCTTCCCAGTAATGACCCGCACGAAAGTGGCAAACCCATCACTATCGATGTGCATGAAAGTCACAGTGTCAGCCGTGCCTGCCAATCCCCAGCGCAAATGTGCGATTGGATACTGATTGGTGAAATTCCCACAATAGGGCTTCCCTCGCATGTAATCCCATGCAACGACATCTGTGGCATATGAGGAACGGTTTGGGCTATCATCCCATGGAGGAAAGCAAGCTGGAAAATCAATGGCATTGAGGATTTTGCCTCTTGGATTCCGTGCATTATCAAGCAGGTCACTGAAGAGACCGCTGACAGTAGCGGGAGTGGTGTTCTGACCGACTCTCACAGATGGAAAGGTATAGTCTTTGTAATGGTGCCGTTCAGTATATGAATGTTAAGATGAAGTTGGTCTTACCGACAATCGATATCTGGCTGTCAAGAGGAGCCAAAGTGCGGAGCCCTGCCTCATCAAACTTCAATTCAGGGTGCTGACAACCAGTAACGACGACATTCTTGCGACGCAATAACCGCTGCATATCAGTTGCAGACATGGCCTGGAACTTGTCATTGGATAAGATGGTAAAACCTGAAAGATCTGGTTCTGCAATATGGACAGGTCGACCATTTACATAACCACTTTCGACTCTGTTGTAAAATTGCTTCATCCGGTGTAAGTAGTCGGAATACTGGCAGGGGAAACATCAACTCCACCATAAAACAAGAAAAAACGGCTTACATGTGATTTAGGACGGAATGTATGCCTTTCGCCATCTGCATCAAAAGCTACGAGGTCTGTGTCACACACCACCTTGTCCGGAATGTGGTCCCTGGTGAACGATATTTTTTCAATTGGAGTCTATAATTGTTCTTTGTCAGCTGGGATCAAGAAAATTTGCCATTGACGCCATACAAATTCATTTAGAGTTTCGGGTTCCAAGATTGCATTGACGTCGAAGATCTTCATATTAGCTGACCTTGTGACAGAACTAAGACTCTCATCTTCCGAATTCGTTGATTCAGACTCTGAAGTAGACGCCTCTGGTTCCTTACGCTTCTTAGACAAGGTTGTGTGGCTTTCTTGGTGTTGTGGAATTGTCCCCCTGGCGCGCAATCTACGCTTAGGGTAGTATGAGGAAGATTCTTCGGCATCGGTGTCATCTCCGTCTTGCATCCCTTCATCTTCTCCGGCATCAACTTCTGTTGAAGGTCTCGGCACCTCGCCTTCACCAGCATGAGACTGCACTGCAGATTGGATTTGCCCGGAGACATCACAGCGATCAGTGTCATGGACGAGCAACGAAGGATCGATGCCTATGCTATCCTGGGAAACGTGAGTTGGCGACGCGAATGGCGGGTCCACACCTGCCATCGGTGATTGTGGATGAGCAGAAGCAGGAATGGTAGTGTGAAGGGCTTCAGCACCTGGAGAGGATACTTCTACGTCCTCCTGCGGTAGTAGTTTATTGGAAATGGAGGACATCGCTGCCACCTGTTCGGCCATAGCAGGTCCGTCAGTCACAGGTGACTGTGGGCTTGTAGGGTGCAGAGATTCGTCAAGTGTTTCCAAAGCTGGGGTTATCAAGGCTACGTCCTCCTGTGGTGGTTTACTGGACAAGGAGGGAGTCACTGGCAGCTGCTCGTGAATAGCGGGTCCACCTGTCATCGGTGATTGTGGGCATGCAGAGAGCCGAGTTTCGTCTCCCGGAACTGGGGAAATCAAACCTACGTCACTTCGTGGCATGGCTTCATTGGGAATGGAAGGCATCACTGGCACCTCCTGGTCATTGCCAACAATTGTTAGTGATGGTGGGTTTGCAGAGACCTGACATGGATCACATGTTGCATCGGCACCTGAGGATGGGCCTGTGGGCAGCTTGGCAGCGGGGGCATTGTGAATGGGGGGGGTCACTGGGAGCTGCTCATGCATTACCAGTCCATCTGGGATTGGTGTTTGTGGATCAGCAGCGAGCAGGGACGTCTCAAGTATGTCAGTACCTGCAGGCGTTGAAGCTATGCGCTCCTCGGACACAGGTGTATTCTGCGTGGCAGAGGGTTTACCTGCTTGTTGTTGCGCTTGTACACGAGCCGAGAGACTGGCTATATCGGCTAATAAGTCAGTTGCTGGATCCGGCATCACCATAAACGGTGTTGCGGCAAACTCGTCTTCATCCACCTGTTTGCCATCGATGGGCAATGTAGAGATGGTTGCAAGCGACTTGGAAGTTGAACCCTTCATTGCTATGAATAAAAGAGATAAATGTAAAATATACCAAAGTAATACGCATCTCACCCATTGCGAACCAACAAGTTTCGTCCTGAGACAGGCTTGATATGCTGCTCCATGGTAAATTTTCTGTGAATCCTTTGAGTAGTTGAGTCGGGCTCAGGCGTCCATCGGCGAGGGCGAAGATGATCTTCCAAATGGCTTGCTCCACTTTGCAAAGTATTCGTGGCTTTTCGTTTCCAAGATGTTCGAAGGTGGACAGCATCAGCTGCCTACTAAAGGCCTTTTTGTGCAATTGAGCGGGAATCAGAAGGTAGAGTGGAGATATGAGCAGCGACAACTGTAAGGGGGCACGTAAATGAGGGAGTCCGTCTTTTGTTCCTGACAACGTCTGCGCAATGTTGGTCGTGAGGAAATTGAGGTTGCGAAGATCATCCTCTTCACGAGGAGAAAGGGCAAGAGTGTCGCCTCCCGACGACCTGGGCAGCAATTCAGTATTTTTAAACAAAATTTACAAATACAATACATCGCTCACACAGGTATGTATGACTCAAAACGTTCTGGGATGTCAGGGTACGAATCATGGAACGGGAATTCCCTCATGCAGGAAATGTGCATCGCGGCGATTAAGAAATTTCCTTCTATGTTCGAAAAACTCTTCGACCATTCGTTATTGGAGATAAGCCGCAACAGGCGAAATGTAGAGGAGCGACTGTCATCAAGAATGTTTTCTGTCGCTGGGACTGTAATCTTTTTCATTAGCATACAGAAGTTGGTTAAAAGTGTTGGCCAATGGTGAAGCTTCGACATTCCCTGATTCAAATTAGCATTCAATGCAAGTTATAAAAATTGTCTCCTACATAAAGTTCTTTGTAGGGCGGGGTTGGACCGATCGTAATTGGCGTAGCCAACTTGTAGCCTTTCATATAGGCCACGACATCGGCAAGACGATACGCACAGACGATTCCACACAACGTGCTCCAGCTTCGATTGCTCAGTGTCTTGAGTTCCGGAGGACGGGGTACAAGTGTATTTTCGTCTAATCCAACCCCAATACCCATGACGCGTTGCATCTCCAGCATGGATCTCGCACCCCCAGACAAGTTAAATAACCTTGACTCAAAATGGCAGAGGTTCGCCCAGAAAATCTGCCGAATATTCAAAATCGAAAATTGTCAGAGCAGTGAGACTGACCTTGAACGAATCAGAGTTTTCCAACTCAGAAAAATCATTGCATTCAATAATGGCCCCAGTTTGCCAGGGAATCCCAGATATGAGGTCGGATAACAGGCGAGTCGGAGGCATGGTACAAGACAAAGAGCTGCTGTCACACTGGTCACGATCGTTGATCCATCATTCGGTCTCTCATGTGCAGTCCGATCATGCAACATTACAGCAACACTGCTCGACGACGGTTACTATTCTGTGTCCCTGTTGAGGAAGCAATCTCGGACAACAGGGTTTTAGGCCAATCCTGGGACGTAATGGATCAGTTTCCACCATGCAACAGTCATGACAAGGACGGCAGTCTTCTGTTCAAGAGAATTTGTGTGGAAGGAATGTCACCCCGCAAAGAAGTCCAGCGTGAGGCAGATCCATCTAGTGCACCTCAGTATGTGTGTTTCTATAGCCCCTATCTGATTCTGAACGACTTTCTAGGTTGGATGCCAAAGTAGCTCCTACAAAGCCAGGTCCTGATAGCGAAATGTTCTCGTCACCGTTTCTATAATGTGATCAGTGGTTAGATCTAATCTCCTATGTAGTGTGTTACGATATTCTGGTATTCCCATCACAAAGAGTGACCTGAAGCGTTTGGAACCAGGTATCTTCTTAAATGATAATCTTATTTCTTTGGCTTTAACGTGAGCTTTGTGAGCTTCTCTTTCAACATGCTAAATGACTACAATAGGGTGTGGTTGGATGGCCTGCAGATCTCTGAACCAGTGCGCTTTGGTCAAATCCACCTCCTAAGTACATTCTTCTACAAGAAACTCTGCTCCGGAACAAAGTGTGTCTAAACAATTACCATTATTCATTCATTTCTTACTCTTGTTATTAGCCCACAAAATTGTTATGATCTTGTTTCCAGGTGGACTACATGTAATATATTTCAAAAGAAGTACATTATTGTGCCCATCAATCAAGACTTTCACTGGTATCTTGCCATCATTTACGAACCTGAGCACGTCCTCAGGAGTCCCCATGGCGAACAGAACGGGGCAAACACCTATATTTTTACCTTCGATTCATTGGGGGGTTCTCATCCTTTAGTAGTGGAACGACTTTCGTCCTATTTGAGGATGGAGGCCAAGTTCAAAAAAGGGAGTGAAGTTACTAGCAAAGTGCATTCAAAGGCGGCCTCAGTATGCTTCCTGTCTTTTTTTGTACTTCTGCTTACACCCTGCCCACAGGTGCCACAACAGCCGAACGATTGTGATTGTGGCATCTATCTCATTCATTTTGCGCAAACCTTCTTGTCTGATCCAGAAAAGTATGCTAATATTATTGTGGTATGGTGCACCTATTCATTGCATTGAGCATGTGCTGATGCACTCTAGCATCGTCCACCGGAATATATAAATAAAAATGCTCGCGATACCATTTGGCTTGTAGACAGAAATGGAGACTTCGAGGTCCAGAAACGAAATGAGTTACACTCAAAGATTGAAGCCCTATCGATAGACTGGAAGTATACTCCGCAACCAGAATTGGAATACAACAGCGAATCAGAAGGCGAGGTGGAATGTCTGTAGTTACGCTTGTCAATAAATAACACGTCAGTGAATGTTCAGAAATGCGTTACTACTTCACGAAAGCAATGTGGAACAAGGGAAAAAAAGGTTCTGTAAACCGACGGTCGATCAATTGCCAAAGAATGATGTGAGTAATACGCGTCACGTCAGCAACCTACCAGTAGGTTGCTGACGTGACGCGTATTACTCACATCAGTCATCGGCAAGTCGGCTTCAAAAAAATCTACTATTAGTAAGTATAATACTAAGAAACCCGTTCTGGAATGTGGGACATTTGATGGCATCAAGTTGTTCCTGATTCCTCACATTCTCGGATATCACAGCCTCTACCCCGTTTTAGCTCAAAGTTGTATCAAAATGACAGTGCACATCTCTCTACTATCCCTTTCCAGGTGTTTGCGGATTTTTGATTGATATTCCTGTTCCTCTCCTCCTAACCATTCAGAAATTAA
>QDKV01004795.1_pt1 | contig 14751 bp, 7 predicted proteins | sample 1861101 | NCBI WGS metagenome assembly QDKV01 (sample SAMN04275158, study PRJNA302643) | Fungus metagenome, whole genome shotgun sequencing project. | isolation source: fruitbody | host: Mallocybe terrigena | place: Sweden | collected 2013 | reverse complement strand
ATGACCTTTCGAGTTGCTTATTTCGTTTTATGCAAGACCACGCGTTGCAATTGTTGATTGCAGACATCATCCCAGCCCACACAATTACGGAGGCTGGATTCGAACCAACCCGCGGATCGTGTCAGTGAAGGCGAGACATTAGGGTATGTAACTCGCGACGAATTCATGCTCATGTCATTTGCCCTGCGACAATGCGTGTTTGTCTCGCTGCAACACCAGGGCGTGAAACCGTTTTCCTTTGTGAATTCCGAGGGTATACAAGAATGGCAAGAATATGGTTTGTAGTGTCTGAGTAAGATCTGGAGACAATTTATCCTTTCATTATCTTTCCGTTCAGCTTACACGCACAGTTCTAATTGAACCCCGGTCGTTCAGAAATGTAGCGTAGTAAAGCTTGGTGGCACATCCGGTTATTGCTGATGTCTCCATCGACTATTCTAGCTTCAATGGTTCTCGTGGTGCACTGGAAGAGTGGAATGCCTGGTGCCAGCAACTCGTCCTTGCTTCTGAAATAGGGGGCCGCGGCAGCCAATCGCCATTCTGCTTGACGAGTCTCATCGCCTGTTCGACGTGAAAGACGATGAGATGCAACAACAAAAAGTTCAATGTGCACTTGGCAAAACTTGTGCACAAGCACTTTTTTTTTTTCCACTACTGGAAATTTTCATCTATCCTCCCCAGGTAGACGCATGGACTCGTCTACTCGTGACGTTGCGTCGGACAGTTGCAAGAAAATGACCCAATTTTTTTTTTGTCCAATTAGGCACTCGACTTCAAGCTGTGTTAACTAATACTGTCATTTCCCCTCTCAAAAGTTTTGTCGATACTCGTTCGGACCTTTGGTCATCTTTTCAGGGAAGACTTGAGCTAAACACCCTTAACGGCTGTATAACTTTGTTTTCGTCTCCTTTAAGATCGAGTTCTTTTCTTCAGGAAGTGATAAAATATCTGATATTTTTTTAGTAATTATCCAACACGAATAACAATTTGCAAATCTCAAGATTCATCCACTCAGTCAAATGACCGTAAGAGTTAGGAACCAGCCCATTTAGCCACGTCCTCTTTGCTGCGTTCCCGTTTTCCGATTTCGTAGCTTGCTATAACCCTGATTACCACCGGGGTCAGAGAAACTGAGTACACTACAAGACTTTCGAATTTCCAGGAATTAACAATTGCCAATGCGGCATATAGACAACTCGCTTCTTGTTGAGGAACAGGCTGAAATCATTTGAAGTACTAGCACTTTGTCTGCAAAGGTAGTCTCCCAACATTTCTGTGTAACGAGCAATAAAACAACGTTGCCCTTAACTAGGAGGGTGAAGTACATACTCCATTCAGAATGAGAATATGGTAAAAAGGAAATACATACAATTCCAACAAAGGCATTAGGACAAGCACGTAAAAGACATGTGTTCAAGAAGGCGAAGGGAGTAGCTTTCAGTGGAGACATACAGCAGAAACATCGACGAAAAACAGAACAGAATTTATACAGATACAAGAATTTGACACAGAAACACCAAAAAGAAAAAAAAAAGTGTAAGCAAGAGATGCATCCAAGAGTCTGCGACACGAGTTTCGGTTGCGAGATATATAATGAGATTGCGGAAAGCGAACATATGCGGCAAGAGTGAGAACGATGCGTAAATCAGTGAAGGTATTTCTCGTTGAGGGCATGAACCTCCTTGGCGAGATAAGGCCAGGTCAAGGTACGTGATAACTCCTTTAACAGTCTCCGTTTGTTGTCCTTAGCGCGTTCCTTGGCGAGCTTGATTTCCCATCCACATAGATTGTAGAGTAGCCGCATGTTCGGTTGGATGAGGACAGAAAGCCTCCGCGAACGTACAATGAGGTATGCATCAACGAGGGGTACATTGAGGTGCTTCATCACGTAAGCAATCTACGGTGCAGGGATCAGACCTATGCGATGAACAAAGGGACCATGAGAACAAACTCACTGTAACGGTAGCACTCCTCGACACGCCAACCCGACAATGCACAAGAACGTGGCCACCTTCTTGTCTGGCTTTGTCAATCCAATCACAGATGGGCTCAAGTTGAGGCTCAAGCGTATCAATGCCATCGTCACACACTCCCTTGATGTCCATGACCTTGATACGACCTTCGCGCTCTTCGATCCACAGCGAGCCGTGACTGCTAAACCCTCTTCCTGAAATATGATGGGTCCCTGAACTAGGCGCTGTGTAGACACCCATACCACCTGCGTGGGGGACCATATGATGCGGGGGAGGTACCAAAGCGCATTCGCCAACAGAGACGACATGGGTGATACCGAGCGCGTGTAACATGTACACGTTAGAAGCGTGATTACTATAAAGGGAAAAATCAACAAATGCACCAATGACTAAGACAAAATAAGAAACAAACAGATTTCCGAGATATAGGAAAGGTAAGACCTGACTGGGAAAACTGCCGTCAAATCGAGGATCATTAAACCATGACTGGTGATCGCCACCGAACAAACTGGGCAACAAAGGACTTGTGATTGCTCTGGGACGGCCTTTAAACAAAGGGGCGGTATTATTGCCGGAGACTTGCTGCGGCGTGAAATCGGGAGCAAAATGATCCGAGGTTGAAAAGTTAGGACTATGAGGTGGCATAGAGGTTTGACTGGGTAAACTCTCAGACCCTCTGAATATGTCCGAGGAGTGTGAAGCACCGGCCGGAGGAGGAAGGGGGGGAGACGAAGATGGAGGGGGCCTGGCAAATGAGATTGATTTTGCGGCCGGACGGCCCATGTATGAGCCGCTATTTCCTGAAGGGAGCTTAGTAGCACCTGAACTAGCATTGCTGTTACTTGAACCAGACCAATACACTCCTGATGCTGCACGTGTAGCTGAGGCAAATCCAGATGATGGAGGTGACATGGCAGTTCTCTTCCCATTGGCATTGATATTGCCACTAGACAAGGCGTTTGAATACGCCCCGCTAACAGCCATTCTTTCTCTTTCTCGCTCCTTCTCCCTTTCCTTTTCTCTCTCCCTCTCCTCTCGCAACCGCCCCTCCACGCGCTTAAGAATCCCCAAATCAGTTTGGTACACAAAGAAGCTCCTTTTCTTCCCAATTTGCAGCTCTAAATAAGCCTCGGGAAGCCCAAGGCCTTTGATTACCATCAACAAACACAAAGCTGGCACGGAGGACTCCGTGTACCCATCAGATGAGTACATCAATACTTTCAGCGGCCTTGTCCTAGCCTGGACAGGCACTGGTGGTCGATGCATGTGTGCGTGTGGATACTGGACGGCAGGCGACGTAAGAGACCTAGTTCTCGGCGAAGGATGAGAAGGTGGAGGAGCATTTGGAGAAGGTGTCGATGGTGGGTGGGTGGCATTGAGGTTGGCGCCACCAACAACGCTACTTGTTTGCTGCGATTGCGGTTGTTGTTGTGGCTGCTGATCTTTGTTACTCCCTCCACCTCCAACACCAGAGAAAGAAGGGAATAAGGGCAACAGCGACGATACAGATGACCATCTCCTTGTCCCACTGTTGCCACTGTTGGCCGGTGACTTGGTCGGTGGCCCCGAAGAAGACACAGGAGCACCCGTCATGTTCTTTTTCGCACCAACAGTTCTAACGGTGATGAGGTTATTCAGGTCAGGAGGAGTATTTGGCGTTGTCGCTGTTGAGGCAGGCGGCACTGGCCTTATCCACTTCTCAAGGAAACGGATGACGGGCAACAGTGCCACCATCGTTGTCTGTGTATTCGGGGGTGAGCTAGGGAAAGGTAGATGAATAACGGCGTTGGCATGCGGTGGCGGACGTGGAGGCGCAGGAGGGGGGAGAACCATCCTCGGAGAATTGCTAGTCGCATCGTTTACGGTGAATTCAGACTGGGCTTCTCTCATTCTATGTTCCTCTTTTGCATACCACGCGGCCTCCCATTTCTCTCTCCACAAAGCATCCAACATCCCAAGATGTTCCTCAGCGGCTCGCAAATGTGCGGCGTTGGGGAACGGTGCTAGGTCGTGGCATTCGATGCAAATATCGAACCCGAATCCTTTGGCTGGGTCATTAGTTCCTGTGTAGTTAAACGGATCGACATGAGGTAAAATTTCTTCAGAGTCCACGTCTTCCTCTTCCTCTTCGTCATCCACACCATACTCCTTCTCCAATCCTTCCACCCCCCTCAAATGCCTTGTGAGCGTCTTCAAACTGCATTTGGCAGACACCTCCTCTTCTACATCCCTCGGAACACTCGCTGCGTGTCTGAATTGACTAGGTAAGTCAGGGGCGAGAGGTACGTCCCCCGAATTTCCTAAATAAACCTGACCAACGCGAGAGTCGAAGCGTGCATTGATAGTAGAAATGGTTGCATGATCATTCTCCACGGCGGGTCCTTTTTTTGCCAAGGGTGAAGTGAAGAAAGGGTGCGAGTCAAGGTGCGATTGACCTACGAGGTGCGTAGAGGACGTGACAGTCGTCGAAGACGAGGCCGAATACACTGACTCCGGATACAAACTAATGATCTCGGAAGCCTTCGTCAAATTCCTCATCTCCTCCTTCTCTCGCAGGGTGAATTCAACAGTGTTCGGTATTGAGTGCAACACCTCGTCGAGGTCTTCCTCTTCCTCCTTCGTCTGCCCATGAGTTTGCGGTGGCAAGTCGAGATCCATACCCGCACCCATGACATCAGTCACATCTACATCCATCCCAACCCTACTTTCTTCCACTTTTAGCCTCCTGCGTCTATCCTCTTCCTCAATTACCCCCAACTCAACAATATGACCATCGGATCTGTCTGTATGTGCGCCAGAATCAGCAGCGGCAAACCCATGCCCCGGTTCTGTCCCTGCAGATGATGCGTCATAACTCCTCTTCGCCGTTCCGTTATTTTCCTTCCATGCTAGATCAGCCTCCACAGGAGCATGCGAACTCCTTCCACCAACACCCGCCCCCTCACCCTCACAATACATCCTCATCATCAAATGCGGCATCTCCTCTCTCATTTCCTCCTCGCTTGCATCAAGTACGAACACGCGATATCGCACAAATTCAGCAGCGGCCTCCCTTGCCTTCGCTTTCAAATCTGCCTTAGACGCAGCAGGAATAGTAATTTCGGTGTGTGTGCTGGAATGAAGTAGGAAAGGGCGAGGATGAGTAATGTCCTGTTCGGTGGAATGTTGAGAGGGTGCGTAGGTGGGTTCAATACCAGTATAAGCTTCGTCGTGCGTGATCATTTCATTCGCAACCTCTTGAGCATCTCGGCAGTGGCTATCGTCATCCGGCTCGTCAAGTAGATCCACGTCGATTCCTGCCCTTTTCATCCTTTCTCTCCGCTTCGCTTTGATCGCTGCTCTGAAACGACGAGCGAGCGCAAGCACAGCGGATGTGACTCCATAAGGCGAATAGACCACGATATCGGAAAGTGTGGCGTAAATAGGCTAAAATGAAACAAACAAATGATGGGTCAGCAGGGGTTCGGAAAGTCAGAAAGAGAACGCATGGTCAAGTGGGGATGTCGAATAAGAGGCAGAACGACTCAGGGCCCAATGGCAGAACGGTAGGGCAAACTTGCCACCATTTGGACCATCTGACAACCACATTGCAGAAGGAGTGAGCCCGCTGTGCCGAACAGAGACACAAAAACCTTCGAGACCCAAAGCACTTGCTTTTGTGAAGGGTTTTATAGACAATCTAACCCATATACCAGGCTAACACAGGCACGTGTAGGACCAAGGACAGAATTGCGCCACACAAGAGACGCCCCCAAATTAGGACTAGTGGATGATCGAGGTCCGAAATTAGGCATACATGCGCTCTCCTCATATCGGACGACTAAATGCACAAAAAAGGGGAGAAAAACAATCGAAGGCGTTATCGAGAATGGTGGCTTTTTCAACTTCTACGAAAAGCCCAGAAGATAATACAGCCTCATCACCGAGTAACCTTGAACTCGAACGGTAAAGGAACACTTGTAAATGGGTCACAAATCAGTGTGTGTTGCTCCACCGTCAAGCAAAAGATCAGAACTTCTGTCTCTCGAAGGCGACCCTCGAGAAGGAATATGAGTGCTCAAAAGTGCCATCCTGGTCAGATCTTGTTCTGAGCCAGCACAGATGGGCCATAAATGCTGAAGTGTTTTAGGGAGGAAAAAGGGAATGAGGGTGAATGAAAGAATGAAAGAAAAAGAGTTGAAACCGTGTAAACAAAAAAAATTCTTACCACTTGAATCCCGAAATTCCTTAATGAAATCCCATCTGGGACTCTTGCAGGGACAAACTCCCAGATATCCTCCTCTTTCTCTTTCTCTCTATCCTTACCCTTCTCCCTTTCTTCATCTTTCTCTGATTGTGCATTCACTGCAACTCGCACAGGCGGACGAAAAGGATGGAATCTCAATCCCTGACGTGCCCTATCTATTTCTTCTCTCGCCGGAATCTGGTACTTATGAATTCCAGCAACTCTAGCCCTCTTCAGCAACTCCTTGGGTCTAAATGTCGACGTAAGGAGTGGAGGCCTTCGCGGATCAAGGCAGATTCTCCTCTTTCTCAGAGACCTAATTGATGACAAAGAACGCGCGGAAAGGGGTGGTGAGCGCTCAAGGTCGAGAGGGCGTGGATTGGCGGAAGGAGTCGAGGGGCAGTTTTCTTCTGAAGATGCGCGAACAGGGGTCGGACCGTCCAAAGATGAGACAGTGATTGGAGAGGACAATGAGGACTCGGAGCATGGGCTATCTGAGGAAAAGATGCTGCTGTTTGGTGTGCTTCCTGCGGAAGAAGGTGTGGACGTGGACGTGGAGGCGGAAGACGACGTGGAAGTGTTGTTAGACGATGTGGGAATGCTGATACCCAACCCATGTGGGTGCATATGGTTCAAATGCGCGTTTTCACCTGATGGCACAGGTGCACGATGAGATACGGGATGCATATGACTGCCCTCAAAATGCAGTGTGGCTTGACCTGTCATCCGCTCGTCATATGCGGACATTTCACGTTCAGAGAAGGAGCGAGGGGGAGAAGATACGGGGTTGGCATCCCCACCTGACACATGCACACGGACGTGAAAACCAATATCCATCTGGGTAGGTGATGGACCGAGAATGGAATGAATGCCTTCCGCGTCTGAGCTTGGATCCACTTCAGCACGGACTTGTAGGTCAGATATGATGCCAAAACTCGAACCCCCGGCGGCTGCATGCGATTTGAGGGAGACAACGTCGTCAGTTATCATTAACATTTCTTCATCCTCTTCATCCTCATCCTCAAAATCGTCTTCAAAAGAAGAGGTATCACTCCCCTCTGACGAGAGTGAAGAAGTGGAAGGAGGAGTCAGACGGAAGCCATCAATTCCGTTGTGGATAGGTTTTCTCCCCAGAACTCGTAAGGTGACTCCATCGCCTACTTTCTGCAAGTCGTCCTCACAGACTACCCATACAAGACCTCTATACTTTGGTATACGAGGGGTGATCTTGTGAGCATGTGCATGAACGTGATGATGATGGTGGAAGGATTGACCATGCCTCTGGGCCACGGCGGACGACGAAGACGCGAAAAAGGTGTTCTGGGCGTGGTTATCCCCTTCTAAACCGTGGAGAAAGGGGAAAAGAGCATTGTCTGGAGGGTGAGCAAGGGTGTGTTGGAGATGTATATCAGCAAACTGGGCGGCAGACAGAGCACGAATGGGCTCCTCGCCATCTTTAGGAGTGTCTAGAACGGGGAGAACGTCGAGCAGACCGTCTGGATAGGAGAGGCCGTGAACGGAATCCATACAGAAGGGAATGTTGTGTTGTTGTTGGTTTGGGTGGTATATAATAACTAATAACAGCCGCAATAGATCTCGATCTCTTATCATGCAGTCCCATGACCCTCTGCTATTCACTTCCACTTCCTCCCTTCTGCTATCTTGCTACTGCGTATTCCACACTACCATCTGAAAGTTTGTTCTCTGAATACAGTGATAGTCTTCCTTATCACGTTTTGTGTGGATGGAGTGGTTAATTCTTCCAAGTCCACCCATTTAAAACGGTATCCATTCGGCTTCCGGGGGAGCTAAAACGCATCATGAATTTGCCTTTATTAATTTGAGATTTCAAGTTGCGAGATCTTCAAATGACAAATTAAGTAAGGTTCTTACAGATCCCCTCCAGCAGGTTGCATGTCTAACTGGAAAGCTGTATACACAAAATATTGCAGCCAACAGAGGTCATATCTTCCGAGCGAGTGGTGCGTAGTCAGATTCTCCCATGATGTTTGAATCTTACGTCCTTTATCCTTACAACGGAAAATGGTGCAGTGTTATCTCCTGAAAATAGTTTGCTCATTACTATCGTCATCATAGGGATTCTCTATCGTACCAACCACAAGGTTACTTCACCTCTTATCAACCTCACCCAAATGAAGTGAAAGGGCTAAACTTAGAAACACTGTTTCACCATTGGCGGCATTGGTTAACATATCCTGGGACCTGAACAGAAGCTTTGCCCTTTCCCTAGCCTTCAATGAATGCTACACATGAAACCCTGGGTCATTGACTGGATAAACAATGTGCCCTACTCTTATGTTTAAGAAACATAAGGTTCTTAACTCACTTCCCATGTGTTATCTAGACTCCGTCGAAATCCATATTGACAACACACGACACCGACGATATCTAACGATCAAACCCAACGAATCTAATATCTACCGCCGGGGCTTCAAGCTAGTACTACGAATCCGGAGCCGTGGTTGCGCACTCGGTGGAGCAATCAACCTTCTTGATTTACTTATACGTAAGATGCAGCCCCAGTTCAGCTGATCGTCTATGAGAACGTTAGCTCCACTATCTTCGTTGTGTGGGTGAGTCTTTGGTCCTGCCATCATTGGTGCTTTCTCTGGTTTCAATCAAGCTCATCTGCACTTGGAGTACTTATAGAAACGCTCCATTTTCCGGGTGGCCGCGAAGCATATGTACGGATAAGCTAAAGTGATACCTGGCCTATCCCTGTTTTAAAGCCCAAAACATCAACTCAAGCCGTTTTCAAAGTCGCGATCGTGCTGCCGCGGCCGTCTCCCGTCACGCTAGCTGATAACGCCGAGGAAAACGTTGATTGCCATCTAATGTGGTCGTGATTGTTATCGGATTCCACCGACGTTCCTGTGCATCCCTCTGATGGAATGTGAAGGTCTTTTAGCACCAAGCTGATATACGTAATTGTGGAGTGAAGAAGTGGAAGCATAGTGGTGACACTTACACCTTTAGTCCGATTGACAATGGCATATTATGTTTTGGAGGCTGACGGTGCGAAGAATTTGTATATTGCCTTTGAATGCCGACATGTCACAGCAGCACCACATCCCAATTGAAGAAATTTCAGGCGATTCTCAGAGAAACATCACTTCCACTCCGCCTGTGAAACTGCGGACCTAATCACCAATTTGAGGATAAAATATAGCAGTGGAATCGCATGTCTAAAGCCCCCTTATTCTCCATTACAATAATGGTAAGTTGATTACAGTGTATTCAGTTAACCTTCGGAGATCTGCGTGTAGTTACTTGACACCTCCTCCGATGAGTAAAACGTAGGTCCAAGGCTTAACCAACTTACAAACGTTTGCAGATGTGCTTGCAATGGACAACAATGCCCATCGAAGACGGCAATCGCATGGCAAGAAAGTCGAAGCCCCATTGAGGTAAAACTTCAGAAGAAACTGTGGAGAGGCACATAAGCCCATCGATCGGAGAAATGGCCAAGAAATGACATGTATGTCTCAAGACTCGGTCTTGTGATGAACATATATTGGCAAAGAGTGGAGTCGATCATTTTCATTTTTGTTACTCCTGATGGCATGTGCTCAGATTAACATCGCGATGCGCACTTTGAGCCTCTTTCAGAAATTCTGTTCCTACCACTATATGACATTGATGATTGCAAATTCGCGTTTGGGCCATCGTAGGCGCGCCACATTCCGCCATCAAAATTTCTTTATTAGGAAATACGAGATAAGATGATTCCGGGATTCCCAGCAACCGGCCTTAGTATTGAATATTGAAGTCCGATTCCTCAAAAGCCTCGCTTCTTTCCGAAATCTGTCTTAATCCTGAAATCGACCTCACACAACTCAACGCTGTCCAAAATTGACAACTCCTTTGAGAATGCTGTGATGCGTCGTGCAATGATTTTTAACGTGATTAGTTAAAGGCAAAATCAATTCAATATCACATAAGTTTGGGCTCGTGTTGCGTATATCAATAGAGGGTTCAAAGCTTGTCTGTAATTGTTGGCCCGCGTCAATGTCAGAATGTTCTTGGCAAGTGACCGTCATAAGTACCATCACTGAAATGGACTGCAACGTCGCTAAGTCTATTCCTTATCGCAGAACTTGGAATAGCAATACTATGACCTCGTGCAGCCCATTCTTGGTAACCGGGTGATTCAAATATAGTCGCCAAATCTCAGGCTTCCTTTCGCTGTATTTAAATCAATGGAAGGGTCCGAAGGGACGTCGGCTAATGCCGCTTCACTTGTATTACATAGAAATATTTCAAATGGATCGAGAGGCAAAATTAAGCACGAGCGCAAGACCCGAGTACGAAAAGACGTCAGAGTATATCTTCGGCGCAAAGTATCCCTATTGGAACTTAGTAGTAGACCTCGCATTAGACTAGTCGACGGAATGATCTCATGACCGGTAAGCTCAGCGCTCATCTGCTGGATATGGATGGTCAATAGATAGCGTTGCCTGCGTCTATGGTGAGATTCAGTACGACAAGAGGGAAAATGTCGCCGGGACACTGGCGAATTCGGAACGCCGATCACGATACTCATTAATATAGATTCAGATGCCTGTCACTTCAATTGTTCTTACAATCTAAGGAAGATGGCCAGCCGAGTCGAGACAACTGAATGCGAAGATACTTATTCACATGTTTACGATGGAAAACTGCAATGGACTAGACTCAAGGTTGATTGATCGGCCATGTCAACGTAGTGACATACGCGAACAAGTAATTGTGAGTATCTCTTCAAAAAATATAATGCTAAAACTTAAGTGTCAAATTGCACTCCAAAAGCGTTCATGAAACTAGGACAAACCTTTTCGTTGTATGCCGATATTTTTCGATTAGAGTACTGGGTCCTCGTTGCCAGTTGTCGGCTTTAGACAGCATCTCCAACATCCAGACGCTTCGTGTTTAGGGTATGAAATCGAGTTACATGTTGTCGGCCAAGGATAGCAGTTTCTGTCACACTGGAACTCTGGTGGCACAGCTTGCCTACGGTCCTGAAGTGTAGGGGAGCCCAACACGGTGTTGACAAGGTGTATGAAAATGAATGCTGAGCTGACGACTTGAAGGAACATGAAGCTGTAGTCAAGGCTCGTTAGTCAAGAGCACATAAAGAGTGCGAAGGAACACTACACTTTGTGTATGGTGCAATCCTATACTATGGATGCTAGAGAATAAGTCGACTGCCGCTATAAAGCTTTGAAGATGGTGGGCTCATCAGGAAGCACCGGTACTTGAAATCATCCGAAACTTAACCTTGGCAATATTCATGGCCGGAATACAGGAAGAATACAGCCAAATATATTAAATACAGGGCTTGGTTCATAACTTGTGATGGCAGAAGTGATGCAATGTTCGGAGACGGTGCCTTGATAAAAGAAAAGAAACAGAAATCTTCATTCCTGATGCTATTCACCCGAAAGATCACCCTCCTCAAGAACCATGTAATCGACAGTCCTTCGATTCAATGCCACGATCCTCGCTTTGTCCTGCGGAGACTTGCGGGAGTCAAAACCAAACAAGGCCGTTTCCAATTCGGCTAGATCAGGATAACCTTCCGGAGGATGGCATCTTGATTCCACCATGTCTGCAAGAATCCCGTCTTTGGAAGATATGCAGCCAACAATTCTTAATTCCTTTATATGAGGGCACAGTATTGATGGAGATATTTCGACTTCGTTGTTTTCGGGTGCTTGAAGTGTAGGTGTAGTAGTAGGATATGTGAGTGCATTGAGAACCTCGTCCGTGATGAAATGGGCTCTTATGTGATCGACCTCAAACTTGACAAGAGACGAGGACAGGTAACGTAGAATAGCAAGGACCTCCTCTGAAGTTATATCGTAATCGACTATGGAGAAGCCCTTTAACTTGCATTTGGATCGGCTAAGGAATGACACAAAGGATGCCTGAGACCAAGTCGAGTCTGCAGTTTCTTCCCAAGGCCCCATTCTGGTGATGTGTATTTCTCGAAGAGCAGGCAGTGTGACGCTGTCAAAGAATACCGAGCTATCTCCCGTACATGTAAACGTGAGTTTGGTGAGTGATTCGTGCACGACGGGGACTAGGCCATCAGACGTTTGAGACCGTATGAAAATGCAGATATCAATTATCTGCAAGCCCTTCGCCCGATGAAGAATTTTCAGAACCTTCCTCATGGAATAATCGCCCCCAACCTCGAGACTCGTCAATTGATCATATGGAAAGACAGGGTCACGACCAACTGCCTTGATTACCCACATTACTTTTTGAAGTCGAGGGGCCGTATGAAGTAGCCAAGACAATTTGCCCCTTTCGTTGAACGTCAAAGTTCCGAGATACAACTCGAACTTCTCTAAAAGTGGGAAGGATGCATTCTCTGGAAGGTCGGAGAATAGGAAAGCTTGAAAATCGTCAAAGTGAGGGTAGTCGAAAGAAACGTCTTTCCATCGGTTGTAATGAGGTGTGTATAGCTTAAGGACATCAAGAAACAAGTCGGTTCGAGCAGGACCGTCCCGCAAAACGTCCATTGGTCGGACGTAGAGACGCAATGGACAATTGCCTGAGCGTTCAAGCCAGAGCTTAGCTAAGTGGAAGAGTCCATGAGACTTTCTTGCGAATTGGTCAGGTCCTAGCTTCAAAGAAGACCACATCTCGGGTTTGTGAATAGCGATGGCTCTCCATGACGAGCAAACATGAGTTACAAGGAGTGGTGCTTCCGAAAGCGAGATGGCATCGCAGCAATGCATGAAGATCTCGCCCAGCAATTCAAGAGGTAAGACGCGTATTGGCGATAAAAGTGATCGCAGATGTTCGAGGTTCGCGTAAGCTATCGCGTAGTTCCGTTCGAGATTGACCAAATTTGCATTGCTGTTCGCAATCGTTACAGAAGTCGCTTCAGCGACCAGTCCCGTCGTTCTTGAAAAGTCTTTTTCGCATAAAGCGTCCAACTCCGTTTGCTGTGAATATATGGCGCTCTGCAAGCGTTTCAGTTCCGCGCTTTTATCTTCAATGAGTGTGGTGATGTATGGTGCATTGCGGTCGGGATGAATGGGTGGATACAACTTCAAATAAATCTCGTCCTGCTTGCGAATATTCTCTCTGATCTTCTGCTCCAAGAAAGCGACATCCTTCTTCTTGTCCGCTATGATTTGCTTTTGTCGAACCAAAGACGCACGCAGAATTTCCGCCTCCGAATGGCCGTCATTGTTCATGGTGACGTTCTGGGTGTCCGACAAAGATGAGTCTTCGTTAAGGACGCTATATGTCACTCACATTCAGAGGTATGTCCAATCAACTAAAAAAGCTTGGAGTCCCAGCAGGTTCGGAACTACAGATTCTGAATTCAGGGGGGCGTGGTCACGCGCTCCGTTGGCGCACGCGTCACGGCTTTTCAACCCAGGATGCCACAAGATCAGGATTCTTCCGGTGTCTCCTCACTTTTTGATAACATTTTGACAACCGGCTCTTCACTGAATCCAACATTTCTGCTCATCGTCGACGGCACCTTCCTACTTCTATTCGTCGTGTTTATCGGACTTGCTGTTGCAACTTATGGCAACATCCACATCCTTTCGCTGATGGCGATTGAGCTGGGCCTTTGGGGTAGCATTAAGTGGTACGTCTGTGTATTTCTGTGAATATATTAACAGCTACTAGAACGCCAATAAAACAGGTTTGTCTCTGAACTAAAACAGGTGCCCGAGGAAGGACAGGAAGATATGATTGCAGAAGAAAAGAAAAAAGAGTAGGACGGGTGGGTTCCCGTTCATTCGCGTTCACTCTGTATTTTAGCATTCTTCTGGTTCTGTCAGAGAAAGAATGTTCATTGCACACTCAGTCGAAGTCTGCACAGATTGTCGACTGAGGTGAGCAGCTATTTGCTGCGACGTTTTTTGCTCATCCATCTTGTAGTCCTTTTTCAATTTCACCTTCTGTAGGTCTAATGCACAAAGCACTGGACTGAAGTTCATTGAACCCTTTTATCTTATGTAGATTAACCGGACATTGTTTCGTTACACATATTTGCGTGCAGTGTTCAAGCTTGATGGTGTTTCAATTTTCAATGGTTGACTCAGAAATTCGAAGACTTTCTCAATGCTTCCACTAGCGGTCCTTGATCACATCTTTAGTTTTCTTGATGCCTCCCTCAAGGCATGTCTCGAAGCGCACGCTGTATTTTCCAATTCTTTCCGAACGACACCAAAGTTTATGACTACATATCTCTGTCACCGACTTTTCCAAGCTTCTTTTGGACAACTCGCGCATCGTAAATCATGTGGATATGGAGTTGATAGGCCTGTAGAAATGGCAAGAGATGGCCTGGACATTGCCCAAGTAGACGGCAGATGCCCTAGGAATTCCGTGAGGCTTTCATTAAATGCCTTCGTTTGCCTGCAACTTCGCATCGCGATCGCTGGCACAATTTTAATCCTTACAATTAACTAAATCATTCAATTTGAGTTTACAGCAAACTGCCCAGCACAATCGAAGCTCTACCGTTCTCTGTCTTGTTTTTCCCCATATAATTCTTCGATGGACGTTCCGATCAGGTGG
>QDKV01004796.1_pt1 | contig 14788 bp, 18 predicted proteins | sample 1861101 | NCBI WGS metagenome assembly QDKV01 (sample SAMN04275158, study PRJNA302643) | Fungus metagenome, whole genome shotgun sequencing project. | isolation source: fruitbody | host: Mallocybe terrigena | place: Sweden | collected 2013 | reverse complement strand
TCATTTGAACAATTCGGACGAATCTCACAGTGTATCAGTCTGAACAGTTCAGACGAATATCACCCTATTAAGCAAGATGTCCGACTGTACCGACTGTAACAAAAGGTCCTAAATAAAATCGGGATTGCCAAGTCGGTTCTCAGTTCATCAAAAAGTCTGAATGTTATTAAATAGCACCGAGCCAGACAATTATCAATTTCCAAAGTTAATATTACATTCAGATCACGGTCAAGATTACAAATTATCCAAGCAAATCACATGGTAAATGAAAGGAAATGCCAAGTGCAGGGTCATCGAGGCCATTGCTGCTGAGGTTTCCATCCAGGTAAGTCATGAGTTCAAGACCGGGTTGGAAACTGCCATTCAGAATCATCCCAGATCGGTACAGGTCTTGCCTGAGTGATCTGACAATGACCGAGATATTGAGGGGTTGACCAATTGCAGCTGCCACACCAATGTAGGAGAAGCATAATTCATGTGTCATACTTAAGTTGCAATTCACAAATCATAATGAAAAATACCATCCCATGGAACAGAATCTCAGACATCCATTCCTGATCCTGCTTAGATCTCCCCATCATAACTTGCAATGCGACTTGGAATCGGGATTTGCAATAGTTGACCACCTCTTGTGATTTGATCTTGTCTACTTCAAGGGGATTAACCTGAAGATCGTAGGCATTGAACAAAAATCCACCCTTCTGATGGGGTAATGTAAGATACACACCAACTTCCCATAGAGCTGCCTGGCGAAAGTGAGTTCCAGTCCAGCATTGGATTCAGTGGAAAGGATTAGGAAAATGCGAATGTCACATGCAAAACCGGCACAGTAGTCGCCCTCCAATACAATCCTCGCACCTCCAATGCCCAATTGATTCAGAGCATTCGGCACAAACAGTAAAGTCGGACAGTGCTTCTCTTGCTTGCAATATTCCACCTACTCTCCCCACAAATTCCTTCATATAGAACTGTCGATTTCTGGGAGGACGAGTTTCAAAGTGATCAAAGTTGTTATCTGTGTTGACAGCTTCCTGAATGTCCCGAATGACATCGGGCTCCGGCTCGGGCCCCAGATCAGTCTCCATATTTTCTGAAGGTTCTGCAGGTACTTCTGGTCAGATTGGCACTAAAACTCGTTCTCCTCCCTTGGATTGAATGTATATCGCACTATCCAATGCCATATCACTCCCTTCAACCATCGGAGGAAGTTGGTGTCCTGTTCTCTTTCTTTTTGGAGGATGCACAGTAGCCATGATAATAACGAGGCAAGAACAAAATCCAAAAACATGAGGCAGACCACTTTATCTATAAAACCAAACAACATGAGGCAGACATGAGTTTTGCATGTTCCGATCGTAGTCAGTTAAACTTTATCCATCATGTCCCATCTTATTCCAATCACTAAACAGCCCAGAAGGGGTGCTGTTTACAATTGGGATGAGATAGCAGTTATCTCAAAATACAAGGCTGAGTATAAGGAACAGACCACAAAGGCTCTGAGAGCACATGTGCTGCGAAACAAGATCCTTGTGGATATATTTAATTATTGGGATGAACAGGGGATACTGCCAACGGATGAGAAAGAATGTGTTGAGAAGGTAAAGGTAATGTTTGAACATCTGATTGCGAGTGCTCTCAAGAACACTAATAATCCTGTAGCGAAGATCACTATCAAGGAGAAAGCAGTCGTATATTATCATTTTCTTACTCCATGATTGGTGATTGACCGCAAAGATTATAGGATGTAGCAAACAAGGAAAATGTTCCACCCGCTCCTCCTGCACTGGCACCTAATCTAATCCGAAAAAATAAGACGAAGGTAAGTTTTTACCATTCTAAGATGTGATAATAGTATTTCTCTGTGAAATTTTAGGCTCCGAAGGTTGCAGACATCTTACCTGGCAACCTTGCTAAAAATGAGAATATAAAGCGCTTACGTGAACGATGGGAGTGTAGTGTCACTTCCTGCTCATCTGAGCACTGCTATATTCCTGCTGATGGTCCTCATTTCCCACTGAGCCATGACCACTTTGACAAATGGGCTGCGGCTATGGTGCATAAACTATATTTCTATGTCAAACTGACAATCTAACAGCCTTCCAAACAGCTGCATCAGCACGATGGCAAACCTTCAGCTACGCTTGATCATCCACCTAATATCCAAGAATTCGATGCGGTTTCTATGCACTCGATTGTATCAAAGTCGCCACTCCTTCAAGCACAACTCAAATCTATGCAAAAGGAGAAGCGCGAACGTGAACCTATTGAAGTTCATAATCATCTTGTTCTTCCTCCACATCCCTTTGGAGTTTATGCTCCTGCCCAGCCTGCTGCCGTTCCAGGACCCCCTGCAATTCCAGGTCAACCACTACCAGTTCTGCCTGCATCATTGATACCGGAAACATATACCGAAGGTCTCAAGATGGACATCAAGACATTTGTTTCCATTTACGAGCTTCCGCCATCGATTTTGCAACATTTCGAGGAAAATGCCATAACTGGCACGCATGCATTCTCTCACATCTCCGCAAATGATCATCCTACTATGAATTTCAAGATCGGCGAGATAATTGACTTGAAGGAGGCAATCAAACTTTGGGCAACTGCGAAATTCTAGTTCAATAATTTGAATGCTTGCATTCATACAAACTTTATATGGTATACCATGGACTGCATCAGAAGTAACCCGCATGTACAAAATAGCCAATTGCATCATTATCAGTCACGATTTTCATAACCTCCATGAGTTCAAATATCATTCCATTGTTGTGTGTTGTTAGTAAAATTCTATGTCTCCGCAAAAATGATTTGATTTTTGAAAAGGCCTCCTCGATCGGATTGAGGTCAGGTGAGTATGGCGGAAGAAACTCAATTCGTATCTCTGGTAGTTGTCAGTCAGTTGAGGTGAGTATGTGAGGGTAAAAACCTACAGAAACGTTCAGCAAGTTCCAGTATCTCAGCACCATGATGGACTTTTGCATTGTCCATTACAAGAACACTTAGCGGTCCAGGAAAAGGGCTGCAAAGTGGTATCTATGAAGGGAATGTCAGCAGAAAGCTCAAAGAACTAGCGAACACATAAAGCTGACAAGAGAAAACTCAAGATACTCAAGAAACATTGTTTTTGTCATCGAGCCCTCCACCACCGTGTTTGAGATCATTCCATCAATTGTCAATAGGCCCTCAGCAGAAAACCGACGGCCACGAACAAAAAAACCCCTCTTCACTGCCCGAGTACCTTTTCGAGACCGCCCCTGTGCCCTAAAAGCAGTTCTTTCATCCTTCGACACCTCATCAAGAAATCCCAACTGTTCCGGAGAGTATTGAGCCATGCGTCCAATAAAGTCTGCTCGTAAGTCATCGTTTCTTTCAGATGCAATCTTCTTTATCTTTTTTGAAGAAACTCCAGCACGAACAAGTTCTCGATGGATGGTTGAGAAGTGAGCCGAAATGAATCGATTAGTTTGAAGAAGATTCAGTAGTTTGTCGAGAAACCAATCAGGACGATGTCTGATGAGCCGTTTGAGGTAATCAGTGTCGGAAAAGTGAAAAAGCCGTGGTCGTCCACGTACACCATTAGTGTGGCGAATGACATCTTCTGTCGCATGCCATCGAGCAATGGTACAATAGAAAGTGGACCGAGACATTGAGAGATAGTCTAGAATGGCTGGCAAAGGCAAAATACCATCCTCATACAGCCGGATAGCAGCGATTTTTATGTCTCTGGATATTTTCCTGAATGGCATAGTGATTGAGGCACGGAGAGTACGAAAAAAACTGTAACCCTAATATAGGGTCTGTTTGTATACTATTTGGCACAGGCGCAGGGTGTGTCAAGCTTTATTCAAACGGCTGTAATAAAAAGAAAAAAAAAGAAAGAGAAATATAACTTACCTTTTGATTTCCGAACCCACTTCAGAGTCGGCTCCTTCTCATCACTCTCCTCATCCACCACCATGGCATCCTCATCCTCCTCACTCTCCACGACAGCTGAACTTTTCAGATGGGCCTTCATCTTCTGCCTCAGCCTTGGCTTCACCTTCTTCTCTTCCTTCACCTTCACCTTCACTGACGCCTTCACCTTTTCCTTCCCCTTCTTCTTTGCAGCAATGGGCGACTCGGCCCATCGTCTCTTCCCCATCTCCAGAATCTCAACGTCCGACTTGGACTCAGAGACCGGCCTTGTCACTTTCATTGTTTTGGCTCGCCTATTGCCGGTTTGGTCGCACCCGTACTTCCGTACCTTACAACCTGCACATGCCGCTCCCAACTCATCTACCACGCAGTCCCTTTTCCCCTTCCGACACCTGTCGCATGCCTCGACGTACACCTCCACTTTTTCAATCCGTCGTTCGGACTGTAATCACTTGCGCTGAGGCAGAGGTGGGGGGGATGGAGATGGCTCGAATTCCTCCTCATCGTCGTCCAATTCCTGAAATTTCTGGAGAATGAGGTGGAACAACCACCTCCACCTTTCGGTGACGAGGTCTCCCAGAGTCAGACCAATCTGGACGCTCGGGCCTGGCACGATGATGTTGATCCTGAGACCGAGTCGGCTCAATTGGGATCGATGGATGGGGGTGGGGAGTGGGACAGGATGGGACCTGAGGCTGTGAGGATGGCCCTGGTGGAAGTGGTGATGGTGGTCTTGTTGTGGGCCTAGAGGCTGTGCGATTGGGAGGGATTGGAGGTGGGGTGGGGGTTGGAATTGGACTTGGAGCTGGGATATGAGCTGCACTCGCTTCGGCCGAGTCGAACTGTTTCATTTCTTCCAGTTGTTTTTCAACAAAGTTCGGGTCGTTGTGGTTTTTGTTCCAGGCCTGAACGAAGTGCGAGATGTAAAGCGGCTTCGGGAAGATGGCCCTCTGCTCCAGAGTTCCCTTCGTTCGAAGACCCAGGAGTTGTATCTAAATGTAGAAAAATGTAAGTGAAAATACTTGAATATAACTTTTGTTTTGCTCACCAAGTCATTCCCGAGTCGCTTCACCACTTGCTGAATATTCCCATCCTCCAATCCTTGCCAGATTTGTGAATCATAGTCATTGAGTTGGCGCCGAATTTGCTGGGGGGTCAAGGAGTTGGGGGTCGTCATGGAGGTGTGATGGTGGTGGTTCGAGTTTGAGTTACAATTACGTGTGACATTCAATCAATAAAGTTGTCATACGCGCCGATTCCCAAAATTGATCGTACTAAAAATATCTCAATTGGGCTGAATTAGATTCAGCAAAAAATAAACAATGTTCATGCCGATTTCCGAAGACCTGAATTCACTTGCACTCCATTTATATCACTCAGACCAGATCCATTTCAAAAATATGATGATCCCACTCGGCACCGCTATTCAGAATACAATTGATTATCCAGATGCGCTTGTTATCAGCAATCAACTATCAACTATCAACTATCATCTTTTCACCATGCAAGACCCAAGCCAACACCAATCTATTCAAGACCATGATGATCAAATTCACCAACCTGGGGACTTCATCAGGCAAGATTACAGCATCCGAGTGTCTGAGGGTCAGCAACATGTTATACCGAACACATTTGAAGGAGTAGGACTGCCTTTGGCTATGATGATCAAACCAGATTATGCCAATGCAGTTAATATGACAATGGGGATGTGTATTTATTTTGGAGGGACCTTGCCATCACTGATCTTTTGTTATATCTGTCTTCCTCCGTATTTTAATAAAATCCCGATCCCGACCTGCCTCCGACCCAGATATATTTGTAGCCTGGAATAACAAAAAGGTTATACAGCACACCAATGGCTGGAGGGTTTGTTGAAACAAGGGTTCATCCAGTAAGTTAATTTTCACTTGAATCTCTCTTCATATCTCAACAAACTTTAGGGTCACTCCGAACGTGAACGTCATCTTCTCCATGCTGAAGTAAAGGCACTTCAGAATTTTATGGCAGAAGTCGAATGAGTGAAGAAGGCCGACTTGGCTGAAAAGTCATTTGCATCCATTCGGCGTTCATTGGACTCATTGGTTACTTCTGACATACTACCACCAATCGACGCCATTGATAAAGGTAAATTAGATGACTACATCTGGAAGGATGGACAGTGGGTGAAAATGCTGGAGCAGTCTGGTCAGGAGTAATCTAGAACATGTATTTTAATGTGCTGTCAAAATTTGTTTCCGAGTCGGAACAACCTTTTGGATGAACTGAGACCTGACTCGGCAATCCCGTTTTTTTTTAAATAAGAATCCGATTCAACACTGGAAAAGTCGGATGTCCTGTTCCCTAGAGGAAATTTGTCCAAACAGTTTAGGCTGATACACTGTTAGGTTCGTCCGAACAGTTCAAACACCTTACAGTGTAAATATCCAAGTAATGTAATAATAGTCTGACTTGGTGACCTTTTGTTACAGTCGGTATAGTCAGACATCTTGCTTAATAGGGTGATATTCGTCTGAACTGTTCAGACTGATACACTGTGAGATTCGTCCGAATTGTTCAAATGATATACAGTGTAACAGCCCATTTCCCCCGACTTGGATATCCCAGTTTTTTTGGTTGGGCAAACATATATATGTTTTCCCTTGTGGCTTTTGTAATGATATATTTATTGTATGATGGTCCATCTTAATTATAACCATATATATTTTCAATCTGAGTATTGATGAATGATATATTCAATGTGTAATATATTATATAATTGCCGACCCGGATATGAGTCAGACATCACACCAGTCGGACAGTCCTAACTATTTCTGAACTGGCTACTGATTCCCTTGGACATTGTGGTGTTCGCTAGAATAGGTTGGAACCGCACACTGTAGCCACCCCTAGCATTATAGGCATTTGGTGGTGTTCTACCGAACCGTTCGGAACAGCTACAGTATATCCGTTCGGTAGAACGTTTAAATCTTACAATGTAGCTTACCTATGTGGATCACCACCATTTTCGTCATCCTGCGCTTTTTTCTCTTCGTTCCTGCTGCTGGTTCAGCTAATTTCTTCACTGCCACCCCTGGTTTCTTCGCCGCCCCCGGTTTCTTCGCCGTTCCTGGGGTTTTCATGGCTGGCGCTGTTGGTATTTTTGCCGCCATCTGGTCGTTGTTGTGTACTGCCAGATTTAAATGGCAACCATTCCCTTCCCGATCATCATCATTTCCCTGTCGGTGTCCGTTCCCTTCCTCACCACCATCCCCTTTCCTGTTGCTGTTCCCTTCCATTGCCAGTTTTTTTGCGGCCATGTCAATGTCCTCATAGATGTCATCGAGTGACTCATTTCCTTCCTCGTTGTTCCCTTCCTCATACCCAATCCCACCTCGTCGCTGTTCCTCTTCTCATTCCCTTCCTTGTCACTGTTCCCTTCCTCATCACCTTCCTCACCACCCTCACCACCGTTCCCATCCTCATCACCGTTCCTTTCCTTATCACCTCCCTCGCCACCGTTCCCATCCTCGTCAATGTCCGCTTCCTTGGGCTCATCACCATTGTCAGTGTTCCTCTCTGATTCCTCTGCATTGCTAATCTGGAGACGCTCCCGATAAGATCGCTTATTTTTGAGTAATGTCTTCATAATTTCGAGTGCGACAGCTCGGGTATAAATGTTCAAAGTCCTCCATCGCAAGGCCTCACTCAGCCAGTAACACATATGATGCACCCTTCACGGCTACGTGATCTTCGCGCATTTCTGAAGGACGATTCTGCAACATTTAAAGATCCTCAGCAATCCCTCGCTTTGGAGCTGATACGCGGAAAAGAGCCGTCCCTACTTGTGGTGGGACCGACTGGTGTGGAATGCTTACTCTTTATTTGTTTTGTCTGCTCATGTGCGACTCAAGGGTCAGGAAAGACTCTCCCAATTTTCATGAGTGCTGCGCTGTACGACGGCGGCGCCACGACAGTTCTAATCCTTCCTCTTGCCGCAATGCATGACAAGTACAAATGCAGGGCACGGCGTTATGGGTTGGCCTGTCAAACATGGACAGCAGGTTGTGATATCGCCACGGCCCCTCAACTACTCCTCGTTGCCGTTGAAAATTGCCCATGGCCTGAGTTGCGGGATCATATCGCAAATCTTATCCGCTTAGGACGGCTGGCACGAATCGTTGTCGATGAAGCTCACCTGCTGGTGAAGCACGAGTCGTTCAGACCTTGCATGGGGATGCTGACATTCTTTGGAACACTTGCAGTCTCGCTTGTTCTTATGACGGCAACATGCCCAAAACGCCTTGAAACACACCTTTTTGAAAAGCTTGGTAGGAAGGTTTACCGAGTTGTTCGACGAAGCACCGACCGTCCCGAAATTTCTCAGAAAATGATTGCAATCCGAGCCTACCATGGAGAATTTGAGCAAACGGTCGCAGAAAACATCAAGACCACCATTACCTTTTCCAACAAAACAGAACGCGCCCTCTTGTTTTGTAACTCACGTGATGAATCTGATCGGATGGTCGAGCTTTTGGGCTGGAAGCCATACCATTCGTCGGTCTCAATCGAAGAGCGATCAGAATGGAAGAAGTTGTGGGAGGATGGTGGCGTGTTGGGTTTGGTCTGCACCTCGATGCTGAACTGCTGCCTTGATTACTCTGATGTTCGCTATGTTTTTCATTTGGGTTCGCCAAGAGATGTGGTGGATTACTATCAAGCAATTGGTCGGGCGGGTCGTTCTGGTGGTGTTGGAGAGGCTATTGTTTATTTCAATCCGGCCTTGCTGAACAAGCTGATTGGTTTGAGCGCCAATGATGATCTTTTTGGAAAACAAACCATCTATGACATGTTGCGCGATGGGTCGCTCTGCCGAAGACTCCGCCCTGGTTTTTTTCTGGATGGTATCGGTGTTCCCTGTGCAATGCTGCCTCATGCCCAACTCTGCGACATCTGTTCACTCCAGTTCACGAGTGAGCATCCTGACCAAGGTCTACATTGTATCCCAGGGGATTTAGCTCCTCCTGCATTACCTTCTCCGGATGCGCAGAAACAATTGACGCTCGTACCTGACCCACTCAAGGAACCGGCTCCATCAGCATCGTTTGCCATCCATCTGGCTGCAGCAAATTCTTGTTTGGTATTTGGGAAGGCTGGATTCACCCGTGCCGAAGAGTTGGGTGGCTTTATTCGCACTGCTGGTGATAACCTTGCCAAGTCCTGTGTTAACTGCTGGAGTCATGGTTTGGAGTATCATTCACATCATCTGGGTGAATGCCGATGGAGACCGTTTGAATTGCTGAGTGAGAAGTGGGGAGAATGGCGTAAAACCTTACGGCTTCCTGTCGGGTGTTGCTTCTATTGCGGTTGTCCTCAAAAGGTTCATTCAATTGTTGTCATTGTTGTCTGCATCTCTCACCTTCACTTAGATGAATTACGGAACAGACTCTGATCAAAAGCTTCGCGTTCATGAACACCCTAGTGACCAGAACTGTCACTGGATCTCAGTATTTAAACCTCTCGCGTTTCTCGTCTTTCACAATTCGGTTTTGATTCAAAGTCTTCAAGAGAGTTCTCGTGGCAAGGGTGTCAAGCTGGGCGCTGAGGCTGATGCTGGATATGCGCGTTGGCTTTGTTCCGAAGGCGATGGAGGACTGCTAAACTTGCTTAATGTGTTGTTGCATGTATGTGAATTGCGGGGAGTACCAACATCCCCATTATAGATTTGTTAATGCCAGATTGTTGTTAAATTGGTTGTCCCTTTTTACCCTATGTAGCTGACCAGGTCAGATGCCACCAATCTTGATTACAGAACGGCGTAGTCCATCTTTAGATTTGGTTATTCAGGCAATCCAGGCTCTCGTCAGCAATCCGGGTCGCCATTGTTGTTTTCCTATAACTCTTGATTATATGCGGTCTTCAGTATCGTCTCCAAAGAAGCTTGCGGCACCCGACAACAACACGATCGACGAAGCCCTACCCCCATCATTTGAAGAAGCAGTATGCGTCTACGATTCCTCGAGGCTGCCAAGTTATAAATTTTCCTTGGCACGTTTCCATAATCCCCCATCTCGGAAAAATCCATCACTTAGCCCGACCACTCGTTGGTCTCAATCGAAGCGACCGGAATGGAAGGAGTTGTGGCAGGATGGTGCAAAGTAGTAGCACCCCGTGTTGGCTTCCTCAAGTCGCTTCAACACAATGTATGGTCGTTCTTACATCTGCACGATCGCCCTATCACCTCGGTGTACCATCATATATCGGTAGTATTCTGTACTGATTAGTTTGTCATAGGCGCAAGGAACGCGTCCAATTTGACAAGCTGAGTTTGGTATCACAGCTCGACTGATTAGGTGCTGATAATGGACATGCTTCGCTTTAAGATCACTGCCCTGATTGAGAAACTTTCTTATGGCCTGGATTTGCACTACGTGGACCCTGTAGAGTAAGCCACATGACTATTATCTTCAACATTTATGCTCATTATGAAGTGTCGCACAGAAAGTTGTCGCTGGAGTATATCAAGGCGTTACGACCGTCGAACTCGACATAAGTGTTTCGCGATTGCTCTCAAGTTGATTTTTTTCAAATTATTTTAGAATCTTGCTGCGGAGACTGCCGCCTACCTGACAACAAAGCAATCCGACTATGCCGTCCTCGCAGCTCGAATTGCTATTTCGAACCTGCACGAAGAAACCAAGAAACTTCTCTCAAGTTATCAAAGACCTGTATGACTATGGTGCTTGTGTTTTACAACTATTCGTTTTGATCCTCGTCTGATCTTCCGTTAGTCAATCCAAAGAATGGATGCCCTGGTATGATATTGCAAGAGACATAGGAGAAGCTTAATTAAAGGTGCCTGACACAAAGGCGGCGTGGATGGGGGGTTTGTTTTCTTTCATTTACATCCAGACTACTGAATAAACCTCTCTTGTGCTACCCCCTCATCAAGCATTTCTTCTTAGGATTACTTAGAATACATAGAACACATAGGATAGGATGAATACGATATAATTTTTGATTGGATTTTTAAATAGGATATGATAGGATATGATAAGATACATCTAGGATAATGGCCTTACAGTTTGTAGGTTAAGATGATCCTACGACTCTTTATTTTGTAAGGTAAGATTTATCCTATCAGCTGATATATGTGTGAGGGGACTCTCAATTGACGCGATGTAGGACCCGGGTTAGATGCGGATGATATTGATAGACGACTCCGTCTCCAACAAAGGAACCCCATCACTCCCAGACAATAGAACCGCTACATCACTTTGCGTCGGTCTTGCTCCGCTCGGTGTCTTCTTCATCCACCCTTCACGCGATCGCCGAATCCCTGGAATTTGACTTCGCGTCGGGTCAACCCTCTGGCCTTGCTCCGCTCAGTGTCGGCAACAAAGGAACAAATGGCACCAAATAAACACATTCCCGCTCGGTTGAGTTTTTGCATGTGTCGGGATTTTGACTGGCAAATAAATGGCCCAGTGGTACGGCAGTTGTCTACAAGTCAAGCCATGCAAGACTATGTTGTGCGGCCGCGGTTTATTAATGTATATTTTTAAATTGTCACCCCTGTAAGAAATTTATCATCCAGACAAGTCGACCTAGGGGTTTGTCGGGTGGAGTTGGTACCCCAACAAAGCCATCGAGCACCTTGGGCTTGAAACGGTCGGCCGAGCGATACCAGACCCGCCGGCATCTCTTTGAGAAGACTGGTAAGGGACCTTCCGGGCGAGTCGCAGCAGGATGATATTTATGCCTAAATATTTACAATTGTACCCTAAAGATTGAAAACCCTAGCTCCCATGCAACGCACGAGTAAACTTCTAGTGTAATAATAAGGGGCCAAGCCGCCTTATTTTAATTGGGCAGGATCCCAACGCTATTTACGCCCAGGGTCACTAGCGAACCCGAAAAGAAATTCGCTGACCACCTAATCGTGCAATGGCGAGTATTCAAAATTGACTCGGATTCAGTATATGATGCTGACCATCCAAGTGACCATCTTCTTTCAGGATCGAACTTCAAACGCTTTGAGTATGTCTCCCACTCATATCTGATTTCAAAATAACATGTTCTTTAGTCGTCCTTGAGTCGTCCTTCATGTTTGCTGAGCGACTTGCTGAGCGATGGACAATATAATAGGAGAAACTTTTCATGATCAGACACACAGCCACGTCACGTCTTATCTCCTTACCAGAATCCATCAACAAATATCATGATTTTGGAATTAAGTAAAAAATAATTTGTAAAAAAAACCGAGCAGCCTAACAGCACATGAAGGCTTTCTCTAGCCATGGATGTGCCGCTAGAGCTCTGGCTGACAAGCGTTCTTCTGGATTCAAGTGCAAACACGAACGAATGAATGTTGCAGCGGAAGCAACTTCTGCTTCTGGAAGGTTGTAATTCATCATAGCTCTCTCAAGTGTTAAGGGAATCATCTGGTCAATCCGAAGAAGCTTTCCTGGAACACAACGCAATATTGGTTATTGTGATGATGAAAGTCAACAGAAACAGATACTAACCATTTTTGTCGAAATATTCATCACGGTTTCGGCTCGCCGAAAGCATCGTTTCGCTGAAAGTCTCCCCGGTCACCTCCATCATTTTCGCAAGATGGTCATCTTCGACGCGCCACGTTTGACCACCATTTGGATGAAATAGCCAGCGGCCAGTAAGGAGCTCAAAGGTCTGTGTGATGCAGGATTAGCTAGGCTGGTAACAGAACGGTCGAACTGACCATGCAACCAAGCGACCAGATGTCGACTTTGGCATCAAACTTGGCCCCAAGTATGACTTCTGGAGCACGTAAGCCATAAGCACTGATCATTGGTGTCGTGGGTTCTCTGTCCATCCATTGTGCTAAAAATTCTACGTAAGTTTAGGGTTGATTATAAGATAAACAGGGGTGTATACCATGTCCGAAGTCGATTAGACGGACGGTGTACAGTTCTACGAGCATAGCAGGATCATCCCAGCTCCATTGGTGGGGAACCGGTTGAGAGTGAATAATTGGATAGTTCACGCCATTTAATTCAAATTCCCCATCGATGGAAAGAGGACTGTCATTCAATAATTCCCGGATAGAGTCTGGGGCTGTTCCATCAAGGAAGAGCACGTTGTCCGGCTTAAGATCTACTGAGTAGCTGCAGGCAGTAGTGATTTTGCAATACAATGTCAGCCTACTTACCTGTATGTATAATACGTGCGGCATGCAGAGGTACCAGAGCTTGCAAAACCTGCGCAATGATAATTTTGACCGCCGGGAATCCCAACCTTTTCGATGGTGCTGAGCGCCTGAATCGAGAAATATCAGTACTTAACACTGGCTGAACCAGGCAAAGGTGCTGTCCATGCGGTCCGTCGGTCTCGAAGTGATCAATGAGATAAGGGAGGGCGGGGGTGCGTTTCAGCCCTGTAATGGCCTTCATAATTTCCAGTTCGAGTAGAAGGCCATCCTGATGAGCCATGGTCGCATGAACCGTCAGTATTTTGACAGCGTAATAGGCTGGCGTTTCTTGCGCTCTTGATGGAGTGAGAGGCGACAGCAAAGATAACGGTTCAAGTAGACGCACCGAGAATCAGAAACCAGCCAGGAGGTAGAAAACTGCCCTCTTCCTAGCTTCCTCAGGATTTTATACCGACCGTTGTTGAGCAAGAGACCAGCCCGAGCGGGGAAAAAGCCAAAACCCTGTTCTGCCGACAGAGAGAGCGGCTCTTCGGGAAATCGAGTTTCATCTGGCTGAACTAGTATGGTTGCGGGGACAGATGTTGGTTGGCCGAAAAGACGACGCAAAATGTGCATGATAGAAGGAGATGAGGGATCAGCAACATCCGTTTGGAAGTGAATAATGTGAAGACCGAATCCCGAGCCTGGGTCCAGTCAACCAACATTTCACGTGATTTATATTGTTGGATATCAATTCTAAAGATCGGGTTGAATTTTCCTGAACCTTGTGCGACTTCGAGTCCGGGTCGATGTTAAAAATGAGTCGGACAAGAGAAGTCTTCCCTACACCAGACTAACCCCGCTTGTGAATGCGATATTAACAACCAAGGCTCGGATTGAATTGTCTGCGGGAGCTCTACGTTAACAAGTCCCTCAAACGCCCACATGCTCAAATCACGACGGATTCCTTTCGCCCACCCTAAGCACATCGACCGTGGAAAATCCTCCCGCAGACCTTTTGACCATCGAGGCTTCCTCTTTAGGTCCCTTAGTCTTTGTATTAGGCATAGATGACGGTTCAATATATTGTAACATTGTAACAAATTGTGGTCAGGGTGGACGTATGAGGTCTGATTTCGGTGGGCGCAGACTTCTGCGGCGTGAGGTCGGAGGTAACAAAATTGAGACCATACATTCTCGCGTGAACGTTCTGTCGTGTCAATTATAAGTTGTAATCGAACTCCAGATGCACGATTTCGATAATGGTTAGAAGCCTGCTTGCGAAGCTCGAACTCGAACACGAGCTATTCTTTGAAATCGGTGTGGGTGCGGGTAAATCGGGCTACATTTGTGAAGAGAATCAGCGCTACAACCAAATCGGGCATTATTGGGAGTTAAAGGATGTTGTGCCATGAGGCCCTCGTCCTGCAATGGTATGAGATTTTATTGTTGGCTACCTAAAACTATATCAAGTAAATTCGAGTGATACAAAAATTTTAATACACAGAGAGTCTTCGTGAAAGCGAGATATTGGACTTAGGAATAGGAATGTCGCCAACGGTACCCGAACTGATCCTCAGCGATTCGCCACTCCTGCTCGGGATTGCCCCTCCTTCCTTCATTTAAATATAAAATGAAAGGGTGATGCTATATGGTCCGAATGCAAAAAATTGATTTCTCTATTGAGTATAAAAAGGTGGGAAAGCCACCGACTGGAGATAAACT
>QDKV01004797.1_pt1 | contig 14812 bp, 13 predicted proteins | sample 1861101 | NCBI WGS metagenome assembly QDKV01 (sample SAMN04275158, study PRJNA302643) | Fungus metagenome, whole genome shotgun sequencing project. | isolation source: fruitbody | host: Mallocybe terrigena | place: Sweden | collected 2013 | reverse complement strand
CGCCTCTATGGCGGCCGGTTTTCCTCCGCTATCACTCTTGTTCACCGCGTGATCCGAATTCCCTTGCAAACATTGGAAACGATGTACAAGTCGCCCAGCTTAAATATACGTGCTATCGGCAGATATGGGGCAAACTAGCCCCACTACCAGTCCTTTCCATACACGTACCTTCGATGTTTGCATCTCTCTCTGTTTTACTCATTGTCGCGAATACTGTCTTTGCGCAAACTCTCGATCCTAAGAACGACCCTAATAACTACCTAGGGTACATTGCATCTCCTGTACCAGCTGGTATTGCCTGTGGTGCGTTCGTTTTTCCTTGTGCGCTGACGACTAATCCCCATTTTATGTCAATAGCGCTTTTTCTCAATGTCGCGCTTGCCCAAACGTGGTTCATGAGGAAGTGGGGAGCCAAATGGATGTTGGCTATGACGATAGCAGCTTATTGTAAGCTTATTTGTTGTATGGAACAGCTAATTTCTCACTTTGGTCAATATTAGTTTTTTCTATTGGATTAATAACTAGGATTCCATTGCATTATAACCCAGATTCGAAAATGATCTTCCTTGCGCAGAGTCTTCTTATCGTCTTATCTGTCGGTCTATGTGGTTTTTTTGGTGTTCTAACGCTGAGATTAAACTATCTAGCCTGCTGGCTTCATTGCTGCCGATTATGTGCTCCTTGGACAGATTGCTGACTATTTGGGAGCAGATAGTCATGTTCTGATATCCAGAAAGCGGCTTACCCTTGTATTTGTCTTATCCGATGTCATCACGTTCCTTATTCAGGTCAGTCTATCCTTTGAAAATATTCTGCGAAGGCTGAAATTGACCAAGTGCGCTGGAGGGGGTATGACAGCTGGTAGTGGCAGTATGAGGAAAGTGGGATTCCGTGTAGGCACATCTCCAAAACCAAACATCCTGACCTGACTTAACTACTGCAGATATTACAAGTCGGTCTGGCGGCACAACTAGTGTCATTCTTCCTGTTCACACTCCTCTATCTTACATTCCTTCTCCGTGTTTGGAAATTCGAATCCCGCATGTGGGCTATGGATGCCGAAAAACCGTGGCGAAATTCTTGGAAAGCATTGGCTACTGCATTGCTCATTAGCTGCATTGGTATCCTTGTAAGTTTGTTCCCCAGTTCCGGAAGATCATTACATCCCAACAATATCGTTTATCACAGATCCGTTCTGCTTTCAGGGTTGCCGAGATGGCTAAGGGCTTTCATAGTTCCTTATCACTTTCTGAGACCTTATTCTACCTACTGGACACACTACCACTTTTCATAGCGATCGTGGTGTATGTACCCTTCTGGCCAGGCAGAATCCTCAACCATAAAGAGGATACTTATAATTCAGAACCGAAGCTATAGCTTTAGTTATCCAATACATACTCCGATGGTTCCTGGACTTAGTAACAGAGAAGCCGCTTACATAACCTTTGGATTTTTTGAATACAATTCCTCTGCAGCATGCCAGACTCTCCTTCGCAGCTTCTTTTAGACACTGTGCCGCGCTCGCCAACAGCTCCACATCGTTGGCCCCCAGAAGCAGAAGATCGTCGCAGCCGCGCGTCTGAATTCTATGGTTTCGTAGCATGGACGTCCACCTATCTCCTATTCATTCTTTACATCCTTTGGGCGGTGCTACCAGACGAATGGATACAGTGGACTGATGTGACCTGGTATCCGAATCGGTATGTCCGAATGTCTATCACGTTGCTCACAGTATCATTGAGATCCCCCCCAAAAAAAAAGTGAATGGGCACTTCTAGTTCCTTCATGGACTGTTGTCATCGTTATCCTTACCTATGTATCCTATTCTGCAATTGCGATTCGATTGGCACCCTCATTTAACGATATGAGCGCCATCACTGGTTCGCTCTCAAACATATTCTCTGTCCAGCCGCCAAAGTCCAACCGTCTTCTGTAGATTCGCGTATCGCTCTGCCATCTCAGGAAGACACCTCCCACAATTCGTACCTTTCTTCTTTAGAAAGCGACTCGATTCCAGAGCTTTACGATATCCCGATTGGTGTTGTCAACACCGTCCTTTACCGTGAGGCACTGCGTCGTGCAACACCCATGTGAAACTCGGGATACAGAGGCAAAAACGTCATGAATGTTATTCCAATTCAGCATCGCCATTATCAAGACCGGGCATGGTCAGTTGTGTAAATACTGGATTTTCGGCGTCAAGTACTGGGAGCAGTCTGGTCTTCTAATTGACCCAACAGAATCGCATTAATAACCAATAACCATCCATTGAATGTATTTGTCAAGGGAATTAAATAATTTAGTCTATGATTGTTGCATGATCACGAGCATCTGAAAAGGTGTCTGTAAGTTCAGTGAGGAAGCTCAATAACGCAACTACACACCGGTATTGTGAAAGTTTCATATGAGTCCTGGACAAAATTTCCAACTCATCTTTACTTGAAAAGACAGCAGGATTCGGATGTTTAAGCGCCTTCTCTCCTCTGTCCATAGCAGAAGTCAAACCGCCACCTGATGGGTTCGTCCCTCTGCCTGGCTTCAGTGTTTTCACGTCCTCAACGAAAAGTGAGACCGTCCTCATTTTGCTTGCGGCCGACATCGACGGTGAAAACACCTTTGGGGGAGCTGATTTTGGTGTTTTATAGAAGGCGTTGCATAGCGAATGGCGCCCAGCGGAAAATACAGTTGTCTCTGTCCGTCTAAGATTTGCAGCGCGCAAAGCGCTAGAGCCGGGTATCAACGGTCTCTTCAATGGCGATGCACGGATAGACCTCGGTCGCTTTGAACTTGATAGAGTGACAAGTTTCTTTGGGCTCTCGACTATCTTTTTGCTCTGCAGCGATGCTTTCGCCGTTGTCTTGGGTGGCAAAGCCCATCTCTGTCTCCAACCGTCCATTACTGCCTTTGTCCGTGACGCGGCCTGATGGGAAAGTGTTCGTTCTTCTTCCAAGTCAGATGTAAATGCGTCCACATCAATAGCCTCTATTTCTCGATTTGTCGTGGTTTTAAGAGTATTCAACATGTAATCCCTGCTGATGGGTGTGTTAGGCAACGGGCTTGCAGTTAATGTCGAACCCGAGTCTAGAACAAATTCAGCCTCAGGCGACACAGCCAGTTCTGTTGCACTCCCCAGAATGTTCCTCAGATCAGGTCCGTAATACACAGTGGGCGAAGGCACCTCATCCACATCTTGGTACAGCTGCTTCGTGGGTGTAGGCGTTGGGTCCACCAAGATCGTTTCGCAGTGATCCTGCCTCATCGACTTTGTCGGCGTTATGCAACCTTGGAGTGTCTCCCGTGAAGTGCGCAGCTTCCTGCCAGAAATCGGGCTCGATAGGACTGCCGAACACAGGTCTTGTTCCTCCACGTCACTGAGATATGTTCCAACAAACTCTTCTGATCTGTCACGCTTACTTCGTGGTGGTTGCTTTCCTTTCTTCCTCTCGTTAGGCCGCACAGGTGACGAAAGATCTTGCACATCCTTTGAATAACTTGGAGTGGGCGATATGTAGCCCTCCTCCTGCTCAACCGCATCAAGAAACCCAGCTACATTCAACTCCGTGCCCACCACCACATCTGAAACATCGATTTCTGCCTTCAAAGAAAGTTCCGACCCGTCTAGGTCTGGTTCATCGACATCTGCTTCATCATTATTTTGCGCTAAAACACATTCGTTCTCCTTATTCTCTTCACTCCACATACTGGCAGGACGCGAAAAAGTGTGGTTGAACCCAAGCTCTCCCTCACTATGCCTCCGTTTTACACTGCTAAATTTTGATACGGAATGCGAAGAGAAAAATTTAGATTGTTTCTGCTGATTTTGCCCGGGAGACGGAGATGTGCGGAGCTTCTTCTTTTGCTGCAGTTCGTTGTCCACGACTTCCGCAAGAGTTCGCTTTCCGCTGGCTTTGCCAGTACAACTAAGTTTCGGTGTCGAAACAGCGGTAGGGATCTTAATTCGCGGCGTAATGACAGGTTTAGGTCCTGAAATGCTCGATTGCACCTTCAAATCTTCAAAATAAAAATTGTACGACATACCAAAGAAACTGAGGATACCACCCGTGGGGGAACGTTCTCGCATCTTTCCTTTCGTCTTGCGTGACTTGCTTGGGCTGACAGAGACTTGAGGTAACGGCTTTTTACTTGCCCTAGGAATGAATCCCGTATCGATGTCTATCATGGGCAGTCGGGTGATAGGGCATGTGTCCCCCATGGCTATGCTTTTCACAAGAAGGGGATCGATGTCGCTAGTGATTCAAATGAGAAATTCTTTTTCTTACACATAGAGAACTTAAATCTTACCTCCCAACGTACGCATCGAATTCTTCGTTCCAGTCAGTTCCTACCTCAGTCAAATGCACCAGCTTCTCAGTTAGCGGACAGTAAACTCTCTGATGCAAGAAGCACATTTCCGCCAACCGGAATTTCTTCCAATATCCCACCGGCACAGTCTTCTTTCCCTCCAACGCAATTGCCCTAACAACCTGTTCAGCACTCTTCCACTTCCTCAACAAATTATTTGCCGTCTTTAGCCCTACACCTGGAATGCTGGCAAGATAATCACACCCGCTCAGAATAGCCATGGCCCTGAACTGTGTATCGGACCAACCGTAGAGTGATATGGAATTAGGATCAGAAGCAGAGGCAGTCACGGAACCAAACTGGTCTCGTGAAATGGATACAACGGTGTTCGAGACGACATCGAGTTTGTAAAGGACGTCTTTGCACCCAAAAACGAGAAGGTCAGAATCTTCTGTAAGGATCGCGTCTACAAGCCCAAGTTTTTCCAAATACGCGAGTTGCGCATCCGCTTCATAGGGCGCGACAACGTAAGGAACGTTTTCAGCCCTTAAAGCCTTTAACAAAATTAATGAACTCTTGCACAGTGGAAAGGTATCACACACTTTGATGAATTGGAATGCCATCTGGGGTGTCACGTCCACACACTTGACATAACATTCTCTCGCCTGAGAATGCTTTCCTTGTGCTGCCAGGGCATTTCCCCTCGCAAGGTTTTCCTCTCGTTTCTGTTTCCTCTCCTGTTCCGTGCCCCTTTTGGCTGGAAGCGGCCCTCCGTCAAAGACAATATAAGGTTGGATACGGTAGTGCTTTAAGAGTCGTACACGATGCATTGCATAGTCTACATACCTAGTAAAATTGATGAAATAAACCTCCCTTTAGTAAGAGAAAAATATGCTCACTTATGTGTCTTCTTTCCCGTTGCTAATTCCGTGGCACACGAATAAAGTCCCTTATGCAACCAAACATAGGCATCGACAGCAAAGGTATTCCCTGAGTATTCTTCAAGGTGTTTAGTGACTTGAATTGGTTTGAGTGCCTGCAAAAGCCCCGAAATACCCATAGTCTATAGTAAATGTAAGAAAACGAAAGCCCCCAAGCGCTAGCATGCCACTCAGATCGGCAATTTCAGATGCAGGAGCTGAAGCCAGCTGCGAACGCGAAGCGAGTAGTCACGCGTCACACGTTCTACGTCACGACACCGCGACGCGATGATAATCCATGCAAGGTGTGAATCCGTGTCAATCATAAATTGCTCTTCAAGGTCCCTGTTAAATTGAGAAAATGATGATCTGGAAGGCTTCGAAGATTTGACAAGGTTATGTGCGCTCTTAGACTCCTTGGAATCTTGTAGTGGTTGGCTAGCCTCCTATCGGAATCCCATGGTCCAATGATCTCCAATGCGCCATATCATACAAAATTTTGTACAATGTACAATGTAGTACACAATTACAGTTACATAGTGCTGCGCCGGCGCACGTTTTGAGTTATTTTTGTAGAACATGTTCTTAATTGTTTGACAACGGGTAATTGTCACTATGGGAATCCCTTGTAAGAATCTAAGACAACGGGTTTCTTGGGGGCTGACGAAAAGATGGTTTTCCGGCGTGGGTCTTTATGACCATTCAAATATTGATGATCCCTTGTGTTCATATCGAATCTAATCTTATTGTTGTCTCCTCTTTTATATTTCAAAGACTCTCTTGTTCTTTATCTTCGCCCACCTTGACCACCACCATCAACAATGGATTCAGCTTCTGCCCAGACCCAATCCCAATCCAAGACGAAGAAAGAGGCCCCCCAAGCGCAGCCAGCGCCAAGGAAAGTGAGGTTTAACGTCGGTATGGCGCTATTCCTAGTTTATTGTCCCTTCTTTTCACCTAGTTTTTGACTATACTGCAGGTACACAATACCAGGTTCTCGATGTTGTTGGTGAAGGCGCCTATGGGATCGTTTGTTCAGCTGTCCATCGACCGAGTGGCCGTAAGGTTGCGATAAAGAAGATAGCACCCTTTGACCATTCCATGTTCTGCCTAAGGACACTACGTGAACTTAAGCTTCTCAAGTTCCTGAGTGAAGCAGGCGTATGCGAAAATGTCTGTTATAATTTCCTCCGCCCTTTTATCATCGCTCAATGTCCGCAATTAGATCATCTCGATTTTAGATATCATCAAACCAGCATCTATAGAGCAATTCAAAGAGGTTTACCGTGAGTTACACTGTTAGTAATTCTAAGAGAATGTATTGACCCCAGTTTTCTTGTTCAGTCATTCAGGAGCTCATGGAAACGGACATGCATCGTGTCATCCGAACACAGGACCTTTCCGATGATCACGCCCAATATTTTGTCTACCAGACCCTTCGCGCATTAAAAGCCCTCCACTCAGCCGATGTCATTCACCGCGATCTGAAGCCTTCTAACCTCCTACTCAACGCCAACTGCGATCTCAAAGTTTGCGACTTTGGTTTAGCCCGTTCCGTCAGGACTGCCGAACCTTCAGGTACAGAGACGGGTTTCATGACAGAATACGTAGCCACGAGATGGTACAGAGCGCCAGAGATTATGTTGACTTTCAAGCAGTATACGAAGGTATATACGACGCCCCCCTCTCTAAGACCTTGATTCACTGCTAACTTTATTAGGCCATTGATGTGTGGTCTGTGGGCTGCATTCTTGCTGAGATGCTCTCGGGGAAACCTCTTTTCCCAGGACGCGATTATCACCACCAGTTGACCCTCATTCTCGATGTTTTGGGTACACCTACACTTGATGAGTTTTACGCGATTACCACCCGTCGGTCCCGCGACTACATTCGTGCGCTTCCATTCCGCAAGAAACGTCCTTTTGCCACTATTTTTCCCGATGCAAACCCTCTTGCCGTAGACTTTTTAACAAAGACTTTAGTATGTTCTCCGTGAATACTGTTTCAAAAATTTTCTTAACCGGATGTAGACATTCGATCCCAAAAAGCGCGTCACAGTTGAGGAGGCACTAGCCCATCCCTATCTAGAGGCATATGCATGTACTTTTCCTATATTATTATGTTCTGTTGCTCATGCGCCCGTTTCCCCCAGCATGACCCAGACGACGAACCTGTTGCTCCACCCCTCGACCCAGAATTCTTCGAGTTCGATTGTGAGTAATATTAAACCTCTTAAAGTGACTGCCCTAGGCCCTAACTGTCTTGACAGTGCACAAGGACGACATTAGCAGAGAACAGCTCAAAGAACTTCTTTACGAAGAAATCATGTCTTTCCAGCCTGCGCCTATCACATAAATCATCCCATAATGTCAATGCACTGGATTGCAACAATGACATTTTTTTGGACGTCTCCATTTTTTTTCTAAAATTATTCTTTGCTTTCAATCGTCCGTAGATTCCTTGCATAAAATGTCCGTTGTCAGCACTTATTATTTTATGATCTCAATTTTCTCGTCTCAATTATGAAAAATGAATGCATGAAATTACGGGAGTAAGGATAAGCCTACTATACGGATGGTTGAATGCATAGGCAGAAAAGTACTACTAACGAAGTCATAAAGGTTCATATGAAGGTTGACAGAGGTAATATGTATATGTTGAGAGTTTTGTACTTTTCTCCTAAAACCTGAGATGCAGTGAAAGCAGACTAACGACAACAGTAAATGACACGAACAAATGTGAAATGTTAGAGAATAACATGTAATGACAGTGTGGAGAAGTTGAAGATAATGAAGGAAAAAAAGGAACAGCAAAGCTTTTGGAAGACTGGTACACATGACCAAACCATGTCATCAAACGTACGTTAAGGCATAAATGGACAGGAAGTGGGACACGATGATGCCCAGAAGAGAAAAAAGGAGCATCTGCGCAATCCACACTCCGAGAGTAGGAGCGTCCATCTACACCCAGGGCTCTCCAGTCTCTCATTTCCTCTTACTTTCATACTCATTCACATGGCACATGCAATTTACTTCTGCGGACCACCCCTACCACCCCTGGCCCCACCACTCCGTCCCCTAAAAGCTCCTCCACCCTGAGGCGCGCCGCCACGATCACCTCCATTCACCTGCTGACCTGTTGCACCACCGCGATGAGGTCGACCTGGCGGCCTATCGCCCTTCTCTTTCTTCGTCTCGACGAAGATCCTAACATGCTCACCACCCACGTCAAGAAATACGCCGCCCTCTCCGCCTTGATTTTGGCTGAGAGAAGCAATAATGGCTCGTCGAGCAGAGTCGAGCGAAGCAAATTCGAGGAAGGCGCAGGCTCGGCTACGTACGAGTTCAAGTTCTTTGATGGGGCCGAAACGCGAGGTGAGAGTTTGCGATAGTTGTACTTGCGAGATATTTTCGGTCACACCCTTGTGTAGAAAATAAATATTAGCTTCGAAAAACACAAGTATCGAACAATGTCTACGAACCTTGACAAAACAGTGAGCAGTAGTGATGCTCTGCGCCGCGTGCAGGAGTTCGTTCCTCTGTTGACCCTGACGACCATGATGAGCAGAACCACCTGCAGGCGTAGATGTCTGCGGCGTCGCAGGAGTTTGCGTACCACTACCAGAAGCGGATGAAGATATGACAGTCTCCGACATGCCCTTTTCATGTTGTGCGACGGGTCCCCATTTCTTTTGATTTGTGGCAGCAAGAGAAGCCCATGAACGGGGCTGAGGCGGCGGGACTGGCTGATGAGGTGCAGGTGCAGCGGATTGTTGAGGTTGCGCAACGGGGGCTGGAACTGGCGCAGGGGCTGGGGGACCAGGAGCGGGTTTCGGAGAAGTTTCATGTACCGCAGGAGATTCAATAGCCGCAACGTCTTCTTCAGTTGCATGACCGTTAGGTTGTGCAGCAGGGACAAGGGCAACAATGGGTTGGGACTCTTGAACAGGTGTCTGAGTGGGCTCCGGGACAGGCTCAACGGGCTTGGGTTGTTCTTCAGCAAGCAGAGCCGTTTGAACAGGTTCGGCAACAGTTGGTGGAGCTGGAGTTGCCTCGCGTGGCTGTTCGTAAACAGGATCAGGAGCACTAACTGTATCAGCAGGCTCTGTCGCAATGGCAGCATTCGCCGAGCTGGCCAACACAGCTGGCTCGGCCTCAACAGGCTCCAAAGGCTCGCTAGTGTCGTCACCCTCAACTGTCTCCTCCTTAAGGAAACGGAAGATGTCATTCAGGACAAAATAACCGTTGGGCTGCTCGGCAAGGAAGAAAGTCTGAACAAACTTGCGCCATTGCTCACCGTGGTTAGACATTTCGCCAATGACTTGGATAATAATGCCACCGTTTGCAGACGACTGAGCATCAACCGAGTGAATAAAGACTTTGCAGTCGTCGAAGCCAATAGAGGTAATTTTTTTGTGGATTTCCTGAAGACGATGAGTCAGAAAATACAAAGATTGGACAGCCGGTGAGGATTCGTCACCTGTTGACCAAAGCAAGGCTTAACATCCTCTCCTTCATTGCCATGAATAAAGGTCGAGTTTTTGTTATAAAAACAGTGGAGGCGGTGTGGTTCTTTATTCACAAAAGTGTAGTACTGGGGTACAAATTGCCATCCAACTTCAGAAGGAACGACATTGTTGTGTTGGGTAGAAGAAATGGCGGCCATGATGACTATAACGCGATATTAGTATGCAAATCCAATAGAAAAAAGGAGCTGAACAGACAAAAATGAAGAAAAGACTAAGAAGAAAAAATCAAAGTGGGAGTGAAGAGTCTGTGTAAGTTGGAGAGAGTCAACAGAAGACAGCAAGGGACACGAGCAGAAAAAATAAAATCGAAATATTACCTCAGCTCGGCAGTTTCCGTCCCGCTTGGGATATGATGTCCGTAGCTCCTTGCATTTTGCTCGTTCCTCCTTATCGCAACAACCACCATGGCTCGCAATAATGGCAGCATGTATCTGCTTATATTTTTCGTGATATTCGCCTTCTGTCTATCGCACAAGGGTGTATACGCGTTTGGCGCCGGCAATATTCCTTCGTGCGTTATGATAACGTATTTATCAGGTTTAGTCTCATCTTGATCAGATTCGCGTACATAGAAGGAAGGGCCTTCCGGCACGGTGACATCGTGCGCATCAATTCTCGCTCTAATCGTAATGAAATCGGCTTGCTCATCGTTCGACAGGAAGATGTTCTTGCAGAACTCGTCAAGCGTACTGGAGGTTTTGCTCTTGGAAATCTTATCGGCAAGGGATCTAAGTTCGGAGGTCTCGATATCAAGCGAGTTTACTTTGGGTATGGATTTCAGTTTCTAGTCGGGCACATGAATAACGAAATGTTGAAAGCAATTGGCTTCGGGACTATAGTCAAGTGCGACTTAAAACTTATCCCATCTCTGCGTGTTACTTAGGCGTTTTCATAGGCTGTTGATATAGCTGCCCTTAAGAAGCTTCAACTTCAGGTTGGTTTACTTCAATTGGAAAAATCTCAACGGTCATGTCTAATTTGCATGTTTCTAGACGATAATCAACCTGTGCATGGTCCTTGGTTTCCTGGTATGGGTACTTGACACATAGATCGAATTTATATTCAGATTTTACAGGCTCATGGATATGCCACCCATGAATTCGAAGTTACCCCTGAGCGCCTGGGCTGTTATCTCCCTGCACGTGCCGTCTTTCATATCATCTACCCTCGTCTGACCTCCAGTGCTTTATCTTAGACGGAACATATTGACAATCCTAAAGGGTACGGAGATGGTGAAGATGCAAGGAAATATAATCCGGGTCTTCGCGGTCCTGTCGATGTATGCGCATTATTGTTATGGTCGGTTTCAAGGCTGACGCCATAATCTTGTTAGCCAAGAGAGCTCGAAATAGACCATCGCACTGGGATGAAAAACTACATCGCAAACGGTATGCACAGCCGATGTCAACTTTTATTCGTCCAACTTCACCTACTGTAGAAAGTGGTACCTGGGATACCTCTAAGACTCTTGTCCGTCGAACGCTCGAACGATGCATACATCTGGGCCGACAACATCGTCAAAGCGGCAAGAAGGAAGATGAATACGAGGCATTCAGGCTCCTCGGTACAGCCGTACGTAACCTCTTCTAGTTTATACACTTCTACTTATTTCCTTGAACCTCGACACGCTAGCTTCACACCTTAGAAGATTTCTCTGCCCACTCCAATTTTTGCGAACTTGCACTTGTATCGATGGGCTATTCACAGGTGTTTGTTCAAGTGGGCGATCAGGTACGCATTCAGGCGCCTGGCGGGCATTGGGTAGCTCCGCTGGTGACGGGCACATTTGGATCGAGCGATTTCATCCACTCTTTGCTTGGAGGTATGTGTGTTGCTTTTACAAAGGAAAGTTCCTTGACGTTTTGTTCAGAGGCCGGCGACAAACTTGTATGTAAAATAATTGGTCTTTTTTGTTAGCAGAATGGCTGACTTGAATGTCTTTCCCATTTTTAACATTTACAGAGCTCAGTGCGTCGTATTCTTCTGTATCTCTGACATTGACTAATATCTCTGTAGGCATCTGTAACTGACTTGAGCAGAGAATTTGATAAAGCCCGCTCTAGGTCTGCGACACAGACACGTGGACCAGGCGGACCAGTCATGTCTCCTGCCGATGCTTTACGTGATATACTCTTTACCCTTCCTGGAGGAACCGGAAATGAAATGAACAGGGACCTTCAAAATATTGAGAGGATTCGTGCGGGACCTGCAGCGGGTGGTAAGAACCCTGAGGAAATGAGCCCACAGGAGCTTCATTCGATTCTGTGGCAAGTCTTGACATTCAGGGATTCAATTGTTAAAAAAATCGAAAAGACGATCGGTGAGTGGTGTACTTCCTATTGAGGTACTAAAGGGAAATACTGATAAGTTGTGTCCAGAAAAAATTCCTGGACTCGGCCCATTGATTGCGAAACTTATGGATGCTATTTTCAGTATGTCATAGTGTGTCAATATGCAAATTTTAGGTTGGAGAGCTCATGTGTTCTTGTCTTGCATAGTTTTCGTGTTCACGACATTGGAAGTATGTGTTATAGGGTGATTTCTTCCTTTAATAACTGACGGGAAGTTTTTACAGCCATTTGTAAAGCCACTTCTAAAGTCAGCCACATCTGGCTTGCAGAGTGCGTCAGGAGAAGTTATTGACAGTCACGATCAATATGAAGTGTTTAATGACCCTCGAGCAGTGAGTTTAACTCCTTTCCCTGTTCCAGTCATCAAGTTATTCACTCTTCTTAGTCTGATCCGACCCATTCCTTCTTGAGTAAAGATCATTTTGTGGGTTCACCTCTGCCATGCTTATGAAAGTCACTGACTGTTCACTTTTTAGAATTTGATACTCAACGAACCAGCAGGACGGATTGCCAAAGTTATCGTCATCAACAGCGTCAAGCTTATCACAAAGGCTTGGGAAAATGTCTCTGTTCCCGTTCATCAACTTACGGAAGAAATTCTACAGTGCCTGTAAGTGTTTGCTTTGTATGGTTGCAAAACTCCAGGAATATTGATTTAACTATAAAGCTTCCATCCTGACTTCCATGACACAAATTCCAAGGTGCAACGCGAAATGCTTCAAGCACTTCGCGACTGGTTCCAAAAAGTTCCCAACCAGGGCTCAGTCCTTCAAAGGCTGTCTAAGAATGCTGTTCGTAATCACGAAAACATCCGCGTTGCTGGAGAAGGAGGCCCCCCTGTATCACACGGCTCAGCGGCCGAAGGGCAAGGGCTTCAGTTCCAACAATCGTTGTCGCAGAATGTACCACTATTTGGGACAGCTCTCAATTTTGCTACTGGAAATTCAAGAGACTCAGCTACTACGGTTGGATATGTCGAGGCTTCTTCCCATTCGGTGGCAGTTGTTGCGCCAGGTCCTTTCTCAAATACGGATCAAACTTCTTCGTATTACCGTGATACTCAGCCTGGTAATTATGCGCCTCCTCCAGGTCCACCTCCGCCAACGTGGTCTTATTCGCCTCCTGATGGTCCCCCATCTTTTCAACCACCCAGTCACTTGGGATATGCGCCTTCGTACGGACCGGCATCGTATGACTCTTCGTCTCCGGCTGGTGTGCCGCTTTTCCCTAGCGAACATTCTCCACCTTCCTTCCCTGGTGCTGGTGGATATGGTTTTCCATCTCCGCCTGATCGTCCTTTGTTCCCTGTTGCGCCAGGGGGCTATGCACCTCCCTCTGAACCATCCCCATCCTCTTACCCTCAAGGAGGATATGCACCTCCTCCTGGACCACCAACATCTTTTCCACCTGCTGGAGGATACATACCCCCTTCTGGGCCACCCCCTGGGCAGGGTGGTCCACCGCAGCAATCGGGATACCCTGGACAAGCATATCACCAGCAATATGGACATGGGTGGTAAGAACGATAAGCACATAAAGCATGTGTATAATGACCAGATGTGTAAAGATGTGGTGTATTTTATATTGCGGCCCAAGGATTTTTGTTTTGTGGCTTTTGTTCGTCTGTTAATAGGCTCATTCCCTTTCTTATTACCCTGCTATAAATTTGTTCAGCAAAGGAACCTTGTTCAGCCGTGGCCAGTACTTCCAAATGACATCAGCTAAACGTCTACTCAGGTTTGAGGTTTGTGTGGTTCTAACGGTTTTTCATATGTTTGGATTCAAAAATCTTTCTATTAGATCTACTACTACGTTTCACAGTTTTCGTTTTCACTAGGAAGACTGCCAAAGCGAATTAGGAAGGCATTTGGTAGACCATACCTAAAGTCTGAGAGAAAAAACTGGGATTTTCACGTTTTCCGGGTTTTAAAAGTTCTACACAACTAGTTGCTCTGGATGTCCACCTCATTTGGAATTGAACATCGCCTTCAAAGCTTCAACCTTGATGTTCTTGTAATTTTCAAGGCCATGTATCGATGAATCAAGCGCAGATGAGCAACGCTCTAATCACGGGAGGAATTTTTTTGAAGGTTGTGTGAACATGTTCAGGGCCTCAGTGAGGCTCAAGAATTTGGGCTCGCCTGTTCTGACCAGCATTCCCGAGCCACTACATTTCTTCTCAAGGCTCTTGCCTTGGCTCTGTAGCATTCAAGTTGGGATTAGCCTCTGCTTCCCCCCAGCACAGTGGCCCGATAACCTTGCTTTTCAAGGATGTTGCCGCGAGTAGATTTGTGAGTGCGAGCAGTGCACGACTAAGAAGTCCTTCCCAAGAATCATCCGTGCCCTTCCTGAAAATTAATTGCGACCAGTCATCCTTTAAGGAATACTTTCTCGGTGCCTCAGTCAGTGGGTCCAGGTCGACATCCTTTAGGTCAAGTATCGATTGGTTAGATGAAGAGGTAGGGAAACTATCTGGATCAATGTCGACATCGAGTGTTTCACATATACAGGGACAAACAAACTTCCTAGGCAGATTACGTAACCTAAAATCTTTGGACTCGATCGCGGGCAGAATTTACGGGTACCGCTCGTGCAACGGCATGCAAACCGATATAGAGTTGCAAACTGTGTGATTATGCTTGGCCGAATGATCAAAAATTAAAATGCGGAAAACTTACCCATTTTTGCACATTCCGGCGCATATTTACCTA
>QDKV01004798.1_pt1 | contig 14826 bp, 13 predicted proteins | sample 1861101 | NCBI WGS metagenome assembly QDKV01 (sample SAMN04275158, study PRJNA302643) | Fungus metagenome, whole genome shotgun sequencing project. | isolation source: fruitbody | host: Mallocybe terrigena | place: Sweden | collected 2013 | reverse complement strand
AGGATTCAAACTCAGAAATACCAGCCTGTATAACGAAGGAATCCGTACCAAAGGTCACGCCTTCTTATTCAGGCTGGTCACGAGCCTAAGTTGATCGAAGGCAATGGGAGGATGGCACCAAGTGAAGAGAGTCGGGCAATGGCGGGGGAATTTTCTTTCTGGCAGAATCCGGGGAAAAATGAGGAAAGGCGGGCCGGAAACGTGGCGGGAAAACGGACAAGATAGGAAAGGGGGGTCCGCGGTCCCTCGGCTACGGAAATGGGTATAGGACCGGGATGCGGAGCGAATGAATCTGAACTGCAGATCTGTTCAAATCTGAGATCTGAGAGATGGGTTCGTTTATAACAGGAGTTGACCGTCCCCAGAATCAACCCATTTTCAACCATCAGCTCTATGGACTTTGACGCTGCCTGGTGTCCTGCCTGCGAAAGGCTCATTCCTCCTAAGCGTTATATTGTTCAAGTTCCCGTCATGCCTCCCGCCCCTCCTCCCTCTCCTTCCCGCAAGGTCCCTCGTGGTGGCCTCGTCAACGGCACTGGCCGCCACAACAAACACGTAAAACCACAGATGAAACAGCGTCTCGTTATCGACAACGGGCCAATTCCACTCTACTGCTCCGATGCTTGCCACATCGCCGATATCAAGGTCCGTCGTGAGGGTGTGCCTCAGAATCCCGCTCTCGACGAGACCGCCTCATCTTCAAGCGGCTCTTCCAACGCGTCCACTCTTATCACCCCGCCCCAAAACGACAAACCCCTTACACCCAGAGAACGGTATGCCAAAGCATACGGCATCACCTTACCTCCTCCACCCCCTCAATGCGAGGATCCTGAAAATGGCGAGCCTCCCCTCGATTACACCGGGGGAAACATGATGGCTGGCAAGTTCATCGATAGCATGTGTGCTATCAGATCGAATAAGTCGGAGCCAGCTAAAGTTATTCCTGGCTGGAACGATGGTAGCACCGCCTGGAGGTCCGCAGTCTACAACTACACCCCTCAATCTCCTAGCGATCCCTTCTACACACACGTACATCCATCTGCCGCTCCTTCTTCTACCGACGCTCGATTCCGCCGATCCTCCCGTGTTTCTTCCTCTGCACCATCTGCACCCTCTCCTCTCGAAAACGAGGAGCTCATAGCAAGATTCAATGACAAGTTCACAATGCGGTGCGAGGCTCGCTTGGCCCAATCGCAATCTCATTCGAGGTCCTCTACTGCTACATCGCAACCGATCAAGCGAGAGAGGTCGATCCTCCGGCCGGGTGCTGAGGGGAAACTGCTTGTGCCCGATGTCAAGTTGAAAGTCCGCACGGGCTCGAACTCCTCGATTTCGAGTTCCAATGCGACTCCCATGAGCCCGACCAGCTCAAGAAGAAGTGCGAAGAGTCCTCTTTCCCGTACAGATGACCGGCAGGAGATCAGAACCTCCTTCACTCTGAAGCGGCCTACCATTGAAAGTTCGTCATCTTCTTGTTAATATTTCATGCGTCATTGACAATCACTTTTACAGCACGGTCATGGTCTTACGACAACGTAAAGACTTACCCAATCATGGAGCTCCCACCAAAGAAAGTGAAAAAGCTCGAGACCCAGATCATCGATGGTGAAGAACACCAAGTCGAGATCGAAGTCGAGGTGCACGAAGAACGCAAGAGGCTTTTCCTTTTCGCACCCAAGGTCATCGTACGGTGACCACCCGGACTTCGCCTCGTTGCATTGTTTTTATTCATTTTATTCTCGGGCATTCTCATTTTTGGCATCGAAACTGGGCATACATTCAATTTTTTTCGCGTCACTTCAATGGGTTCCTTATCTTTGGCACAAGGGTTTCTTGTCTGCATAATTCGCTTTCGTGCTTTCGATTTTTTTCTTCTGGTCGACCATCGCAATCCACACGCACACTGTTTCAATTCCATCAAGCAATCTACACCCAATACCCTACTTTTTCATCATCATTCCTCGTGGTGACTCCCTCTTTTTCCGGCAAAGGACCAATGATTATCCGATTTGGTAATCACTCATCGCCTGTGATTGTTGATATCACGCTGGGGACAGGAGTTTGCCGGGTGCCTCCGGCTTCGCCCCTCTGCGCGCGATTTACGCCAGGGTTTTATCCCACCGGTGGGCGACGACAGAGGGGGGTTCATTCCAGGAATCCAACAAAAGGAAAAAAGCGATCCTTCCAACCAAGTAATCAGACGGTATCCTTTTCCATGTACTATATATACTATACTCGTCCATTTTTTATACCTTTTTTTATTTCCAATGCAATTCAACCCAAATTCCTACTCTAGGTTCTTTTTACGTCTGTACTTTAGTTCTCTTTTTTTGGCTGTACCTTTTCTTGTGTCTCTTTCATTCTTTTTTTTGCGATTGCGGTGCGCTATGGTTTTATTCATACCCGCTTGTAAATACAAATACATATTTTTGAAGCATACATTTTGCTGTTTAATGCAATGATATGAAAATTCAATTCAAATTTGTGAATGAAAGAAAAGTCTTTGAGTTCGAAACAACGTTCTTATTCATAATAATTATCTTATGGCATATGAATTGACGGAGAATCTTTTTTATGCTGTAATAAATGAATTTATCTTATCTTCGACAGACTCCTGAGACGAATTACTTCTACATCTGCCTCAGGAATTAATTGAAGAACGTAAACAAAGGCCCGAAAATACCGAAAAACGTCTTAAAATTCCCTGGAAGAGACAGATAGAAACCAAAATCGCATGGAAGCAACGTCAAGGTCAACGCGCCATCAGACCTGTCAATGCACGGGGATTCAATGAGGGGTAAAAAAAGCTACTAGACTAATTTAGTAATAATGCATAATGCATATGTCAGTTTTGTGGCATAATACCCGCTTTTTTTCTTTGGGTGTTATCATAGCCCGTTGGGCCATGTGGAACCATAAGAACTTTATGATCAACGGGGCAACCAGACGATGAGTGTCTATACTACACTTTTATCGAACTCGTTGAGTCGTTCGCTTAAATATGATCTGTTTCAACTTTCACGGCCCTGCAGTCAGTCAGTCAGTTGTTTGGGGGGGGTGACCCTTAAAAACCGGGCTTACCGCTTATGGTGTACGATTCATTAAGATTTGGACATGCAAGAAAAATGGAGGAAAAGGTTCGATTTTTTTTTTTGGCGAGTCGTCGACGGTGATGGTCCCTTGGAGTTTGAAAGAGACCTTGTTTTTTTTCAACCTCAGCGACCACCCTCAAAAGAAATGTTTGCTTACAACTCGAGATTGCTTTGGGTGCAGCCTTGTGCATCATCAAGAAAGGTCTTCGCGTAGATGTGATATTCATCATATTCGGAAATCGTGTGTGACCTGGGTTTTTTTTTTTCACGTTTCCTTAGGTGGAATGGTTGACCTTTTATTTTTCCTTTCACGAACAAGACCGTGATTCATCATTCGAAGTCGTGTATGACCTGTTTCTTTTTTCGCGTTTTCTTACTAGGTGGAATGGTTAACTTTTTTCCTTGTGACGAACAAGGCCGGTGACCGGGTTCATGTAATTTCATTCATTTGAAAAGTTGACGATGCATTGATGCTTTTGTACGTACATGAACAGGCGGGCTAATACTCCCATGAATTGTATGTAAAATACATGAACAAGAAAGAAAGTTAAGTAAACTTATAGATAGAGATTACCTTCAAGTTTCATTTGCACATTTCAAAGTGCGATAATCGTAGTTTACATCATGATGCCTTTTCGTCCCATTCGTTTCTTTTTTCACCTTTGATTCCCGAAATTATGAGGCAAAGATGCGACTGCAATGCCTCATGATCATCCAAGTTTTTTCACGAGGTAAAGAGAGCTGATCATCCCTTATTTACATCCGACTGATTCCGATATATGATAATAATTTCCCCGCATATGCACTGGAACTTATTATGAAACTCCCACCAATAAATGCGTACACACCCCCTCTCTCCCCCATCACTCGATCGCGGATTCAGAAATACCAAATACTGTGCTTTTTTGATATTATGCCCATCATTTTGTTAATTGCCATGTGCGCGATCGAGCACCTCACGAAAAAAACATGGAAAAAAGGACAACAAAGTCACACTCAGATAAGCTTGTGCTTTTCCACCCGCATGGGTAACTCTTGTGTATGATCGTATGAATTGATTTTATATCAATATGTGATTACAGCGCGCATTTTTCTCCGAGAGAGCGTATTGAATGGGTAGCTTGAGATGCCTTCGTACAGCCTGGGCCCCTCGCTTCCAAGCTACCCACCCCCCCGAATCTCCTGCTTTCAACTAAAATCATTTCACTGATACAAAAAATTCCCCAGACGGAGGCAAAAAAGCTCCGAGTCCGATCCCAATGTCGCCCATCACACCATCACCAATTGCTTGATCACCGAATATCCAGATGATTTATTCGTTTGTTTTTCCCTTTGTTCTCCCCCCCCAGACGTTTTTCGGTTGAATGTATGTAGCTAAAATTTTCGTGCTCAACTTTTAGTTTAATGCTGGTTTTTTGAGATTTTGGCGCTAATCTTGTTGTGTAATCTTGTTGTGGTTATGAGATGTTTGATCTCATCACGCTGCTACAAATTGGCGAGGGAAGTCAGATGGTCCGGGGTGAACGGGGAGGAAGAGACTAGTTTAACTTCGTTTGGGTTGTCCTTCTCACTTGGGATGGTATACTGCTGGGGATTATGGCACTCGACATGTTTCACAGCCTTATTTTAATTCGGGAATTTTCAATGCCACTAGACTTGGTACTGATCAATGGCAAAATGGTGACGTCTCCAATCGCTCTAAGAGTACGCACGACCTGAGTCGAGCCATTTCAATTCGTTTATTTTGAAAAAAGTGGAGTTAGGATAAACTTGGTTGCTTTAACAAATCACTGATGAATTGAAATCTGGCCCACCTCAGGCACACCGAAGGTGAATACAACCCCAGCTCACTGGTAATGGAGCACCTTAAAGGGGACGCAATATACTGATTTCTGCTGCTAGATCAATTGTAAATGATTTTTTACTCATCGGGAGCCTGAGGCCGCTAAGTAGCATTGGCCGTAGAATACCTTGCAACTCGTAGAAACTAGGATGTTTCAGGGAATTCGAAAGAACACGACCGTACAGTTGTGGGTCCAACTGTTGAAAATGTGGGTGTTAGTGACGACAGTTGTGTGCGTCGGCAATAGGATTTCCTTACTAAGCTAATCACTATTCGGCGCCTTACCCCGCACGCTTGAGCGCTCGCGTTCTGGAGTCGGTCCGAATGTATATTGGACAATCCTATTATACCCTTTTTACTTCTTGCCGCGCTAATACGTCCTACCTAGCGGATTATATTCATTCGTGATGATAGATAGCACACGCTCATTTGTTTTTGCGACGACTACGGGGGGGTTTGACAGATCTTTCTACAACTACTTTGCTGAAGATGATGCTGCGCACGCGTGTATACCTATTGCAAGTAACTCCACGGGACGTGTCAATGTCATAAGGACGACCACGCGCTTTCACGTACATCTTCTTTGCGCTTTGCACTACGCGCTTGGCGGCATGTCGAGTACCATATAACCGAAATTACATGATACCGCAACGGCGAAGCGCTCAGCCTTCAACCGGACTGAACTCACTTGAAGATTCTCAGAGGCGGTATCGGTGCCCAATTGGGCATTCCGACGTTGTGGAAGCGGTGAGGCACGTACTGTACAAATATTAATATTATCTCAAATTCAAGTTGTACCTGGTACTAACAAAACCTCAGATTTGGGGTTATGACGCACTTGGATAAAACCTACCTCACATTTGAACGCAGGGGATTGTGGCGCGCTTGCAGTCGCATACCGGCGACATACACGTTAATCCCCATCTCGGCGTTTACAATCTATAAGGCGTGTGACGTCCTAGTATTCGAAAAATTGAATATAAGTGTACGACATTAAGATCCCCGCTGTTGTAGTGGTCAGAAATGCTGGCAGGGATGTCATCCTCCTTTGAAATTCTAGAAAGGAACGCTATACTGGCGCTTTGTTGCCAAACTTGGATTAGTATCTTAGGAGCTGTGAATTTTTTTTATGATCTCACATATCGTCTGGTCGCGCCTTGCATCGTCCGTAAGGCGGCCTTTCCTTTCTGAGACTTTCGTTTCGTCTTCTCTTCTCACTTCAATAGTTTAATACCACGAGGACACTCACGACAAATTGGTCAGTCGCCTGGACTTGATTTCAGGGGTTTTTTTTATGACGTACTAAAATTGAGCATTTGATCCCCGGATCTGAAAGGCGGGGGTGCCCTCGTTGTGTTGCTGCATATCAAATGACTATGTTCAACGGCGGCGAGCTGTACGAAAACAATGGGGTTAGACTAGCAGCTGAGATCGACTTTTGTAATCGACTTTTCATGACCCCAAAGATTTACCTCCGAGACAAAGAGCTGTGGGGAAGATCTACCCTTCAATCTCTGGGGCTCAAGCTGAACAAATGATCTCATTCATTTTTTTTAGTCGTGTGCTGAAAGTCTCATGGTCCATCGTCTTTCAGTGTTTAAATAATCTCGCTGCAGCCTTAATCTTATCTCTGGTCCCAAATCTGCCTGAGAATGTTGACCAGGAGTAAAAAAACATTCATGTGTGTGAAAGGGATTTAGTGATCGTTGTTCAGCTGGATCAAGTAGTTCCATCAGTTGAGAATGCGTGTACATATGCTTTCTAGTAAAGGCCGCCTTGTGGTCATGCATAGGGCGCGGGCCATTCCATCGGTGGCCGTAAGGTAACTGGGGCGTAAGGCCCCAGAGTCTGTCTCCACGGTTATAGCAACTACTTTAAAAAATTGTAATTATGGAACTGTAAATAAGGATTTAGAAAACAATTGGCTGTAATAAATTCGGTACTACTTAACAACACCACTAGAGTTAACGGAGAATATCAATTCCTAGTACTTTTAATGTAGGACAAAGGATACCCTTCCTCTTACCGCCTGCGTTAAAAAACTTGGGATCATTTCGGATAATTTAAAATCAAAGATAAATGGCAGGTATCGATCCAAATGGCAGATACAACTCCCCTAAATCATTTGCGGTAGTGAAACTTAATTGTCAATAGCCCGCTGAAGAGTTGCTACATTTTTCTATTTTGATGGGATCATTGAAATGATATGTCAAGAAACTCACGTGGTTCAAGTTGATATATGGTGGAAATGTTATTCATTCTCCAACTCTTTGGCTCTGGCCTTTATCGCAACAATTTATCTGACTTATGGATGTCGTGAAGGCTATTGAGACCTATGTCAACAAAATGGTGGCAACGCCTTCAGCCATGAAAGTGTTGTTGCTAGATTCACATACTGTATGCAATACATTCTGGCTCTAGAGTCATATCCTCATTTACCGCATTAGACGCCCATAGTTTCGTTGTCGGCCACACAATCTACCCTCCTGTCTCATCAAGTCTACCTCACAGATAGAATAGACAACAAGAAACGAGATAGAATGGCCCACATGAAATGTGTTTGCTTTCTGCAGAATAATGAAGAAAGTCTTGAGGCATTGGAAGAAGAGCTCAAGGAGCCAAAGTACGGAGAATATTATTTGTGTCAGTTGGTGAATCTCTTGCGGTACAATGTTGCACTATTGCTGGTTATACTAATCGAACATTGTCTAGACTTTAGTAATATTCTGGGCAAGTCGGCTATCGAGCGATTGGCGCAAGTAGATGAGTATGAAGTTGTTCGAGAAGTTCAGGTAAGAAATGTGTTAACATATAAGCAATACCTGTCAATGGAGTTTCTGTTCTGTAGGAGTATTTTGCGGACTATGCTCCCTTGACGACTTCTCTATTTTCCTTAAATCATACACCATCAGCGTCCAAACCTCTGTATGGATCCACTATGAGTACATGGAGTCCAAGGGCGCTGGAGCTTGCAATGCAGGGTATAACAGCCGTTCTTTTGAGTTTGAAGAAAAAGCCAGTTATCAGGTACGAGAAGATGAGTCCCATGGCGAAGAAATTGGGTTTAGAGATCCAAGTAAGTTCAGCTTTACATACAGAATTGACCTTTTCCGATTCAGTGTGTCGTTGCAGCACCGGATGCAATCCGAATCTGCCTTATTCGATTTCCGGTTGACACAGACTCCTCCCCTACTCCTTATCCTCGATCGGCGCAATGATCCTGTGACGCCTCTCTTGTCCCAGTGGACGTACCAAGCCATGGTGCACGAATTGCTGGGGATTCAGAATGGACGAGTTGATTTGAGCAAAGTACCAGAGATTCAACCAGAATTATCAGTAAGTTGGATAGAGATATTTTTATGTCATGAAAATTGATAATTTTTAGGAAATAACTTTAACGACGAGCACGGATCCTTTCTTCCAAAAACAACACCTAGCAACTTTTGGGGATTTGGGTACTTCGCTCAAGGAGTACGTCCAAGATTACCAAAAACGCTCTGTATCCCAGTCACCATCATCAATTAATTCCATCTCTGACATGAAACGCTTTGTTGAAGAATATCCGGAATTTCGAAAGCTTGGTGGGAACGTGAGCAAGCATGTTGCCCTCGTTGGTGAACTGAGTAGGTTGGTCGAAAGGGATAAGCTATTGGAGGTCGGAGAGTTGGAACAACAACTAGGAACGAGCGTCGGTGCTGATTTCAAGGTATGTTTGCCAGGCCATCACCTATTCTATGGACTGTGGTTGACAATCAGACGCTTTTGATATCCTCAGAGTGTCCAGGCTATCGTAACTGATTCTGCCGTCCCGCCATGGAACAAACTGCGTCTGGTGATTCTCTATGCTCTGCGATATCAGAAATCACAGACAGCGAATATTGCCGCCTTAATTAAACTCCTGCTAGAGAACAGTGTTTCTAAAGAAGATGCCAGAGTATGTTCCCGTATTGAGCTCTTGAATATTCCTGCTAACAAATTCGATAGCTGGTTTATGTCGTTTTAAACGTCGCTGGCGCTGATCAGCGGCAAGACGACCTCTTCTCAACGGAATCCTTACTTGCTAAAGGACGTTCCGCATTAAAGGGTCTCAAGGTACTGTTTTTAAGAATTCCGAAAACTGCCTGAAATAATCACTCGCATCAAGGGCGTCGAAAATGTCTACATGCAACACACACCACATTTATCGCAAACTCTTGAGCTTCTTTTTAAAGGAAGATTGAAGGAAACTAGTTATCCATTCCTTGAGGGTGGAGGTCCCAACGCCACCCTGCAAAGGTTCGACTCTGCTGTTTTGTTGATTTTCACTTCTTCATCACATCATTAGACCGCAAGATATTATCATCTTCATAATTGGCGGAACAACGTATGAAGAAGCCAGGACGGTCGCACTGTACAACCAAGATTCTGTCGCTGCGTCCAACAATGGCGTGACAAATACTGGAGGGGCACGAATTTTACTAGGAGGAAATTGCGTGCACAACTCTTCGTCGTAGGATACATTTCCCTTCTCACCTCTTTTCAATTCTGATCCCTACATCAGGTACATGGAAATGTTGCATTCTGCGGCGGCCAATTTACCTGCGTCAGTGTACGATCCTCCACCTGAATCGACGTCAAATGCGCCTATGCTAAATCTGAGCTTGGGGGGTGTGAATGTGAGTCTTGGAGGGGCTGCGGGTACAGGCGTATACAGAACCAGCAACGAAGGTGTAAACGTGCAAGCTGATGGACTTCGAGATGGTGTCATGAATCTTATTGGGAAAGTGAAGCAGGGTGTTGACCGCATAGCTACATAACAGTTTTGTGCACTAATACTCCGGACGAGTGCAAGTCGGATAACCGTTTTTGGCACGGGTGACAACGTTACCTGATTGTCCAGACATACTTATATACAAATACTTTATGAAAAGTAACTAGGTGAAAATGTCCACTTCATTTGAATCATGACCCAAGAGTCCTCCGTTATCTGGTCGTTTCCATTAATCATGTAATACCTTGACTAAAGCCCTTACCTTTTAACATCTGCACTATAAGATGCAGCATTTGCGACAAAAACCGGCGTTCTCTTGATCAGGATCTTCATTCGTAGCAGAGTTGAAATGGGACAAATGATAAGGCTGACCACGAGACATTGGAACGGACTTACCATGAGGTGTTCGATAATCATTTTCTCTGCTAGGGTTGTAGGGTGTTTGTAAGCCAGAATTCCGGTCACCTACAGGCCGGGTAAGTTAGCGCGCGAGGAGAATTACAGCGACTTGCGTTGGCCGTCTCTCCCGTAAGGTCCTGGATGCGGAGTTGTTCTATCAAGAGTATCAGACATTGGTGATGCATTGCCATCAAAAACAGACCCAGAGTTTGCAGGCTGGGAATAGTTGTAAGAGACTGGTCCGCGATGTATCGTTTGTCCTCCGTCATTGTTGTAGCGGACTTCTCCACGATATATCGTTTGATCTCTGTTATCGTTTTCATGTACAGTTCCATGGTATATCGTTTGTCCTGTGTTGTCGGTCCTATGGACAGGTGCATGATATTTCGTCTGTCCACTATTGTCGGTTTCGTGGACAGGTGCATGATATATCGTTTGTCCACTGTTATCGGTTCTATGGACAGGCGCACGATGTATCGTTTGTCCTCTGTTATCGTTTTCATAGACTGGTGCGTGATGTGTCGTTTGTCTTCTGGAATCGGTGTTGTAGACAGGTCCATAATATGCCGTTTGTCCCCTCTGGTCGGTGTTGTGGACAGGACCGTGATTCATATTGAAATTCCCTCCTGAGACCGACATGTTGTTAACGTCCTTGAAAAAATTTGTCTCCATTGTGAAGAAGGCCAGCTGGAAGGAACCAGAGTAGTGAATGCACAGCGGCGATGCCGATACAGCTCGACCCGTCAACCACTGTATATGTATGATATATATCTAAGCGCGCTACAAACCCTAAAAAACGGTTTCGGCGGGCCCAATAAACAACCAATGGTGAGTTCATATTTCATCTGAAGAAGCAAATTGTGGACCTCCTTATTATCACCATGATCAAATCAGCTGGTTTATTCTGACCTCTTCACTTGCAGTAATTTCATGCAGACGAGTGCAGTCGTTTCGAGCTTCCATTAAATATCCGGCGCCTATTTAAATACAGCATTCTGTTGCATCTGTCTTGAACATGCTTAATGGTTTCTCGAAGCATTGAGATCTGTGAAAGCAATACCTGGAGAAGTGGATGTGGGCGGTTATACTGTCTCAATCCAAGAGAGGTATCAACAATTTGAACAAATATTATTCTTAAACTCCAGCTAGTGCACAGCTTTAATTGCTTACTTCCTTCCACTTGCTTGGGTTAGTGGAATTCCTTCCGATGTGAAACACGTTTATTCGGACATAGGGAAAATGCGAGATACGTTGTGAGCAGGGTTTATCTCTTTCTGCAGAACAGTTTCCTTACATCTCGTTTAGTGACAATGTTCGTTGCGTCGCCTACTCGACATCACAGTTGTTTGCCACTTGCTCCTTGTTCTTTCTTGCTCATCAGTTATATGGAATGAATAGGTTGAAACAATATAGTAGTATCCCACAAGATAGGTATGTGGACAGTTTAGTCCTGGGTTTGTGTTAAAACTTACAATTACTATTGCCAATAAGTTCTATCCAGACTTATAAGAAATTTGTTCGAAAAGTCAGTCACATTGCTGATTTTGTTACCATTGGATCATTTGAGTTTAGTTGTACATTTTTGCTGGCGAGAGTACAATTACTCAAGAACATGACCAGATACGGAGTTGAACATGCTAGTGCAATGGGAAAGATTCGTCAACAGTGGTCCGATTTCATTTCTGGTCCTGATGAGCCTGTTTTAAGACCGGCATAGCTATCCAGTAATGTTGAATTTCTGCCTTGTTCTATTCTGAAGATCATTAGATATGCCATTCTTCTGCGTCCCTCCCTGCCTTCCCCTCAAGGCTTTGCATATGCAATGTGGACGATAACGGACATTGACGTTAGCGATTTACCTTGTCGGCTTCTTTGGTGGACTACTGGCAACATGGATAAACAAGCGCAGTGATGAGTGTGAATCTCAGAAACAAAGCAAAAGTACAAACCCGAATTATTGTGGAATTTCATCATTCGGGAGGGTCGGTATGGCCCGACAATTGGAAAAAAAAGGAGTGTAACGCGGACTGCTGATAGAGTGCTTGAAATTCAAAGTTGCAATAACTTTCTAGTATCAAAACATGTATTACACAATTGAGGTTAATTACACACTTGAGATGATAATAACACCTTCGCTCTTCACGTTAAAACATGAGAAAAAGGCATCTCTGGTGTGGGCTGCAACCAGTTTTTCTTGTCATACTTGGCGTAAGGAGGCGACTCAATCATGTGAAATGTATACGCAAATCGTGTGTGAGGACTGGTGTTCCGTTCCGACTTGTGTAATACAGATCCATGAATAAGAACAAGGTCACCTGCACACAAGGCGTCCGTAAGTTCTAAGAGCATGGAATTGTAAAAGGGTATACAGACCAGGTTCGCAGGTCTCGAGATGGTACTCGCCTCGACTCCGATTCGTTATCTCCTTTTCCTCTTCAGGCACCAAAGACTCGAAGCCGGTTCCCTTCTTGTCTCCCAGACGCACAAACCGTTTCGTGATGGGGGTAGTTAGATGTGATCCGGGTAGAAATGAAAGGGCGCCATTGTTAGCAGTACATTTTTCCAGTGCAATCCAAAATCCAAGAGCAGAAGGTGGGTCGGTATACTGTGGGGATTTTTTGACCAATGCTTTTTGTAGAAGCAATGTACCTACCAGAAACGTTCTGCAAGGGTTTTTGTACTTCATAGTTAACCTCTACAGCTCATTTACACCCAAGAAAAATCATACGAGTCATTGTGTTCAGGCACTTAAAAAGAAGATTATATGAATAACATATGAATGTACGCCGGAAACGCACCTTCTCCTCCAATTTGAGTTTGTTTGGTTATCACCATTGACTGAAGCGCTAATGAACCAAGTCATTGTAAAGGTCTTAGACGAATATATTATCTTACCGATAGGATCCTGGTGAAACTTCAAATCTCGTACTAGGGCTTTGATCCGCTCGTTTTCTAGTGTGACTTTGCGAAATACAGGATCCAACTCATGCAACGCTACCCATTGGATATCGGGTTATGGGGGCCTACATGAGATTCTTGTAAGGTCCTCACCATGGCCAATCTTATTAACGGCCTTTTGCTTCTCCCTCAGAAGTTTGCCGTCTGAGTCAACAGCATCTTCCTCCAGAAAGTATCGTCTGAGAGTGGATAGAAAATCAATTAGATAGAATTACCATTCATGTAGAATTGACGTACATTTTGTCTCCAGATGTTAGAAAATAATCATCCCCAACATGGTTGTCACCACCTGTCGTAAACTTGGTCTGTCAAAAGTGAATTAGTGATTGAGCAACGATTTTGCACCGTATGAATCTGCTCACTCGAGGATGGTCATCGGCATTGAATTCGTCAAGCAGTTGCCTGGATCGACCAAGCAAGTTCTCAGTTTCCGCAGGCGATAGGAAGCCTGGAACGACCAGATAACTTCACAAATCACAACTCTGTCCTAAGGAAGCCTGTTATTTAAATACTCACCCGTCTTCATGAAACTAGTCCAACATTCAGCAAGTGATCGTTGTTTCAAGGATTTCACTGGTTACCTTTGAGATCTGAGGCTCACTGAGATATTCTAGCATTTCACGATGCGCTTATGAACAGTGTTGTGCCAGTTCCAGAACTGTTCGCACGGATAGGAACATTTACATTCTGATTAATTCACAGGGTGCAAGGTAAAATAAATTTTGATCAATTATTTGACGCTTTATCGGCTGCAGGTTAAATTAAATTTTGAATAATTTGTTATTAATTATTTAAACATTACTCAAAAATCCTTTCCTTTTGGGGTCTTCAGTAAGCCAAAAACAGTAATTCAACCTGGATAATAATTAAATAATTCAGGGTAAATTATCTTAACCTACAGCCAAATAGATTTAGAATATATCTTAAATAATTGGATGGAAATTATTTTAGCCTGCATGCTGTGATTATTTGATAGAAACTTGTAAACCGATTCTCTCCTCTGCTTCCGGTCCGTTTGGCCGATCACGTTGTCATCAAATTTATTGATCTGCTTACACGAAAAACCAGAGGCGGTCAGTTAGGTGATGGTTAACCGTTCTTGACTATTCCGATCTCTAACTGTAGCCCTAACTAGAACTCGTAACTTTGGTTACTAACCGCACAACTCTTATGAACGCAAGTCTGCGGCTGACGCGGACAACTGTGGCCCGCTCCGGAGTCCCATGACCCCAGCGCTTATCTTCATGACAGGCCCCAGGTGGCCCAGCCTGTTTGCTTCAGGTTGGCATATGGCCACGCACAGTTAGCAGGTGTGAACCAGAAGTATGCTTCAATTGATGCCCTTCTATGTTAATCCATTACCGTTGTTATGGTAGGCGCTCACAAGACAGCGAGACGCCAGTTATTTCCAGTCCAAAGAATTGGATGATTGGTCCAGCACTGTTGATTTTGGCAGGAATCAACTACTGGCGTCGAAGTCACCAGCGCCTGTCGGCGTTTCAGCCGCTCTCATATTCCTCGCGTTTGTATCCTTGGCTGCGTTTTGTTTTTCTCAGAGGCATGGCTCAATGAATTGATTCGTTATCAGTTGAAATCTGGATTCACCGTTGGTTGCACGTTTTCGCTCGTGCCGAAACCTTTTTTGGCAGGTTTACAAACTGTTTGTTTCGTCACCTTTTCTGCGCGCTTAGATGTGTATAAATAATGGTCGACGGATCGGGTTATAACGGCGTTGCTGCTTGACTCACCTCCCTGGTTCCTTCCAGCCTGCCTCCTGCTTAATG
>QDKV01004799.1_pt1 | contig 14870 bp, 24 predicted proteins | sample 1861101 | NCBI WGS metagenome assembly QDKV01 (sample SAMN04275158, study PRJNA302643) | Fungus metagenome, whole genome shotgun sequencing project. | isolation source: fruitbody | host: Mallocybe terrigena | place: Sweden | collected 2013 | reverse complement strand
CTCCTTCACGCCGCCTATCCTTGTACTTATGCGCCTCTTCAACCTCTTGGCGGTTGAATACATCGCCATAGCCACCAGTAAGATCATCGACGACGGTGCTGGGTGTGGAATTTCCTTCCATCTCCCGTTTCTTCCGTCGAACGAGTTCCAATGCGCGTTGTCTTTCCGACGATTCTCGAGAAAGTCTAGATTGGACATCAGTATGCTTATCATCCATTCCCTTCTGTAGTAGAGGTGGTCGCATGGGAGTTCTTGAAGATGATGGAGGCGTTTTAGAAGCCAATTGTTTTGTTATCGAAGTCAAGGGATCGTGAACAGACTTTCGATATTCCTCCCGCCGTCTATAATTATGTAGAATGAGATTCGTTCGTTCCCCTGAGAGTTTGATAAATTTACCGCCTCTCATCCTCTCCTTCATCCAGTTCCAACTTATCTTTACTACTTCCCGAGTACCAAGCCTTCAATTCTTTGGGCGCAGGAGCCAAAGGAACACCTTTGTCTGCTTCTGCGGTCGCCGACTTCTTTGTTGCCCTGATGGCGGCAGCAATCGCTTTCTGTGTCTGTCGACCAATAAGCTGCATTACTTCGAATTATAAAGGTTTCAAACCTGTTCTAAATCCTCAAACAAATTGATATGACCATTCGTTGTTGGTAGAACTGCTGTCTGCATTGAGCTTGAGGAAGCAATGTACTTCATATCATCATCGTCCCGCCGTTTCTTTTTCTTCTTTTCAGATGAGTCTGAAACACCAACGCGTTGTCTTAGGAGGTCTATCCGAGCTTCTGCATCCTTTAGGATTCCTCATTATCAGTGAGAACAGAGACCGAAGGATACGCACTGCCAACATCATCCTACCCTCCTCTTGCTGCTCTTTCAACCTCGCTTCCTCTTCGTCTTTCTTTACTCTTTCAATGTTATCCCTTCTGTAAGGATGATACGACTTGTGATGAGCGATATTTAGTTTCCCCATAGCTGAAAGTGGTGATGGTTGTTGACAGAGAAATGTTTGGCACTGAGTGAATTCTTTTTACACACGATACTTACTCTCCCGAGGGGAATGGCCACTCTACTCTCATTTCATAAATCTATTCTTGAAAAAATTCATGATCCCGCAACGAACGACTTCCTTATTCTTGCGAGGGGTCTAGGACTACGACGGATAATATGCACTCTATTGAAAATCTATGACCTACCCCAGAATCTTGTACTTCTCGTAAATGCCACACCAGAAGAAGAAACGGCCATAGGGGAAGAACTGGGCATTATGGGATGCAGGAGACCTGGTTTACGCATCATTAACTATGAAACCCCTAGCAAGGACAGGTGCGGTTGTTTTTTGAATACTTCACACCCTTTCGACCATGCAATTGTTAGGCAGATTTTATATCAGCAAGGCGGCATAATTTCTGTGACTTCGCGAATCCTTGTGGTGGATATGCTGCAGTCGGACATACCGATGGGACTCATTACTGGACTCATCGTTCTCCACGCGGAACAGTATGATTCATTACTCATTTTCATGCTTCAGGTCTCATTAACTTTTTAGAGTGACTGCTCTTGTCCTGGAAGCCTTCGTTGTCCGCTTATTCCGCGAAAAGAACAAGAAAGGTTTCGTCAAGGCGTTCACCGACCAGCCAGAGCATATCACAAGCGGTTTTTCCCCTCTCAAGAACATTCTGAAGGAACTTCAAATTCGTAATGTGCATATCTACCCTCGGTTTGTCGAACGCCGTTTTGATTTTCTTGTTGATTAACGGGCTAAATCTCCAGATTTCATGAGGAAATTAAGAAATCTCTTGAACGTCGACGTGCAGACGTCGTTGAATTGTCTCAAAATCTAACAGAACCGATGCAAAATATTCACAATGCTATCATCCAATGCATGACCACCACTTTGTCTGAATTGAAGCGTTCCAACACGACCGTAGGTTGTTCTCATCTTGCTGAGCCCCTACCCCTGCAATAACATTCTCTGCAGCTCGATTTGGATGACTTCAACGTAGAAAATGCCTACTTCCGCTCATTCGAAGTTGTCGTCCGTCGACAGCTTGATTCTGTTTGGCATAAAGTTGGTCCCAAGACGAAGCAACTGGTGAACGACCTGGGTACATTGCGCCGTCTCCTCTAGTATGCTCCGCTTTACAATGATTGCGGATAATTATAATGACTTCACCTCTAGCTACCTTCTAACCTATGACTCACTTCAATTTCATGCGTATCTTGAAACCCTTATTGCAGCCAACTCCATATCCGCATCTGGAGGCGCTAAGCAACACCAATCCCCATGGATGCTAACTGACGCTGCCAACATCATTTTTCAATCAGCTAAGAGAAGGTGTTACATGATTAGTTCTGCTGCAAAGGAGGTTTTCCCTCCTGTCTTAGACCTGACCGAGGATGACGATGCCTGGGCGGCATTGGATGAAGCAGAAGGACACTTTGATTCTGCTAAGCAACGGGATGACAGCAACGTTAGGCCAAATTGGCTCCCGGAAGGACTTGAGCCCGTTCTTGAGGAGCTTCCGAAATGGAATTTACTGCTAGAAATCTTGCTTGAAGTGGAGGGTGAGATCATTAGGCAAGAAAACATGAATAGACCAGGTAATTCTCATGTCTAATTACTTCCGTATCGCTAATTATATCGTACTGCAAGCCAACCATTCGACCAACACTACCTTAGTTATGACTTCCTCGACGCGTACATGCAACCTTCTTACTGAATTTCTTTCAACAATGGATGAAGATGCATCACCTGGTTCTCGGGGTCGCAAGATGATGATGCGCAAACTAAAGTTATACCTTTGGTGGAAAAGTAATCTAGCAGAGAGAAAACAAAGCGGAAAGGGTCCCGTTGCCCTTCTAGATTCCAGCAATCGTATCAATAACTTGTTTTCGGAAGAAGGAGCAGGGGAAACGACGGCGGCGTTGAAAAAGAAGGATCAGGAGCGTGCCCAAAGGACGCAAAGTAGACGCCGAATGCGTGGGGGCGCACCTGCTGCTGCGTCTGGAAGTGGGACACATTCTGAACCACCTGTCGTGCCAAAGGCGGAGCCTAAGGAATACGCCCTGCGCGAGGTGCAAAGCGAGGCAGATAACTTTGCTCGATTGTGTGTTCTGCCCTTCCGTTGAGATAGTGACCACGTCTGCTGATAGTTTCTCTAGCTTGGAATCGCAGAGCGATGCCGGCGATGTCATAAACCTCGTCGATGACAGTATGACACTCATTGATTTGGATTCGGACACGTTGGCAGTGGAGTATGACGATAATTATGGCCTCGTAATTCCAGAGCAAATGATTCTTGTCCGCGCGTATTCTGACGATACTGATGATCGTGTTCTGGATGAAATAAAGCCTAAGTTTATTGTGATGTTCGAGCCGGACATGGACTTTGTTAGACGAATCGAGGTAAAGATATTGTTATGTAACAATGCCGATTTGATTGAAAACCCTTGTAGGTGTACAAGAGTTGCAACCCTGGTCTCCCTGTCCGGGTCTACCACATGGTTTATGGTAATTCCTGCGAGGAACACAAGTACCTCGCAGGCATTAGAAAGGAAAAGGATGCGTTCCAACGGTTGATCAAAGAACGAGGGGTAAGTTGCATCTGTCTCGTGTTTGCAATGTTTGGATAACACGTTAATTTAGTCTATGATGCTTACCCTTGTTGAAGATCGCCGGGAAGCAAGCGTTAACGATGCGATTCTCAAGACTATCAGTACAAGGGTGGCTGGTGGCAGGCGTGAACTCAACCGGGAACCTTCAAGGGTGAGCCCCATGTTTAAACTTATTAGTCCCGACTTAGATATTCGAAGGTTGTCGTAGACATGCGAGAGTTCCGTTCGACATTGCCTTCATTGCTCCATGCCTCGAATTTACTTGTCATTCCTGCTACCTTAACGGTCGGCGACTACGTCCTGACCCCCGACACTTGTGTCGAGCGGAAAAGTTTATCAGATTTAGTGTCCAGTTTCAACAGCGGTCGTCTGTATGTTTCCCCTCTTTTGTGGGCATCCAACAACGGAAACAACTCAATTATCTTCAGGTATACACAATGTGAACTGATGACTCAGCATTACAAGCATTCTATTCTCCTCATCGAATTCGAGGAAGATAAGGCCTTCTCTTTAGATGTGAGCCTTCTCTTATTGGCTTTGTACTTATCTCAAGGTGCTACAAGATTGTTGGGGAGATCAAGTCGTATGCGAAGGCGTCAAACAAGTATCTCTTAAGAAGCAGCCAAGACCGGACGACCCATCAAATTTTTCTTCACCCATTCTCCAATCAAAAATTGTTTTGCTTACCCTCTCTTTCCCTCGTTTGCGCATTATATGGTCTTCGTCGCCATATGCGACTGCAGATATCTTCAATGACATGAAGGCAAACAACCCAGAACCTGATCCAATGAAAGCCATTGCCATCGGGGCGGATAACGACCCTGAGGTTGGCGCCGGTATAAATACAGCCGCTGAAGAACTGCTTCGTTCCTTGCCTGGGATCACAGCAAAGAATGTCAAGACCGTGATGAGTAAAGTCAAAAATGTGCGTGAGCTGTGCGATCTGCCATTGTCCCAGCTGCAGGCGATTCTGGGGTCCGAAGCAGGAAAAAGATGCTACGACTTTATGCACAAAGGAGAGAGGTGATGTTGAACCACGTTCTTTGATAATTTGCTTCGACGTTGTCTCTGCCCTGACTACTTATGCCAGTCTTTCGAGATACAATGACTTGACTGATAGATATGTTTTCGTCGGGCTTTTCCAGTCGTTTGGATTGGTGTATGCGCACGATAAAAGTGTTACTTTACCCTGAAAATTAAATGGAATATTTACTCTGACACATGCAAGATGTACAAAAAATCCAACGTTCAATCGCTTCGTTATCCACGCGAAGTGACGGCTCAGAACGGTCACCGTTCGCAGTTCCTTCTTATTGTTTGGCAGGTCGCCCGGTGCATCCCAAGTCAACTGAATATGTAGCGTAACCCTCGGTATTAAAGACTAGACTATGCGAGATTATGAGTAAATAGCGTTTACAAGACTAGACAGATGCAAAGAAAAAAGAGATAAAAAAAGGCAAATCATTAATCCACAGTTACGGGTGAATTATCACCTTCAACCAGGCCAAACCATTGGGGTAACATCTTCCAAACGTCTTCTCTTGCCCTAGCCACAGAAGCTGCAAAATCGGCCTTGCAAGCCTGACAGAGTTTCAACCCACACTGGTGTTGTCCATCAGAAAAGTCGGTCCTTGATAGCATCTCCGTAGCCTGAATGAGAGTAAACAGGGGATCCGCGTCTCTGCCATAAGTCACTCCGCCGACTGAGCGGAGGATGTTGAGCATGATGTAGTAGAAGGATTCGTGACATTGCTTGCTCGGCGAGTCGTTGTCGAACCGATTGAGGCAATCTTGAGCTGGCGAGCGGCAGTGGACCTCCTTCTCGATAAATTCAGCTAGGTAACGTTGGATTGCCTCTCGTCCACGAAGAGTTCGGTAAAGGAGTTCACGCGACAACCGGATAGGTCGTTCAGGCTGGGATGATGAGCCCGTAAATCGCATGATCAACCGCTGAAGAGTTGTCGAAGGAGCCGTAGTTCCTGCCATAATTTTTGAAGCACCATGTCGTGATAGGTCATAAAGAGCAGCAGGAAGGATAGAAAGCAGGTTCATGTCCAAAGCGAGATCGATAACGAGAATGGGGTGAGCGCAATAGTCGCGAGGGTTGTAACGACCGCTTTCGACAACAGTGCATCTCCGCTCGCGGAGATCCCAATCAGCCAGAGTGAAGGGCCAGTCTGCATCTAGACGGGCCAGACAGCGTTGTCGAAGGTGTTCGACTAGATATTTGGTAGACAGGCGAAGGACAGCTGCAATAGCCGGGAAATCCGAAGCTCGAAATCTTTTAAAGTATCTACAAAAGCCTTTTTTGTTAATCACAGTTCGCGGCAAAAGGCAAAGTATCAGTAGCCTCACAAGCCATCGTAGAGAGCGCTGAGAAAATAGAAAACGTCCGACGGGCAGTCTTGTAGCTCCACGTAAGCGCAACCGTCGACAAGTTCTTGGTCCTCGGGTTGTGGGATAGAAAAGAGGTCGCTAAACACTTCCGAATGACGTTCGAGTTGGCCTCGATGGACCTTGAAAGCAGCAGAACCAGCAATGATAACAATGTTTCCATCAGAAAACCAAAAGTCAGATCGAACCAAGTTGGAGAATTTTTCGGGCGGAAGCCCTGCTTTCTCCATTTTCAGGGCTGCGTATAAACGACAAGAGAGGAGGAGGAGAAGATGAACATTTTTGTACGAGCAAAAAATGTCGGCTTGTTCAGTTTAGTATTTGTCCACGGAAAGGCTGACAAGGAGCCTGACAAAATTCCAGGAATCCTGGTCTTTTTTGCGCCTAAAAGATAGGTACGGGATTGCAAAGCTCCGACACAGATATCCAACTGGAGGCTGAGCGCTGAGCGCCGAGTCCCAAGAGCAATCGATTGTCAAGGCACCGTGGATTGTTTTTGGCGGAGATTTAAGCGGAGATTTAAAATTTTGTGTAGGAGCGTCTTCACCACAATCAACGTCGCCAGAATCCACCACTCCAGCACACCACATCGAAATGGTAAGCAGAACTTTTTCGCGATCGCGGAGCTCGTCCAGCTTCGGTTCATCCTTCATGAAAGTGTAGAACCAGGTTTTGCACGATTTCGGATGGATGGTAAGTCCTTCCACCAGATGACTTGTCTGATGATCGTTTAACGCTGGACAGAACCGCATCTTTGTATGGAATGTGGAATATACCCTACATTTCTTACAAACGCAGATCCTTTATGGGCTGTGTATCGCTGGGCCGTGTTGCATTGCACGCGGCGCTAGAGCTCCGAGGCTGCATTGCTGGAACTCCAGTGAACAATGCTGACTTCGTCTCAATGACCAGCCGCCTAAAGCCAAGCCCGGATCTGGAAAGAAGCCCGCTGCTGCTCCCTTTGGCAGCAGCAAAACCACGAAGACTAAGAAGAACCCACTATTCGAGGCCAACGCCAAGAACTTTGGTATAGGTACGTCCTCCTTGTTATCTGTTTGCTTCCCTTGATTCATTCATTTACCTATCAATCAGGCCAGGACATTCGCCCACGGGTTGACTTGACCCGTTTTGTCAAGTGGCCTGAATATGTCCGCCTTCAACGCCAGAAAGTCGTCTTGCACCAGCGTCTGAAGGTCCCTCCTGCCATTGCCCAGTTTTCACACACCCTCGACAAGAACACCGCTACTCAACTTTTCAAACTGTTGAACAAGTATCGCCCTGAATCCAAGCAGGAGAAGAAGGCTCGTCTTCAGGCTGTCGCCACTGCTACTGCAGAGGATAAAGAAAAAGAAAAGGTTGGTTTGTTGTGTAAAACATGACAGTCTGATCTTGTTGCTAAATGAATACAGGACAAGAAGCCTTTATTCGCCAAATACGGTCTGAACCATATCGTTGCTCTCATTGAAGCTAAGAAAGCAGCCCTCGTCGCCATCGCACACGATGTTGATCCGATCGAGCTCGTTGTCTTCCTTCCTGCCCTCTGCCGCAAGATGGGTGTTCCCTACGTCATCGTCAAGGGTAAGGCCCGTCTTGGAACTGTTGTTCATAAGAAAACGGCAGCAGTGGTTGCTCTTCAGGAAGTGAGGAGTGAGGACCAACGTGAGCTTGCGACTCTCGTCAGCGCTGCCAAGGCAAACTTGTGCGTGTATTTATCCAGTATTTCATTTGGCCTTGCTCTTATTGTTTCTCTTAAGCACCGACAAGTATGACGAAACTCGTCGTCAATGGGGTGGAGGGATTCGTGGAAACAAGTCTACTCAAATGCTCCGTAAGCGCGCCAAGGCTGCTGGTCAAAACGCTTCTGCTGCTGCGCTTGGTAAACTGTGAGATGTCAACAATATGTACTCTATGCGTCGAGACGTATTTAAATGATTTGTTGTTGGTACATATGCTGCGCGTTGAAGTATGGAGGTAATGGTACACCGCCACCCCACATTAGCAGTGATATAAACTACCGTTTTAGAAAACACTTGATCATACTTGCCTTGATTAAGAAATAATACTGATCGCATCAATTCATCTGAAGATCACATGATACGATTCCCGAAGTCATTCGCATTTTCAGGAACCGCGACGGGCATGATGTCGCCAATGATGCAATGCTCAGCGATGAACGAATCATCGGTGACGGAGGTGCAATTTCCAAAAGAAGAACAGAGACCGTAGACCAATCGGAATATTTTCTCTTGAAGGCTCCATTTGACGTTGTTGACAAGCGAATCGTTCGACTTGTTACGTTGGTCGTCTACGTTGTCATGGTAAGCCTACATTATCCAATGCTCTGTGTCTAATGCATCTACACCCAAAACATAGGCAGAAGGGCACACTACTGCAGAAAAAAACCCGGTCGTCTCTGTCTCCTCCATCTTCTTTCCTGGCTCACGTAGAATAATCTCAGACACCGTCCTCCGCTCTTCCGATTCCGTCCTCTTCTATGTCAACTCGGCGCTCCTCCTCCGCACTTCCCCGCGCGTTCTCAACCACATCCTCCCAGGCACTTCCCTCCAAGACAACCGATTCCGCGAAGACATCATCGATATCCCAGACTCCTCGGCCGTGCTCAACGTCATATTGCATGTCTTTCACAACTTGCCGGGCTTGTTGAACCACCTCCCTTCACTAGACATTCTCGAGACCGCAGTGGGTCGAATGCACATGTATGGCCTCGTTCCCTCCGAGTGTATTACACCCTCCACGCCCCTCTTCGACGCCCTCCTCTCTTACGCCCCCATCGACCCCATCCGGTTATACACCCTCGCAGGCGAACACTCTCTCAGCGCCCTAGCAGAGCAAACCTCTTCCCATCTCCTCTCTTTCAACCTTGCCGACATCTCAGACGACCTCGCCAAGCGCATGGGCGCCAAATACCTCCGCCGCCTTATGGCTCTGCACCTCACGAGGTTGGAAGAGCTGAAGAGGATCATACTGCGCCCACCAACACCGCATGTGCCGACTCGGGAATGTCATGTGTTGGATCAGAAAAACCTAAGTCGGGCTTGGCCGTTGGCCGCGTCGTATTTGGCTTGGGATTCAAGTCCAGGTATGTGACGCTTTCTCCTTTGGGCTTTTTTCAACAACTTTTCTACTAGATTTATCAGTGCAGACGATTCAATCCACATTTTCAAGTCTTCGAAATCACCTGACCTGTCATGAATGCATAAAAGTCCTCCAACACCGAGTAAAGGAGGTGGGCATTCAATGGAGTAATGTCAAAGTGAGGAATTTATCATTTTGTCTTTCACTTTTTTTTTTTTACCGAGAATTCATTTCAGCGCACGATCTAGTTTTTGAGTCTCTTATAATTTTTTCTCTCAATTCTGCGTCACTTCTCTTCAAATCCATGCTTTTATGATAGATAACGACTTCAAGTTCTTTTTGGGTTTCTTACTTATGTGGTATAACTAACTAAAAACTACTAAATCCAGTTATCGAAATTGGGACTTTGTGTGTAGGTCTTTCTTTTCTTTTAGAATAAATATGTATATGTGATTGTACTTTGTTATCAGTTGCTCAACTGCTTCGTTCCGAACAGGATTGGAAGGATACGAGACTTGGCAAAACTCGTGGAAGGACTCTGCGGAAAGGATTTTACCGATTTAATATTGTTCGTCTGTGCATAAGTGGGGGCAAGTGAAAACAGTGCGTAAGTTTTACTAGGAATCTTCATTCCATTAGTTGGACCGAAAAGATATGCGTCAAGCAAAGTGGTACGGTTACGGGTGGACCTTGAGTTACCCATACCTGTGATGAACACTAAGATGCAACAAGGTATGGAAACCCTCCTTGCTGTCACACCTGTGTAAGAATTATACCGGTAACTGCTAAGGGAGTTGCTCACAGCTGTTGACTTTCCTTCCCAGCAACAGCACCTTCCTCATTTACTTACTTTCCTCCTGTTTTCCAGCAACAAGGAGTTTTAGTTGATTCTGGGTTACGGCTATACAAGTTCCGATCACGCTTAGTCACGCCGACAGCGGCTGTGCACGGCCGCAGTGCTTATCCACTACAATGAGCCTATGTTTCCACAACTTTTATGCTCCAATGAATCATCAATTGGCTCTCTCTCCAACTTATAAACCGAAGACGTACTAAGAATGCGCACCGCAGTTTTCCTCCACACACTAGTACTATGACCAACATCAACCCAATTGCAAATGGTCACCCAGCTGCCGGCGCAAAGGCGAATCCTGCTTCACGAAGTTCAAATTTGGCAAACAGAGTGAGGTGAGTCGCCTGAAAATCATTTTGGTTTCTTGCTTTAAGAAAGAACCCATGTACCTAGGGGCGCAGTAGAATTTATATATGGTCAGTATTGAACTTCAAATTTCCTTCCACTACTATAATCTAATGCCTTTTTTTTTTTTTTGCTTTCCTTTAGGTGCGGGCGAAAACCTGCGCGGTACGCTTCTTGCAGCAGTCGACACCGTCATCAGGCCTGATGGTGGTGTGACCAAGAATGATGAGTTGGCTCACCAAGGGAGGATTGCCATGGAGCGCGGTTTGGCAAAGATGAAAGGCCAGGGTGGCACCGATGTCAATCATGATGTCGATGGAACAGATCATTTTTATCCACCCGAATACCGTGCCGGTCCTTGGACGGACGGCGGACAAGGTCCTGTTGGGGACGATAGATTTATACATGGAAAGAGCGCAGGTCCGGGGGCAGCAGCCGCCAATGCTGAACCTAGTGAGTATCAATTCTATGTTCACGCTTGAATATGAAGACATATTCCCAAAATCGTACAGTCGGTCAAGCCTACGGTTCACAAAAACTTGACCATAACCGCGGCATGGAAATGCCCAGATCTAGTGTCCAACAGCCCGAGTCGGAAACACGTGTGTTCTTTTCCTTGAAAGTCACCAGATACTTATGTAACAATGTGTTTTTTTCTTCTTCATAGGCGGTGGCTACCCTGCACAACAAACTCTTTCAAAGGAAACAGAGTTACAATCGCACAATGCTAGCGGTCTACCCTATCCACGCCACCATCGCGATGATGCGATTAGTGGTGTTTCTCAGGGTCAATTGAATGAGATAAAAGCTAGCGATGAGCGACGAGGACACGGAGGTGGTCAGCCTCAGTTTCAGCAAGACAATCACGGCAGTGGTGCTCATCCGAGTGCGGGGCCAGAGATTGGAGCTCTGAGAGATCGAGGTTTATCACGGTGGTGGGTCACATGAAAAAAAGAAAGCGCTGACGACCGAATCTGACTACCGTGCAAGATGTTCCAGAGACTTACGACACGAAACTGAAAATCCTTGCCATTTCACGTTTATTTTGACTACTGCATGAGAGCACCCCCCCAGTTTTTTTTTTCCGAGTTACTGTTATTGCTTCAATTTAGTTTACCAACCACTTGTAATAATCATTAATCACTATTTCTACTATGGAGATCAAGGATTGCGCGAACTGTTGTGTAATACAATAGGTTTATTTTTACTGCTGGTCCATCCTGCATGGGCGGTTCAGTGTACAGCAAAATTTGTGTAAGAAGGATCGACATATGCATCGAGGAAAAGGAGCTTAGCTAAGAGGTTATTGACTAGAAAGGAAATATAGATGCCTAGACAGGAGAAACCTGCAGTAAGTGGTAAGGAAGTGATTTAATATCGGAGAGGGTTAATAGAGATCACCCTTGACAGAAAGATTAAGTATGGCATTTTCTGCCAGATGGTCGTAGTTTGTGAAGTTCAGCGCAACTCCCGCAAGGCGTGAATGACGTCTGGTAGCCTAGCGTTCCACTTTCCCGACCACCGATGGGACTCCTCCGAAGAACGCCTGGTAGGACTCGGGGTGCTCAGTGAGTCGGTCACCCGGCTTTCTGGAATAGGTAAAAGCCTTGAATACTCTGATTTGCCGTCTGTCTTCTGCAATCGGATCGCTTGCGACTCCGAGTCGTACAGCTGTGATTCATCAAACGGAGAGACAGGAGCTTCGTTGACGGGTTCTGTCTCTGACAAGCTCGATGCGGACGTCTGAAATTCTCGCGTCAGAGGCACAGTTTTCGGCCTTGACTCCGTTCCCAGGTAAGCTGTTGTTCTGCTTGTTCGTAGGGTACAAGACGAGAAAGAGGGACCGTTCGGGTCGGGGTCGGTTGTCAAGGACAGATCATCCCCTACTCTGTTTCGTTTATCGATCGGAAGACCGGACATGGACATTCGCTGCGACCCGCGGTCGCAGGTCTTTGAATTTGTGGTATTGACGACGGTAGTAGGGAATACGGGAAGAGAGAAGCGGTGACGGTGATTTTGTTTGGTTCCTACATTCGACGTGGTTGCAGGAGTTTGATCGTCATCCATGATAAGGGCTGGGCGCGACATAACCGTTGGCACGTCACCTAAATTGCGCAACGGCTTGCTGAAACGGTGTGCTGCAATGGATGGATTTTTCTCTTTCTGCTCGTCCTCCTGTTCAAGATCTTTGGAAAGGAAAGACAGGCCATCCTCCGCGCATACGTTCTTTCGTTCACGTCTTTTAACAAAGAAATCGGGTGGTGGACCATCCGTCTCTCCAGAAAAGTGAATAGAACTTATAGTTGCGAATGATAATTCGGAAGCCCGAGCCGTATCGAAGCCGCGGGGTTCATCAGACACTGCCAACACTTCCTTCCCCTTCCGACGTCGTTTCTTCTCCGTTTTCGACCTGTGCAGGAGAAAGAATATATCGGGTACCACCAACTGCGACTTTTGCGAGATTGATTTGGATTTGAAATGGGCGTTCCTTGGGTGCGACCCCATCCCCCCTCTGCCCATGGGGCGGAAGACAGGGTCTTGTGGAGAGTCACAACTTGAAGGGACTTGAAGAAGGTCTGGGCTGGCTATTTGAATGCTCTCTCCTTTCACAGCTTTGCGAGGACGGGCTCCGGCTCCTCCACGTCCCAAAATGCGCACTTGATATGCAGCTTCATTGGTAGGCTGACCAGAAGTGGAAAATGATTGCGCAGGACATGTGTCTGTGCTGGGACCGTCATCATCCCCGACATGATGCTGTTGTGATTGAAAAAAATATAATTGTTATTCCGCGTTAAAGGAGACAAAGATGAAAAGGTTGCTCACCGCCTCCTTGGTAAAGTTTCTGGACACCAGTGCAGCAGACCTTGAGCCTCCTGGCCTCAACTTAACTGCAACATAGTGGACGTGAGGTGATGGTTGGTAAACGCGAAAATGGATAAACAAACAGCGTCGTTTTGCAACAGGTAGTAAAGAACACTCCGAGTTCAATGAACTTTCGACCGGTGCGTTAGGTTCTTGGTGAACGTCCTTCGAAGCTGTATGTAATTGAATGAACTTTCGACCGGTGCGTTAGGTTCTTGGTGAACGTCCTTCGAAGCTGTATGTAATTGAGCACGAGACTCAGAACCATATTTCAACTGGCAGTAGTATCAGGCTAGACGAACCACTGGATGAAGGTTTTACAAGACTGCTAGTAGTAGGTTGCCCCCCAGGAAGAATGGTTAATGGTATAGGCTCGTCCATACGCGACTCCAGCACTGACAGAAGCAGTAACGAAAAAGCAAGGTTGGAGGACATGTAGTGAGTATCCTGTTGGATGTATTTGAATAAACTAATGTTTCATGATCAGGCACGACCAAGCGACATATCAAGGCATCATGCATCATGCATCAGCACACCACAGGCGGTCTTGACAGAGTGGGAGCTGCCAGTGTTTGAATGGAGATAAGGTATGCATCTTGCAATGCTTCCAGCTCGCGTAATGACAAAATGGCACATTTAGATCACAATTTAATTCCGCAAAACAGAAAAACCTCCGTTTGCGTTGCGTTTGCCAGCCAAGTGGAAAATAGCTAATTATTTTTGGCCTTGAGCGCTGTCTAACCTATGCGGCGCAAACACCTTTTCAGGTTGCAACTCCAACAGCATATGAAATACTTCCACTGTACTACTACCAATTGCCATGGTGATAGTCTGTATGCTTATCGCACATGAGGCGCGTAAACTTGATCTATATATCAATTCTCGGTAATTTGGATTCCGTCGGGGAACTCAGTTTTTCGATGGTAGGCAATATTCCTGACACCTTGATGAGAATTATATTCACATGAACTCCAGTTTTCCCTCCTTGAATGGGTCGTATCCGAGTTTGTCTTCAGTTACAACGACCATTGGTGATTTCACGGACAAAAGGGAGAAAAAACTTGAATTAAATATTCCAGTAAGGATACCATATAATTTTTCTCCTCGGCTGAATTCTACTTCAGGTACTCGAAAACATATCTTCCTTGACATTTTGATCGAAAGACACAGCGTATCTCAGACGGGAAAATATAAAAGTCGGCGCCCAAAGATAAGTGCTTACAACTGGTAAATAGACACAGGATAAGAATTGACATATCATTTGTCCCGAAGTTTGGACATTGATAGGAGGGTCGTCGGAACGTTTTGAAACCCGATATGTAACCATTGAAGATGTAATCAAAGTTGAAGAGATCAAAGATTTGGGAATAAGATAAGGTCGGTCTATCCCGATGCAGGCTTGGAGTAGGCAAATAGAGGGGCTTGTCCAGACATCGGCGGTAAGGCCCTGGCTCTGAACAGAGTGAATGACGGACATTTGTAAATGCAGACAATGCTTGGTGCAAACATAATAAGGCTTGCCATGCCATTGATCTATAGGCATTGTCGATGGGCCACTAAAAAGTAAAAGACAGATCTAAGCTTGGACCTATATGCTTGTCTACTCTTTGGATCCAATGTACCACAAGGTTAGCGCAGGAAATCAGGGATGTTTTTGCTTGGGATTTAGCTCCTGCCCATCTGCAAGGAGTAGGGGTTCGTCCT
>QDKV01004800.1_pt1 | contig 14882 bp, 14 predicted proteins | sample 1861101 | NCBI WGS metagenome assembly QDKV01 (sample SAMN04275158, study PRJNA302643) | Fungus metagenome, whole genome shotgun sequencing project. | isolation source: fruitbody | host: Mallocybe terrigena | place: Sweden | collected 2013 | reverse complement strand
TTACGAGCATGGATCGGATTGTGGTGTGGGCGGGATTCGAAAATGTGACTGACAGTTTTCTGACAATTGGCGGTGTACGACAGACACCCCATCCAAATGTCATGTGTCTTCTATACGGACCGGTCACCGGTCTATCTGCACTACTGTGACCGCGTAACTGGTAATGCGCTGTCACGTGTGATAGTCCATTTCACTTACCACCATCCTCAACTGAGACTTACTATAGCTACTTAACATTCAAAGGCTCTCAATGTGATCTCAATCCGTAGCGAGCCATGTTGTAAGCCGTACGGTACCCAATTGCAATTGCTACGTCGTCTTCTGACCAAAATTTCGGATTTGTTCCGTCTGTCGGCGGTGGTTTAATGGATGCTCTCCTGATTTTCCGCAAGTGATATCAGCTGGAATGAGAATTCAAAATATCCGTGATCAGATGGCACAACAACTGTATAGGCATGCAAGATTCAGCGTAAAAGACAATGTCATCCCAGATTCCCAACATTTCTACAAGGTTTCTAGGGCCTGTGAATGGTTTAACTGCCCGGCAACTTCCGAAACGTCCAACGTCGCATACGTATCTTTTTGTATGCCTGGGATGATATTGGCTTCTACACAGTTGTAACTTGTTGTTGCCATCTGGACCAAATTCGTCGCTACCTTGCGCCAAATCAGGAAAGCATGTTCAATTTTCATTCAACTCAGGACAAGCCAACTAAGCCTGTTGAGTTTTTACCTGATGTTTTCGGGCGTCGGAACTCGCGAGTTAATAACGTTATGTAAACCCGGATGAGTTGCACAACACAACTGGCAACACTAACTCCTCGGCAAAACAGGACATATGATGAATATTTTAAGTCAAGTTTAGAGTTAAATTTTCCAAAAGAGGATCCCGAGTTTGATTTGCATCCACATTACTATAGGAATAGCGAACAGGACAAAAAATCCTTAGGATTTCCTGCCAGTGTAACAAATTGATCACACCAGTGGTATAGTAGGACGACCTGCAACGATGCACGTTCGCCATTATGATGTCAAGACCTTAATACATACCTTCAAAGTATTGAAGAATTCCGAGTCAAATGACACTACACGTAACACGATTAATAATGCTATATGTGTTCTTATCATGAAGCTCCATCTGACCTATAGCTACTGTTGGAACTAACCAAACCCAGGTCGCTATTACGATGAGAGTCAAATGACATGCTATATTAGTTCTTTCGCAGGTAGATTTCATGGGACTCATTCACCATCTGACCTGTTGTGCCACGAAACTTGAATGGGCGTCAATTCAAAAGTCAGAGACGTGTATTATCAGTGGGACCTGAGATAATGTTGGCTTCTACGGAGAATCTTGTATACCCGTACACAGTTTACGTGTCTTCGCCGGAATTTCGGAAACCATCCGAATCGATAATGTGAAAAGAGGGATACCTATGCCTCCTGACCAACAGTGTCTTATCTTTGCTTGTAAACGCCGATTTATGTCATAGATTCAAAAGTGAGATAACAATAGTGTACTACACAATTTCATTCCCACTTCCCTATGCTTGGACGGGTCTTGGACGGGCCAGGCCGGCCAAGATAGAGCAAGGAAACCGACTCAAATTGTCAGGCGCCATACAATGCCAAAAGCATAACAAGAGATGGAAGTGTGATCAAGCCCTCTGGATTCAACAACATTAAGCATGGCGCATAAACGGTTTGGGGACTGAGACGGTTTAGAAAAGAGAAGCGCCAAGGCAATTGATTATGCACGGAAGCTACGGTCGCCGAGTTCAGTGTGAACACAAACAGTGGCCATCCACCGATCAGAAGGTAGAAAGCCTTCTTATGATATCACTCATCGAGGGTACGAATCGGAATCTAATCGATTGCATAATCATTCAAGCTTTTCGGATTATCGGTTATCACTCATTCAAGTTATCGCCTACTAGCTCTATTAGAATTTTGTTAGTCTGTACTTTCCCTGGCCTTGAACCTTAGATAGCCAATGTCAGGTGGACATCCGGTTCTTATATGGATTTTCAAGGCTGCAGTGACCTGTCCTTTCAATTTCAAATGTGCGATATTTTTCTTCGAACGGTTGACGAGTCTCACGGTTGATAGTCTGGACAGGTATAAAAGGGCATGAATCTCAGCTAGTCCGCTACAATAACATCTCCCAACCATGTCCGACCTTGAACTTGCCGCAATTCACGAAAAGACTTCTGCTATTCTTGAAAAGCTCTACGACGAAAATGGTCAGGCTGATGAGGCTTTCGTCCAGAAATACTTCGAGCTGGTCCAAGATATCAACCTTGGTGAACCAGGCGAAGAAGCTGAAGATAGGACCTCTAAAGGTCCACACAAGACTGACGCGAAGTTGTCCGGAGAATACAAGGGTCTGATTGACGTTTTGATACCTTCCAAGGGAGAAAAATTTGTTGTCTCCAATGTTGCTTCCGGTGAGGAGGGCGTTTTCCTATGCGAGACGTGTCTCACTAACATGGAATTAGTCAAAACTTTATCTGGGACCTCTCAGAGGTTTGGCGGCAGCCGTGCTCCAGGCACGTACCTCATGACCACTGTCAAGGGAATTCCCAATATCACGATCAAATCGAAAAAATCTATCATTACCGTGAGCCACTCCTTTTCGGTTTTCATCATAATAAACTAACAAATTGTTCCTTTTTGTAGTTTATTGGTGAGTCCGATACCATGGGTGATTATTACTGTCGATCATTAACTCTTGCGCATAGGCTTGCCAAACAAGGTTCAAAATGAATCTGGGTCTGGAACATGGGAAAAGGTTTAGTTCTCTTGTCTGCGAACGAAATCAGCTTGTAGTTCCTGATATTTGTACTTATATCTCGTTGAAATACACTTTGTACTGTCCAATCTCCTTTTTTGGAAAATTTAACTCTAAACTTGACTTAAAATATTCATTGTACACTCCTATTTTGCCGCGGAGTCGGAAAAGTTGACCCAGTCGTGTTGTGTTGTGCAACTCATCCGGGTTAATCTCGCGAGTTCCAATCCGACGCCCGAAAACATCAGGAAAAAAACTCAACAGGCTTAGTTGGCTTGTCCTGAGTTGAATGAAATTGAACATGCTTTCCTGATTTGCCGCAAGGTGGCGACGAATTTGGTCCAGATGGCACAACAAGTTACAACTGTGTAGAAGCCAATATCATTCCAGGCATAATACAATTTTTGAGGAAGGCCATGGACTTGTGAATTGACGCCCATTTCAACAGTAGGTCAGATGATGAATCGAGTCGTACCAGTCCCATGAAATTTTACCTGCGGAAAGAACAAATATAGCATGTCATTTGACTCTGGAATTCATTAAGACTGTGAAGGTATGTATTAAGGTCTTGACATTGCAATAGCGACCTGGGTTAGGCAGTACAAATGGTGAATTGAGTCTTACCAGTTTCATGATAAGAACAAATATGGCGTGTAGTGTCATTTGACTCGGAATTTATCAAGAGTTTGAGGGTTACTATAAGGTCTGAACATCGTAATAGCGAGCGTGCATCGCTGCGGGCCGTCCTACTACCACTGTGGTGATCAGTTTGGTGAAAGAGATAGAGAAATTCATCCATTGTCTAAGTTCAAAGGAAGCCTGATCCCATAAGTTATCTATGAAGTTGATGATCCAACTTTAGAAGAGGACTTGCTGTCTCAATTCCCCTGAGGAAGTGAGCCCTTACAGTTATCCCATTCAGAATTGGACAAGAAATTCTCAGGACCTTAGGCCTTAGGCTTTACCGTTCGTAATGAGTCCCATGTGGCTGCAAATCAAACTCAAGATCTCCTCTTTTGGAAATTTTTATTCTAATTCCGGAGTTCGTTTTTAAAATTAAAAAACAAGTCACATCATTCTGCTCCAATGGTTTGTCAGCTGAAACACGATGCAAATAACTGTCGGCTTGCAAGCAAACCTATGGCACTACTCTCCCTCACATCCATGGCGAATCAGTTGGCGGCCACTGCCATTGAGATTACAAGCCGAAACGCACCAAAAGTACAACCATATGTATCTTTTATTCACTTGCACTGTTGGAAATAATCACATAATACTAATAGAAGTCGTTGAGAAGTCGATGAAATTATCAAGGAAGCAAACGTAAGGGTGGATAGTGCAAAGTCTATTGCAAAGATTATAAATGTTGATTGAAACCGAAACAGTGACGTGCCTGACATGATCCTTCATCACGGTGTCATACCAGATGATGATTTTTTGGATTTTTCAGACAGGCGGCAGGCCCTACCATGCATTTATTGCCAGTGCAGAAGATTATCAAATTTTCAAATCTGTTCAGATATAGTGTATTAGTGTGGTTTCTACTGAAAAGCTTGAAGTAGTTGGTAGTATCAGTGATCTACAATGATGAATCGATGGAATGGCATCCCAAATTCGTAGTATCCCCTTCCAGTTGTGCTGCAGCTGTCTGGATATATCGACAATCGTCATCCGTGCTAAGTCTGTCGACCAAAGTTTGGACCAAAGAGCTTCAATACATCAGATCAGTGCATCACGTGATAGAACATGACTTTACCAAAATCATCGACTCGGACAACACTGAGTTATTGTGCGCTACACATGGTGCGCCTCATGCTTTTCTTGAATCTGCCTGCAGTTTTCATTGGTGAGAGGTGTAAGTGCTGGCAGTACAACCTCACAGGCAACGCCTCTTCAGCCCCGCGGCAATTGCACGAAATTTATGTAAAGGAAGGTGAATGACCTATCCGGATTCCGATTATTCTAATTTTTACATACACGATTTGCATCACGAGTCATTGCACAGTCGTGAAGCGCTTATAAGTACTCAAGTACTCACATCCGGGTTCTCTCTGGCTGTGGCAATCATGGCCTCACAGCATAGGTATCCCTGCAACAGAGGTTAGTAATCTTCCGGTTACAATCGAAGCGAGTGCTCACTAAGTCACTACTTTAGCCACCCTTCTAGATACATGCAGACACACCCAGTGGCCGGAAAATGACACAGTTCCGGACAATGGGCAAAGTGTGCGTGAGGATCTGGGGCAACCATGGAGTCCATTCGCAACTCAGTCCATGGCTGCACCGATCCCCATGCCCATTTCTCCTTTGCCAGTACCCTCTTCCGGTCCAAATTCATGTAAATTACACCAACATCGCAAGCTAGCTGATTCCAGTAACTGGTGGTCTCATACCAGTCTGATAAACAATACTTCCCCTCGAGATTGCTATCAATTTCACTATCAAATTTAAACGCAACGCCACCCACACTCAATCATACCACTCGGAATAGATCCGTTTCAAGTCAATCCATTTGCTCTTTTGAACATTGTGGCGCTTCCTCCTGAGTACCCTCGTCATCTCGACTCGATTCGAACCGAATTATTCTCCCAACAAATGCTGTCTTACGACGGTGATCTTATACTCATGCTGGAAAGTCTTCGGCAGAAAACTATCTCTGCATACGGTGGAAATACAGACGAAACGCCGTCGATGTTTTCATACGCAAAAGCAAACCACCATCTTGTACCTGCTCAGTTTGGCGTTTCTGCTCCACGCAGTCAGTCTCACGTAACGTCGGTAACTGCAGCGGCGGTTAGAGAGTATCGTCTTCGTCAATGCTGGGGTGGACAGCGGCCTCCACCCCAACAGGAGTCATGGAAGCATGGGCATTGCGCCGAAAATCAATCACTTCCTTCCGTAGTTGCGTGGTGTGAGTATCTAGAGCTTGAGAATGTGGTTATTGGAACATTGGCCGTCGATAAATCAGGAAAATTTGTTGGTATGTGTAGAAATTGCGTCTTCTATGTTTATTTCCGCATTCTCAGGAGACATCCCACATGGAACGTTTTTGATATCTATACTGGAAATATTTTTCAGGGAAATCACTGATTTACTAAGAAAGCTAGTATTAGCCCTTTATAATCAACGTTCTTGTACGTACATATATAGTGGAGATAAGTATCTTTCACGAACAGGCGAACAGTTGTGACGCAAGATTTTAGCGCCCGTTCGTTGTCACACTTATGTCACAACATCCCCAGTCTTGAGCAATCGTCCACGAATTATGGTTTGTAAACCCTGTCGCTTATGTATCAAGTTTTCCAACATTTCTTCAGGCCGTCAGACCATCCTCAACACAAAGTAATCATGTCCAAACGGCAAGAACATCTTTCGTTTCTCAAACTTCATCGACTGCCAATTCCGCTCAAGCACCCAATCTGAACAACGCCCATATGTCGCCCGAACTAGAGCAAACACTATCCTTGATGTCTGCTCATCGGTCTGTCCTAGGATACATGCTTATCAATAGGGGACACCATCCAAGCATCATTCGACATTCGGGCGTTGTTTTTGACGGAGACCAGGGCAGACGATATGCGGCAGTCATTGCACGAATAGTCGAGAATGTGCAATCTGGTCTGGAAGAAGTGAGGGGTGATGATGGTTTGGGTCCGGTTGTGGGAGACGCAGACGTAAATCTCCTTTAATCGGGTTTTTTTTCTTTCTGACCTTGGATCATGAAGGATGAAGTTCGGTTCATGAGAATTCGAACACGGAGACACGAAATAATGATTTCACCTGGTATGATTCTCATGTTAACCCTCCTTAGTTTTTATTCATCCGCCTTTTTCAGACGATCGATATTTGCTCTGTGTCCTCCACGACCCAGCTGCAACGTAAAATGTGTTGTTTCTTACCATCCGTTCTTTATATGTTCTCTTTTGGATTTATACATTTTGTTAGCACTTTCGAGAAAACAATTGTCTGTTTCACTTGTTCATTTCACGTAAAGTTCTTTCATGGTCAACAGAAATACATCATAGTGACACGGGCCGTTTTCCGTTGCATTGGCCCCACTTGCACAGGATAACAGTGCTCTTGATTGTTGGTAAGAATGGCTCTCAACGAGGTCGACGACCTGCATCATACCCTTATACAGTTTGCACAGCGAACGAATGATCTTGTCTGTTCTGCCAACAGTAAACTCGAACGACTAGTCAATACTCATATCCCTGTTGTTGCGGCTCAGGCTGACGAGATTTTGGCTTCCAAATCGTCGTCGGAGCCCATGCCGATGAGCCTTGGAGGAAGATCTAGCAAAAGGGCTCGTCTGGTCCTGTTCAGACATTTTGCTGATTCTGACGAACAACCCCAGTCATCGTTGCAAGCGAAACAAAGGGCGCCTTCACTCTACCCTGTTTTACCCGTCGAAATTTTGGACAACGTATTCCAACTCCTCACACATCGCCAAATCCACCCCCTTCTTTTTGCCAATAGCTTCATGAACCGCGTTGCCAGGAGGAGAGTCTACCACACCATCGTCATCGAATCGCCGTTGCGGTGCGTATCCTTTCTCAAGAACGTATTGAGTAACCCAGAGCTACCGCCCCTTGTGAGGTCCTTGGAACTTTGCATCGCTCAAACGGAGATGAAGGCGCAAGTGAATTCCAATTCTGATTCTACTGCTGGGAATTCCACCTCGTCGACCCGTTCCATCTTGTCTACTCCCTCACAGTTCACATTCAACTTCTACTCTCTTCTTAACCGCGCTCTTTGCGCAATGCACTCCTTACATTCTCTCTCCATCGAGCTTCCAAAATCCCACTCGCCCATCTGGATCTTTTCCGGCTGCACTTTCAAGCTTCGCCAGTTCACCACCTCCATGCACTGTCATCTGTCCTTGGCTGGGTTTTTAGAAAAACAAGAGATGATTGAAGAGTTAACGTTGAGAGGGTTTCAAACGGAATCTCTCTTCCTTTTGCCGTTTTTGGGTGCGGCGGCCGCATCGCTGGTGACGTTTGGAGTGGGGCAAATGATTGGAGTTGCGAATACTGCTTTTAATACCGCTAATAGTGGCGGCAATGGTGGTCCTTCTGGCGCCGGCATAGATTCCACCTCACCACTCTCATTCACCCTCTCTCCGAGTGCCCTTCCCCATCTTAAATCCTTCAATGCCATCCACGCCGGTCCATCCATCATCCATACCATCATGCAAGGCCGATCCGTCGAGATTGCATCCATCCCTCTGTTCCCAGAACGCGGTATCTTAACGCTCGACGCGCTAGAAAGCGGCAGGGTTCCACTAAAAAGACTGAGCGTGATCAGCTTCGATCCTGGCGCACCAGAGTTCCTTTTTGAAGAACTTGCGAAGAGGTTCAAGGATTTGGAGGCGTTGCACTTGGTCTTGCTCATGGCGGACTATTCTCATGTAAGTTGTGTCCAAAGACAGATATAACACAATAATTCTCTGGGCGCCTTTTTTCTTATCTTTTTCAGACTCTTTTGGAAGATTCTGGGCGGTTGCTGGCGAACTTTACTTCTCTGAAGGTTCGTTATCAAGCTGCTACAGCTATGCTGATTTTCTGATGCTTTGTTCGTACTCTTTTCTCTCTCTGCTTATATTGTAGTACATTACATTCATGGCTGCATCTACCGATGAGTCCTCCTCTGTCGACGAAGGCAAGATTGCCCAACAATGGCATCGCGCCTGTCCTACCCTTAGGACCATCATACTGCCGAAAGGTAGGGTATGGTTTCAAGGCGAACCGGATTGCGTGATCCACGCTGATTCTGGAAGTGACACTCTTGTTGGGTACTAAGCGAATACCAATGACAAGTGTTTGAAGGGAGTCTGACGACAAAAATAAAAAGCGTTCCTGTACGATTATGACCCATGTAGAACGCACACTGTTATTTTCGGATTAGCAAAAACTGTGAGCTATTGTACTATTTTATTGTTAAAAGGCACCGAGTCGAAAGAGATGTATTGGAGGTGCTCATATGATCAATAATATATTTTCCAAGTCTCTGTGCATCTGTGTATACAAAAAACTTCTACTTAAAATGATGATTTAATGAATCTGATTCTAAATTTTTTGATCAAGACAATCTATTGCTCAGTGAACCGTGCCATTTCGACGACTACACACGGGCATGCCCTTCAACGTCAGCGTCTCTCGCAGGTAATAGCGGATCTACTTCCAACTTGACGTCTTCCTTCGATTTCCCGTCTTTCATTACCTGGGGAGGACGGAAGGGGCTAATTGAGAGCGGTTTCGAAAGTTGAGAGAGAGGGAAACAAACCGCAACACACAGAGCCGAAAATAAGATGAGAATTGTTCCAATGATAGAGAGAGATGTCGGGATGGTGTGTAAAAATATGCGCTCCAAGATCGACGCGAACACAATCTGAGAGAGAATGAACCGGGGGGGATCAGAATATTAAAGGCGTATTTTGAAGAATGTGCATTACCTGGGTATAAACAGCCATGGTGCCCCTGCCTGCCGTTTCACGCTGAAATCCCATTGTAAGCAATACCTGAATCATCATGCTATTAGGAAATATATATTCGAGGGAGGGTGTGCTCTCCTACCTGGGCGAAGAAACCGAATATCCCAATTGAAGTGAAGAGCATCAGCCATTCCACGCGAGTGGGAACCACGAACGGTGTCTTCATGACGACCATACTTTGCAAAAAAAAAATTCACTTGAGATGAACAGAAGAAATCGATCATACATACGTCATCGTCGAAACGAGGACACAGACGGCCGAGAAGTATGACATCGAGTGTAAAAAGTGTGCTCGCTTCCCGATAGCGCGGAGAGTAGTATCTATTTGAACAGAAGTTAGGCCTCTTCTCTCTCTCTTTGCCAGAATAAAATACGAACAAGCTCCTGTTGAGCCAACCACGCCAAGCAAGGCCACTCTAACGAAAACGAGGTAGGTTAATAGAGACTATAAAAAAAGAACGGAAAACACGGACCCGACTGCGATTAACCGTTTTGCGGGAGTTACCTTCTTCAAGAGATGGTCGACGGAAATCAATTCGCTTCCTCCACCTGTAGGATGATGGAGTTCAAAATCCCCAAAGAGGAAAGTCGGCCGGGCAATTAGGATTACTCCAATCAAACTAGCAACTATGTATCGTCAGTACTGAATTGAATGACAAACCCACAAACGGGGATCCAGTATACGCTTTCTCATAATGCTTGAACGTCCGGAAGGATTTCCGTCATGCTGCACCATTAGATTTGTGCAGATATGAGGCATGTATCTTGGCAGGTTACCAGCCAATCTAGGAAGGACCCGAATATGACCCAGTATTAGAATTATTCGTTACCGAGCTCAAGCATTATGAGAACGTGTACTGTATAGAACAAAGAATAAATAATGAAAGTCCTCACTGCCTGCAAGAACTTGACGACGTGAAAAGGTTTCGCCAAGAAAGAGAGCTCCCGTGAATACCGTGCAAATCGGGGCGAGGAAGGTAAGAACGGTTGCGTCCGATAGTGACAAATATTGAAGTGAGAAATAGATGCCATAGAGTCCAATGAATCTATGCGAAACAGGTTAGCGATAGTAGAAATGGAAGGATAATTGTAACGAAAGCAAATAAAAAGTACCCTGAGAAGCCTCGAAGGAATAAGAGTGGTCTCATTTTCTTTGGACCGAGTAATGGGTCCTGTATTCCATTAACAAGCCTAACACACTGCTTGAGCATGTAGAAACGGAAAAGGGATTTCGGTCCGAGCGCCTTACATATAAGGCAAACAACAGATATAGGTGATGCCCTTTGAAAGTAATTGTAATCGAACCTGAAAGCGCGTAAAAAAAAAAGTACGCACCATCCGCACAGCAATAAGCTTGTAAAAGAGGGAATAAATCAGTCAAACTCGAATACGAGAAGATCCGAATCCAAAAGCTACCTGCATCGTCGAAACCGGAGGATCCAGACTGTTCAATTTCTTCACCGCAACATTCATCAACGCAAAGAAAGCCTGAGATGCTGTGATCAAAAGCAGACCAGTATTCCGCTTGAATCCATCCTGGATCTGTTTTGTTAGTTTTTGGACGTGGGGTTCCTGGATGATTTCGTCTGAAGTTATATCGGCGACCAAGTTGCTAGTAAGAGATACATGGTGTGGAACCGTAATGGTAGCGTAGTTTGGGACCAGGGCGGGATAGATCCTTCTTGGAGACATGGGAGGGTTAAACTTATTGAGTGGCTTCCGCAAGACCAGGGGAGTTTTGTTGTTGGCCTTTTTATTTTTGTAGAGCACATGGTTGATCGCCGACCCGGTTCAGAGATTTCAGGTTTTTGTCAGCCGCTCAGTACAGAATGTTCGGGCACTGCAGGAGAAGGCCTGGGATTTAGACCGGAGGCCGGTCCGTTTATGTGACTCGTGAGAAATGCACTTGCATGAAATGGACTTGTCGGAACTACTGTAATCCATGACTACCATTTTGCAGCTTGCTGTAAGAGGGTCCCGCGGACATGTGGCAGAGGTAACATTGGCGTTCATCAACAACACAGTATAATTGTTTGCCTTTTTTATCCGCTCACAGTCCGTCTTCTCAACCATTTATAACTACAGCACTTTGGAGCTAAATTGAAGTATGTACAAACCGTTGAGATTGATATAATAACTTTCAGAGGGATTTGTGCTACCTTTCGAGGTTTAAATGGACTTGTGCATAACCCTAAGTATAAGTGCAGAAAGAGTCCGAGCCTCTGTCTTCTCTTCCAGTAAGATTCGGATTTTCGACAATTGCCAGGAAACTACTGATACAGAAGAATGAGCGCTCGGATATAGCACCAATATATACAGGAGGCACACATTTCTTGTCAATGTCATAGTAAACGTTTCTTAACTACTTGTTTCTGAGAGTCGTCGTAATGTGAGGTTGTCAGTTAATCATGTGCAAGATACCTGCTTGGCACCTAATAATCAGCATCCTTGTGCGTACGATCCTACATCGACCTCCTTGCGGTCTTTTCCACGAAGTCCAAGGTTGTCAAGTTGCTTCTGTGCGGAGCGGGGTACTTGCAGTGTTGCGTTGAGGACATTGCTTCGTGTGATGCACCCTGAGGTGGGTCATATTCTAGAACAATGAAAACCCTCACACCTGCGGACTTTAATTTACCACTTTCGGCACTCATGGAAAAAGTTAGGTAAATGGAACAAGAGCTGTGATACCGAGGATCTAAGGAGGCCTCGATTAAAGGCTGTCCCATGTTAATACGGAACATGAGTTTTAAATGACACATTAGGCTTGTGATTTGTAAATAAAGGTAAGCGTTGAGTACTGAGTACCGAATAGATATCCATGAATAACCTTAATCATATATAATCTAATGCACTTTGACTTTGCCACCACTCTCCAACTCAGCTTCGGCGCGAAGACCTTCCGCTTCAACGTCCGCCAGTAATTTCTTCTCCACTTCTTCTATTTGCGCTTTTGTAGCACCCTTCTTCATCGCAGCCTTTGCAGCCTTGACGCGAGCGCGATACTCCCGGTACTTATTGTCAGTGCCAAAGAGCCAATCCCACCACCTAAATGAAGTCGAATAGTTGTTGACAAACGCCATGTGATGGAAGTCGTGATGTTCGGCGCCAGACCAGAAGGGAATAATATTGTGTAATGACCATGGAAAATCTAAAAGGGGTGTTCACATGCTATCACGAGGGCTTCCTGACACGTTAAAAATGATACGGACCATAACCACTGTGTGCATCAATGGCCTGGAAGAGGCGAAGGGTGATCCAGACATAGACGGTGAGTATGTGCAGGTTTTGCGTGAAGAAGCAGTAAATCAGAGGACCGAGAATGGTTCCAGCCCCCAAAATGAAGACTTCCGCAGGGTGAGCGTATTCGGCTGCCAATCCGAAAGGTGCCGAGTACTTGTGGTGAATCTTATGAATGTGCTTATAGAGTGGCCCAGTGTGAAGCGCTTGGTGAGCTGCTCAAGAGAATTAACAGGTAAACTTGGGGGGATAAAACACTCAGAACATACCACAGAAGTGGAAAAAGTCTTCAAAGCAAAAGAAAAAGAAAACCTGAGGGGCCATGGTTTTCAACGACGGGAACGGAACATGATATGTTTGCATGCCAAGTGATTCAGCAGTGGGATGGAACAGCCAAATCTAAGAAGCAAATGTTGTAGGTGGACTTTCGAAAAGCAACCTAACAAACTTACAAGAGGAAGTTCGACTGTGAAATGAGTATACAAGACCTGCTTTGTGCAAGCCCACTGTTCTTCAGGAGTAGGAATCTTGTCAGCTTGAAGTTTCCACTTGCGGAAGTAAGGAATAGCGTCAACAATAATCCATGGAACACAACGTCCAAAATAGACTATCTGTCCAAGGGGTGAGTGCTTATAACGAAGAAAACAAAAAGACGGACCTCATGAAGAAGGAAACTCATCAAACCCGTCGCGACGACGGGGTTCCCAATCCAGACATACCATGCCACCCATTGCTGTTCGAGCCATGAAATCGAAGAAAAGTCTGTACCGGTGTATGCCTCGAAGAAAGCTGCTCCGGTGGAGTTGTAGGAGGACATTTAAAAGTAGCGAACGTCCAATAAATGAGGCCTCCGTTGTTGGGACTTGCTAGTAATAAGTTAAGAATAAATCCAGCAAATAAGCAGTTGAGTAAATGACAGGTCGTAAGACATTTACAAAAAAAAATTAGGTAGAATGGCGTGAGAGTATTTTGTTACTGGATTTGGGACAGCACGTGATTAGTCCCCTTTTGGTGCACAGCAAAATCCTTGTCCAAGGTGAACTTTACTAAGAGACAGGTTTTAATTCACACTAAATCGAGCTAAATCGTCGGTGGCAAAAGTGAGGCAGTCAAGGCAGCCGTATAAGAATTGTCACATGATTCCTTAGGGTGAAGATGACCGTTGCTACTAAGTTACTTCGCCATTCACAGCTATCTATACGCTTGCTATTAATATGTACTAAGTGGCTGGAGAATGGATCATATAAACCACTATGTAGCTATCTATTCCTGCTATCAATTGCCAGAAACTATAAGTATTCGTATGTCTAGCGATAGAATACTACACTTGAGGATGAACTTCCCATTCCCAGTCTTACGACCAAGCTCGATTCGAAACTGGTGAATTGTCTCCTTCATCACGATCTTTGAAACCGTCGTCGGGCGCGTTCGCAAGTTTCCCGGCTTGCTAAATTAATAGGAATCATCTCTTATTCAATCCCTGAGCTCAGGTGTTCACGGCGTCTACTGACATTCAAGGACCCCGTAGTGGTCAGCTGTTAAAATAAACCAACATGGGCCTAGCTTCGGATGTAGCCTTTCCGACTCATCATCTCATACCCGTTGATGATCCACTTGAGCTGGTCACTGGCAAAGCTATTCTGATCGAGATGAGATGGCGTTGAACTGAGAGAGGATCATATGTTCGTCCACCTCGCCGCTCCACCGCTAGTCCACATCACTGCTTGAGTCGCTATACGTACTATTTCAGAGCCTGTGTATAAATACGTTTTCCAATCCAAGTATGCTGGTTTTTGTTGGAGATGGTCTTCTGTCTCTCTAAACTTGACTTAACCTGTGAGCCAGGTGCAACAGTCACCGCGAACCCAACCCCCGCACGCCTCCATCACCGGTACGATACGCAATGGCAAACGGTAATACATCAGTCTTCTCCATATCAAACGCGTAAGCTTCGTCTTCCACCCTCGACTCTCAGGGCGATAGAGAACGTCCCGGATAAGTCGTTAGCGGGCTCGCAGTGTCCGCCTACGCCTCCACTCTCGCCTTGCCTTTCTGCAGTCATGTCCGCGAGACTTTGCCGTCTGATGAGAGCAGCGCCTCCACACACACGCTGCCTGATTCTTTGACGAATACGGACGGACTTGCGTTTGATGTCGCGCTTGGGGTGGGGATACCCCGACTCTAGAGGCAAAGGGTGATCCACACATAGATGGTGAGTATGTGCGGGTTTTGTGTGAAGAAGCAGTAAATCAGAGGACCGAGAATGGTTCCAGCCCCCAAATAAAGCATCAGGAAAATCCAAAAAAAACTTAACAGGCTTAGCAGGCTTAGAATCTCTCTAAGCCTGCTAAGTTGCTCAAG
>QDKV01004801.1_pt1 | contig 14896 bp, 19 predicted proteins | sample 1861101 | NCBI WGS metagenome assembly QDKV01 (sample SAMN04275158, study PRJNA302643) | Fungus metagenome, whole genome shotgun sequencing project. | isolation source: fruitbody | host: Mallocybe terrigena | place: Sweden | collected 2013 | reverse complement strand
TGGAAGTCGTGCCTACTGAAGATGCAGAGTTCAAACGAGAAGCACCAGCACCAAGACGGGCTGACGAGCTGATGGTACGAGGGGCCGGAGCAGTAACGGAAGCAGATGAGGCAGGTTGATTCATAGTGGAGTTGGCAGAGGGTGTAAAACCAATTATCGGTGGAGTCGAAACGCGAGGCGTGCTTGGCTGAGAAGACTTGGGAGTGTTGGGCTTGGACCATGACGTGAAGAAATCTTCTTCAGCTTCCACCTTCGGTGCAACAGCAGCCTCTATGCCCTCCACAACAATTCCATGTGGAAAACTGTTATATAAAAAATGAGTGGTCGTAATCTAAAATAATTCTTACTCACCGAGCGACATCCTCCTTGACACGACGTGCGAGCTCATCTTTGTATAATTCGGCGACCTTACTGGCATACTTTTTCTTGGCATCAGAGTCGTTTAAAAGTGAAGTTCCACCATGCTTTGAGAAGAAACCATTGGCGGATGCATTTCCACCGACCTTCATAGTGCGCAACTGATTAAGCTGCCAACTGTCGAGATTGGTAGAACTACAGCACGAGTAAGAGAGTTGAAATATGACACTGGAAACCATGTATACCGAACAAAACTAATGTGGACGCCCATATTCCTATGCACGCTGGAGCATTCCAGGCAGATATAAACACCAAAGGTAACACTCGACCATGTAGGGTTGCGTGCACTACAATCAAAACATGACTGATTATAATTAACGACGGTTCATGGCTAAATAGTGAGTGTATACCTTATTCGACTTATGCGCCTTCAAAACTTTGAAGACTTGTTCGGTCTCTTGCTTTGTAGGTTCAGCCATTGCAAAGCCCGGTATTGGAAATGAATTTTAGCCCGTGATGGATGTCAAGGAAAAGATGATGCGGAAGCCAATTCACCAAGGGCAAAGGCATAACGTCACGTGATTGCCTAGCTTGCAGACATATGGGAAATTGGAACTCCGCTTGATGACAGCGAGCATCCGTTAAAATAATTACTATTACTGTGCAAAAGATCATAGGAAAATTTTGTTGTAGAATTTGGGGGATTTTGCAAAAAGTTTGCAAAATACATTTACAAATATTTAGAGCATCGTGTACTTACTGTAACATTCTGGGTTCAAGAGTATTTGAGATCCCATATGATCGTCCCAATAATAAGAGCAACTTACCTCCATATAATGAGTATTAATACTGACACCAGGTGGTACTGCACTGTGGGTATATTTGGGGATCTACCTTATGCTGCCATTGACCAGTGCTTGTGCTATAAGACCACCTGACTCGAGAGTTGCTCATCCAGAACGTCACAAGTTGAATTGAAGAACAATAAGTCTGGAGTTCTGAAGCAAGAGCTCGCTGGCCACCTGGTATCATGGGAGCAGGTTGCCACTTTCCGATGTCAACGTCAATACTCTTCAGGGAATGCATCCGCATCAGGTGTTTGAAGAACTCGTGCCTCTAAATGAGATGTCATTGTCAGTGCCAGATGTACGTGATATATATAACCCACGGATAATATTGGATACGGCAAAATACCAATATGTTTAAGATCAGGGAGAGCAAGGGAAATAGTCCCTAGGAAACGCGTAGACCACTCTTCTGGAACGTCAAGTAGGTTCAGCGAAGTTACAGTTTTGTGAAGATGGCCCAATTGTTGAAGTAGGACGATAGCCGGATTCGAGTCCGCATCGACGATCACTTGGAGGTGAACAAGGGGACATGAAAGGAGTTGCATCGTCACCATTAAAGTCCCATCAAATATTCTAAGGCATGGCAATGCACCAGGAGTAACCTGATGGTTAATGACATCCAACGAATCAACAAAATGTAAGGTCTGTAATGTATCTTGTCTGTCGAGGAAGGCGGTTAAGGCTGCGTTCCATATAAACCAAAGCTTGGCCTCTTTGAGTTTGAATTGGATGCCCGGATGTTCGAGAACCCAGCCATTGGCGAAACTCTTGTCGCATAAAACGAGGGCTTCCAGATTAGACATGGCGACTAACGCCTTTTGTATCAGGGACCAAAATTCGCGTCCCAGGTTGGTCGGCCTCTGGCGGTCGTTCTGCTGGTTGAACCAGAAGCCTCTGACGTGCAGAGCCAGACGTTCATTATCGAGTAGAGTATTGCAAGCCAAGACCGCTCGACGCGGATCGGTAAATTGCAACTGAGAATATAATTTGACTTCCGCATCTTTTTGGAACGCTTTGCAGGTTAAACAAAGAGCAAGGACGTCTTGCAAATAGTAAGCGTTTTGTACAATTCTTTTGCATATTTCAGGTGAAAGAGAAAGCATTTCTGTTACGAATGCTAATCCTTAATCCCCACAAGAAGCAGAATTAACACCACGAACGCATTTTGGCCGAATCGAAGACTAATAAATAAATCGGTTGAGTAGACTACAGGTAGTCTATTCAAATACCCACTTTGAACCACTGGGACGCGTTTGGACACCGTACGACAGGAAAATCTTTGGCAGCAGAGGAGGAGATCAAACCCTACTTTAGGGTCTAACCAAAAGTGTTGAAGTGTTTGAATTGCCCTTAGACCAGTCGTTTCCTTTCTCCTTCTTTCACATTGTTTACGATGACGGCCTCGAGAACGGATCTCCTTGCCTGGCTCAATGACTTACTCCAGATAAACTATACGAAGGTCGAACAATGTGGATCAGGGGGTGCGTACTGTCAAGTTCTGGACTCGATTTATGGTGCGTAAGCTCTCTTCCTGCTTGCGACTGTGAGCTCACTTTCCGCATGCTCGACGTCTTTCTCAGGCGATGTGCCGATGAGTCGAGTGAAAATGAATGCGAAGCACGAGTACGAATATATTGCTAATTTCAAAGTGATGCAAAATGTTTTCAAGGCCAAGAAGATCGAAAAAGTGTGTTCTGTATCTCATACGTGAAGAAAACGCGTCTCTTCTGACATGGGAAGCTTTAAAGCCCATCCCCATTGAGAAGCTCGTCAAGTGCAAAATGCAGTGCGTGATTGTCGTTTTATCGTCTAGTCACTCCCAATCAATTCCGTATTTCAGGGATAACTTAGAATTCTTGCAGTGGATGAAGCGTTTCTGGGATGCAAACTATGGCGGACATCCTTATGATCCCGTCGCACGACGCAAAGGCATACAGATGGACTCACCAGCAACGGTTGCACCACTTCCCACATCGCGAAGTAATACCTCTGGGTTGGGTGTCGTTGGTGTTGCTAGATCGGGGGGTCGGACACCCATAGGCGGTCGGGCGGGATCTACGCAACCAGAGGCTGTTCAACAGCTGCAATCTCAAGTCAAGGAGTTGTCTACTCATCTCGAAGGCCTCGAGAAGGAACGCGACTTTTACTTCGAGAAGGCACGTCTTCGTGTGTTGGAGTTGGACAAGTTTATTGACAACTCTTTACCAGCTGCGAGATATCGAAATTCTGGTACAGCAACAACTCGAAGTACTAGAGGCTGACGGCAACGACGATAAAACGCTAAGAGAGATCCAGAAGATCCTTTATTCCACGGAGGTACATTGACAATTTGATTAGCATATCCACCATCTCATCTTGACATTCACAGGAAGGATTTGAGGTTCCTGACAGCAGCGCCCCTGCCGAGGAAGAGGAAACGTTCTAAATGCCTTTGGCATTCTTCATTTTTTTTGGCTCCCATGAATCATACACTACACTACTGCAATCAATTCTCTGCCATCTCATTTCATAGCCACAGAAGAGTTGCTCGCCTTGTTTTCCTTGACGTTTTACGACATAATCGACAGCTGAATTTCCTATGATAAATCAATTCCATGCTAAAGTAAATATCCACGAATAAAATATGGGAAAACAATAATGATACAATAAACAAATAAACGCAAAATGATTTAGAAGGGATCAAAAAAAAAATTCGCACTATACGCGAGCAAGGATACGTCTGTCTATGACAAACTTCGAAGCAAAAATCAGCAACGATCCACACATGGTGGTACATCCGGAAAAAATTATTGCGCCAATATAGGTGTGATGATGTCCTAAAAGGATACCTGCCGTGGGACCACCGACAAGAGATCTAGCGTTACACGTCAGTAAGACCGCGAAACAATGCAGAAGTATAAGTTGAAACTTACGGGAAAGAGATAAAGGTGTATAATAGTCCAATTCTTGTTCCAATTTCCTGCATGTCGGAAATTTGTGCGACACAAGGATTCACAAGGGAAATAAAAGCCCCAGAGAAGAACCCGTACAACGCGCAAAAAAACAGGATCTGGGTAATCGTTTGAGCTCCTAACCAAAGTACAATACAAGACAGGCCGGAAAAGAAAGCCGCAGGAATGAGAAGATTGAACCGGCCGATACAATCGGAGACGTAGGCTGGAGCAATGCGACCAAGAACACCACCAGCATTCATGACTGCGAGGACGTAGAGTGACAGATGATCCACTCTGGTAAAATTCCTGGCATAATCTACGATGTAGAAATATGGAATGAAAAGGCCTGAAACACGAAGTTAAGCTCATGCAATTTCCCTGCTCATGCATACTATTGTGGTGCAACGAGGCTTGCCCAAGGGAGATAGATGACAAGAAATGACGTGATCCTTACCGAGAGCAACAAAACAACCACCTGCAGCCAGCAGGATGAACCGCAAATCTCTGATTGCCTTGACTGCGAACCCAGGACAAGTTGCCTTCGACCGCAAATGGCTGCTGGTTAGGATTGTAGCCACAACGCATCCTGCCCCACTGACGAAGCCAGAAATGCGTACTCCCCAACCGAACCCAACTTCGTGGAAAAGTCGTTCCAGCATGATTGAATATGCTACACCACCTGCCCGCTCAAAAAATTAATTTTGATATCAATGGCAGTGGAAAAGAAAAACAAACCAAAGCTCGAGCCAGCGGAGGCAATTCCTATTGCTGTGGCGCGGTATTTGGAGAAATGCGTTGAAACACTTGACAATGATGGATAGAAGCTAGGAGATCCGAGAAATTGGTTAATGGAGTCAAGATAGGACAAAATGAAATGAGTGTTTACAGTAAGCCAACTCCAAGACCGAAAAGCACGCCTTGAGCCAAAACATATTGATAGTAATGCACACACATGCTTGTTAGCATGATACTGGCAAAGTAACAGACCGTTCCGATGCCCATTAACCATTTGGGTCCGTACTCGTCAAAAAGACGACCGACAGCGAATCCCTACGCGAGTTGGACGGTCAGAAAAGACAAGGAATATAAAACTGACGACTAACCGAGAAAAAGAAAATCCATAGTTGCAGGGAACCGATCCACGAGATTATTGACGGATTCAGGCCCGCTAACTGGTGCGAGGCATACCACGCCTGGAAGGTGCCAAACGCGTTCATCTGCCCAAAAGTGCAGAAGAGAGCAATAAAAGCACCAAGGACAGTCAGGTTGGCCTGAAGACCGCCATCTGGATAAACTGAAGTTGTAGGAGCATCCTTTTGGGGATGGGGTAAAGGGGACACGGGAACTGCTGTCCGAGCACAAGTTACGACGGACTCTTCGTCGAAGGGCTCTTGTGAAGGAAAGGACGACTTATTTTTCTCGTCGAATTCGGCCATGGGTAACTTGAAAGACGAGGGAGTATGAGATGCCAAATAGAAACCACCGCAGATTTATACGAACACCACAACATTGAACACGAGCGCACCAAACTAGGTATGGTGGGATGGCGACCCCGTCGACGGCGGATGACTTAGTCTGACAGCCGAGAATATTGGACAAGAAAGTCCAATATTAGCTGAACATGGTAATTTCATTACACTGGCCGTATGATTGTACCTTTCTTCGTTAACCAATGCACCTCGCAAGTTCCTTAGATTCCATCACGGACCCAGGGAACGAAATTCAGTGACAAAAGACGCTTCTAGTGATAAAAGAGGTAGCAATTGAAGTCACGAAGGGAATGAATACGGACTTACTACCACACCAGGTAATTTTGACATCGCCTAAACAAGAATAGTCGTGGCTCAGTGACGCGTGTGACCCGGTGTTTCCATATTGCAGCATAAATGACGGTCGGGAACAAAATAAAAGCTGCGTTTTACATTGTCAACAGGTTTCTTCGGCTGCAGTGTTTTTAGATAGCTCCCGCCACCAAAGGTCCTGCCTTCGAGGAAGACTTCGCGCTGTATTTACCACAAAGCAGTTGCGAATAAAAACGATTCTGAGAAAACAAAATGATGTCCGATGAAGTTTGTGGTCACATAGTGATGCTGGATATAGCCTTCTGTTCAACACTGGGGAAATCAGATTTGTGTCATTGACTCATTGTGTGACAACTCGGAATCGCAAAGGATTCTGAGAATGATATGATACATACCAAGTCGCCGCTGAAAATAGTCCTGAAATAAAACAGTGTGATAAACTGTGAACAGCGCTAGCAAACTTATTCCAGGTGGTGAGTCTTAAATGCACAGTTTGATACATACCAAGTCGCCGCTGAAAATAGTCCTGAAATAAAACAGTGTGATAAACTGTGAACAGCGCTACAAGTCAGCATCTGATAGAATATGTTTTCTCGAAGTGACAAGTTGTAAAAACGATGGAATACGAGAGGTAGTCCGGAGCAGAACAACCAAAGCTAACGTTCGTTGAGGGGTTTAAAAAAGACAGGGGCATCCATGTGAAGTTTTTAGTGAGGCATACACAAGAATGTCTGCAGCTTATAGATTATTCCGAAGAAAACGGAGTTGTTTCGATTGGTCAGAGTCGTGGCCCATGATATAACGTAGATAACAAGGAGAAGTTATGTTTGCTGCCCCATTTCGTTTGCATCCTTTCGACTGGCCTTCAACTCGCGATAACGGGCTATCACCTTTTCCCTTTCCCTCTCCATGAGCAGTTTCTGTGACATGGAGAGAATGTCCCCTTTCCTTCCAACAGAAGAAACCGCCCCACGAGGCAATTTCTTAAGCACAGGAGGGGCATGAACAACGTCGTTCAGTCTCTTGGGGCGAGACGTGTCTGCAGTGGCAAATTCCTTTGGAGTGCATAAAGAAGAATCGTCCTGGCTGAGTATGCTCTCCGGGATATCCAATTTCGGTTTGGTCTTCTTTCCAGCATCACGATTTCCTCTCTCTGTCCGCTGTACATTACGTTCGATAGCTCGACCAGCTTGTATTGCCGATTTGACGAGGGGTCTTAGGTCATCCTCAACGCGCCTACTCCATTAATCAAACAGTGAGATAGTCGCTTGCGTTTTTTTTTTGCAACTGGTCGCGCACCGATTAAAATGCTGTAAAGATTCCCCCGGATGAATCATCAAAGAGGTCGTTTTATTCTGTCCCTTCTCTATCTTTTGTCGCTTGACAGCCTTTCCAACTCCATCCTTATGATCAAGCTTCCGCTTTTTCCTGTATTCATCGCGTATTCTTTGTGCATTCAAAACTCGTGCTGCAGATTTTGGGACGTGTTCATTCCGTAACGAATCTTCTCCTGGAGCCAAATCTGTCCCGCTAAGAAACTATCAGCGTCTTAGGAACTGTGCCAAATGTAAAATTAAGCAATTCACCCATTGGAAGACCTTTTATGAGCAAGACTTTGTGAACCTTTATGGAGCATTTTCAAGCCCACTGCTGCCCGACGTGCTGATTAGATACTGGCACCTCGGCATTTATGTAAGCAAGGGGATTTGAGGCAAATAATTTACCTGAGTTTTATATAATCTCAAGTGGCTTGGAATCTGGTTCTTTCACTTAGACGGAGTGTGAGTACCGCATTCGGAAATACCAGAGAGGTGTCCCACGGCGTCAGCCGGACATGACAAATCATAATGCAAAGTAATCCCCCTTCATTTCTGGGGTTTTTTAATTTTTTTATTGATGTAAGTACCACCGATATTCCTTTCTAGGACCTGACTCCTTTGCTCATATCAGCCAATATCATTTTGCTAGATCTTTGCATATAGAGGCAGAGAAGCACGACAATAAATAGCAATTCTTCTCATAGAACTCGAATCGTAACTTATCTTTATCACTGATTCACTGTGATCCGCATAAGTGATCATCCTCGATGACTCTACCATCGTTGATCAATTTCTGGTACGATATGTCATCAACATCGGAAAGAAATCACCGATCACCATTCTCACAGTGTCAGGTTAATAATCCTCGTGTTAAGCTCGAGTTGCCAGAAACACACTTCATCCTGCTTTCTTTTTGAAAGCATTAGGTTCGAAAAAGACAAGATGTTTATGTCACAGAGATTACATAATTTCAGCTCAGGAACCAAATTTTATTACTTTCAAAATTCAGGCACAAATGTCGGAAAACCCTGGTTTTTGGAATTGCTGACGTGCTCCTGATCATGCCATACGCTTAGTAGTCAGCCGTTGCGGTACCGAGCCAACGTCATTTGAACTCGTTGGGAGATGGCCCAGATGGGTTATAAAGGGTGCGGCTAAGCACAGTCACCTGGTAATGGATCCAGAAAACATATCTGAAAAAGTTGGGCAATCCAGGCATGTGTAGAAATTCATATTTTCTAAAATATTTTCCTCAATTTCTTGTTTTCTAGGTGGACTCGAGTACCATTTACTCGCTCAAAAATACCTCCCTCCCCGCCCGCATCCCTTGACGATGCTCTTCTTATTCCAGAGACTTCTGCTAACATTTTCAGCCTTATTACCTTTGAGTGGATATCACCATTGCTCAGGTTGGGATACGATCGTCCCCTTGAAGCCACAGACCTTTGGAAGCTGCAGCCCGAGAGAGGCGCACAGCACATTGCAGAGAAAATAAATGAGTCTTTCGAACGTCGTGTTGTTGCAGCCAAAGAATACAATGATCGTCTCGAGCGAGGAGAGATCGGGCCGGGGATCAAAGGTATTTGGTGGTCAATTCGAGGAAATAGGGCTGAAAAAGAGAAGGAGTGGAGGGAAAAGACGGGAAAGAAAAGACCGAGTCTCATATTGGCGATGAATGATAGCGTGAAGTGGTGGTTTTGGTCTGGAGGTCTCCTCAAGGTTGTCGGCGACATAGCCCAAGTCACAAGTCCTCTCGTCGTCAAAGTATTGTCAAATTTTTGATTCCCCTCTGATGTTTATTCTTATCCAACCACCAGGCAATCATCACTTTTGCTGCCGAATCCTACGTTGGCCATCGTACCGGAGTTGCCGTGCCCCGCATCGCCAAAGGTATCGGCCTCGTCTTCACCCTATTCCTCCTGCAAATTATTTCGTCCCTCTGCACAAACCACTTCTTTTACAGGAGCGCTTCTACTGGAGTCCTGCTTCGAGGCGGGCTCATAACAGCCATATACACTCGCTCTCTCAAACTCACCTCCCGTGCCCGATCCACCCTCAATAATGGGAAACTTGTCAATCACATTTCTACAGACGTCTCTCGCATCGATTTTTGCGCGGGGTACTTTCACATGTCATGGACCGCTCTGATATCATTGTTGATTTGTTTAGCGCTGCTAATTATCCAATTGGGTCCTTCCGCGCTTGCTGGTTTTGCATGTTTTGTGGTTTGGACACCTTTGCAAACGGTCGTAATGCGGAGGCTTTTCAAGAAAAGAGGAGCAGGGATGAAGTGGACCGACAAGAGGGTAAAGCTCATTCAAGAACTTTTGAGTGGCATGAAAATTATCAAGTTTTTTGCATGGGAAAATCCCTATCTTGAACAACTGGCTAAATACAGAAAGACTGAAATTTCGTATGGTCCCCTCACCACATCCTTATTTTTTACCTTTACTAACCTTTGCTTTGATAGATTCATACGTTCCCTGCTGCTCATTAGAGCGGCGAATCTTGCTGTCGCGATCAGCATGCCTACCATCGCGTCCGTTATCGCATTCATTACTTACTCACTCACGGGCCACCCGCTTAACCCAGCTATCATCTTCACCTCCTTGACCCTTTTTAACCTTCTTCGTATGCCCCTTCTACTTTTACGTACGTCTATCACTTTTTTTTTTGCAAGATCTATTTACTAATCTTTTACTCGATCTCGACAGCCATGTCGATCGGTACGATTTCAGATGCAATGAACGCCACTGAGCGTCTGACGGCCGTGTTCGAAGCCGAACTGCTTGAACAAACTTATACCATTGACGAATCTATTGAGAGTGCTCTCGAAGTCAAAGGCGCCTCCTTCACTTGGGACGCGCCTCCTCCCAACGAAGACGAACAGAAAGCAAGCAAGAAGAAGTTTGGGGCTAGTAGAACGGGTGGTCCTTTAGCCAAACCTGACGAATCATCAAATTCCGAGGCCGAGAAGGATGAAAAGGCCAAGCAAGATGCAGCGAATGTGTTCCGGGTGAAGGATATTAGTTTAACTATCCCACGCGGTCAGCTTGTGGCCATTGTTGGGTCGGTTGGCAGTGGGAAGTCGAGTTTGTTGCAAGGACTGATTGGGGAGATGAGGAAAACTGAAGGAAGTGTGGTGTTTGGCGGGAGTGTGGGATATTGTCCTCAGATGGCTTGGATTCAGGTATGAGACACGTACGTGCGATTTGAAAGAGTCACAAATATGTTTTTTTTTTAAAAAATTCAGAACGCAACGATAAGAGAAAACATTTGCTTCGGCTGTCCTTTTGAAGAAGAACGCTATTGGAAAGCCGTGCGCGACTCTTGCCTCCTTTCTGATTTGGCCATGTTACCCAATGGCGACCTCACAGAAGTCGGCGAAAAGGGTATCTCCCTCTCCGGTGGACAGAAGCAGCGGGTCAATATCTGTCGCGCAATCTACTGGGACGCTGACATTCAGATCTTTGATGATCCTCTTTCTGCCCTCGATGCACATGTGGGGAAGAGAGTTTTCGAGAGTGTGTTGAGAGATGGCTTAAAAGGCAGGACGAGGATACTGGTGACACATGCATTGCATTTTCTTGACATGGTGGATTATGTGTACGTTGTGGAGGAAGGGAGAATTCGGGAGCAAGGGAAATTTGCAGACTTGATGGAGAGCGGAGGTGCGTTTGCGAGATTTTATAAGGAGTTTGGAACGAGTCAGGATCAGGAGGAGAATAAGTTACCAGGGGTGGTAAGAGAAAGTGGGAAAGAAGGAGAGGAAATGGAAAATGATTTACAGAAAGTGGTAGCTGGTCAGACTATGATGCAGGCTGAGGAGAGGAACACAGGCGCAGTTTCTTGGAATATTTATAAAGCTTACCTCAGAGCTGCGAACGGGAAGATCGTCGTTCCGCTTCTGCTACTCTCGCTGTTGTTTATGCAAGGTTCAACGATCATTGGTTCCTACTGGTTGGTTTGGTGGCAAGAGCGGTGAGCACTTTCGAATTTATTTGCGACAATTACCCATTTTTTTCTTTTTGTAGAACTTTTCACCAGTCTCAAGGCTTCTACGTAAGGTTTTCATCGTGTTAGTTTTTTTTTCTCTGTCTCATTTCTCTTGGTAGATGGGTATATATGCGGGATTTGGTTTTGCTCAAGCATTTACCTCATTCTGCCTGGGAGCGTGCTTTGCTTCAGCTACCTTTTTCTCGTCCCAGAGTCTTCACAAGGTCAACACGAAACTCACGTCCCGCCTTTATCACCTCCTAATGTCTTTCAACAGAATGCTATCACCCGAATCATACATGCGCCAATGTCGTACTTCGACACAACCCCATTAGGTCGAACCATGAATCGGTTTTCGAAAGATGTTGATAATATTGATAACGAGCTTGGAGGTCAGTTTCGGAACTTTTCTACTACCGTCATAATATTAACACCATTCCTTTTTTTTGGGATCATACAGAGTCCATCCGCATGTTAATGATGACTCTTGCAAATATCATCGGGGCCATCATATTGATCGCCATCATACTTCCTTGGTTCCTCATCGGCGTTTTTGTGGTATCGATTCTTTATGTCTACGCTGCTGCGTTTTATAGAGCTAGCGCAAGGGAGCTAAAAGTAAGATGTTTATTCTTACACAATTTTTATTATCAAAGACTAATGCGACCATTTTTACAGCGACTTGACTCTGTTCTGAGATCTTCGCTATATTCCCACTTTTCGGAGAGTCTCACTGGGTTGACAACAATCCGTGCATACGGGGAATCAGGACGGTTCCGATTAGAAAATGAGAAGTTTGTAAACGTCGAAAACAGGGCTTATTGGCTGACGGTAACTAATCAGGTATTGTGTTTTGAATGGATTTCATGAACGACGGTGGTGCTCATTTCGGACGGTAGCGGTGGCTCGGAATTCGCCTTGACTTTCTTGGAGCAGTTCTAACCTTTATCGTCGCAATGCTGACCGTAGTCACCCGGTTCACTGTCTCGCCCGCTCAAACGGGCTTGGTGCTAGCATATATTTTGACTGTTCAGCTATCGTAAGGATTCTGCCGTGACATCTCAGCAGGTCAATAAACTCATGTTATATATATAGATTCGGCTGGATGATCCGACAAGTGGCAGAGGCAGAAAACAATATGAATTCCGTTGAACGTATCGTCTACTATGCCGACGACATCGAGCAAGAAGCACTCTATGAGATTCCGGAAAGGAAACCTCCTTCAACATGGCCAGAGGATGGGCGTATTGTAATGAAGGACGTATTCATGAGCTATAGACCCGGGCTTCCGGAAGTGTTGAAGGGTATATCGATGAGCATTGATGCTGGAGAAAAGATCGGGATTGTTGGTAGGACTGGTGCTGGCAAGAGTTCGATTATGATTGGTACGTTTGCATCACGCAGGCTGTGCAGTTGGATCAAAAAGATGTTGACAATCTTGCAGCGTTGTTCCGTATTGTAGAGCTTTCTCGTGGGGCTATTACCATCGATGGCGTTGATATATCGAAGCTCGGGCTTGCAGACCTTCGCAAGGCGCTTGCGATTATACCCCAGGATCCTGTGAGTTTGTCAGTCAACGCCGTCTTTGTGCGTTACTAATCTCTAGATAGTTACTCTGTTAGTGGAATACCTAGCATATTTATTTGACGCTCTTTGGTATCTGACTGACATTCCATTTCGCAGTCTCTGGAACATTGCGCTCTAACCTTGATCCTTTCAACGTCCACGATGATGCCACTCTTTGGGATGCACTAAAGCGTGTATACCTCGTCGACTCTTCTCCGTATGACACACCCAAAGAATATGCAGAAATTGATGAACCCCAGGTCGTCAGAAGATTTACTCTTGATACAGCTATTGAAGACGAAGGGAACAATCTATCTGTTGGTCAGGTAAACATCGAACTTCTGTTACTCGTTCGTTTGCCAACCTTTGTCTTCCTATAGCGTTCTCTTGTGTCTTTGGCTCGGGCTCTTGTCAAGAACTCTAAAATCATTGTTTTGGATGAAGCCACAGGTAAGTTTCATGTTGAATTTTTTCAAGGATTTTTTTACCCTCTTCCACCTTGCAGCGTCAGTTGATTATGAGACGGATCACAAGATCCAAGAGACTATCGCCCACGAATTTAACGACCGTACCATTCTTTGCATTGCTCGTAAGTGCACCACAAGCAAACTCCAACTCCATTTTTCCAATGTATTTTTTTAGACCGTCTCCGCACTATCATATCATATGACAGGATATGTGTTTTCAATGCGGGTCAGGTCGCTGTATGATTCAGATTGTCTTTTCATATGGTCATAATTAATCCTTATCACAGGAATTCGATACACCCTCGAACCTCTTTCGCAATCCTGACGGTATTTTCCGCGGGATGTGCGAACGTTCGTCAATTGCGCTGGAAGATATCTTACACGCTCGAAAGGCTGCCATTGGAGATTTAGAGAACGTCTAATCCTCATCATGATGCTGTGCATCTTTATGTCTTCACGTCCTTAACGACTGATTTTGGCCCCACATGAAATTTAGGATAGAACACGGCTTGTACACTTTCTTTAGACATGGTTAATGATAAATACAATGACTCAAGTACGGCGCACACTGCAACGGAGAAAGGAAAACTTCAAGCCAACTAAGCTCGAAAAGGCCCCTTTACCCAATTGGGAGATTCGTTTCCGTCGTACTTTTTCCTCCGTGCACACCTTTGAATCTTTTTCGATTTCTAAAAGCTTCACGTCGATTAACTCCCAAGACATTCCACAAGACGAAAATGTTACCCTCAATTTCATTTTTTTTTATACATTTAATCCCCACAAAACCCCCCGGCGTTACATCATCACTAAAAAGAACGGTCACCTGTATTCTGAGATATGCAATCGCATCTGATTCCAGGCTGCCATCCGGATACAATGTTAATTACCATTATCATAACTACCTATCTATACTAATGAAATTCTGTGCTTATTATAGGTACAAGAATTCCGACTCGGAATGGTCATACAAAACGGTGTAAGTGTTTTGAGACACCTGACATTTGAATTGCAGATTTGTGGCTGCTTTTTATTGATGTGCGGGATTTTTGAGAGGATTTACATAACCATTGCAGACTTGTTACCGCTCAGGCTGTGTATTGGTGTGCGAGAATTCCACTTACATAGCCCTCGCGGAATTCCTATTCTCATTTACTGTACCATTATAATTAACTCAGCATGGGGGGGGACAGGGGACAGCCTTGCCGAACTTTTGCACTCGTCAAATTACTATATTTGGTAATATTAAAATCCATATTAGGAGATTTTGAGTGACAGATCGTCCAGATTGGCCCAAAAATCGAGGGGGGACAGGGGACAGGTGACCAAATTCGGCAAAACCAATAGGGGTGGGGACAGGGGACTGCTGAGTTGATTATAATGGTACAGTATAGAATGAGGCGTGGGGAATGCGCGGTATAGGGATTTAAACTCAGATACACCGGTCTGTCTATTGACACCTTTTCCCAATGTCATGTGTCCTTAGCGGACCGGTCCGAACCGGTCTAGCTTTATGCTTCCGTCATTCTTCCCTACACTTCGGGGTTACCAATATCTATAGGCCATTTATATTTGTTTTTAATTGGTAATTAAAAATTAAAAATGTTGAAT
>QDKV01004802.1_pt1 | contig 14994 bp, 14 predicted proteins | sample 1861101 | NCBI WGS metagenome assembly QDKV01 (sample SAMN04275158, study PRJNA302643) | Fungus metagenome, whole genome shotgun sequencing project. | isolation source: fruitbody | host: Mallocybe terrigena | place: Sweden | collected 2013 | reverse complement strand
CTTCTCTGGTACTCCCATCTCAGTCAGGCAATCAACCACAGGGGAAACAATATTATCCCATAGATAACACAAAATTGAAGGAATATCTTTTGAGTGGTCAGCACCAGCACCTGTGTCTCGCATCAAAGCAAATTGCTCAGCAAGGTCAATGAGATCTTTATGTTGCACCTTTGGAAGGGTGACAAGGATAGGGGAATTATCAATGTGAAGGATTATGGCATCAGAGCGGTAATTGCTGATGTTAATGAGAATGACAGGCCCTTCTGCAGAAGCCACCTGAAGGGTGGTGAATGGAACAGCTTGCAAAAAGTTGCTGAAACCCTCAATTTCCCGCACTTTTCGAAGTACCTCCTCCAAGTCTTCTGAAAGAATGCGGTTTCTCCGAATTTGAATATCCAAATGAGATGGTACCATGAATCCTTCACTATCCAAATGCCCAATACCAGATGACAATGAAAGGTGTTCAAGTTCAATAGTCAAAGTCTGTAGGCGATCAGCAAGCTCTTGATCAACCTGGTGGAGCTGATCAAATGGATGTCTATACCTCTCCATTCTTGACCACAGTATGGTTCTGCCCTGTTCAAGTAGTTCAACTGCTGCCTTGAGATCTCCTACCTCAATTGCAGCAGAAGCAGCATCAGAGGCCAGTGACCTTGGTATACGAGCAGTGGCAAGAAACTTGTGCTGCAATTCAACATGAGGATGCAAATTCAAGCAACAATCAAGAAGAGAGAGTGATATCGAGTAAGCACGTATAGTGGATCTGTGGTGATGAAGTCGTGCCTCGACTATCCAGTTTATGGCAGCACCAAGCCGATGCAGAGAGCTCGAAGTCAAGTCATCTGCTGCCTGTTCATACATGGCAAAGGACTCTTCCAAATCCTCCATCCTACCTGACTGCTGAAAGCGAGTAGACAGAGCATTGGCGAGGTTGTTGAGGGACGAAGAACGATCTGGGTGGCCAAGAGGACGGAGAGCGAGTGCTTCACGGTGTGATGAGATGGCGTCTTCCAGATCCTCCATCCTACCCGACTGCTCAAAGCGAGTAGACAGAGCATCGGCGAGGTTGTTGAGAGATTCGGAACGAAGTGGGTGGCCAAGAGGACGGAGAGTGTTCGCCCTGCGATAGAATAAGATCTCGTCCATCCTGCCTGAAATTCTAGCAATTTCGAGAACGTCAAGGGGATGGTTAAACAGCACAGCTTTTTTGCCATCTCACAACACGCGTACACTCAACGTTCTAACTCAGTCCCAAATCAATATTCAATTATGCCCTTCCTGCAAGGGAAATTTCGCAGATGTCGACTCGCTTGTCGTCCTCCCCGATTTTCAGGCGTCATCCGTACACCAGTCGTAATTATGTTACGACCTCGCGTCCTGATCCCATTGAGAGCGATGTTGTAATTGTCGGAGGAGGTGTTGCTGGGCTTGCTCTCGCAAGTGCACTGGGTGGGTTTTATCTTTCCTTGAATAGTTGATTAACTTGAAAATATTTTAGGGTCTTCTTCCATTCGGAGAAGGACTAGCATTACCCTCGTAGAAAGTGGTAATTTGGACAAGATCAAGACGTGGAATCCTCCTTCGCACGAATTTTCAAGTCGAGTTGTTTCTCTTACGAATAAGTCCAAAGAATTTCTCAAAGGCGAGCCAAGACATACTAGCTTCAAATACATGTGCTAAATTTTAATTAGATATTGGGGTGTGGAATCATGTTGATAAAAGTCGTGTTTGTGCGCTTGAAAGTATGCATGTACGTGACATCTACCTCCGCAAATTGGGATTACTCAAGTCCAATGATAGGTCTGGGATGGTGTCTCCGACGCAAAGATAGAATTCAGGACAGACGATCTGCCGCTTGATGTAGCTGTGGATAGAATGGCTACTCTCATCGAAAATTTTAATGTCCAACGTGCCCTTTTGCGTTACTTGGATGGCACACCAGAAGTTCGGATTTTCCAGGGAACGAAAGTAACTTCAATCGAACCGGACGAAGCACAACGCGGTACATGGCCTCTCGTTTTTCTTGACAATCAAAAGGTGTTGCGCGCTAGATTGCTGGTCAGTTATCACATTTGGCTATATTGCCTCTACCACTGAACTTGCATAGATTGGTGCTGACGGCTTAAACTCACCTGTTCGGACATTCGCCCAAATACCCTCTTATGGGTGGTCATACAATACTCGAGCTATTGTTGCCACAATGGAGCATGCCCCTCGTGGAGCATATGAAGGGCCAAATACTGCTGCATACCAACGCTTTCTGCCAACTGGTCCCATTGCATTCCTTCCTCTCACTCCGACTATCTCTTCACTTGTCTGGTCTACCAAACCTGCGTTGGCTTCTGCACTGCTTGCTTGCGACCCAGCTGTTCTGGCTCTCATGATTAATGCAGCCTTCCGCCTGCCAAATGTCTCTGTCAGGTACCTGTATGACCTAATCCTTACTGCACAGGCAAAGGGGACACCTATATCTCTTGATGCACTGAGAGAAGCAGTTCAGTTTCGTGAATTATCTCACGGTGTAGATCAACATTCGGCTTACTCCTCACTGCGGAACCCCAGTACCTGTCAAGGGGTTTCACCGGTCGACTCTGAATCTGTCCCCCCCTTAGTCGCGGAATTACAAACTATGACAATTGCGTCTTTCCCATTACGCCACAATCACGCAGAAACTTATTTTGGCGAAGGGCGTAGTGGGCGAACTGTCCTCGTGGGCGATGCTGCACACACAATACATCCTCTTGCAGGTCAGGGTATGAATCTTGGTCTCGCAGATGTCGAATGTCTAGCAAGATGCATAAAAAACAGCTTGGAAACTGGAGGCGACATAGGTAGGCAGGCCATGGACATCACCTCTTTCTTCCTTTTAAAACTACCTATACAGGATCGTATACTGCGTTGCTTCCCTATTCTCAAGAGAGGTATCTCGCGAACCACGCCGTCATGTCCGCTGTTGACAAACTACACAAACTCTATGGAACTGACAATGAAGCTGCCGTTTGGGCACGTTCCGTCGGCTTAGAGATTCTGAACGAGCTCGACTCGATAAAGGCAGCATTGATGATGTTTGCAGGCGCCCAGAGCTCCAGTGTAGGGCCAGCTGATTTGAATTTTGCTGGAAACGCTGTCAAAGCAATGGCTACAACGGCAAAGACTATTGGCGCTGTTAGGGCCGCCATTGGAGGCTCTTTGAGTTCAGTAATTGATAACTTTGCAAAGTCAAGTCGCCCTTAAATATAAAAATGGGTTCGAATTTTACTCGATGAACTGTGCTGAACTCTGTTAAACACGGAAGTGACGATGACGCACTTGAGTCGTCGGACGAGTCGTGCATTAACTTCACAACCTAGTACTGGCATTTCAGTCCTGAACGTTGAACTCCGAGTGACTTAGATACCACTTTCGACGCTTCCTGGAAATGACTGAAATCCCCTCGACAGATCACGGAGGCGTCTATCAAAAGTTTCTGAGTTCTATCACGTACACATGAAACTAGGATATTCTGAAGGAGCTTACACTTGATAACGTCCTCGGTGAGACTTATGTGGATAATGTCGAAAACACACATGATACAGGACAATCTGTGCCAATAGTTGTGCCAAGCAGGAATGACTTTTACCAGTAAGATGACCTACTCAGATATGGATCACCTGTTCGTCGTCTTTTATGTAAGTTTCCAAAAACTGATTTAACCAACTACTTATTTCTGCCTACTGGTACAACCCATTCGCCATGCCGTGGCCTACGCATATTGTCCAAAAATCTTCTCGTCTGTTGGACACAGAGACGATCGAGAACAAGTTCTATCCACTTTACGACGATATTCTAAATGAATGCTTCCCTCGCACTACCTTTTCCATCTCGCCTCAGTATGCCACTCCCATGGCCCAAATAGGGGGTGTTGGTGCTATCGATTTCGCCATTACCTACGTTATTGAGGCGCTCGATATTGACAGTCCCGTACTCTTCATCGAAGTTAAACCCCCTAGCCATCTTCCCATCATATCGGCGCGTAAAGAAGCTGAAAACCAAGTACGGCGTAGGTTTGAAGAAATATCCCATCTGGTCAAAATACCGAAGTTGTACGGTATCAGTGCCATAGGCAGGCAACTATCGTACTACGAGTTCGACTTGGCCAGCAACAGGATCACTCCTGATGCGTTACCTGACTCCTTCGCAATTGTCACGGATACAGCACCTCAGGAGAGATGGGATACAAATATTATAGACTCGGAGGGGTATGATAAATTCATGCGAACTGTTGAGGAGGTTAAACGGATGACCTTCGCTCTGTAGTGTCCTTTGAGTGATTGTTGTATGGGCAAGACATAGAACATAAATGCATACGATGCAATCAAATTAGTAAGTCTTATAAGTGATGTCCTGACCCACATTGACTTATGGGATGGGCATATATGGTCTGTCAAAGACCTAACTCTATTCTTTGCCGAATCGAGGGCCAATTCGGGCGAACAGAGTGTTTGGCAGGAATTGAGTCACCGAACTGAAGGGTGTTATATGAGGGTAACTAAATAAGGAATTTTTAAAGACAGGTCACCATTCGCTTTCGATTCCGTCCACCTCGACGGCTTCCATCCTTTACTGCATTTGTGAGAAACCTCAAAATGTCTACCGATGCCGGGACCTCCACGAAACCTACTAATCAACACATTCTCGTGGGTCCTGATGGGAAGGTCAATATCAACTTGGGCATGCCAGCTTCGGATGGCTATGGTTGGCCGCAGTTCGAGTTCGGCGAAACATTAGAGCCAGAAAAACGATATATTATCGTCCGGAAACTTATGACCTCCAGCACTCGCGATCTACAGCGAGTCCTGTAGCTATTTTCTCCGTCCAAGCATTCTCTTGACTTTGTCTCTCAGGGAAAACCAATTCGTAACCATCAAGGGCCTTACCGGTTATACCACGGATCTTATGCACAGAGGTCGGGTTTGAGGTACTCAAGTTAATCTCTGCGACTCTCAGCCCAACCCCATTGTTTGAATCTCCTCGCCGTAACAGAGAAAGCAGTTCCGGTAAACACATATGCCTAGTCACCCAACTCATCGGTGGGGTTACCAAACGGCAAAACCATTCCTCTTCCACTCGCCAAGCGGATTTTCCTTCATGTGCTTCGTGGGATCGCCCATGCCCATCGAAGCGGTGTTGTCCATACTGGTCTAAAACATGACGACAATATCTTGATACTAGAATGTCTACCAGCGAAATTGAGAAGCTCGTTGCCTCTGAGCCCGCTCGTCGTCATCCTCCAGAAGCCTCACATAATGGTATTGTTCAAGCTGCCGTATCACAACCGCTTCCAATTCCTGCTTTGGAAGAAGACATGAAATGCACATATGTCGTGGCCGACTTTGGAAGTGGTTTCCAACCAAATTGACCTGACACCGTACTAAGGCTCCGTTAGCTCAGTTGATCACCAACCACCAAGTTGATGAAATCACGGTATATGCACTCCGTGCTCCTGAAACCTTCATCGGTGGATCGTGGAACGAAAAGGTGGACATGGACATTTGGATGCCTGGTAAACGACTTTTTTATTGCCCTCGAACTGCTTTCAGAATTTTATGCACGTCAGATTTTCGAACTTGTTACCAGTTGAGGGCTTTTCAAATACGAACCTGATCCAAAGCTAAAGCTAGACGAGACTGGAAATGTACTTTACCAAATGATATGCTACACAGCGAAGATTTCAGCGCAGAGTAACTCTCTGCTAGTCCACTGGTTGGACATCACTTTGATTCAACCCGTCAGTTGTTTCATTTCCCAACTACTACAACCAGTGCTGAACTCTGTCAATGCCTTCGTAGGCAACCTAAGGGCGGATCTAGACCTCATCAACTATCCGTTCGAGCTATCCCTCCGAGTTTATAACGCCATCGAGGAATCTGACATTGTATCTACTGCGGCTTTCATGAGACGGCGTTTGCCCCTCGATCCTAAAGATCGAGCCAGTGCAGAAGAGTTGCTTTCAGATTTATGGTTTGTTGGAGTTGCGTAGAGGGCTGTAACTCCATTGAGATCAATTGGACGTGGATGTGCAATCTCGAGCGGCCTGGACGTGACAAGCACCGTTCCAATGACTCGATATTTTTGACCCGTACAATCTTGCATTTAATGCCACACTTACCTTTCCAGAATGACGGCAGCTATACACTTGAACATTTGCTCTTGAATTACGAAGCAAAACTGACTGTCAAGCCGTCCTGGGTACTGCGACGTAACCAACTACGTATTTCTGCCTTAACTGCCTCCTACTGCTACACGAAGATTAGGGGAAGAAATCGGTGCCACACTACGAGTTCTAGCGGAACTATTTTATGGAGGTCAAGAATATCGAGCTCTATCAAAGTTACCACAGGATACAAAGCCAGAGTCAATGACATGCAGCTTGAGATCGACGCGCTATCTTTACGTCTTGAGAAACTCATCAGCGATGTGAAGAAGGTACGTTGCACTGTCATCAATATGGCATGGCTGTCGAACTTGGTCGTTTAGGCACACGAAGAATTTGATTCAGACTTGAAGCTTTTAATTTCAACCACTCTCCCAGCTTTTGATGCCGCCAGAAACGTGTCGACCAACGTTCTGGCCGCAACAATCGAATCTTCACTCCAGGAACTTGATTTAATTCGCAGGAGGTCTCAGCGAGCGTTCTACAATCACCAACCTCACGAAAATACCTCGGATACGAGTACTGTTGCGCGGGCTATTATAGTTGCCTACAACGCCCTCAAGAAGGAGGAAAAGGATCTGAAAGCTGAGACTGAAATTGGGTCGATAAATTTTGCTTGAATTGGTTGATGATGATAGTGGCGGATATCAAGTTGTGAGGGATTGGCTGAAAACGAAACAAGAAACGGACAGTGCTGGAATGATCTCAGGAGACTCTGCTGGACTGGAGGACTATGACCACTCTTGACTTATTCGTTCGGCCTTGATACCTTCACTCCATACGTCAACGTAAGTACGACCCTCATTCTCTACAAACTATGTTCTTACCCGTGGTGGCAAGGTTATTTCCGCATTTCAATTCAGGGACTCACTGCCTTCAGGTCCTTGTGTTATCCATGCACGATAATCTGAATTTGGAATAAGTATCAAACCCCTATAGTCACGGATGTCCAAATGCTTTGTAAGTAACACTTTCCAACCGGAGAACATCCGAGTCATTTATGTAAGTTATTCAAATGAGAGATTGACGTATTCGCTGATTCGAAGGATCTTCCAGATACTTGGAACCACTTGTATGGCTCTGTCTACGCCCAACCGCTGGGAGGAACTGACAACTTCCACTGGGAATGTCCAGAAGCAAAGTTGGCACCACGAAATCCTCGTCAACTTGGACCTTGTTTTCAATAAACATTTGTTTGCCAGATGCAAAGCCTGTCGTTTGTGTTGGTCGGTGCCTGTACCCGGACCAGGTTCTGGCGCCACATCTTTCCAGATAATTTTTAGTTGGATTTCGTTCTAGATGGATGTTCTCTCCTTCATCTGAAGTCTGGCGGCCGTTCGTAGGGTTTTGAGGATTGTTCCTTGTACAATATTCATCCTTATCCATGAAGGCCTGCGATTACATCAATACCTCTGACTCCGAAAGAGAAACACGGAAATTAAGCCCCGATCATAAAGCCCATTTTACTAGAACATGTGTGCAGATAATAATACAATCGCAGACTACTCGAACTTGCATCAAGGTATTGACTACGGTAATGCACATTTATGTTGCATGGATACCATACTTTAAGTTGGCGAGTGCCCATTCTTATCGCGAATGGGCGCTGAAACACCCTTGTTCTCGACTCGGACTATGTGGGCTGACAGGCAAAATGTCTTTACAAATGACAAAGGCAAGGCGGCTGAGTCACTTTTCCACCAACAATTTGTAGTGGATAACAAATGTGGATGAACGCTTGGATTCAAACACCCTCGAGGCAAGAATGATTCCGGATAGCTGACAATAATCTCACTTACTCCTTTCATGTCCAGTGGGCAACCAGGTCGGTTGTAATGTTGAAGACACATCCACGTTTTTTGGATTTGTATCATCCACTCGATAGGTGGCTTGACTTATATGTTTATCAGCAAAAGCGAACAAGCAGATAATCGGTGACTTCGGAAGAATCAGGAAAACCTATTTTTGAGTCTTGACGTACCCGACGGTGTGGTTTCTGCAAATCAAAAGATGTCTTAAGGGTGTTGGGCACTTTTTCTAAACACCGTTCTCAAGTAGTGTTTATGTTCTCCTCGTGAGTCTTCAATTGAGGATTGAACCTCTTCAATGATTACAAGCGAGAGTCGGCTATCCACCACAGGAGGAATCATTTTCTGCCGGTCGTGCAGAAGTCCGCTCAAGGACCCTTCTCCCAACTTATCAAAGCTTGACTGTAGCACAAGAATGCAGACAAACCCATATTTCTCCAATGGGTTGCTATGGCTCATTCCGAGTCGGTCGTCGAAGTACCACCCTGCAAAGTTCGTTTCTCCGTACATATCTTGGTTTCAGCCACTGAACCGGCGAGGACAACTTGGGAACCTACATACGTCCATCTGTCAAGTCGACGGGAAATGTGGTACGTATGTAATAATGTAAGCACGTTGTTGGTAGTAAAAAAACTTTCACAAGCTGTCGCTAAGGTATTGACGCTCGTGGTCCAGGGGGAGTGAGGTTGATAAGGCCCAAATATCAAAACGACTACTAGGTAGATAGGCGACATCGGATTTGGTGAAAAATACAACGCCCCGCAAAGTTCAAAAGCTAATATATTTGTATTCCCGTTCGACAGACTTGGCATGAGCTTAACGGACATTCAAACTTTCCAAATCTTGCACAAGGCAGGGGAAATTTTCAAGTGTCTAGATTCGTACCTTTTGACACATATGTTTTCTTCAGATGTGAGTAAAGACGCAGAGGGTGGTTACTTTACGTGTTATGTGCAAGGACAATGAACCTGATGCACTTTCTTTGGACGACCCTGATTGATAAATCCGAGTCCGTAATTGTTCATTTTCCTATTGCGTAAATACCCCCACTAAATATAGAAAAAAGTTATTGAACGCTTTTGTCCAGCTCCCAGGCCCCAGTCTCTTCACTCCTGGATTATTATACCACGGTTTGTCAATTGATAGTAACTCAAAGCAACAATCAATAATGGCATATGAACTGTAATATGTGCTGTCAAACGTCATGCTCTGGTTTTGCAGATCACAGTTCGGAGGTGGCAGACCTACTGATCTGCTTAGTACACATCGCATGGTATGAAGCTATCTTACCTTTTTACTTTGCTGTATCTGCACTCGAATGTGTGCTGCTGTACCACACAGTGGTAGCTGACGTCGACGTGACTTGCGGGGGCTCCTAAAGGAAAAAACATTCCCACACGTTGAATTGAGGAGCATGAGCGGTGCACATCATGGCCGTGCCACACTGCGTGGCCCAGCGCTTGTTCAAAGTGGATTCCGTAAACACAAAAAGCTGTACTACGTATGTAGTACTTTGATTCAATTCCGAAAGGCGGCATTACGAACGCGCGCCAAAAAATTGTATGATCGCACAGCGCGTTTTGGTCGATCCAAAAGTCGATCGAGTCTCCGAGGACGTCCCATTCTCTTCCATTGGCATTAGTGGTGGGGAGGGGGGGGTTTTGTCACACCATGTTGCGTGTTAATCGGCGTAGAACTACTACTGCCACATGAACAACAACTTATCATCACAGTTTTTAAATGGCGCGGTTTAGCATTAGGCTTTCAAAATTTCGTGAACTTCTAGTCGAAAAACAGATGAAAATGTTATCGCCACTTGATTCGAAGAAACAAAACATATCGTCACGGTGATCGGCGTTCTGCCACCCAGTTTGATAGGGAAAAAAATGAAGTGTGAAGGGAGGAGCTGAGAAAAAAAAAACAACAAGAGTCAGAAGGGGCTGCTTTTACGACATCATCATGGGAGTTGTAAGTGGCAAACCTCAAAAGAATATAAGGTATTAAACGCTGCGGCAATGGGATGGGAAGCCATCACGGCGTAGTTGTGGGCAACTACATATACTAATAAGGTTAATAAGTATGTATGTATCGATTACAGTGTCGTAAGAGCCGTGTGGGAAGCCTTGCGAGACAATAGAGTTGTGAAATTGCAAAACTCTCACCCCCGGACTCGGGCGCACCCATGATTATGTAACCCTTCAAGTTAACTTTTTCCAATTTTCGATGGACTCTGGCAAACTCTATAGATTATTGTTGATAAATGAGACGTACTATTCATCCAACTAATCTAGTGCGTCTATTGATTGTAATGATATATATAAAAAAAGCTCACCATCACGAATGTAATTTGGCTTGAGAAAGAAATGAGGCTTGAGAAATGACTTACTTTCAATTGCCCATGTACTAGTACTGAGTACTGATGATTTAAAACTATGTAGATTTCGGGTGTTAGTGGCATGGTTGAGAAGACTTTTAGCTTTAAATTTTAAAAAGTGAACTCTAATTTTTACATAAAGAAAACAAAATGAAACGAACGTGTCACCAGTGCGCCACACGACCGGACAAGAAAAGCCTAATATGGGAACGCTGCATCTGATTATCAGTTCCCTTTCAACTCGCGCGACTCCAGCTTTTGACAGAACCTAGAAACAGGGACTTTTCACGAGGGGTGGGTATCGTCCGAGTCAGCAGTGGGTAAATCAGGGATGTACTAAATTATGTCTGACAAGATATGTATCATAACATAACGGTCGAGGGGTCAGTGTGTCCCAGTGGGAAGTTGGGGAAGTTGGGTTCCGTACTAGTCGAATCGTCGGTCTTATCGGGTGATTTTCATATCCCTTCGCGCAACACCACGCAGTCTTCGAGCTGCTAGACGCTGGTATCATCCGTTAAAGTGCGTATGTAATCTCAATACAATAAGTCCTCGACAAGAATATGTAAACCTTTGAACGTACTAGTCCATCACCGTCAAAAGTTACATACGTGCTTTGGCAGCTGGTTTAATCAATCCTTTCCAGAACTCATTTATATCCAACAAACATGATAAATAAAAAGTTACGAACTAGTAACGTCATAAATATTAAGAACAATAAACAGAAAAAACAGTTTTTACGTATTATAATAAGTAATAAAGAAAAGAAAAAGTGAGAAAAAATGATGGGTTAACGTATAGAAAAAAATATTACGAGTAATGCTTTGATTGAAAGGCGTTTCGGGTGAGAGGTAGGGTTTTGAGAATATGTTACAAGTAAGAGACTTTGCCCTTTGATAGTTGGGCAGGTATGATGAAAAGATGAGAAGGAGAAAGGAATGGTACAGATAGATAATGATAATTAAAAGAAAGTGATTGCAGTGAGTTGTGTGTGTGTGTGTTAGAAAGAATGTTACAAGAAATTGCAAGGTTGAACAAAGAGAGACAGGCAGAGAGCATTAGGCATATCCAAGAGGGAGTGAGAAATTTCGAGTTTTGAGAGAAAGAGGCAATAGTAAGAAAGGGTTATTGCACAAGAACGACAAATAGAGGGAGGATTAGAAGAAACAACAACAACGATAACAGTGGGGAACGAGGCGCTTTTGCGATCACGAAGGGAGGCTCATCTTTATGTGACAAATTCCAAGTGAAGGATTCCAACGCTGTGGTCCGACTCGGGTGTTGTCGACAGCATCAAAGTTCTATCTCGGACCGTGGCCAAGAAAGTCACAAGCCGTTCGTTTCGCACCGTGTCCTATTGATGAACGTTCCACGTCTCGCAGAATGAGTGTTTTTTCATATAAAAAAGGAGGACAGCGGGGTCCTAAAATCACGACGCTTCCATGAAGCTCCGCCAATTCCAACTCCTAGACGAGTCTTCGTCGTGAAGGTCAATGAAGCTAGGTAGCATCGAGCTATCTTTATTTGACCTCTTCTTCGAAGGGTGTTTGCGATGGCGGCGTTGGCGTTTGGTGGGTGGGGGTTTAGAAGGGACAGACCGTGAGGGTGGAAGTGGTGCCGAGCGTGGGGTGTCGAAATAAGACTGAGACGAAAGCGGCAAGACCACATCCTCTGGTTCGAAAAGAGGATCAAAGAAAAAATTAGGTGCTGTCACGGGTGTGATATCAAATTCGTCGTCTGCCATCTCATCTTCATGTTCGTTTTCATCGTCGCTCATAATCATGAAATTTCTATTGGTGGTTGGCTTGGATGGCGCAAACCACCTTGTTGGATGGTACGAGTTTAATTTTGTGAAAATAGGACGATTGCGGCCTTCGAGAGCAGCGAGGGCTTCTGAGCGATTGTGCCTGCGCACACGTGTTGATACGGATGAGGCGGTGGCCTTTGTGGTGCAAGATATACGCTTGGGGAGCGGCGGTGGACCGATGATGCATGTGCGAGAGATGTTGATAAGCACACGTGAGGGTGTGGGCATGTCGAGCTCGAGGGCAGGGAGAACAGGGATAGAAGGTAGGCGAGGAGGGGACGTAGAAGGAGCCGGTGGGAGTGTCATAGAAGGGGCAGGCTTTGGAGAGGGGATTGAACGGAGGGAATCACGAGAGAAATGACTTTGCAAAGGTGAAACGGTGGGTATGGCAGGCAAAGCAGGCACGAATGGGCGTGGATCAGAGTTGCGACTGAAATAATAGTGAGCATTGAGCGAAGAAAAGATTGAGAGAGAGAAGAATTACGGGAACCGAAAATGTTTGAGACTGGCAGACCGCATTGAACGAGACTCTGCGAGGTCCAAGGAGAGGAAGGACCGGTATTCGTTCTCATCTCGGCGAGGCTGGAGAGACGCATAAAAGTAGGACGAGTCTTCGCGACTGCTGGTGTGGGGAGGACTGTCACTTGGCAGACTACCACGGCGGAGGCCGAGAGAACCTTCGATAGACGAAGGCGGGTAGGTAATAGGCTGGGAAAGCAGTCCAGATGTGAAGAACGGAGAGTATAACGAGGTCAACATTTGGGAAAGTACAATGAAACCCACCATCCTTTTTATAAACTCTAAAGATCCAAATCGTCAGATCTCTTGTCAAATATATATAAATATTATTTTTCACTTTCCGTTCGGCAATACCCCCGCTGCTCTCGCACTTCATCTCTTTCTCACTCTTCTTGAACGGATCACCTCTTCCCTTCTCTGCCAAATCTATTAGACCCTGATGTAACATAAAACCCACTCCAGTGCATACGCATCATCGGTTTTGGCAATTCAGACGGATCACCGTTTTCAACCCATTCCAGTCTGACTCATCTCTCAGGTATCCAACGATTGATGCGACAATAAGCAAGCAACTGTGTCCGAGTCTTGCCCATCTTAGGGCGAGAGTACATTCTATGATCCGAAAAATCCCATCGCCGCAAAGAAAGTATCTGTTACAGATTATATCACTGTAAAAAATTATCCTTATGGTACTGATTTAACATTTAGGATTTAACCCACCGCCACGAGACAATCTTGTAACGTCGCGCTGGGTTGCACATGGTTTGAGCGGTACATCGGACCTAACGTAAAATAAGTCGGAAAAATTCTGTTGATATTCCCTCGATAAAAATCTACAAACAGCACTACGAAACCTTGCCAGCGAGAGCCATATTTCTTCTGAGATCATGGATTCCATTCTACATCTTATGAGCTCGCTGCGGTCGTCAAGTTTCAAACCTTTTGACCCCTTTTTTTGCAAAAATAAATACAATGACCAGGAGCTAGTACGTCATGACACCCCCAATGACCATCCCGACTCCCCGACACCTTGGCAACGCCAAAGACCCCCCAAATATAATTTTATGTAATAATAATATGGACCTTCAATCTGTGACAGGCGTCGGTCCATGGTGGTCATTTCGTGAACTACCATATATCGTTAATGAGGGTCCATGGACATGCTGAGGAGTTTTGACGTTTTTGCAATCCCTTACACACTGTGAATAAGTACGGTATCATATTTCAAATTCATTTCAGTCTCGCCGTTCCGAGTTGGCAAATGACTAGGCTGAACTGTCAATGATGATGGTTTTTTCGGGCTCCGTGCTTCTCTTCTTCGACGTACAGTACTTCTTCGCATAGCACACAAAACGTCAAAACCCCCTCCAAATAAAAAATTATATACACAATTTTCCCAACTTTATCAGACCTTACTGGGAAAGATCTGGTTCGCTTGGGACGAGATGCAACATTTCAGTCCGATCTGCTTCTTCTGCACTTTATCAGTGTCACCGTCTTGTCGTATAGCCCGCTGCAAGGCAACTACAAACACTCGAGCCCACAACGGTTCTCGCTGATTAGCGCGGCAGGAAATAAAACACTGAGAGCTTCGCTCGCATTCTGGGGGCTAAACGTTAAACACCCATTTCTATGATCTTCGCCGAGTTGTCTACAAAAATACTCTGTAACGATCACCTGTACTACAACCAGGGCTTCTTAGAAAGCTCGAGCTCGCGCCTGTCAACGCTTGTCGCTCTTTGCTGAATGATTCGAAATTCTTTTACTTTCTTTCTTTCTTTCTTCTTCTTCTTCTCGACTTCTCTCGCATTAGATCCAATGAAATGAATCTGATTTTACCTTATTGGGTGAGGATCTCACATCCTTACCAAGTGATTCGTGAACGACTTAGTACTCCGTGGTTCGGTACACAGCTCCTTTGATGACAGGTCTTCGCTTATGCCTACAAGCCGCATTGTTCTGAGCCCTTACCTCCCCCCTCTTCACGGGCCTAGGGAGAAAGATCTAGTTGGAAACCAGATTCTAACAGAGGAAGTTACATCTCTACACGGCCCCTTCTGTAAGTGGACTATGGCCATATAGCACACACACACCCATTCTACTACCCGGTCCCTCCGAGTCAAATACTACGTTTAGTTCCTTCCCAAAAACTTCCCAACTTCCATATAGTTTGTTTTTACTCGAGTCTAGCTCTCCTAACCACCCGACCAGACGACAGCATCAGGAAAATAGGAAAAATACTTAACAGGCTTAGTTGGCTTATTTCATGGATAAGCCTGCTAAGCTGCTCAAG
>QDKV01004803.1_pt1 | contig 14999 bp, 14 predicted proteins | sample 1861101 | NCBI WGS metagenome assembly QDKV01 (sample SAMN04275158, study PRJNA302643) | Fungus metagenome, whole genome shotgun sequencing project. | isolation source: fruitbody | host: Mallocybe terrigena | place: Sweden | collected 2013 | reverse complement strand
AGCCTATTCAACATTTTAAACACTTAATTAACAATAGGAAACAAATATAAATGGCATATAAATACTGATAACCCCGAAGTGCTAACGAATTGAAATTTGAGAGGGCGAATGTTCAGTGCCTCGTGTTTTTGGCGTATTGCGGCCATTAGATTTTGACACTTGGGTTCAAGGGGCTGTCTCGTTCATTCAGCTGCAGAATATGTCCTCCGTAAGTGAAATTCACGAATACATTCAGAAAGTGTTGGAAAGGGGGGATCATGGCCCAAACCGAGTCATGCTCTGTGATGCAAAGACGCTCAATCACCATCACGCGGAAGGAATTGGTGCGTATAGTAGTAACCACTACCTGGGCCCGACTTGAATTTGACGCTTTTTATACACAGCCAAATCGCTCAAGCCTCACTTCGAGAAACTGAAAGAGGTTCACTCTGTCATACCTGAAGATCACAAGGTCACCGTTCACAATTATACCGGAAATGTTACCTTTCAATGCTACCAGGCCACACCTTCGTCCCTCGACGAACTCATAGCCGTGATGGCAAAAGCCAAGCAAGAGAAGCTAAAAGTCAGAGCTGTCGGTGCCCTTCACTCTTGGTCGTGAGTAATACCTTACAATTTTTGCAACTATCTTTCAAGACCCATCTGCGAAACAGATGGGTACTTGATCCAAACGACCAAGCTTACTGGAACCGCTCGGACTATCACCTCTACCTTAAGGGATCCCTCCGCCGCGGCAGGGTATTATGATGTTCTCTGCGGAACCCCTATGAAAGAGGTAGCAAGGGAGCTTGAGAAAGAGGGTAGAGCGCTTATCAATATGGGAGGTTGTTCAGGTTTGTCACAACCCAATTATCTGTCTTTTGTCATTCGCTGAATTTGTGTGGATTTCTCTTTCTTTTTTTTCAGCTCTGCACATGGTCGGCATCACCTGCACGGGCGCACATGGCAGCGGAATCAAAGTCCCCCCTCTTGTTGGGATGATTCGCGGCGTGACCCTCGTTAGTGCCAACTTAGGGCCTGACGGCAAACCGATCGTCTACCGCATTGAACCTACCAACGGGAACCGATCCACAGAAGCACCGTGGCAACTCAATCCTCATTCAGGAAGACGATACTTTCAACGCCATCACCGTAGGCCTCGGCGCGTTCGGCGTCGTGTACTCTATCACCATCGAGACCGTACCGTTTTATTGGATCAGAGAGTATCGCGAGTTCGTCGACTGGTCCGTCGCTAGAAAACGGTTGCAACAAGGTCCCGGCGGAGACATCCTCAGCTTCCATAATTCTGAGGTTTGGCTAAACGCATACAACTCTCGCGCGCTCATCACTAGGCGAGAGAAGGTTACACATCTACCCAAACCTAAACGCTCGTTACTGAAACGCGCTTCGCACACACTCTGCAAAGTTGTTCCGTGTGCGCACTGTTTTGTACGGACACCCGACCCTCCGACGTCGAACCCTTCCGCTCATGTATTCGGTGCTCTTTTAGATGCCATTCCAGCTCTCAGGCGCATTTGGCAGTCAATTGAAGGGAGGGGTGGCCTTCTCGATGAATCATACAGGGAAATTGGACAGTCTCTCGGACTTCTTATAAAGCATTTACCACTGTTAGTTCCTGCGGTAAGCGACTCGCTTGTTCGAGAGATGATACTAATTTTTTAATGCGACGTATTTTGACAGTTCATCGATATTTCTTTAGATACGCAGAACCATCGAGAACCCTTGATCGCGAAGTACTACGATGTTTATGATCTCGGTGGGAAATCATTCTGATTTGTAAATGAAGTTTACTTACGGAGGACCTTTCAGGTTTCAGCACTCGTTTTCCTGTCATGAGTACTGAAGTAGGTCCCAGCAGATGTCAATTCCCAATTTCTTACTGAAAACGGCCTAAGATCTCCTATCCAATAAACACCTACATCGCTGGTGTGGATGCGGCACTGTCTTCCCTCAAACACAGTCGTGATCAAGATATTGCCCAAGCCGTAATGGGGATTCTCTCTGTCCGTTTCACTTCGTCGACCAGTGCTACGCTCTCTCCCAGTTACAGCAAAGATCCATCCAAGTCCGCTGGAAGATGTTATCTCGAGATATATGGTCTCTCAAATTTCTACAAAAGGTTCCAAACATTCGATGATATTATACGACCGATTCAAGAGCAGGCAATTAACAACTATTTGGTGTGTCTCCCTCTTTTTATGCTTGTTCCTCCTCCTCACCTATCTCTTGTCCAGGCACGTCTCCATTGGGGACAGTGTATGTCATCTACCTTCAAGGCGCAGCAGTACTGGACACACGATCCTGAGTTTGCCTCAAACATTGCGGCTGTCAGGAAAATAGCTAATAAGTACGATCCTGGACATATGATGACCAACACGTTTTTGGATCAGGTCGTATTCACGACCTGATTGATTTTAGGCATTCAATTGTTTGTAATTTACATCGCAAAGTGATGATGCTGTTACTCCCAATAACTTGGACCACTGTTGCAGCCTTACACTGTTAGTACTCAGTTTACTTGTAACTTGTTAATCTGAAATAAGAAAGTAATAAGTGGGAACATTTTTAGCATCATTTTTAGGAATGTTTCCCGAAGTGGGACAGCTTGATGTGCCCCCAACAAAGGTACGGCTTCTTACGTCCCTGGTGGTTGCACGTTCATATCTAACATAGAAATGTTGTTAAAAAAATCAGTACATAAAGGTACAGTGAACGGTCCACATATGACTTTCCCACCTCCCTCGGCTTTGTAGTACCACTGCTGGCCTTTGACTGTCTTCTCTCTGCAGCCCTCGTTCCAATGACATCAGCCGCATTCGTCACATTCAAAGGGAGTAGTCATGCGATTCTCGATGGGGTACTCATGTACACTCATATAGGAGTGAGCGCATTCGTTGGTTGCTTTCGAAGGCTGCCATCGTCCTGATTCCTATTTCTTTAGTTTGATTCAAGCCTTACGGACTAAGTTCCCTGTCATTGGACAATTTACCAAGTGGGGTCTCTGAACCGCAACACTGGCGACGCTCGTTGGCGTCTATCAGTTCAACACAAACGACGTCCGGTGAGTTGTGCTCTATTTCATGCTACTGAGTTGCATTTCCCATATAAACATTATTCTAGGTCTCACTGAGTTATCTCCCGTGCGTGGATACTAGGGCATTCTTCAATGGCTGTGACTGGATACTAACTTCTCACAAATCTTGTGTTAATAGTTTTCAATCGATTTAATGGGATTGCCAGTATGAAATCTCTTTGACCTACTGGCAAGGGTTTTTGGTCCGCAGTGGTGAATGGGTTAATTTCTGAGTGCAGTTTGCCTCAGATCTTCGTCGACAAATGGCAATCTGTTGTTTAACGACTGTCTTTGTTGCTTCCACAGATTCAGTTCGCCCAGGCTTCCACCTCTTTTTTGTCGTCGTCAATGGCGCCTTTAGCATTTCCATGCCTGGTGACCTCGCCACCGTGTTGCTGGGAATTTGAATCCATTTGGTGTTAGTTATAGCGTGGGCCTTGATTCCTACGCGATCTACTGTAAAAATGAACTACCAGTCCTGTATTTAAGCGCGCGCCTGTATCCCTGGATAAAGAAATTCCCGGTAAACAAAACAACCACTGAAGAACAACCTCGGAAATACGCACACAGTGATAGTGCGAAGATTCAAGGTCTATATGAAAATCGTGACATGCCCATCAGATGAGATGTGCCGTCTCAAATTAGCTGCTGACACCTGGTGGTCGTTGGAGTGACGAATCCCTTTGCACCCTTCCCAACGGCAATGCAGCCGTTTAGTCCCTGTAAGCCCCACTTCACCATGACAGCGCATGAGGTGTTTTAGGAGAGCTCCATTTGACCCCTCTTTTATAAAATGCCGACAGCCACCACCCCACATACAAAACCCTAGAGGGCCATCGCGTGGAGCGTGCCTACCACGCTCCCGAACTCGGCAAGGTTTGGCTCTGGGAGAGTCCCTTGACCCAATCAAGAGTTGCGCAGTTCTGGACATGAAAATTTAACTTATGCATAAAGATGTAACCATGTGACGCACGGGGATACCACCGTTCTCTCTTGTATATCTCTCTGATCAACTAGAGCGGGTGGGTTGACTTGTATCTGCGGTACACTTTCCATGGGACAGTCAATCGCAGGCTGCGGAAATCTACAAAAATTGTCGATCAGTCCAGGTGAAGAGGATAAAACCAAACCACTTACTGCATACTAGACCACATATCGGCCTCGATGGTCGACGGAGCGCAAAATTGGAAAGGATCCCCTTGAGCGCGATGGTCATGCATAGGGCGATATCCATCTCCAGTGGGCGACGCATCGAAGAACACATGTGGAAGCAAGTGCATCGTTGGAGGGATCGAGCCCCGTATTACCCCATATTCCAGGCCACTCGCGCTCTGCAAGTTGCCATTAGAATAGGAACCCGTCTCAGAACGGCGGGTGGCAGGCTGAGAACTGGAAAATTTGAGCTACTTATCATAAAAATCAGAAATTAAGCTTACTGAAGGGACGTCGTGTTAGATTCTGGTCGGAAAGGAGACTTGGTGGCATATTTCAGAAATCGTTGATTAATGAATATAAGACTCACAAACATCTGTTTCGAATAAAATAGAGACTATATGGAGAAGAGATTATCAAAGAGGGTCCCAAGGCAAAATGAGAACAAGAAGAATAAGGTGAGGAGAGAGCGAAAGATTGGCCCTTTAAAGCACATTTTTCATCATGTGATGACAAAAGTCTCGCGTTTTGGCATTGAGACGCAGAACACACAATGCGGTGTCGGAAAACAATAGGTGACAGTGCGTCTCTGCCGGGAAGATCGTCACAAAGAGAAAATCAGGTTCGCTTTGAATTCAAAAATGGGACCGAAGCAAATGCCACCCAGGATTCTTTTTTGGTATTCTTGCTTCCACTCGCCTTGTTCTCTTTTTCCGTTTTCGCATTGGCAAAAATTATGTGGCGTAAAGGTCTAGCAGACGTCGTTTCATCTCCAAAGCAGAACCTTATTAAATTTGCCAAACAGGAGATATCTGCTAGTGTTGTCCTGTTGACGAGTTGCTCCACGACTGACCAGGACGAAAAAGAGAAACACAAAACACAAACACAGAACACAGAACGGTCTTCCAGTCAAGCGAATGGCCAATAACAAACATGGTGTCTTCATAGAACACAAGGCGTGATATTTTTGTGTTTCTTCAGTTCAGTTGCAATTGACGGAAAACATAGAGAACCTCCTGCAAAGATGGCCCAGACTCGGAAGAACACACCATCCACTTAGCATCGGGTATAAGGATAGGCTCGGCCAACATATGAGAATAGGTCCCTAGAACGACGGCGTCCATTGAAAGGTGACCGAATGAACTGAAGTAACCCGCCTCATTTCTGAACAGCGGAACCACTGATAAGGTCACTGGTTATAACTTACCGTGCAACTGATGCCAATCATTCGTGGAAGGGAAGCCAAAATAATCCAACGGTGAATTGAGCGATGGGTTGACAAAAAGTGGAGTATTCCCCTTCTCCAAGTTCAAGATGTTGATAATTCCGTTCTATAGAACTTTTACGGCCGCAGAAAGGCAAAAGGACAGTTACAGGACCCGCGAAAGTTCTGTGGGACAACCATCAATATCACTCCTATGTAAAGCAAATCAATTCCGCCATGCAATTTGGCTTCGTACTTATGACGGTCAAACGGGCTTGGAAAACAAGGCGGTAGGAAGTCAAAGAACCTGCGATTTGGGAACTGCACCATAGGTTCGTTGTCAGCTTGAATACGAAGGATCATGTGAAATGGTTACTGGTCTACAGCGTGGTTCCTAGCATGCAAGGAAACCAAGCGCCACACAGCTCGTTCTCAGCATTGTCCTTATACGTCTGCCTTTCCATGAGCAATAGCGAAAGAATTGCGCCGTCCTTCTTGTCGTTGTGCCCATCGTCCCCATGCCTGTAAAAGCAGTTCCGAATCGTCAATTCAACGAAAGACAAAACGTTGACATGACGTTTCAATGTCATCTCCGATCCAACTTTAGATAGCAAAAAGCTATATAATATGTCCTCCCAATCTCGCCCATTGTGATATCGATGTCGAGAAGGCCATGGCCCTACCCGATAAGAAAGGATGAAGTGAATTGGTCACTTCGACCGTGTGCTGATCATGCGGGCGCGCGGCGAAAAAAAACCCGCCGCGCCTAATGTTCCAGTGTATATTTTTGGGATCAAAGCCTTCACCGTGAAAATGCAAGATACCGTCTTGCATGCAAGTTTCGGCTGTCAGAGTACTTTCCACTCCTAATAAACATGTACCTCTTTCTACATAAAAATTCGGAATCCAACAGCCGTCCCTGAAAATTTTGAGAGAATAGTGTGGCCGATTGAAGGTGCTTGCAGAACATTATGTCCATCCCCACTTTGATCGAATGCAAGACATATAAAGCGCGCTTCGATTTGGTTCTTGTGTTCGTGACAGGGGTAGCGCCTCCTTTGAAGAGTGCGTATTGTAGGTCGTTTGGAACCTGGACAAGGCATCTACAACGGTGTTATCCTCACAGACACGGTACATGAGACTGAAAGCAACTCGTTCTTTCCATGTAACAGCACTATTAACCGGTGGTCTGGATGATGGACAGAAAGAAGAGTAAAGTTGTAAGATTTACATCCGATACATGATATTACAAATTTGTGCAAAAGAGTCGCAAGCACAGACTGCCTCATCGCTCTACTGTGCCCAAATCTTGACCGGTTTCTCTGCTGGATCTTTGTTTTTGGTTTCATCGTCTCAGATGTGGATCCCAGACTTTACCATCCGCCTTCTGATGGTAGAGAACTCTACCTTCAGCATCTGTGTATTTAACAGTGATCCACTGTGGACCAGCTCCCCCTTGAGTGTGGTTATGAAAACCACCACTGAAACCGACAATGACAAGTCCAAAAATGTTGTCTATGCACGCGATCTCTCCGATGTGAGCACCATGAGCATCGATAGTCCCTCTGCCCAAAGTCAAAGAGAAGGACAATCAAATATTGCAATGGAGAATCAGGTTGTGGGCGTTTCTAGAAGAGGGAACGTGAAGGAATATAACAATTCCCTAGGAACGACTGCATCTGTAACTGGGGTCTGGGTCTTCAAGAAAAAAAGTATGAAAATGGTCAATTTACGAAATTTAAATGCGTTTCCCGTTCATATCCAATCCTTCTCAAAGAAGGCTAGAATTGATTACAAGGACGAAGACTAGTCGAACGGTGCTCGCATATGTTTGCTGTCATCAATAACGCGGACCGGTGACGAAATTCGAAATCAAATTGTAAGCCAACAATTTATGCCATGACTCGGAAGATCTTTTAGTGGTGAAATCGTGGACAACTTTCCTTTTAAAATGCTGATAAGACTCTTTCGCAGCCTACACCAATCGTCTGTTGTTATTCCTCGTGTGCTTCAAACACGTCTCATGTCTTCTACGACCAATCAAAACCCAGTTGCCGATGAGCAACCTAGCGTCCCGCACTTTTCCTTCTCTGAAGAGCCTCTGGGGCTACCGGCGTCGGAAGGCTTTGGCTACTTTCAGGGTGGCCCGGAACTCACACTTGGTCCTGCCAATCGCTTCAAGCTTCAAGCCAAATTGGGATTTGGTACAGCGTCGAGCGTCTGGCTCGCTCGTGACTGCATGTAAAGTCTGACTGTCTTTCACTTATACCGTATGATCACCAACACCCTTCTCAAGCGACAACACCCACGTAGCCGTCAAAATTCTCACAGGATATGCAACACATTTGAATCGTGACCATAAACTCCGTGAATTGGAGGTCCTCCAGCGTTTATCATCAACGACTCCAGATGATTTCTCAGGTCATTGTGTCCGCTTTTTGGCTCAATTCATCCACCCCGGTATCGAAGAGGATGGAGAGCACCTCTGCCTTGTGACAGAACTATTCTGGTCCAACGTTCAGGATTTCCAAGAAACCTTGCAGGGTGGATTCATTGCCGTCCCAACTGTCAAGCAGATTTTGAGGCACCTGCTGCTAGGAATCGCGCGTTTGCACAAGTGTGGGATCGCTCATACAGGTATGCTTCCTCTATTAAAATCCTACGACAATGATTATTTATCATGCAAACTCGCAGATATAAAGCCGGACAATATCATGATTGGTTTAGGACGCCACTGGACCACTGACGCCATCAACAACTGGGTCATGGAAAATCCCCCTCGTGCTTACGCACCCGAGCGCAGCTTAAATAAGATGGTTTCTGCCTATCTCTCACAATCATTCCCGCCACCCACACTTGATGAACTTCCATCTTGTAACTTTAAACTCGCGGACTTCAGTAATGGTATGTCCAGCGAGTCTCTTCTGGAATTCTTGGCCATCTGTGACTTATATTCACTTTCAGCACAGTTTGTATCCGATCAAACCACGGATGATATCACACCACTCGGCTTACGGCCCCCTGAAGTCGTGTTGGGCGGGGAGTGGAACGAATCCGTCGATATTTGGACCTTTGGTTGTATAGTAAGCCGTTCTTATTGGTAGACCTCGATATTTACCTGACTTGTTCACGTCCAAGGTGTTTACATTACTTACCAATCGACCCCTTTTTAAACCAATGGCGTCGATAGAAGACGATGCGTCAGAAGTTGATGTATTGCTTTATCAGATGATCCTTTTTTGTGGCGAGTTTTTCCAAGAAGATTTTCTTAAACGTTGCCCTCGTAGCCTCGATTATTTCCAGCTGGACTGTAGGCCGTATTTTCTTAGCCCTTATTCTTTCTCTGATCCATTGCCACCTCTCATGCAGGTAGACCCAAGAAATTCCGGAGCTTTGTTCGCAAACCATTCGAGAAATGTATTTTGGATTCCGGATGCACATTGAGCCCTGAAGATATGGTGGGTGCAACGGATGTAATGACCAAATGTTTGCGCCTTGATCCGAAGAACCGTGCGACAGCTCAGGAGCTTTTGAGACACCCATGGCTGATGTAGATGCTCTCAAGTTTCATCCGAAATGTATTATGACGACCCATTTGTAATTTGACATCGAATTTCGTCAAGAATTTGCTCCCATATGAGTCGAACGCAAGTCGTCCTCCTAGTAAAGCTTTGTTCTATCAGTTGGGGTTTACGCGCGGGATTGTGAGTTTAACAATTCCTCGAGCAAAATGACATAAGGAGTGTCTACTATTAGTGGCATTGCGCATCGGGACATCCATCCAGACGCGTTCTGATAGCAATCCCGAACCGAAAACGCCCAGGATGTACCCATCAGGCGAAGTGTTGTTTATGTTGCTCTATTGGGGTTAGAGCACCCATAACGATTGAATATACCGTCAATTACCTCGACGAGTTTCTTACTCCGAGCACCCTGCGGCAGCCAAGGCCCTTCGTCATCCGTTCTAAAAAAAATTGAGTTATGATAGAGTAGCTTCGTCTAAAATTTACCACTTTATCTTGTCATTGCTTATCTCTTAATTTATCACCAAGTGCCGAGAGTATGCGATCTATCGTCCTCGTCACACTAAACTTGGTTCTGTGGAGAATCAAGCCATCTTTGGACTTCATCTCGAGTCCTGTCTGCCTTCTTCGTCTCGGCTTGACCCCGACGCATCCTTGCATTCTGCGTCCACAATGCAAGGACCACGTCAGCATAGTCATCCTGGGAGTCCGCAATGCTTGCTTGTTCTTTCTCCCTTGCCTGCCTGGTCAAGCGTTCAGCACGGGGATCAATCCCGTTACCGACTCTGCCTGCACCTCTGCCTCTGCCTCTGCCCCTGTAACGGTCTCGTAAGAGGGCGATAAATGCGGGATCTCCCCACGTTTTGAGGGCAGCACAAGCGTAAGAAACATCGAAGACCAGGTCTGATGGCCAATTAGGACTGTCTGATATCCTTGCATCAGAATTGTGAGGAGCAATCGATGTGATAACCGGATCAATGTTGTCAACAAAGTGGTGTATTGTGAGGCGTTGTCTTCCTCTGGCGCCTATGTTGACAGTATTGGGTCGCACAATGTACCCCACATCGGTGACATCCATCGCGTGATTAGGAGTCTAGGAATGAATTCAACCCCGTGAAGACAATTGGAATACAAATAATAACTGACTCGCAAAAATGCAAACTGAGACTCCCCAAATGGACGATGAAAACCAGTGTAGAGCAGAAGTCCGTTCCGTATGTCATTGATGCCCTCCAAGGATGACTCCTCCCTGTAATTAGCGAGATCGATAATATACTTGGACTGGAATAAGCTTGGAATGACCAGGGGATATTCGGACACACCTGATCTCCCCTGATGTGGGGAACGACGTGACAAGCCTGACAACTTCCTGGGGGTGAACCACTCATCACGCAAGTAACATCACGGTCAATTATATCCTGCCTGAAATCTGCCTGGCGGGAAGTCTGAGCTGATGTATACGAAACTCGGTCATCCATCATATCAACGTCAACCCAACGTGGTTCTAACAACAGAGGTTAAAGAGGTCCAAGGATGCCAAAATGTGACTCACGTTGTGAAATATAATAATAAATACCAGGTTGTATTACTGGGCCATTCAAGTCAGGACGATAGTCGGGGATTTCTTGCCCATTTGGTGTGTCGGAGATGTGGCCTTCGCTCCCACAGATTGCGAACCCGAGGTAACTCAACCAGGTAAGAGGATATATTGCAAACCGCGTACAGGTGTCCAATGGGATGGTCAGCGCACGGTGGTTCGTATTATCGATTTCCAGCCAGAGCTGCGCCGCATTGTTTGCCATGGACATTGCAGACTGAGAGAGATCCTCCAATCGGTCCGAAATAGTCGAGAGTGTTTATTGCGAGCGTAGCGAGCAATTTTCGCCTAAAGGCCAGTTGACCATCATCATGCCTTACCCCAAGCAAATCATCACCATGGCTCAAAATTTCATCAACGAGCGCGAAGAAAACGTCCAACTACAGGAAACCAGGTTCTACATGCTGTGGAATACGATCCTCAATCTCCACTTCCCATTCACTTTGGGTTACGGAATGGCCCCTCAAACGCACGAGGCAAAATTTCTTCGTCGTAAAGATTATTCGCGAGTCGGTAGATGTCGTCGTCGTTGTCGAGCCGAAGAGCTCCTCTGATGAGACCATGGCCGAGATGGGCACATTGCAGGCCGAGTTGGCTGATTCATCAACGAACGCTTCTCGCAAACTCGGTACCCGACCATCTATGGAATCGGGGGCGTCGGTTTATCATGAACCGCTCTCAAGGTGGACAAAATAGACTTCGATCGACCTATGATCATTGTTCCTAGGCGAGGAAACGTTGGTTTATCATGAACCGCTCTCAAGGTGGACAAAATAGACTTCGATCGACTTATGATCATTGTTCCTAGGCGAGGAAACGTTACTTCGAACGAGTCGTTTTCACGCCTGAAGGTTGTCGCCGACGAGATTTATGCGATGACGAGGGTATGGCCCTAATGTCATGTTCTTATGCCCATCTTCTCATCATCCCGCATATAGGATCCATCCATTCTCACCGCGTCATCCCGAACAATTCCTCCTATATTCATTCACGACCAATTCATCATCAGCTTAACCAGCCGACTTAAGCAGATTCCTATCACTGAATGTAGATTTTTAAAATTAATACAACCATTTCATACAATGAGTAGATGTATGTGCCGAAACGAACTGCAGTGAAGGTGGAAACAAATATTAAATAAATGCCGCTATGTGCACGTGGATACCATTAATCTTCCGAGTCTGAGTCTGAATCTCGTGGCCTCTGCAATGTTGATTTGGACCTGGACAAGTCAATTCAGCCGGGTTACATCTTTTCCCTTGTTTCCTTCGTCAGTTGAAGCATAACCATGGAAACAGCCTCCTATCGTCTTCGGCATCCACATGGCCCTCGACGATCGTGCATCGCAGAAGTATCTTACTCTGACCTACGATACTGAACTGCGACGACCAACTTATCCAGTACATAACCAATAGCAATTGCAACGCCATAGAATTTACAAACTACAGTAATTGCTATTAGTAACGCTGTAGCGTTCGAAACAGTCATGTTCATAGGCAGTCTTAGCCAATGGTGTCAAGTGTCAATGCCCATGCGGCCACTGGGCAAATAATAGCGGCGATGCAGAGATTGTACAGTTCTTTGAAGCCCTCAAGGCGATGGGCCAGTCTAGACTCAGGACGCTTGCTCATTGGCACCTCTGGCTTCCTTCTTGCGGACGCGGCTCTTCTACGATACCTGTTTCATTCTCGTTTGAGTATCTGAAATATATATCCTCAGCTGTCCGACATGATCGATTTTGTTGTGCATGGCAGTATTACAAAAAGATAACACGTTTTCAAATACCTTTCAATTATGTTCTGCTTCCCTCCGTGTTGCGTTGGATCTCCTTGTTACGATATACCTCAAGCAGCGGTCGACTGAACTACAAGCACTCTTCACCCGATAATGGTTATTTGAAAAGCGCCAGAACTGAGGCAACTGTTTGGATCACGGTGCAGACTCCAAAGAACACGGCAAGCATAGCTCCATAGAAGAACAGGGGCTGCGCCTTGAATTGTTTCTTCATGTCCCGAACTATGGAAGGCCACCACGAACGTCGGTACTCCACACTCCTCTGCAAGGTATATGCTCGATATGCAAGCACCTGTGAATATGATGTGAATCTGTTTCTGATCTCACAAAATCTGATTCCATACCCTTGGTTGACTATCGATACAGCGGTCACTAAGGTACCTTACACCCAAAGTTCGAAGGACAGCATTCTTGGCTTCGAAAATTTCTGCTTCTTCGGCCTTACTGAAGAATTCATCCTTTCCATAAAGTGCCTTCAGCGATGCCAAGACTTCTCTTCCCAGAGTCGCTATCCCCAGAGCACTACGACGCCATCTATTATCAGCAAACTGGGATACGCTCTGAGAATGAAAGACATACATTGCTGCCTTCTTTTGTTCATATTTGAGCAACGTATCGACATCTTCAACCACTAATTTGAAGACGTTTACTGTATCCCCTTCAATGAGAAGGTGCTCGTGAAGTTTCTTAGTTGGTTTCACTCTGAAGTCGACACTTTCGAGGTCTGTCAGATTTATCGAGAATGAAGTCGATACCATGACCCTCTGGGACTGAGGAGGGAAACGAATTTCAATTTGTCCTTTGAAGGTGTCGGCTTTATACCCAGTTTCAGAGTCCAAATCGAGAACATTCCAAAATGTGTCCCAAGCATGCTTGAACTAGCAGAAACAACGAAGTGTTAATCACGAAGGAGAAAGATAGTGTCAAGTGAATATACCTCTTCTGTGGGAGAGATTTGCCAATGTGGACCAGCGTTGGCATCCTGTTTAATTGCTTGGATAAAGGACTGGATTGGTTCTCTCTCTCTTCCAGCTTCCAAAAAGCTGACCATGAACCCAAACTGGTGGTACAAGTCTGAAGCCTTGGAGCTACAAGCAAGCAGGGCAATACCGCAATCTGTTTGGCGAGGAAGTTTGTCACTACTGCCGCCCGGATTATACAGGATGCGGAAGAACTCTCTGGAAACGTCGCCCCCCACAAATGTACCGTCTCTTGAGTGGTTATTGGTGAATGCAGTTATGAAATCGAAGTTAGGGTCTCCGAACCAGGAGTCGATATTCTGAAAGACTTGTGCCAGTCTATCGGCATCATTGGGTTGCTGCAATGATCTCGATTGGTTAGTGGTAACTACTGACAGTCAGTAAACGTACCTCAGGCTGGGGTTGAGCCATATTCAGTGGCAGAGAAGTGGCAACCTCTGGTTTTTTGGGACTATCGCACAGTTAGGGAGTTGTCGTATGTTGTACAGTTGCAATCGTATAGGGTGGGTCTTATACTGCCTGAGGCCTAGGCCTCAGGGGTAGCGCAGGCCTGCTTACAGCGCTCAGGCTAAGTATGCGCTCAGGTGTTATTCAACTTTCTTGAATGCAACATTTGACATATACCTGTTGATCTAAGCGAAATTCTCCCTGAACGTCCTATGGGAGTTGCCTCGCCCAAGAAACAGGATGTCAGTATGAGTATCCTTGGGCAATTGAGTTGAGAGACGCACTCTCAACTGTGGAATCCCGAAGATTTCATTGTACGTAGCTGCCTGTTTGACAGCACCTTGATTAGCATCCTAGAAGGGCTGTATTCAACGCTCACACCTGTATTTGTGTTCTTGCTTGTTCAGTTTCTGTCGTAGGGTTTGGGGAACTTTTGTATTTTTTTGGAGTCATATCCTGGCGATCGAACATCCGCTGGCAGCTCGTACGTGTCATTTTCATTGTACTATTATTTGAGTTGTCTTATGACATTGTCAAGGGCTTTTTGCATGCTTTTGGTGGAATAAGGAATTTTCCGTGTTAGAAAATCAGGAGGGAGAAGCAGAAGGAAGCGGAGAACCGTGCGACAGACTTGGATGCAGGTCCCCTTTTTTACATAATGCTAAGGATACAAAAACGCATTGATTATATACAGGAATTGCCACGTAGTTGTAGCAGGGTATCTTGCTTGTCATCGTCTAAGAAACTCTTAGTGTAAAATAGAATAAAAACGAAGAACTAGATCGCTGAAGAAAAGTTAAACTGAGATGCGGAATCAAAATTTAGAGACTGAGACGCCTCCTCAACTCGAAGATCTCAACTCGAAGATTTCAGCGGGCTGGAGATGAGCGACATCTGCACAAGCCTCGGGGTGCATTCCGACGCAGTGGTTGCAAAGTTCATCCCACGAAGCCGTCAGAGGAAACACTTTTGGCTCGAAGAAAGATAATTTAGATTTCTCCAATCTGTCATAGATGAGTGTCTAGATCAGCGAAAGGGAAGACTCTTCGACCAGGGATTGGAATTTACAGACAAGCGCAACAGAAAGAAGGGGGGGTCATGACCATTGCGGATGACTTGTGGATAATCCAGGGGAGGGGTTTGCAGGAGGAGAGTGAACAGGTGAGAGCCGAAGAGATTTCACGGGACGGTTGTCTACAGGACTACCCAATATTGGCTTCTGAGTATA
>QDKV01004804.1_pt1 | contig 15018 bp, 13 predicted proteins | sample 1861101 | NCBI WGS metagenome assembly QDKV01 (sample SAMN04275158, study PRJNA302643) | Fungus metagenome, whole genome shotgun sequencing project. | isolation source: fruitbody | host: Mallocybe terrigena | place: Sweden | collected 2013 | reverse complement strand
GGAAGCAAGCGCGCCGTTCGGACTGCCAGGCGTGACGCCCAGTGCGTCGCCCTTGCCATACAGCTACCGGGGTAAGGTAAATGAGCTCACTTTTTTCTACGTTCAAATTGCGAGAACTGACTGTTCAAAACCGCATCGTAGTTTCGCCGATGTGCCAGTACGTTGCGAAAGATGGTCTTCCGAACAGCTGGCATCTGATTCACCTTGGGGGATTGGCGGCATCGGGCGCGGGACTTCTGTTCATTGAATCGACCGCAGTCCTGCCAGAAGGGCGGATTACGCCCGGCGATCTTGGGCTGTACAACGATGCTACCGAGGCAGCGTTCGTTCCAGTACTCGCGGCGGTACGTGAATTCTCCCGCATCCCGGTGATTCTCCAGCTTGGCCATGCAGGTCGTAAGGCTTCCAGTGAGACGCCGTGGGGGGGCGGTCAATTGATTCCTGAAAGCGAGGGTGGCTGGGTAACCTACGCGCCTTCCGCTGTAGCCCACAAACCGGGCGAAGCAGCACCGCACGCACTTGATTCTGATGGTCTGGCAAAGGTTCTCGAGGCATTCGTGGCGTCAGCTAAGCGCGCTGAACGACTAGGCGTGGACGGCCTGGAGTTACATGCTGCCCATGGTTACCTGCTGCACGAGTTTCTGTCGCCTATCTCCAACCTACGCACCGATGAATACGGCGGTTCTCTGGAAAATCGTATGCGTTTTCCGCTTGAAGTGTTCCGGGCTGTACGTCAGGCATTTCCACAATCAAAACCTATCGGAGTAAAAATCACCGGCTCCGACTGGATGGACGGCGGAATCGACGAAGAACAAACAATTGCCTTTATTTCTCCGCTGCAAAAAATCACGGTGGGAGCAGGCTACCAAGTGCCTTTCGCTGAGGCAGTAAAACGCGCAACCGGCGTTACCACTATCTCCGTTGGCCTTATTACTGAGGCGCAGCAGGCTGAAAATATCATTGCAGGCGGTCAGGCTGATTTTGTCGCGTTGGCCCGGGCGATGCTTTACGACCCACGCTGGCCATGGCATGCGGCAGAGCAACTGGGCGGAACCGTTGAAGCGCCGCCTCCTTACTGGCGTGCAGCGCCGACCGGTGTGCACGGATTGTTTCGCAACATGACCTTCGGCGCCCGCTGAAACGTCAGCTGATCGTTTCTTCGGATATGAACAGGAATTGGCATGCGCAGCGCAAAGATCAACGGAGAAATCCGTAACATTGACGCTTTAGCCGACACTCTACTTTTGTAGGTGCTGCGCGACACGCTGGGCATGACCGGTACCAAGTTTGGCTACGGTTTTGCTCAATGTGGTGCCCGTAAGGTTCATCTGGACGGGCAGCCCATTCGATTTGCCAACTCCCCATCAGTGCCGCGGCAGGTAAGTCGGTCACCACGATCGAAGCTATCGGTGGCACTGAAGCTGGCAAAAAAATTCAGCAGGCATGGCTCGACGGTCTCCCTAGGGTTTTCCACACGGATAGGATAGGGATGACACCTTTTCGCAAATATTCGGGTTGGCACCTAGATCAGTGAGATCAGCAGGAAATGCAGGTGGCCGGCCTGAGCTGATTTGTTACCTGTCGTACGGCCAAGCTGACAATGACATAGGCGAGCGGCCTTCGACGATCTAGCTATCGCCGGATGTTTTTTGCAAAGTAGTTTTTGAAAAAGTCTAAAAATGCCCTTGATTTTTGTGACCCGTAGCGGCTCATGGGCCATAAGAGCCATAGTTCACCTTCGTGGTGAGTAAATTCGTCTAACACTACTACGAGTTTATTTTCACGAATTGCTGCCTGTGTGGCAAAGTTAGGCAAGCAAGCAATGCCGCTACCCTCACAAGCAAGATAGAGTAGGGCATCGACGGTTGTGCAAGTCACCACGCGGGATAGGTCGGACAAAATCTGTTCACCTGTATGATGTAAAGGCCAGGTTTCAATTTTGCCTGTTGCAGGGAATTTATAATGAAGGCATTTGTGAATCGCGAGATGTTCAGGATGAGTGGGCGTGCCTTCTCGTTCTAGGTATTTTGGCGACGCTACCAGCTGAAGATTAAACGAACTCAGTTGGCGGGATGCTAATCGTGAGTCTTGCGGCGCTCCAGTACGAATGACTGCATCATAACCCTCCTCAGCAATATCAACTATATGATCTGAGAGGTCAACATCCAACTCGATGTTTGGGTAGGCATCATGAAAAGCCTTGAGTGCAGGCATAATCAATGCGTTGATAAGTGGCACACTTATCCGCAGTCGCCCGCTAGGAGAGTCGGCGTGGCTCGTCAACTCATCCTCTGCGGCAGCCAGTTCAGCCAAAATTCTTTTACAGCGATCCAGATACAATTCACCTTCCGCTGTTAACGATACGCTACGAGTTGTGCGATTTAGAAGTTTTACCCGCAAGCGTTTTTCCAATCGCGCAATGCTTTTGCCTATTCCTGACGAGGACATTTCAAGTACGCGCCCAGCATCGGTGAAGCTGAGAGATTCGGCCACCTGAACGAAAGTCTCAATCCCGCTTAAATTCCCCATATTGATCCCTGTCACCTTGTATACCAGGTGCTTTGTTGTCTGCTTTTAGTGAATGCCACGATTGGTTCCTATCACACTGGCGGGTGAGTAACTATACTAGCCAGCGATTATCCAAATTCAGTGTAATCGTTATGGCAGCTCTGTCAGCTTAGACTGAAGACTCTCCTTGCACGATCCTGAGCGAGTGATGAAATACTCTGGCGGCCTCTTGACGCTATCGTCTTGCCCACTTTGCTTAGCTGATAAAAAGATGGTTGTCGGTGTACATGTACATGACAACAGTAGCGTGTCTTCTAGGGTAAATATACTGGCCCCATGTCCATTGTGTTCGGAATACTTGTCCGCAATTAGCACCTTGCTGAATAGTCCTAAAGGCTTGATACTGGATGTTGTGCGGTACAGTTGCGGGAAACAGTTGGAAAGAGGTCCTGACATATTCGGCTCGCACCGATTGGCATGCTCAAGCACCATGGCATAGTATTCCTTCGCGTGAAGTTGTTGAGATCATGATCTCTTCGCTACCTTTCCGGCCTGCATAGATGTGCAAACGGTATACGTAAACAATCTATTGAGAGGCATTATGACATTCAAATTAGGTAACGAACTCAGTATTAATCGGTTGGGATTCGGTTCTATGCGGTTGACTGGTCAAGGCATCTGGGGACAGCCGAAAAATCGCCATGACGCAATCCAAGTTTTGCGTCGCGCCGTGGAGCTGGGGATTAACTTCATAGATACGGCCGATAGCTACGGGCCGGACGTCACTGAGGAGCTTATTGCGGAGGCGCTTGCACCGTATAAAAATGACGTGGTTGTGGCCACCAAGGCCGGTTTAGTTCGTGGCGGGCCTGACCAATGGGCGCCGCTTGCGCGGCCTGAGTATCTTGAACAGCAGGTCCATCTGAGTTTGCGTCGTTTAAAGTTGGAAGCGTTGGATCTCTGGCAGCTTCACCGTATCGATCCATCTGTTGCCGTTGAGGAATCGCTTGCGCCAATCGTAAAGCTTCAAAAGGAAGGCAAGATTCGCCACGTAGGCCTTTCCGAGGTCGGCATTGATGACATCGAAAAAGTGTCGAAAATTCTGAAAGTTGTTTCGGTACAGAACGAATACAACATCGGGAATCGTAAGCATGAGGCGGTCCTGAAGTACTGCGAGGCAAACGGCATCGCTTTCATACCATGGTTTCCAATTGCATCGGGCAAGTTGGCCGTCAAAGGTGGTGGGCTAGATCAAGCTGCTAATAAATTCGGTGCTAGCCTATCTCAGCTTTCTTTGGCATGGCTGCTGCACCACAGCCCGGTTATCGTTCCGATTCCTGGTACGTCCACCATCGCTCACCTCGAAGAGAACACCAGCTCTCAAAGCCTCAAATTAACGGATGAAGAATGGGCTGAAGTTGAAAAGCTGGCACCGGTTATTAAGCCTTACTACGGTTGATGAATATGGGCGGACTCAACAGTCCGCCCATTTGCTTGAAATAGCTTCTGTAGTGCGACGAAAGCTTTGAGGCGACAAGCAGATGCTCCGGGGCGGATTGTCACATTTTGTCTCATCGGCAGTTTGGTAGCTTGTATCCAGATCATTCAGATCATTCAGATAGCCCGCCACCATCTTGGAACGGCCTTATTGGGAATTGGCCCATGCTCCAGCACACATACTGTCCAATGAAGGCCACGGCTCCCGTTTCAATCGATTGTGATTAGGCGAGCAACGGTCTTAGATCTATAGAGTCTTTTTTACGCCTATCGGGTATTGGATGCTGGCAAAGCTCTCAAAGCTGCACACCAATCAAGTGACCGTCACCCTTGCGCTTAGCCTAATGCTGCGGGCGCTTCCACGCGTCAGCAATTTTTCACCGGAGCAATATATGACCAACACTCGCCAGCTTCACTTAGCAGCCTTCATGCGGCCTGCCGCGATCCATACCGGCGCATGGCGCTATCCAGGCGCCGATCCGCAGGCGAACTTCAGCTTCGACCAGATGCGTCGCTCCATCAAACGCTTAGAGGAGGCCAAATTCGACGCTTTTTTTATGGCTGACCACCTTGCAGTTTTAAACATGCCAATGGCTGCGTTGAGACGCAGTCACACAGTGACCTCGTTCGAGCCATTCACTCTTCTGTCGGCACTTTCGGTTGTCACTGAGCGCATCGGCCTCGTCGCGACGGCTTCGACTACGTTTGATGCGCCTTACCACATTGCTCGTCGGTTTGCGTCGCTGGACCACATTAGCGCGGGCCGTGCGGGTTGGAACGTCGTGACTACTGCCAATCCGGACGCAGCGTTGAACTTCGGCTATGACTCCCAGATGGAGCACGACGAGCGTTACGTACTCGCCCGCGAGTTCGTTGATGTCGTTACTGGGCTATGGGACAGCTTTGCCGACGACGCCTTCCTCCGCGATACGGACAGCGGCATTTTCGTCGACCCTGAACGAATGCGCGCGCTTGACCACAAGGGTCCATCGTTAAGGGTACGGGGGCCGCTGAATATTGCGCGGCCCCCGCAGGGCTGGCCCGTCATCGTTCAGGCCGGCGCGTCACCGGCCGGCCGTCAACTCGCCGCCGAAACTGCCGAGGTGATCTTTGGCGCGCCATCCAGTATCGAAGCCGCGCGCAGCTTCAACGCCGATATCCGAGCCCGAATGACTGCGGCTGGACGAAATCCGGATAGCCTGCGCTATTTGCCAGGCGCCTTTGTGGTAGTGGCCGAGACAAAGAAGGAGGCTGAGCGTCGCCGCTCAGTTCTGAATGACCTCGTCCACTACGACAGTGGAATTGGCTCGCTCAACGCGATGCTTGGATTTGACGTTTCCAGTTATGACCCCGATGGTCCGTTACCTGAAATTCCTGAAACCAATGAAAGCCGCACGCAACGGGAGAGAATGGTCAGCATGGCGACGGAGAAGGGAATGACGATACGCAAACTGGCGCAGGCTGCAGGAAGCTATTCAGGATTTGCCTTCGTTGGCACAGCGGTCTCGATCGCTGACGAGATGCAAGAGTGGCTAGAGACGGGCGCCTCTGACGGCTTCAATATCATGTTTCCATGGATCCCAGGTGGCTTGGACGAGGTTGTTGATCTTCTGGTGCCCGAACTGCAACGCCGTGGACTGTTTCGTCGGGAGTACGAAGGCCATACCCTACGGGAGCACCTTGGCCTCCAACGTCCGTCAAACCGTTTTTTTTCGAAGACTACTGAAACTGAAGGCTAGCTTTGCCTTCGCCTATCCCCAGTCATACCCCAAGGAGGTCCTTGAATCCCATTGTTAAGAGATGACGGGGATTTGTATGAGCGCACACCAGGTTTTGAGCGCAGCCTGGGGATATGAAATGGCTGGGACAGGTCGTAACGGGGCCACGCTGCGCCAATCAACTGCAGTCAAGAAACGATGAATTAGCTCATTTCAAACGCAGCATAAGGCGGAAAGTCGTTGTAGTCCTTTTCAGTGCCCCCCCAAAATGCATCCCTAACATATGGTGTTAACGGCAGATCTCGTTCAAGGCGATCGGGGAGGTCAGGGTTTGAACTGAATAGTCTGCCGAATGCTACGAGGTCTGCATGTCCAGCCTTAAGGATTGTCTCGGCCCCTGCTCGGTCAAACCCGCCGGCAGCAATGATTGGTCCTTTAAAAAACTCTCTGAGGAAGGCCGCTGCCACAGCTGGACGACCAAGTTCAATCTCCTCGGTACCTTTGATACGAGGCTCAATTACATGCAAATACGCCAAGCCACGTTGGTTGAGGCAGCGAGCGAAATACTCAAAGGTCGCTTCTGGATTGCTGTCGGAGATCGATCCCCATTGGCCACTCGGAGATACTCGAATGCCGACGCGATCATTGCCCCAAACTGAGATCAGAGCATCCAACACCTGAAGAGGGAGTCGTGTGCGATTCTCAATGGAGCCCCCATATTCATCGGTGCGTTTGTTTGTACCATCCTGCAAGAAGGTGTCGAGCAGGTAGCCATTGGCATTATGGAGCTCAACGCCGTCGAAGCCGGCTTGAAGAGCGCGTTCTGCGCTTTTACGGTAGCTGTCAACTAATCCTGGAATTTCGTCAACTTCAACCGCCCGGTGCATGGAAACGGGCACCCAGCCATCTTGAGTTAACGCATTGGTTTCGAAAGGCACCACTGACGGCGCGATTGGTGCCTGGCCCTCGCTCAGATCTACATGTGATTGCCTTCCATCGTGGCCCAGTTGCAAGAACGCCAGCCCCCCCTTGGCATGGATCGCTTCGACGATGGGTTTCCAAGCTTCCATGTGTGCGTCGGTGTAAATACCCGGAGCACCTAGATAACCACGGCTATAGAAAGAAGGATGGGTCGACTCGATGATCAACAGCCCGCCTTTCGAAGCCCTCTGTTCGTAATATTTGCGCATCATTTCGCTAGGGCTGTCGTCCCGATCAGCTCGCAGACGCGTCATTGGGGCATGAACGACCCTATGGTCCACCAGATAAGGTCCCACTTTCGTTGTAGTGAATAGATTCATTTTAGGATAGGAAGTTGTCATGGAGCCCTCACGGCTTACAGTGCCTGGATAGAGATAAGCCAACGGCATTGATGGTCAAGCGTTACGTAATAGGTTTCTTTAGAAGCCCGGAGATATCACAGATTTACAGTCATCATGCTTTGATGAGGTAATTACAACCCCCACGCACCCAGTCGCAGATAGGTTCGCTTGTCAGACTGGTCGCTGAATCACTATCAAATCTATGCCGCGTCCTAGAATTAATCGAGAGTAATGCGGCTACCGAGCTTGTTTGACAGCTCCACGTTATCAATGAATTCATGCATGGCGATCGCATCACTGAAAGTAGGGGTGGTGGAAGATCCGGTATTCACGTCGTTTGCGTAGGCGGCATACAGAGTCGCAAGCTCGACCACGCTTGACCCAAGCTTGTTGCTCGGCAACCAATGGTATGACCGAGGCGTATGAAGGGTTAAAAGCGGCTGACCCTCCCCTTGAGCGCCCTCTAGCACGCTGAAAGGTTCACCGAAACTCGTCACGTTGGTAAGCTTCAAATCACCCAAGCTTCCACCGATGTCCAGCTGCATTCCGTAGTTATTGTTTTTGCCCGCCTCTAAATGAACGGTGTAAATCGCACCACCTTTCAGATTGCCGCTGACTACAACCTGGTCCGGTCCAGAATGTGGCCATTCCTCACCGGTCTCGATGAATTTGACCGTCTTGAATTGATTCAGCGTCAACCCGACTAAGCTTTCAGGTTGTCCAAAGGTCTGGAATAGAACGTCAAAATAATGCCCGCCGTAGATATCAAGAAGGCTTGAATGGTTTTCCGCGGGGACCGTGTAGTACAACCCTTTGGTCCTTAACTGTTTAAAATATTCAACGCTGATATGTAGCCTGACGGAACGCAACTCGCCAATGTAGCCCTCAGCGAGGAGATCCTTGATATACCGATATTCAGGCGCCAATCGACGCTGTAGTCCAGTAAGATGGCGTACCCCAGCCTTGTTTGCTTTAGACAACAAGTCTTTTGACAGTAACGTGCTATGGGTCAACGGCCACTCGGAATAGACGGCTTTTCCAGCCTGGATTGCCGCTTCAATACCCTCGGCGTGCTGTGGCGCCGGAGTCAGCACTAGAATCAAGTCGATATCTGGATGGTTGACCATTTTCTGCAAGTCGCTAAACGCCAGCTCAATGCCGTGGCGCTGCGCGACTTCATCCGCTTTCGCTGGGTCGCGGCTAAAAATTGCTTTGATTGAATATTCATCAAGCAGTTTGAGCGCCGGAATGTGGCCGTACTCAGCCCAATTTCCGGCACCAATGATGCCCACGTTTATTTTCTTTAAATTTGTCATGAAATTCTCTCTTCACAGAGCCTAACTGAATGGCCGGATCAGATAAGGATCAAAAGGGGGCGAATGCTCGTCTCAAACTAGTTCCAGACGCAAAGTGATCAGTTGGCTTCAAGATTTTTCTTCAATCCACCTAGCCCTGTTGAAATCACGCCACCCATCGCTTGCTTGGCGGTAGCGTCGTCTTGCCCCAACAGAGGCTTTTCAGACAGGTCCAGTCTTTTAAAGCTTGCCAGCCACGTTACATTACTCCCACCGCCGATCGCAGCCTGCACAGCGATTGTGGAAATTACGTCTCGTAGCGGAGCAATTTTATGATTCGAGTCAGTGTTTTCAATTTGGTAGGTGTAGTTACGACCGTTGGCATCATAACTAAGTAATTTTTCCGTAAGAAATGCACCTCCCATGTCAAGCTTTCGAACAGAACCTCTCTTATTACCCTCTGTAGCGGAGGAGCCTTTAACTAAGGGTACCCAAGTCAGATCGTTAAAATTCCCGACTACGCTCCAAACCTTCGCCGGAGACGCATCGATATGCACTACTTGCTGTTCGTGCAGAGTACTCGGCGCTGCTTGTGCTACGTTGATGCCAACGGCAAGGGACAATAGCATGCCAAACGTCGTTTTAAAGGGTGCAAATGTAAGCCTGGTCAGTTTAGATTTCATACAATACTCAAGAATGAATGGATTAGGACAGTGAACGGATGAGCTGCCTTACGACCGATAGTTGACAAGTTATATAGTCGGCGGCGAGATATAAAGGTGTCACCAGTCCAGACACTTCGGATTAAAATTCGCTAATCCGATATTTAACAGTCTCGGGGGGAACCAAAATCGTTCGTATCTGACCGCTTGGCCGCCGTAGCACCAGCGCGTGCTGGCTTTTTTCGGTCCATACCTGCTCGAACACTGACGCAGCGATGTTGCTAGCACTTGCGTGTTGATCACTGGCGGGTTAGCTAGGCAGAGGTGGAGCGTCGTCCGATCAGTACATGCTGCCATCCTCAGTAATCACGCCCTAGCAGCTCACACTCAACCCAGTAAAGCTAGCGACACGTCAGTCAAACTTGTCACAGCCCGGCTTTGGAGGACTGCTTGACGCAATCAATACGTTCGTCCATATTGGAAGTCGATTCAGCTTGGCGCCTTGCTCATGGCGCAGATCAACTCGCGAGGAATTTGTCATGACCCGTGTCATCGGCTTCACCCAATATGGCGGACCTGAGGTTCTAGAGTATCAAACGATCGATACTCCGACGCCAGGCGACGACGAGGTAAGAATTCGCGTGCATGCAATTGGCTTGAATCGAGCTGAGTCGATGTGGCGCACCGGTGTGTATGTGGAGCCCGTAAATTTGCCAGCACGTTTGGGGTATGAATCTGCCGGCGTTGTTGAGGCATTGGGGGCAAACGTGAAACACGTAGTGGTGGGCGACCGAGTGAGCACAGTCCCATCCTTTTCCCTAAATGACTATGGGATGTATGGCGAGCAAGTGCTTGCTCCCAAGCATGCTGTAGTCAAAATTCCAGATACTCTATCATTTCAACAAGCAACTGCAGTTTGGAACGCGTTTATCACGCCGTATGGCGCGTTCATCGAATCTGATTTACTAAAATCAGGCGATGTTGTCCTGGTATCTGCAGCATCGAGTTCTGTGGGCTTGGGCACCATTCAAATGGTACGTGCTGCAGGCGGGATCGCGGTTGCGTTGACACGCACAAGTGCAAAACGGGAAAAACTTCTTGAGGCCGGTGCGCACCACGTCGTCGTCACTGATGAGGAGGATCTGGTTGTAGCGGTCAATCAGATCACCGCCGACAAAGGCGCGGATATCATCTTTGAGTCGGTAGGGGGCACTAACTTCCCCAAATTAGTGGATGCGCTGCGACCGGGCGGTACTATCCTGATCTACGGTGCGCTAAGCGAGGAGGTAACTCCGCTGCCGCTGCTGTCAGTAATTCGCAAGGAACCTATCATCCGCGGCTATAACTTGTTTGCCACCACCACTGACCCTGAGCGCCAGCGCAAAGCAACAGATTTTATTTTTTCCCAACTCGCCAGCGGCGCATTGACAACAGTTATTGCGAAGACATATGAATTTGATGACATGGCTAATGCCCACCGAGAGCTAGAGAAAAACGAGCACTTTGGTAGGATCGTGGTTAATGTAAGCTGATCGAAGTTGCCGAAATATATATGGCCTCCCCATGAGAGAGGCCATTTTTTTTGTCTACTTATTGTAGTGAAGTCTATCTCATCCCGCCGGAAACTATTAACTTTTCACCAGTCATCCACCCAGCGTCGTCCGACGCAAGGAACACTGCTACGGTGGCGATGTCGCCAGGTTGCCCTAACCGGCCCAGTGGGGTTAAAGATACAAGTTGACGTTCAAAATCAGACCCGATATATCCGCCCGAGATCGTTCCTTCGGTTTCAACAAGGCCTGGATTAATTGAGTTCACTCGAATGTTACGAGGGCCTAGTTCTTTTGCTAATACCCCGGTGATTGCATCAAGTGCCGCTTTTGTCGCGGTATACACTGCCCCGCCTGCGGGGAAGAAAGTAGTAACGTTTGATCCGATATTGATTACGCTTGCGCCGTTATTAAGGTGTGCAAGAGCCGCTTGAGTGACTAGCAGAGTCCCCAGCACGTTGATATTAAACAGCTTGTGAAAATGAGACTCTGTAATGTTCTCTAGAGGGGAGAATTCATACACCCCTGAGTTGTTTACTAAGATATCAATTTTTCCAAATGAAGTGACGGCTGCTGCAATAATAGCTTCAGCGTCCTCGATTCTGGAGATGTCCCCGCGGACTGCAACTGCCTTTCCGCCTGCGCTCAAGATTGCGTCAACGACCTTTTGGGCGCCAGACTGGCTCGAAACGTAATTTATAACGACGGAAGCTCCCTCACTGGCCATGGATATGGCAATCTCAGCGCCTAGTCCTTTGGACGCCCCCGTTATGACCGCTACCTTGTTAAGAAGTCGACTCAAGATATTACTCCTCTACGTTTGTGGTGGCTTCGACATGTCATCTAAAAAGCCGTACTAGCACATTTTTGTTGCGAGATTTTGGCTACCAAGCAAGGTATAGGCGAACTACGCCAGACCGCTGATATTTCCAGGTAGAAAAGCTGGCGCCAATAGATCGATCCATTGGCGTCCGCTTACATTTGTTTGTGGGGATTAATCTATTCGGCTTTCATTGCTTCATAAGCTGCCGCAGATAGCTTAATGTCTACTTCAATAATTTGGTAATCACCTACGTCGGCAGCAACATAAGTGTCCTCAGCGAGGATCTTTAAGAGATCGGATTTGGCCATGTCTTTGACACCGATAACCCCACCGAGCCCGTTTTTCTTAGGGCTAGCGAACAGAAAGGTCCCGTCTGTGCGGTACTTCTTTACCCAGGTAGAATGACCAACGTTATGGAGTTCGACTTGGGGAAGCTTCTGTGTGTAGCTAAGGTTTAGCAGATACATATAACTTCTTCCTATTTGTCAGACGCATCCCAGCAAAAGACGCTGGATCTTTTTAAGTCGTAGACGAGTGAAACCGAGATGATCAGGAGCCGACTTGATAACGTTCGAGCCAATGCGCATAGGGAGCTGGCAGCGTCCAAGATGGGCGTGTAACTCCCAATTTGCGTGCTGCGTAGTAGGGCCAATGAGGATTCGCCAAATGAGCCTTACCTATTAGCACCAAGTCAAGCGGACCGTTCTCGATAGCGCTCTGGGCAATTTCAGGTGTATCAAATCCCCATGAAGACGTCACAGGCATATCGACTTCTTTTCGAAAGCGCGCGGCGATAGGCTTCATGAAGGCTGGTGTGCCCCAGGGGATATTCACGTCCAGTGTTGTAAAACCCATGCTCACATCAAGCAGGTCGAGACCGGCAAGCTTGAGTTCTTTCGCGACGGTAATGGCATCGCTTACGGTTTGTTCGTCTTTACTATCGAACTCGATCACACCAAGACGGATGCTCACTGGTAAATGCGCAGGCCATACAGCTCTTACCGCCTTGAACGTGTCAATCAGAAAGCGGCTGCGATTTTCTAGGCTACCGCCATAGGCGTCTGTCCGCTGATTCGAGTTAGCGTTGAGAAAGCTGGCCGCCAAGTAGCCATGGGCGAAGTGCAACTGGAGAAACTCAAATCCAGCAGCTAAAGCGCGTTTCGCAGCAGCAACGTAATCACCTTGTATACGTTCAATTTCAGCGACGGTAATTTCGCGTGGTACCTTGGGCAAGAGGCCGCCCAGAGCAATTGCCGACGGCGCTAAAGTTTCCCAGCCCCGTGGATCGTCTTCGGCAATACTGTCGTCGCCTTCCCATGGTCGATTGGCACTTGCCTTCCTACCCGCATGTGCCAGCTGAATCCCAGGAACAGATCCCATCGCCTTGATGCTAGCGGCGACCTCTGCCAATTTAGAGGCTTGTTCGTCATTCCAGATTCCCGAATCACCGGGAGTAATACGCCCCTCCGGAGACACAGCACTAGCCTCTACTATTACCAAACCTGCTCCGCCGCGCGCGAGGCTCGCGTAATGCGCCAGATGCCAATCGTTCATCACCCCGTCTATCGCTGAATAATTGCACATAGGTGAGACAACAATTCGGTTGCGCAACTCGATATCTTTCAGTTTGTAAGAATCAAATAAAGAAGGCATAGCATTTCCTAGAAAGCTGATTTTGGTTGATAATTGAATAATCCATAGGAATTCTACCACCCCGAAGCTGGATAATTGAGATACCAAACGTCCGTTCATTTAGGACATATTGTCTTAAGTCACCTCCGTAGAGGTGCAGACGGTAGTTGAGTGATAGCAGGCGTCGAAGACTTGACCGATCACACAATAGCGTTCAAACCGGCGGTTGACAGAGCAATACCTATTTACGTTTAATGTTGCGGACATTTCCGATTCTGTGGCTATTTGGTGAAAACTGATACTGAAGTGACTTCATATGTGCAATGCACCGGCCTTGTCCATCACTTTTAGTTATCGCTTCAGATGCGAATAGTTTTCAATTGATCAGGCGAGAGGTTTTCAAAAAATGGATGGTACTCAGAAACAGGTTATCCGAAAAGCCTACCTGTCCGAGAGGAGTACATTTATCCTATATGCATCGGTCACAGTATCATTTTTGGCTGGCTCCAGTGCACCGACGCCACTGTATCCGGTCTATGCGTCCTTATGGGGTTTTTCCGCAGTTTCAGTTACCGCAGTCTTCGGGATATACGCCCTATTCGTATTATCCTCATTGTTGGTTTTTGGACGAATATCGGACCATATCGGTCGCAGACCAGTGCTCATAGTCACGACTATTTTACAGGCCCTTGCAATGTATGTCATCGGTACTGCAACAGGGCTTAATGAACTATTGTTAGCGCGCGCAATACAAGGTTTGGCGACGGGGGCAGCAGTCGCGAATATAAACAGTATTAAAGGCGCTGTTGCAAATTCTGTTGCACCAATCGGCGGCACTGCATTAGGGTCACTGTTCTCCGGCTTGCTCGTCCATTATCTGCCGGCGCCTACACATTTGGTGTATGCAGTGTTAGGTGCCATTTTCCTGGTTCAATTCGCGGGCGTTATGCTTACCAGAGATAGGATAAACGTAATTCCGGGGGCGATTACATCCATGCTTCCGCAGTTTCAAGTTCCCTCACCAATAAAACCTTTAATCATCCCTTGCGCCTTTACACTAATTGCGGTGTGGGGGCTTGCCGGGTTTTTTGCGTCGCTGGGCCCTGCTCTAATAAAAAACATGTTTGACTATGATGCGTCTTTGGCGGGGGGTATCGCACTATTCATATTCGCTGGGTGTGGTGCGTTAGCGGTCATAGGTTTTCGAAAACAGGCGGCGACCCCTATGCTTGTTTGGGGAAACCTATGTCTCCTCTTCGGTCTAATGGTGGTATTTTTTTCATTTGTTTCCAAAGGTGACGCGTTGTTTGTTCTAGGGACGATGATCTCCGGGACAGGCTTTGGACTGGGGTTCCAGGGTGGCATCCGGATGATGATGCCTCTTGCTCTACCTCATGAGAGAGCTGGAGTACTTTCTGTCATTTTCGTCTGTTGCTACCTAGGTATGGGCCTGCCCGCTATGGTGGCTGGTTATGCGGTTGCTATCGGTTATAGCCTATCCTCGACCGCCGTAATCTTTGGTCTGTTCATTTTTATTTTCGGGGCTATTTCTTTATGGCGAGTTAACCGACTTGCTACCGCCTAAGCAATCAGCTTGGAGCTCACAAGGATTGAGGAAACAATCGCTCCTCCGCCTAAGCGGCTGATGCATGGTGTATATCGTGTCTGGGGGGTATACCCTGGCATTCTAACGCATCAAGTTCTCGTGATTGTTCGCTGGCAACCCACTACACGGCGAGCAAATAGGTCCAGGACAACCGAAATACAGCCATCGTTCGCCTAGCCCTGAGTATTGGTTCCGATTGTCGAAGGCCGATTTGCCCTCTTCGGTTCTGGAGTTGGCTGAGTTGTACTATGTTCCATGCTCAGGATGTGGCGGAGGGTACGATCGGTGCTGCGTCTTCTGATGGTGCTGTCCGCCTGCATAAACTTTAGACGCAGCGTTGTTTTCAAGTGGGGGAGTCGTGAGTTTGTGCCGGAGCGAAGTGAAGTGAAACGACACTGGGCTTGG
>QDKV01004805.1_pt1 | contig 15019 bp, 18 predicted proteins | sample 1861101 | NCBI WGS metagenome assembly QDKV01 (sample SAMN04275158, study PRJNA302643) | Fungus metagenome, whole genome shotgun sequencing project. | isolation source: fruitbody | host: Mallocybe terrigena | place: Sweden | collected 2013 | reverse complement strand
ACTAGGAATATTATTATTCTTAGTATTACTATCAAGCTTAAGTTCACATAATTCCTTGACTGTGAAGATATAGTTTTCTATATTAGCATTTGACTTAAATATCCCACAAACAACTGGAATATCCCGAAGTAATTTCTCTACTTGACTTCTGGTAAACCCAGGCAAACTAAGTTTGCACCGACACTGGACTTCCAAACACTAGTTTTGAGCAAGGGAGGAGTTGGTGGTGGTGTGGTTAGGAGGCATCCCCAGCTTAATCCAGAACTGAATGTTCTTAAATTGCTGAAACTAAGCCACAAAGGCATTTTAAGATGATCTCAGTAATGACCTGACTCAAATCAAGGCATTTGTCTTAAATTACTGAAAAAAAGGCATTAAGTCAATTTAAGTTCATTTAAGTTTTGTGCAGGTTTTCCAATAACACAACTTTTTTCATTTGCAATTTCTATTCTTCAATTTTCACAATTAAAAGTGATACTTTTCTCATTTGTGATTTCTGGTGTGAAGTTTTTAATGACCTGTGACCTGCTTATTTGAGCTGGCTTTATTCCAGATTTACATCTTTGGCTGCAGCACTCTTTCAGAGTATACAAATCAAAATTATAACACCAATGTAACAAGCACCACTCCCATCATTGAACCACTGTATACACCTCTTTTTTCTTTGGTACAGAGAATAAACACCCTCAATATGTTATCCTGAAGAAATTCTTAAAATGTTAAGAAAGAAATTGTAACAGTAAACCTACATATCCAATGCTGATAAGAGTCAAGGCGGAACCTTCTGAAATGAATTGGGCCATCGGCTGTGAAACTATTGAAAAGCACAATATGATCAGTCCAAGCATGCAGAAAAAGGAATTCAATACATACAAACTGACACACCACCATATTCTCAAGTGATGAGCCAGATTTCACATCAGAAAATAGAAGAATACACACATTCTGAGAAGCACACATTTCCAAATGGTTAGTACAACTTCAAGCAGTACACAGAAAAAAAACAAACATTCTACCAGATGCAGAAATAGCATCAAAGGATCAGCATGAACATATACAAGCATCAGTATAATCACATACGACCTAAAAACATGCAGGTGTCATCAAAACAGCTGTAGTACATTGTGCCTGAGGATATCACATACAAACTGGGACCACAGAGATACAAAATCATCAATCCCTCCTCAAAGAAAAGACACCAACACTTACTATTTCCTAGGTATTAATATTGTAAAATAAGCAGAACACCCCACAAGTGCAAGAACAACAGATACATACTCTCTGGGGATATACAAAAAAAAAGAAATTTGGTCAGATCTGATGTTGTAAAAGTGCAGACAATGACATACACTCTGATAAAACATGAGCAAGATGGATTTAAAAATGGATTGAGGGAAAGTTACATACATCCTAAGATGAGGCAGACAAGATGAAATGGTAAGGGCAACTTCACAGATGGATCAAGAACAACCACATACAAGCTGAGGATGAGCAGACAAGATGAAATGGTCAGGGCAACTTCACAGATGGATCAAGAACAATCACATACATCCTGAAGATGAGCAGACAAGATGAAATGGTCAGGGCAACTTCACAGATGGATTAAGAACAATCACATACATCCTGAAGATGAGCAGACAAGATGAAATGGTCAGATCAACTTCATTAAAGCATTGGAATCTGTTACATACTTTCTGGTGTGGGAAGACATTCTCAAACATTGAGGTTGACCTTCTAGAAGTGTTGATAATGATTACTTACTCCCTAATGTTGTAGAGCAATTGTCAAAATGTCCAGTTTATTTCAAACAATCACATACTTTCTAAAAATTCATGCAGACAGATTGGTCTAGTGGGTTTCTGCAATGAAAGAGGACAAATCACATACAATCTGTGTAGAACAACAGACGTCAATGTGTTTGCCTGATCAACTGAACCATGATTGACATACATACTGCATTCATGCAGTTTAGAGTTTAGTTGTTATCAGCTAATTGTCTCCCACTAAAACATCATTCTCACAGTCTAACATGAGCTGTCAACCCAGTGAGGACAAACAAACACAGAAAACAATGCACCTTCAAATTTCATATAAGTCAACCAAGAATGGCAACCATGGGTTAATATTGACTCTGTGGGATCAACATACCTCCTGTCCACAAGTCTATGTTAGCATTGACCAAATGATATTTGCACCACACACAAACTATGGAAGATGATGCACTCCAGCATCAATAATTGTCATTCTAAGACCACAGCTGCAGAAACTTACAGTCTAGGAGCCCACATTGCCCTAAATTCAGCAAACAACTGTTGATGATAGTGAGGCAAGTCCCACCTCAAGAATCTCATCAATGCCTTGCAACATTGGAGTCCAACATGTGTTTACCAAATCCTTGCATCCATGACCTCAGTGATGGCTGTTGAGATTTATATATCACTTTCGCACCTGTGTAGGGAACTTGACCTTTCTCAAGTATGGCACACCTGCCCAACACAACGCTTCTATCATCCACAACCTTACCCAGTTCAAGTTAACTTTTTTGACTAACTCCCAAGCTCCATCCCCCAGTTCTTCTAGTTCTTCACTGCCATCACCTGCTGACAAAAAGAAACAGGAATGATAATACCATGATACAACGGCATATTTCGGTGCAAGCTTGCCATCATTGAAGGCCCTTGTGATTGCCGAGAGACAGGCAAACATGAGTCGTCCATGAGATGTAGCAGGGGGGTGAAAGAAGGTCTGCGACCGTTGCTGGTCAGTAAGAAAGTCTCGCAACGACGTGTGATAGGGTTCAATTGCAGTATAATCATCCGTGATAGCAAGGATAGAGTGGCATCCCCCTAATGCGTAGTGAATGCCAGACATCGTTAAGTGCCTATGGAATGGGTGTAGAATGCTGGAAAGATCATAGGCGCTGAGTGGATATCGAAGGTGCAAAAGGCTTCCCATGACAATACCGAAATAGTCCCACTTGCTGGCCTCCTCGATGACCTGGATGTAAAGGTTGTCCAAACCTTTATTGCGTTTCAAAACATCTTCCAGTCGGTTCTCTGGAGAACCTCTCCCGCTGATGTGTCGGACGGCCGTAGCTGCATATACAAACAGGCCTTCCGATTGCTCCACCAGTTTCTCGAGGTCCGATTCCGAGGGCCACAGCGACGGCTCGCGATCCTCCAGCCATCGCTGTTCTCGACTCAGGTTTCCAAGTTGCTCAACGAAGTACCTTCGAATGTCGTCTTTTGACTCAGTAAGAGAAAGAATCAGAGCATTGGTGAGCCTGCGGTACGGATCGGGTGAAAAACTAATCTCGATTTTACGTTCACGTCGACTCGTAAGGAGGAATCGGAACGAGGACTTCTTGCGAATCCACTTGATCAGCCTGCAAATTCCGTCTTGTGAAGCGCACTCATCGAGCCCATCGATGACGACGAGATTGAGCGCAGAGGGATTGTCACTTGCAATGAGAAATGTCGACAGTTGATCTTCGAGGGAAAGCTTCGAGAGTGGATCCCTGCTCAGAAATGGTACCCGCGACGCATCGTTCATGTTCAGAGCTGTCTCCATGGCCTCCCTCGCTGACGGGATTTTCTGCGCGATTTGATAGGCCAAGGTAGGCACAAGTTTCTTGATGTCATCGCGGTCTCCCGTCTTCCTCCAGAAAAAGAACGTAGCCGCAAGTTGTCCGCGTTGGTTGTATTCGGCTGCGATAGTATGTGCGACCGTCGTTTTGCCGGTGCCCGCTGGACCGCTCAGCCAGCATACGTGGGCGCTCGACCTACTATTTGCCCAAGATCGAACGTCAAATAGGATTTTTGTTCGTGTCTCGTTTTGGCATATAATCGCATGCTCTTCTTGCCTCTGTGCGGAATCATAGAGCGCATCTTGGACGAAATGAGGTGCTAAAATGTCAAAAACTGTGGGAGTTGCTATAGAGATAGTTTATCCAAGTAAGGTAAATATGGCCAGTGAACGAGGAAGGAGCCTGACGTACCTTGTTGGTTGTGGTAGACATTCATGGTAGCCACACCCTCCGCATGGTAGCCCCGATTCATGTACCGATAATGACTGGTGAAAGATAGGGTGAACAGACGGACAAATAAAGAGATGTGTGGTCATACCGTGAGTTCTCTGGAACTGGTTCCCCCATCTCGGGAATTGAACTTGACAAGTCACTGAACGAATGCAAGGATACCTCAAGTTTTGGAGGTATAGGAATGTGTTCTGGAATGGCAGTATGATGCGCACCAGTACATAATCTTTCATATCGATAAGCATCCTGTACCGAATATAAGCAGACAGCATGCGATAGGGGCTCCGGCTTCCTCTCAGGTATTAAGGCCTCTGCGGCATGAAAGTGAGTGCTGAGTTGGGACTCGAAATATCAAGATAAGCGTTCCCAGAATCCCAGTTGTCACGTTTGTAGCGGCTCGGGCCATGTACAATATTTAAATTGACGGAGAGATAAGTCTATCAAACTCCCACACCTGCCCAGCGGAGAAACGTACTTGACAGAACTTACGCTCAAACCACGGCGAATGAGATAGATACCGATAACGACTGATGAACGATAGGTGAGGAACAGACGGATAAATGAAGAGATGTGTGGTCGTACCGTGAGTTCTCTGCGTCTGGTTGGTGCATGATAATAAGAAATCGGTTCGATTGTCGAGATGAATGAGTTTAACGTACTTTGTTGGTTCTGGTCGACATCCATGATTGCCCCGTCCGACACGTTCATGTACCTATTCTGATCGCAACTGCGGTGAATGAGAGCGTAAGGAAATTCAGACGGATAGGTGAGGGGACCGTGCGCTTGCGACTGATAACAACGTTTACAGCTGTTGCATAATTCTAAATTCAAGGAGATAAGGTTTCTTGCTTGACATCAATGCCGGGAGCTCCACTCTCAGATAATTTAAAGGATAGGATTGTAGGCAGTGGTAATGACATGGAGACAAAGATGAGTTTGGAACTAGATAATAAATAGAGTAAAATTTCAGTTGTGGTAGACAAAGAGTCCATAAAATTTACTAAGTCATGTGATAAATAGATAAAAGATCTGCGAGAGTCAAGTGAGGAACCTTGCTAGAAGAGCCATGAGGTGACGCATTATAAGGGAAACCCATTTACAAAAAGCCTATTCTATGTATAAAAATTACTTCGGAAGTCGTTGCAGCTCATCGTGTATTGAGAATCCAAGCCTCCGCAGCGTTTTCGTCGCACTTCTCCCTCCAGTTTGCCTGTTGAAGAATGATGAAAATATCAGTCACAAAATAGCTAATTCTAAAACCTCAAATAATTGTACCTTTGTTCCTGACAGACAAAGCTCTCCGGAGCACCGTCCCAGTCATCTAATACATATTTCCCAGCAGCCGTCATCGCGTCATTGTCCCCTCTTCAAAAAGATCTCGAGAAAGTTGCGTCGACACCTCAACAAGCCCCGTTCACCTACGTTATTCAACCTGTTGCCTTCTTCCACAGCGTCTCGCGCACTTCGCACCCATAAATCACGACAAAACCACGCTTGGCTTCTATCGAGACAAGGCACGTCAGGTTCACGGTTCGGAACAGCCTTTGCTCTACTCAGGTTATGGAATTCCATTCCAGAACGATATTCGATGCCACGATAATAAGACTGGGCCGGATCAACTACGTGTGTGCCAGATTCACAGCAGAAGACTTAAAATGGTAAGTGTTGGGCGTAGGGCTGGACACCGAGGCGGTCTCGAGGAGGGACGTTATCCGATTTAGAGGCTGAGGTAGATTGGCGGAATTGATCGCCTTCGATATCGCGTGTTCTCCACCTTTGCACACGCGTATAAGGATACAGATGCCAGACGTAGATTATTTTCAAGCGCACCTATCTGAGAAGACGAAAAGTCCGTTCTGCTCCGCCCAATCCATCCCACAGACCATAGCAGCCTTGATGGTCTCTAAAATGTCGTTTGGACAAAATCCCTTCAACCAGATAACACGAGCAAATTTGATTTTTCTTCTCTCATACAGCTGTACGCCTCTTCTAACGGATAATACGCGGCAGCTGGATCCTCCGTCATTGCAGGCACGCGCCTAATTCTAAAGGGTACTCCAAGCAACGTCAAAACTGCCTCGCAGAGGTCAATTAGCGTTTCTGTTGAATCCGTTGAATCATAGTCTAACATGGAAACGAAAAGATTGTTGGTGCCAAGTCTTTTAGCCATTTGTACAATGACAGCCAGCTGGTCGACAAGGAAGTGGTCTGCAGAATGAATGATTATAGCCACGTAGTAGAGATGATTTTCGCGAACGAGGCCATCGTATAGACTGTCCCGTACATTCTGACCAAATGGGCGCGTGAGCGTAAGACAAAGAGCAGTAACCCAGCCATTTAGTGAAAGTAATTGGTCAATGGAGCCCATAACATGTTGTACATCCTTGGTGGTATGGAAGGAGCAGCGGCAGCAGTGGCGCCCTTGTTCGTAATACTACCGTACAATTCCAATCAACAAAAAGTTCGCGCGTAAAAAAAACACATTGGCACATACTATGGCACCTGGAAACGCTCCCAATAGTCCCTGACCCCATTTCTGATGAGATTCAAAACATATCCGGTCTTTCGTATCTACCCATCCTGGACTGCAGAAAGGGATGCCGTTGGACATTGAGTGATCTGTCAGGACGAGTTGCTCGTTCGATGAAGTTGTGTCTGGATTTGCCGTGACCTAGATTTTGAATGAGAGGAGGGCGCAGGGAAGAATATAAACTTGACAATGAAAAAAAGGACGACGATGAGGAAAATCCGCGCCAGAGTTGTGCGCCGGGGACATGACTGTGGAAAGGGACCCCAAAAAGGGTAGACATACAAATACTTGATTAAACACTCAGTAAGTGTCGTGTCCAAAAGTGTCCTGACTTAAAGTGACATAAACTATCCTTGTGTTGTAAAATGTAGAACATCAAAACCTTGGCCATAAGCAGCATCCCAATCAAAATCACTTTTCTGGTTTTCATCCCCAAATGCTTGAATCAACTTCTCCACCTCTCCCTTGTCAGTTACGATCAAATTGGCTCCTTCCTTTGTTTTGCTTTTAGCCCCTTGTCCCCAAATATGTGTTCCGCCTTTAGACATGAAGGTGCCAATATGTCTGAAAGTCAGACTAATTCTTGCTCCTCCTTCGAATTGTTCGTCAGAAGACTTGGTTTTAAGTGGTCTTTTATCATGATTAATTCCATGCAACCACTTCGCGTTCGTATGTAAACCCATCACAAACATGGAGTTATGGGGCAATGGGATGCGTTGAGCATCTCGCGGCGTACCTCCCGCCGGGGAGGAGCTAGTGTTCGAAGGTGTTGAAGCAGTTTCAGCGTTCGCCAAATCTTCTGAACCAGATGAAGACTTCAATTTATCCCTCTTCGATCGCAGCGTCATGGTGCGTTGAGCGCCTAAAGAGACATTTACGATGTTAGACCCGCGGACAACGTCAATAGTCTTATCCGAATGATCAGATATATAATCTGCTCCACTTCGATAGAACTGAATAAGGACATGATTGACCGGATGCTTGAGGGCCTGCTCTCAGATTTCAATAAACTATTAAAAGTGTAGAAATCGGGAATGTTGTAACCTTTTGGACAGACTCGCGTATAAGAGAAACCGTAGGCGAGAAAGGTAATAATGGTGGAGATTCGTCCGCTGGATGGCGGTATACCGGGAAACTTTTGTAGTTGAGTAATAATCAAGCATAATAGCCAATGGATTAATCACCTTCCATCCTCCCCTACTTCCCCTTCAACGGCCACCAATCTCGGAACCTCACCACCTATTCTACTTGTAATCACATTTTCTTGAAAGTAAAGGATCATTTACCTCGGTGATGCATCGTTTGCCACTTCACTTCCTCCTTTAGCCTCTCAAATGCCATCTCTCCCAATTCCGTCGGAAGGACCTCCGTCAAGAGGTACGAATCTCCTGCCCCTACAGCATCTCCTACACCAAGAACTCTAGCGTGAGGCGCGGATACCCTTTGGCGAGACATGATTGACAAATGTAAACGTCGTATGACTCAATTTGCTTTGCTTGAGCGTGGTCACGCGGACATCATGTATGTAACAGAAAAACAGTTGGATCCGAACCAAGAATCAGCGTTATCGAACCATAGAATAATTCATTTATTGTCTAAAAATGCTACCATGGCTCTAGCTCGCGAGTCAAGTATGGACCATCTTTTCGTAATCCGGTGCTTTGGAAGAGTCCAGCACATCGACACCCATTCGTTCAGCTACAAGCAAGAGGAATCAACTACTAGTACTATCTCTGCCGCAAGACCGCAAGAAATGTAATATACCTTCGATCTGTTTCACGGGCCCGCGGAACCATTTCCTAGCACTTGCGACCCAGAAACCCACGCTATAGAATATAACTATTCCCACAGCGACGATGGCGTAGTTAAACGTTTGCGAGTTGACAGGCTAAGTGAAGGCACCTTGATCAGTCCGTGATCGTAAAATTTAAGAGAAATTCCAACGTTAACTTGAGGCAAGATAAATGCAATGGAAATGAACAGAATCCAAATCACAGCAGTAACTGCAACAGGATACGAGAACGGTCCCAGGTGGAATGGTCCCCGAACAAATTGATCTCTATATATGACGCGGAGCATAATGGGGATGCCTAGAAATTGGAGAATGATTAAGCCCGAAACAATTAAACCCGGTGAACAACACACCATAAGAGATGTAGAGCCCTATAGTAGCTATCGATGTTGCAGCCGAGAAGGCAACATTGCTGCCCAGACTTGGTAAGCCGAGTAGGAAGCTAAGTGTGCAGGCGAGCCAAACTATTGTAGATGCTAGTTAGGAAAGTGGCGCCCTCGGTAATAAGCATCACTAGAACCACGTACCAGTGCGGATAGGGGACTTCCAGTTCGTGCTAACTTTTGCGAAAAACCGATGTCCCGGAATACCACCATCACGCGCGAAAGCATACATCATCCGGGAGTTGGAGGTGATCGAAAATGTTCTGCCAAGGAATATACTGTCATCAACACTTTTACTGAACCGCCCTTGAGTATCACGAACCCGCAGAAGTACATGGCTCCAATAACGATTACCATCAACGCAATGGCACCTTTCTCGCCAACTGTATCCAAAAATATTTGTGTAACGGGTTGGCCCGTGTCGGATGCAATCGTTTTTTCAAGATTTTGGATAGAGAAGAGCAGGCCGAGGATGAGAAACCAGCCGAGGAATGCAGAAACGCCGATGGACGTGACAATACCGATGCTACCTGACATGGCAGCATTGCGGGTTTCTTCTGTCATCTGCAGATAAAGAATTTAAAGAGATGAAGAATTGGGACGAGAGAGACGACTCCTACGTGGGCGCTTGCATCAAAACCTGTGTGCGAGATGTTAGTCCAAAACAAAGACCGCAGACATAATATACTTGCCAGTAAGTGTATACTAGTCAGATGACGTGAACTTGTGAATGCAATAAATTTAACCTGAATTCATGCTAACCTGAGCCATGAGGATCTACAAATTCGTTAGGTCATCAAAGTCTTAACAAAATCAATAAGAAAATCCTTACACCAATAACGACAACATATACATGACTAGCTCGGTCGCCCCACCCTTGATTGGGGGGGCTGGCAGTACCATCTATGAATTGGCGGAAGACAAACTTCGCTGATTGATGAGTGGGGGCCTTAGCGAGAATAGCGATGACGAGAGATGTCGTCCCAATTGCATGCCACCATATGGAAATGTTGTTTAGGTAATGAAGAAGGTGAACGCCAAATGTGTTAGTAAGTCCTTGTGAGAAGAGGACGGCAGCGTAGACGCCTACAGGAACTGTGCAGCACATATACAAAATAAAGAAAGAACCATTCCTACCTATTGTGGTTTTCGGAGACGACTCAAACGAGGTTCCGAGCGTGGCTACTGTTGAGATAAAGGTCGCACAAGCAAAGCTACATGAAATTAATGTCATTCAAGTTGAGTGAATAGCGAAAGCGAGATATGAGATACCTGATACCAGTAGTGACAGCTACTTGGCCCAGTAAATTAAACCAACCTAACAGTTGCGGAGTAAGTGCGCCAGTGGTAGCTCTAGGTAAGAGGGACAATACCTGTGATCCAAGAAGCCAAGGGAGCATTTTGCTTTCGTGAAAGCATTGCCGCCCAAAAATAGGGACCGCCAGAGGTCGGGTGTGCACTGCAATTGTAACGACTTAGAAATGTGATTTATGTAAAAAAAGAAATTGGTGCATACCTGCAGATTTCTAGTTGAACAAAGCAGTTAGATACTGTGTCACCAATATTCTCAGTAATACGCTCACCTGCCATTGCCAACCCAACAAGCATTGTAAAGCAAGCTGAATACGGGCGCAGAAGATGAGGGGAATGATAACATTGATAAGACTTTAGAAATAGTTCTTACCAACTACAACCCATCCCCAAACCATTACCACAGGCCCACCAGTGTTCTGCAATGTGCATGGTCGGTGAGCACCAACAACTCACAGCATCGAAATATAGAAGCCAACCAAGCCATATAGAAAAAGAGAAGGGATGCCGGTAATAATTGAGATAATTGAGAACGAAACCTGTTCATAAGGTATACTATCAATCACACTGATATTTAGTGGTTGCGCACCCCGAAGTTCTAATCAGTTAAGCCACACGAGGTCATATGCAAGACAAGAGCAATGTTTTTTGGGGGAGACAGTACCTGCAGGAGACCCAACTCCCGTCTGTGGGATGAACATTTCGGATTTCGGTTCGACTCGGATGACTCTGCAAATACTCACTTCAATTCTTGTTTGTAACCCATCCTCGCTAATTCCGCCTCGTCTCCATCAAGAGTATTGTCCTTCGTTGAACTCATTCTCTAGGAGTATGGGAACTTGTCAAAGGGGTATATCCTTCAAACCTGACAGACCTGCAGGAGATAAGAAGTCATTAATGATGATTGTCAATCTCACGATTATATTTAGGAATCGTCTTTTTATTTCATATTATATTTTCGCATTTGTTCGATCTTCACTGAGTCCATGGTTGTCAGGACAAGAGACTTTCAGCATGTAACGTTGAGTAGCATTGTGCTACATAAATTCTAAAAGAGGAAAGAGCGCCATCCTATTTCCCAAAACGGTTGACTGTAGTGTTGCCGGGAGGCAACTTCAACTTCCTTGTCGTCATCCACCTCTGGCTCGACCTCGACATCCTCTTCTTGATCTGCGAACGTGCTACAGAGCGGACAGGACAAAGCGGGATGGTGGGCATCGAGGAGCGGGCGTATGCATTTGAAGTGGAAGGCATGAGAGCATGGGGCGATGAAGAGGGCTCGGCGGATGGTGACGCTAAAAAGACGTAGGGATATTCTTCAAGCAATTTTTTATTGGAGGAAAAGGGTTAAACATTACAGATGCAACAGTCTGGAATTTGTGATTTGCTTAGTTTCGTTTTCTTCCTTTGAAAGCGGGTAAAGCTAGCAAGGATTGCAGCTCGGGGACTGCCAGCAGCGGAACGTCATCGTGCACAGCTTGAACATGATCGTGTTTATTTTTCGTTTTCGAAACTCCCCTTAGTAAGACCCTCCCTAAAGGTAGCGGGATTCAATATTCATCCTTGATAGGAAAAGGCCTCGATTCTGTAAAGATTAAGCCTGACGTGGTTCAAAAACGTGCCAGAGCTGCTCTTGGTGTCGCGGATGAAGAAACGACCACGGGACTCGAGGAGCGGAATCGGCCGATAGGTTTTGAGATTACAACCTCTCTCCTCATCCCAGGAATTCAAACAGAAAGCTCAGACACCTGCTTTCAGACTCATCGGTGCCTACGCCGAAAAGGTATCTCTCTCCCTTCCTTTCTTTTCAATTTATTCAGTCATCTTTAAAAGCCAATTCCTCGACCAACTCACTCGACAAGAAATCAATCGAACACATCGTAGCAGGCCTACCTACCGCCCCAGAACCAGGTCTAGTCTCTCTCCGGTTAGACGACTGTCAACTACGACCTGCTGCTCTCTATGTAACTTGTCTCCTTCCTTTTTTGGTTTGTGATTAAAAACTCTCCACAGGTCAAGCCGTACGAACTTCCTCAAAAACATTTCCCTACGGCACAACCGTATCTCCGCAAGTGGAGGTGTAGCCGATGATAAGAGATTATCCTGATGTCGGCATCCTATGTCTCCCACACCGAGCACGACTTACACTTCGACTCTGTCGTCTCCGACTACATCCATCTCTAGTTCCACCTCGAGTTTTGTCGTCATGCCTTCTCGGCCTGGCACGCCTTCCACTCCTACTACCGGTTCATTCTTCTCCCGTCCCGCACCAGCACCAGGCACAAGCCCAGTACCCCCACCGCTCAAACACCCCCCTTTATCCCCACCAACCGCTCAGGTTCAAACAACGTATACGCCTTATGTACCGCGAGCACGGCGCGTCAAAGCTGTCGGTGCGCTGTTCTCGCCGAATGGCCAACAAACACAGAATCAAGTCCCGATTATAACGTCTTCTTTGCAAGGGGGCGTGACGACGCGACATCCACTTCCGAACGGTTCAGGATCCTCCTCCACAGTGACTTTGACATCGGCATTGGTACCGACTACACATGCACATGATATGGGGCCCAGCGCGGCTTTTCTGGATAAAGTTCGCGCGTTGGATCATTTACTTCGTTTGGGCGCGTTGAGGACTAAGGGAATGATGTGAGGGTGAGTTTGTGTCCAACTTTTTATTTCGGTTCGATGGAATTCCTCATCGTAAAAAAAAAAACAGAACGGCATCTCATAAAGTTCTCAAACGGAATCGGACACTCAAAGTGCTTAATCTGAGCGAGAACAAGTTGGATGTGCAACGTTTGATTGTTATTGCAGAGGCTTTGGTGCGTCTGCGTTTTCGTTCATTTGCTTTTTTTTTTGCTGACCACGTTTGGTGTAGAAATACAATTCATGTTTGGAAACGTTGGATTTGAATAAGAATCCTTGTTCTGGACCTGGATTGTTTCGTTTTTTTGGATTTATTATATTGATGGGGGTTTTTTTTAGGATGTGTAGAGAGATTTTGAATACTTGTGTGAGGAATTCGGAAGAGGCGGAACGGGCCTCGAAAGGTGGAGCTGCAGCTGAGGGTGGACGGAGAGCGATAGCGAGTGGTATAGGTACGGGTGGGGGATGATTGAGCTCGCGAAATCTATTCGGTTAGATCAGGGGAAGAAGGTGTTCGGCTTTTTAAAAAAAAGATATATAATTTGGTTATTAATGACTTTTGTTTCATAGTCTGAAACTGACATCGTCGTCCGAGCGAGAACGTACATTGACCTCTTGACCGCCATCGTCCAACCCAATCACAAGTCCGACAAAAACGACCCCACACACCACCCATGAACGAAAGTATATCCAAATCCCGCGCTCTCATCGGTGAACTGTCCAGCGTTATCCAAGAGCAGACTGAAGATGGAGATCCTCTGAACCTGGAAGAGCTTTTGGGATCGAACGATCAGCTGTTGGGGTTGTTGAAGCAGGTGACGGGGAGGTTGAGGCAGGGGTTGAAGTTGCATGGGTTGGGGTTGGGGTTGAGTGGAGTGGGGGGGGGTGGAAGTGGAAGTGGAATGTGATGGAGAAGGAGAGGGTGGGGATGGGAGGTTGGATGGATTCCCGCATATCAACGGCCGCTCGATTAGGAATGGGAATGGACACGTTGTCGAGATGGAAAGTCTATCTTCTTTATCTTCTTTCTCTGAGGAACTGAATAGCAGCGTGGAAGGAGAAGAAGGAGAAGAGAAGGAGGGGGAGGAAGAAGAGGAGGATGCAACGACGCCTAAAGTGGACAAGGGCAAACGCAAGCTGAGCCTGAGCCTGAGCAGCCTGTTGAGCCCGAAGACGTTTATGGGTGAGCCAGAGAGGGGGGAGGAGAAGGGGAGGAGAAGGGGAGGGTATTCGGATGATGAGAGGGGGGGTTGTTGTTTCTCCGAGTGATAGGTGCGCCTTTTTCCGTTTTTGTTGTTGCTTGGGATGAAGATCTTTCTTTTTTTTTATTTTTGTTTTTTTGTTTTTACAAACTTGGTGTTTTAGGTCGAGGAAGAAGGCGAGGTGTTTAGGAAGGGAATTGTGTTGTTGGGTCCTGAGGAGATGGTGATTATGCCGGTGAAGATTTGAGGAGGGAGGTGTGTATTTCTTTCTTTCTTTACACAAGAAGATTTTTTTTTGACACTTTCGTTATTAAAAAAAACAGTTACTAGAAGCGATGGTCGAACGTCCACTGACGGACGAATTTGGTCTCGAGATTCTTAACAGTCCAAGAGAGATGATAGTACGCAGTCCAACAACAACGACAACGACGACGACTACTGACCCATCATCAACTTCAAATTCGACTAATCATACCCATACCCCTTTGACCTCGGCCGCCAGTGAGTCAGAACCGACATCGACATCGACACCAACACCAACATCGACCCTACCGGGACCGTACATCCCGCGTTCGAGGTCTTCTTCGAATTCGATCCTTGGCGTCATTTCACCCGTATTATCTGCATCTGTGGAGAGTCACGGTTGGTCTACCCCTACTTCGTAAAGTCGTCAGTCGTAGTTGTTGTCTTTTATACAGGATAAGAGTAGAACCCTTTTTTTTTAATTACTAATATTGTTCGTTCTTTGGCGGGGGTTGACAAGAACATTATTATGCTATGACTTCAATTCAAATAACAATCCACCATCTTTTTGTTTTGTCTTCGTACAAGTCGTTTTGCACAAAAAGAGAAAAGAGTCGAGCGATGGTAAACTTCAAGATGGACCGCCGGCATTGTTCATAGGTGATCGCAGTGCATTTTATAATTAAGCCGAACTGCCAGCTCGTTAGTTGATGGCGTCCTTTCATTTAATTCTGGGTTTCCAGCGAACGGCCAGTAAAATAAATACATCTTTGTTCAATTGTTCAACGATAGCACTAATTAAAAACCCTATGTGATATGTAGTAGAGTTCGGAACAAGAAAACATCGTCTTCGATGACCGACCCCTTCGTTTTAAA